>Ga0306920_100006753_pt1 | contig 15027 bp, 9 predicted proteins | sample flu12Cox44000170_FD_204666 | JGI IMG/M metagenome (GOLD analysis project Ga0306920, IMG submission 204666) | Lab enrichment of tropical soil microbial communities from Luquillo Experimental Forest, Puerto Rico - flux4day.12C.oxic.44.000.170 (v2)... | ecosystem: Environmental > Terrestrial >... | reverse complement strand
CTGCCCGACGGGCGGCAACAACGGCGGCTCGGCGGGCTTCACCGCCACGGCGACGACCTTCACGCTGATCGACAACAACGGCAACGGCAACGGCGCGATCCGGGTGCAGGTCTACAACAAGCGCAATTAGGCCAGCTCAGCCGCTGGGTCACAGGAAAGTCACGGGAGGGTAACGGGACGGTCGCGGCCGGGTCGGTATCGTCCGGCCCGATGACCACGACCGGCGTCGCCCTCGGGGGGGAAAAGAGAGGGCAACCCGCCTCGCGGCTCGATGAGAAGCTGACCGCCGGTCCGGGCCGGATGGGCGTCGCGGTCTTCTTCATCGCCCTCATCATCGGGCTCGGCTACGCGGGGACGCAGCTCGTGACCGATCTCGCGGAGGTCCACCCGGGGCGGGCGCTGCCGTTCGTGCTGCTCGCCGTGGCGCTGCTGGTGGCGCTGGGGTTCGAGTTCGTCAACGGCTTCCACGACACGGCCAACGCCGTCGCGACCGTCATCTATACGCACTCGCTGACGCCGCACGTGGCGGTGGTCTGGTCCGGGATGTGGAACTTCCTCGGCGTCGTCACCTCGACGGGCGCGGTGGCGTTCGGCATCATCTCGCTGCTCCCCGTCGAGCTCATCCTCCAGGTGGGGAGCGGCGCCGGGTTCGCGATGGTGTTCGCGCTGCTCACGGCGGCGATCATCTGGAACCTCGGGACCTGGTACTTCGGGCTGCCGTCGTCGAGCTCGCACACCCTGATCGGATCGGTGATCGGCGTCGGCCTCGCCAACCAGCTGATGGCCGTCCACAACGCCACCAGCGGCGTCGACTGGAAGCAGGCCTCCAACATCGGCCGCTCGCTGCTGATCTCGCCGGTGGTCGGGTTCGCCTGCGCGGCGCTGCTGCTGGTGCTGATGCGGGCGTTCGTGAAGAACGAGGCGCTCTACACCGCGCCGGAGGGGACCGCGCCGCCGCCGTTCTGGGTGCGCGGCCTCCTGCTCCTCACCTGCACGGGGGTCAGCTTCGCGCACGGGTCGAACGACGGGCAGAAGGGGATGGGGCTCATCATGCTGATCCTGATCGGCACGGTCCCCACCGCCTACGCGCTCAACCACGCGGTGTCGGCCAAGGAATCGCAGGACTTCATCGCCATCTCGGCGCACGCCGCCGACACCCTCGATCACTACGCGTCGGCCGGCGCCGGCGCCCCCCCCGTTGCCAACGACGGGCGGGACGCGGTCACCGCCTACGTGCGGTCGCGGGCGCTCGGCCCCGACACCGTGCCGGGGCTGCGCACGCTCGTGGCCGCCGTCGGGCGGGACATGGCCCGCTACGGCGAGCTCAGGCACGTGCCGCCGGCGCAGACGCGCAACTTCCGCAACGACATGTACCTGGTCAGCGAAGCGTTGCGGCTGATGGAGAAGTCGAAGCAGCCGACCATGACGGCGGCCGACGCCGACGCGCTCAAGAACTACCGTAAGCACATCGACAAGGCGACCAAGTTCATCCCGCTGTGGGTGAAGGTCGCTGTCGCCATCGCCCTCGGCCTCGGCACGATGATCGGCTGGAAACGGATCGTGATCACCGTCGGCGAGCGGATCGGCAAGGACCACCTCACCTACGGCCAGGGGGCGGCGGCCGAGATCACGGCCATGGCCACCATCGGCGCCGCCGACGCCTTCGGCTTGCCGGTCAGCACGACGCACGTGCTATCGTCGGGCGTGGCCGGGACGATGGCTGCGAACAAATCGGGTCTGCAGGCCGCCACCGTGCGCAGCCTGCTCATGGCCTGGGTGCTCACCCTGCCGGTTTCGATCCTGCTGGCAGGGTCGCTGTTCTGGCTGTTCAGCCGGTTGTCGTCATGACGGCCGAGGTCCTGCCGCCGCCGGCCGAGCTGGTCGCCGGGCCGGACGCCGCGCCGCTCGCGGGGCCGGCGCGCGACCTCGCCGATCCGGCGCTCTACTTCAACCGCGAGCTCTCCTGGCTCGCCTTCAACGAACGCGTGCTCTCGGAGGCGGAGGCGACCGGCTGGCCGCTGCTGGAGCGGCTGAAGTTCCTGGCCATCTTCGCCTCCAACCTGGACGAGTTCTTCATGATCCGGGTCTCGGGGCTGCACGAGCAGCTCGAGGCCGCCGTGCTGGACGTCTCGCCGGACGGCCTGTCGCCACGCGATCAGCTGGCGCTGATCGGGCAGATCGTGCGCCGGCAGGGGGAGCGCGCCTCGGCGCTGCTCGCGGGCGACCTCGTCCCCGCGCTGGCCGCCGCCAACATCCACGTCCGCGACTGGCGGGACCTCGGCCCGGAGATCCAGCGGGCCGCGCGGCGTTACTTCCGGCGGTCCGTGTTCCCGGTCCTGACCCCGCTGGCGGTCGATCCCGGCCACCCGTTTCCGTTCCTGTCCAACCTGTCGCTGTCGCTGGCGGTGGAGGCCCGCGACCCGGAGACGTACGAGCGCCGCTTCGCGCGCGTCAAGGTCCCGGAGAGCCTGCCGCGCTTCGTCCCCTTCGCCGCCTTCGAGCTGGCCGGCGCGCCGGGGGACGCGGTGGCCTCGGGCGCGGCGGCGGCGAGCGCGCCGGCGTCGGACTTCCTGCCCCTCGAGCAGCTCATCGCCGCCAACCTCGACGATCTCTTCCCGGGGATGGAGATCCTCGGCTGCCACCCTTTTCGCATCACCCGCGACATGGACATCGACATCCTCGAGGACGAGGCTCACGACCTCCTGTCGGTGGTCGACCGCGAGGTCCGCCGCCGCCGCTTCGGCGCCTGCGTGCGCCTGGAGGTCGACCAGGGGATCCCCGATCGCATTCGCCAGTTCCTGCGCGAGAAGCTGGAGATCGACGACGAGGACGTCTACACCTCGCCGCCGCCGCTCGGGCTCGGCGCGCTGATGGCCATCGCGGGCCTGGCCCGCCCCGACCTGCGCGACCCGCCGTTCGTCTCGCGGCTGCCGGAGGAGCTGGCCGAGGCCCGCGACCCGTTCGCCGTGATCCGCGGGCGCGACCTCCTGCTTCACCACCCCTACGACTCGTTCACGCTGGTCCTCGACTTCGTCCGCCGCGCCGCCGTCGACCCGCAGGTGCTCGCCATCAAGATGACCCTCTACCGCGCGGGCGCGAACTCGGAGGTCGTGCGCGCCCTGGTGCAGGCCGCCGAGAACGGCAAGCAGGTCGCCGTCTCCATCGAGCTCAAGGCCCGCTTCGACGAGGCCAACAACATCGCCTGGGCGCGGACGCTGGAGCGCGCCGGAGCCCACGTCTTCTTCGGCCACGCCGCCTCGAAGACGCACGCCAAGGTGACGCTGGTGGTCCGCCAGGAGGCCGATGGCCTGCGCCGCTACGTCCACCTGTCGACCGGCAACTACAACGCCGGGACCGCGCGCGTCTACACGGACGTCGGGCTCCTCACCGCCGACGCGCAGATCGGCGAGGACGCCTCCGAGCTGTTCAATGGCCTCTCCGGCTTCTCGAAGAAGCCGCGCTACCGCAAGCTCGCCGTCGCGCCGCTGGGGCTCGTCGAGGCCCTGCTCGCGAACATCGAGGCCCAGGCCGCGCTGGGGGGCGAGGGCTACGTGTTCGCCAAGATGAACGCGCTCGTCGACGTGCGCGTGATCCAGGCGCTCTACCGGGCCTCGGCGGCGGGGGCCAAGATCGACCTCGGCGTGCGCGGCGTCTGCTGCCTGCGCCCGGGGATCGCCGGCGTCTCCGACAACATCCGCGTGTTCTCGATCGTCGGGCGCTTCCTCGAGCACGAGCGGCTGTTCGTGTTCGGCCCGGCGGGAGCCGAGAAGATGTACCTGTCGTCGGCCGACTGGATGCCGCGCAACCTCGACCGTCGCGTCGAGGTGATGTTCCCGGTCGAGGCGCCGGCGCTGCGCGAGCAGCTCAGGCGTGAGGTCGTCGAGCCGGCGCTCGCCGACAGCGCCTTCGCCTACGACATGGCCGCCGACGGCAGCTACGCGCGCCGGGTCCCCGCCGCCGGCCAGGCGCCGCGCGCCGCGCAGGCCGAGGTGCTCGAGCGGACGGTGGGGCCGATCGCCGGCGCACCCGCGCCCGTCGCCGTCCCGGCGGCGGCACCGGCCCCGTCGCCGCCCCACGCGGCCAAGGAACCGGCGCCGGCCGCCGAGCCGCGCGAACGAGCCGCCCGTCCGCCCCGGCGGGAAGTCGTCGAGTCGGCGTAGCGCCTCGGCAGGGAGACGCGCCGCTGGCCGTGATGTCGCGCCGGGCGTCGACGAGTCCGGCGGGCTGGGCGACGCGTCGCGCCGATGGCGCCCAGGGCTGGCGGCCTGTTAGACTGCCGGCCGTTCCGTCATGGAGGACGCGCGGGCCGATCTGACCGGGGAGATCGTCGATGGCCGCTTCCGCGTCGAGGCCCGGCTCGGCGGCGGGGGGATGGGGACGGTCTGGCGGGTCCAGCACGTCGTCTCGCTGCAGCCGTTCGCGCTCAAGACGCTCGACCCGCGCGCCGCCTCCCAGCCGGAGGCCACGCGCCGCTTCGTGCGCGAGGCGCGGGCCGCCGCGGCGCTGCGCACGCGGCACGTGGTGAAGATCGTCGACGCCCAGATGGAGTACCGGCACAAGGGGCAGCCGCTGCCGTTCCTGGTCATGGAGCTGCTCGAGGGGCACACGTTGCTCGAATTGCTCGACGCGCGCGGCCGCCTCCGGCCGGGCGAGCTCGGCTGGCTCGTCGGCCAGCTCGGGCGCGCGCTCGACGCGGCCCACCGCCAGGGGATCGTCCACCGCGACCTCAAGCCCAGCAACGTGTTCATCGCCGAGGACGACGAGCGGCAGCCGACCATCAAGCTGTGCGATTTCGGGATCGCGAAGCTCATCGACGCGGGCGGCGAGGGGAGCTTGGAGACGAACACCGGCGCCTTGCTGGGCACGCCGATGTACCTCGCCCCGGAGATGCTTCGCGGGGCCGGCGACGCGGTCCCGGCCACCGACCAGTGGGCGCTCGGCCTGCTGGCCTTCCGGGCCCTGGCCGGGATCGAGTACTTCGGCCACGCGCGCGGGTTTTCGGCCCTCGTCCTGGCCATCGCCAACGATCCGATGCGCGCGCCGTCGCAGCGCGGGACCTCGCTCCCCGCCGCCTTCGACGGCTGGTTCCTCCGCTCGTGCGCGCGCGATCCCGCGGCCCGCTTCCCCGACGTGCCCGCCCAGGTGGTGGCGCTGGCCGCGGCGCTCGGCAACCCCGCGCCGCTGCCGATCGCGCCGTTCGCCACAGCCGGGCCGACGGGCGCCGTCCGGCCCATCGAGCCCGGGCCCGATCCGGCCCTCGGGCCCACGCAGGCCGCGCCGCGCCCGCCGGCTCGCTCCCGCGCGCGCGCCGTCCTCCTCGCGGCGAGCGTGGCCTGGGCACTCGTCGCGCTCGGCGCCGTCTCCTGGCTCGAGGGGCACCCGCGCGCCAAGTCGATCGTGGCCGCCACGCCCGACCCGGCGCCGTCGGCTGTGCTGGCGCCGCCCGCGGCGGCGCCGTCGGCAGTACCGGCGCCGGCCGCGGCGGCTCCCGCGCCGGCGCCGCCATCCGCTCCCGCCGTGGCCGTGGCGCCGCGCGACGAGCCGGCTCCGGCGCCGACACTCCCGCCTGCGGCGCCCGTGCCGCCGGCTCCGGCGCCGACGCTCGCGCCTGCGGCGCCCGTGCCGCCGCCGGCTGTGAAGGAGAAGCGCGTGCACCGTCGTCACGTCGAGCCGACTGTCCCCGCGGCGCCGGCGGCCGGCGCCGCGGTCGAGCCGGTGCGCGGCAAGGCGAAGGGTGCTTCCTGCCAGCGGTCCGCCGAGTGCGCGAGCGGGTTGTGCGCGGCCGAGACGTGCTTGTGACGGGGCGACGCCTCCGCGTCGGCGCGGCGATCGCCATCGGTGCGCTGCTCGCGGCGCGCCTCCCGGCGGCTGCCGACGCGGTGGACGCCTACGGCGCCGCGCTCCGGCGTGCCGTCGCCGCCAAGGAGCGGGCTCTCGACGCCAACGACCCGCCTCGCTGGGAGGAGGCGTTGCGGCTCTTCCAAGAAGCGGCCGCGCTGAGCGCGACGCGCGAGGCGACGTATGAGATCGGCTTCGCGGCGGAGCGCCTCGCGCGCGCCGACCTCGCCGTCGAGAGCTACGAGGCCGCGCTCGAGCTCGGCCTCGCGGGGCCCGCGGCGGCGCGCGCGTCGGCGTTCGTCGGCGCGCACGTGCGGGCGCTGTCGCGGCTCGACGTGCGCGGCCCCGCCGGCACGCGGCTCCGTATCGCCGGGATCGACCGCGGGCGCCTCCCGCTCTCGCGGCCGCTGGTGATGTTCCCGGGCGAGACCACGATCGAGATCGTCGATCCCGCCGGGTTGGCCTGGACCGTCACGGCGCGCCTCAAGGGCGGCAAGAACGACGTCATCGACCTCGCGGCCGCGCCGCTCGCCGAGGCGCCGGCGCCCGCGCCCTCTCGGGCCGCGCCGCGACCGGTGCCTGCTCCGCCGCGGGCCGCGCCGCCCCCTGCGCCCCTGGTCGCTCCCCGCGTCGCGGCCGCGCCGCCGCCGGCCGCAGCGACGCCACCGGCCGCGCCGCCGCCGGCCGCGCCGGCCCCCGCAGCGCCGCCCCCCGCCGCCGCTGCCCCGCCGTCCGAGCCGTTGGCCCCGGTGACCCTCGACGAGCCCGGGCCGCGGACGTCGTCGCGGGCCGCGTGGCCGCTGGTCGTCGGCGGCGCCGTGGTGGCCGTCGCGGGGGTCGTCCTCGTCGCCGTCAGCCAGGGCAAGATCGAGGACAGCCGAATGACGCTCATGGGTGCGTGCATGGCCTACTCCGCGCCCGATACCTGCAAGACCGCCAAGCCTGGTACCGGCGAACAGGCGACCGCCCAGACCGCGGTGAACGACATCCTCACCTGGAAGAGCGTGCGGCTCGGGGCCGCGATCGGCGCGGGCTTCGGCGCGGCGGTGGCCGTCACGGGCGTCGTGCTGAAGCTCGTCGGCAGCGGGGCGCGGCCTCCGCTCACCGCGACGCTCGTGACCGACCGCGACGGGCGCCCGTCCGTCGGCGTCGCCTGGAGTCTCCGATTCTAGCGCGCGGCCCGCGACCCGGGCGTGGCGCGCGCGTCTTCTCCATGGGAGAGACCAGCCCCCGCCATGGCCTGCCCTGACGAAGACACCTTCGCCCGCTTCGTCGAGGGGGTGCTCCCCCCGCGCGAGGCGACGGCGATCGAGCAGCACGTCGACGGCTGCGCCCGCTGCGCCGATCTGGCCGCCGCGTTCGGGCGGCTCTATGCGCCAATCCCAGCCGTGCCGGCGGCCCGCGGCGGCGAGCGTCTGGTGCAGACCGCCCTCGTCTTCTCCGCCGTCTTCCACGTCGGCTGGGCCGTCGTCGTCGCGCGGGCGGCGGCCGCGCTGGCGGGGCTGGCGCCGGCCGGGGTCGCCGCCGCCTACCGCGGCTACGCCACGACGTGGGGCCCGATCGGGGCCGGGGTCGCGATCCTCGCCGCGCTCGCGCTCGGACGCCGCTGGCGCTGGGGGCGGGCGGCTGCGCTCGCCCACGCCGCGCTCGCCCTCCCCTCGATCGTCCTCACGCCGCTGGCGGCGTTCGTGCTTTTCAACCTCCGCGGGCGCGACTTTGGGCGCGGCGCGGCGTCTTGATCGAGGGGTGCCGCTCACTGGAATCGCACGGGCCGACGATGTAGAAAGCCGCAGTGGCGGTCGTCTTGACGCGCGCGGTGGAGGAGCGGGTCGCTGCGGCCTGGCCGAAGCTGAAGGTCGACCGCGCCGCGTTCGCCGCCTTTCTCGACAGCAAGCGCCAGGGGAGAGACGGCGACGCCGACCCCGCGTCGCTGGCGGTCGAGGATCTCTACCTCGCCTTCGGCTGCAGCCGGGGCGACCGCGCGGCGCTGGACGCCTTCGAGCGGGAGATGAAGCCCGATCTCGACGCCACCTTCGCGCGCATGCGCGTCCCGCCGGCGCGGCGCGACGACGCCCGGCAGGAGCTCTGGGAGAAGCTGTTCGTCGGCCCGCCGCGGCCGCGCATCCTCGACTACTCCGGGCGGGGGCGGCTGCGCTTCTGGTTCCGCGTGACGGCCCTGCGCACGCTGCTCGACGAGGCGCGCGGCGACCGCCGCAACCCGGAGGTGCTGGACGAGGACGTCGTCCTGGGCGCCCCGGCGGGCGGCTCGGACCCGGAGATCGAGCACCTCAAGCGCGTGTACAAGAAGGAGGTGGGCGCCGCGTTCGAGGAGGCGACGCGCGGCCTGTCTCCCGAGGACCGCAACGTGCTCCGGAGCTACTACAGCCGGAGCATGACCATCGACGAGATCGCCGCGGCGTTCGGCATCCACCGTGCCACCGCGGCCCGGCGTGTGAACGGGGCGCGCGATCGGCTGCTCGCCGAGACCCGCCGCCTCATCGGCGAGAAGCTGGCGCTCAAGAGCCGCGAGCTCGACAGCGTCTTCCGCCTCATCGAGAGCCGCCTCCACCTCAGCGTCGGCCGGATTCTGGGAGAGTGACGTGACCGTGCGGGCGAGACCTGCGGCCGTTCTCGCGGCGCTGGCCGCGCTGGCCGGCGTCGCTTGCCACGGCCCGCTGGTCGCCGAAGCGCCGTCCGACGGCGGCGCGGGTACGGGTGGGCACGCCGGCAGCACCGGGGCGAGCGGCCGCGGCGGCAGCACGGGTACGAGCGGCGCGACGGGCGCGAGCGGCGCGACGGGCGCGAGCGGCGCGACGGGCGCGAGCGGCGCGACGGGGGCGAGCGGCGCGACGGGGGCGAGCGGCACGACCGGGGCGAGCGGCGCGGCCGGCAGCGGCGGCGCTGGCCGCGGCGGCGCCGCGGGGAGCGCGAGCGGCGTTGCCGGCAGCGCGGGTGGGCGCGGCGGCGCGGGCGCGAGCGCGGGCGGTACGACCGGCGGGGCGGGCACGGGCGGGCGCGGCGGCAGCACCGGAACGGGCGGCGGCGCCTGCGCGCCGCAGTTCCAGCCGCAGATGTTCTACTCGAGCGACTACGGCCCGGCCCGCAGCGACGGGACGAGCTCGCGTTACTACTGGGTCGAGCAGGGGACGCCGTTCGTCACCGTCCACTACACGTCGACGCCGGGCCTGACGGCGACCCCGCACCCCTACCAGTTCGACGCCACGGAGGCGAACCGCGACTGGGACGTCGCCGTCGGCGAGGGGCTGCTCGCGGCGCTCACCGTCCCGAGCCTCCCCCTTCAGATCGAGGTCTGGGGCCCGCTCGCCGGCGACGTCATGTCCCCCTTCACGATCGGCTCCACCTACAACATGGCGGTCACCGTCGACGGAGCCAATGCGTACTACACGTTCGACGATCCGGCCGGCCCCGGCATCTACCGCACTGACGGGACTCAGAGCCAGAGCCAGAACCCCCTCATCGTGACGTACGCAACCGCGGGCCTGACAGCGGGCGACGTCCTGATCCTGCGGACGACGCCCAAGTACTTCGTCGTCGCCGGCCTGCGGGACGCCTGGGTCATCGACCGCAGCTCGTTCGCGCACCAGCACGTGTTCACGGCGACGAACGTGAACATCATCGACGTCATCACCTCCCGCCCGCACACGACGAACGCGGGCGTCGTGTTTCGGACCCAGGATGGCCTCTACAACGCCACGGGCCACGACTACTACCTCGACCTCACCGCGACGACGCTCGGCACGCCGCGCGACCTGGTGACGGCCATCAACCAGCTCGGCGCGACCGGCGGCTGCGGGCCCTTCCGTTACGAGCAGGGCGGCGTCCTCTACGGCAACCACTACATCTACGAGTCGACGTCAGGCCTCGTGGAGGTGACGCTCGCCTCCGACGGCACGCCGAGCCAGACGGTCCTGCTCACGGGGATGGAGCTCCGCTTCCCGGAGGTCACCGGCGGCGGCGACGTCTACGCGTCCTGGCAGCCCAGCTTCAAGTCCAACTACTACTACGTCGGCAGGCTGTGACGCCCGCTCGACCGCGGCCGTCGTATACTGGGCGCGAGCGCGGGAAGGCCCGTCCACCCGGACGCGCGCGTCGGCTGCTCCGGGCCGTGCTCGCCGCGGGGGGCGTGGCGGTCCTCGTGGCGGCGGTCCTGGCCTGGATCTCGACGGCGCACTTCCGGAGCTTCGGCGGCGTCCCGTCGGCGGCGACGCTGGCGCGCATCCACGTGTCGCCAAGGTTCGTGAACGGGCGGTTCGAGAACCTCGAGCCGACGGCGCTCATGGCGCCGAGCTCGTATGGGCCGGCGTTCCGGAAGTGGGCGTTCGGTGACGAGATGCGCGTCCCGACCTGCGCGCTGCCGCTCGCCACCGACGGGCCGGCGCGGCTGGCCACGCCGCCCGCGTCCGGGCTGCGCGTCACCTGGCTCGGCCACTCGACGACGCTCCTGGAGATTGACGGCGCGACGATCCTCACCGACCCGGTCTGGAGTGAGCGCGCGTCGCCGTCCCGCTGGGTCGGCCCGCGCCGCTACCACCCGCCGCCGATCGCGCTCGCGGCGCTGCCGCGGCTCGACGCGGTGCTGGTCTCGCACGAGCACTACGACCATCTCGACATGGCGACCGTCCAGGCGCTCGCGCCGACGGGCGTGATCTTCCACGTCCCGCTCGGCATCGCCGGCCACCTCGCGGCCTGGGGCGTGCCGGCGGCGCAGATCGTCGAGCACGACTGGTGGGAAGAGGCCGCGCTCCCGGGCGGCACCGGCGTCCGCGTGGTGTCGACCCCCGCGCGGCACTTCAACGGTCGCGGCGTGCCGTGGCGGCTCGGCGCGCTCTGGACGTCGTGGTCGATCGTCGGCCCCAAGCACCGCGTGTTCTTCAGCGGCGACACCGGCCTTTCGGATGCGATGCGCGACATCGCCGCGCGCGAGGGGCCGTTCGACGTCGCCCTGATCGAGATCGGCCAGTACCACCCCGCCTGGGGGACCATCCACCTCGGCCCGGCGGGCGCGCTCGACGCCTTCGCCCGCCTCGGCGCCAAGCTGATGATCCCGATCCACTGGTCGACGTTCGTGCTCGCCTACCACGCCTGGTCCGAGCCCGCCGAGACGCTGGTCACCGAGGCCGCCAAGCGAGGCGCGGCCGTCGCCACGCCCCGCCTCGGCGAGCCGCTCGAGATCGGCCCCGACGGGCCGGCGCCGACGGAGCCGTGGTGGCGCGTGCTGCCACCGGTGGCGGCGGCGTGCCCGTGAGGCCGCGGCGTTCACGCGTCACGGGGGCAGCGGCCGCCGCGGTCGTCGCGCTGGCGCCGGCGGCGATGTCGTCGTCGCTGTGACGGCCGTCTCGTCGGCGGACCGGCAACGAAGCCGAGGACGTTGACGTCCACGGATGAGTTGTTAGGTTCGCGCGCAATTCCCGAAACCTGGATCCTCGCAAGGAGCGAAGCATGCGAACTTCAATCGGAATCAGTGCGGCGATCGTGCTCGCCGCGATCGGTGGTGCCGCTTGGGCGGCGCCGCCGCTCACGCTGACGAGCACGTCGTTCAAGGCCGGCGGCACCATCCCGCAGGCGAACGCGGGCAACATCATGGGCTGCACGGGCGACGGGAAGTCGCCCGCGCTCGAATGGAAGAACCCACCCGCGGGGACCAAGAGCTTCGCGCTCATGGTGCACGACCCCGACGCGCCGACGGGCGGGTCCGGGTTCTGGCACTGGGTCGTCTACAACATCCCCGCCGACGCGGCGTCGCTGCCGGAGGGCGCGGGCGACGCGGCCGGCGCCGGCCTCCCCAAGGGCTCCGTCCAGGGGAACACCGACATGGGCAAGCCGGGCTACGTCGGCCCGTGCCCGCCGCCCGGCAGCCCCAAGCACCACTACAACTTCGTCCTCTACCCGCTCAAGGTGGACAAGCTCGAGGTCCCGCCGGGCGCGACGGCAGCGTACGTCGGCTTCAACGCCAACGCGAACGTCATCGGCAAACCGGTCAAGCTGACCGGCCTCTACGCCCGCCCGAAGGAGGCCGCCGCGCCGAAGGCGGACAAGGCGGACAAGGGCGCCGCCGAGAAGCCCGCCGCCAAGCCGGCGAAGTAGCGCGCCGAACGGCCGCGCCGCCTAGCCGCCGGTCGCCAGCGCGAAGACGTGGAGGCGGCCCGGCTTCACGTCGCGGGCGTCGGGGAGGCGGACGCTCTTGGGGACCTTGCCGGGCTGGAGATCGACGGCGGTGTAGAAGACGTAGGTCTTGACCTCGTCGCGCTCGCGGCGCTTGTTCCGGTAGGGGAGGGCGGCGACGACCTGGTTGCCGACGGCGACGGCGGTGTGGCCGGCGGAGAGCGTCCAGTCGGAGAAGGCGAGCTCGAAGCTCTGCGTCGAGCCGTCGGCGTAGGTGATCACGGCGGGGCCGCGCGCGCCGCCTTCGGCGCCGGCGGCGGCGCCGAGGAAGCCGAGCTTCTTGGCCGGCGCGGGCGGCAGCGCGATGGTCTGGCCGTCGGCGGCGACGTTGTCGAGCGAGCAGGCGCGCGGCCAGGTGAAGACGAGGCCGTCCTTGGCCACCGCGGCGCCGGGCGCGAGCTCGGCCTTGTAGAGCGCCTCCGCGGAGTAGCTCGCGCCCATGCGATCGAAGTCGCCCTCGCCGCGGACGGCGTCGCGGCTCACCCCCTTCTCGTCGAACGCGCCGACGATGGCGTCGTCGGTGACGGCGACCTCGACGACGGCGTTCGGCAGCGCGCGCCCCGCGGCGTCGAAGCGCACCTCGAGCGGGAAGCAGCCGCGGGGGGCCATCGCCGGCGCGGTCACACGCAGCTCCGTCGGGCCGGAGAGCACGCCCCCGGCGGGCGTCACGGCGAGCGGGTTCGGGGCCACGACGGACCACCGCACCGGCGGGCCGTCGCCTGGGCCGCCGCCCGCTCTGCCCCCGACGGAGCCGACGAGCCGGCGGAGCGCGAGCGGGATGGTGGCGGTCGTCCCGCGCGGCAGCGGCACGAAGCTCGATCGGTCGACGTAACCCAGCGCGGGCGCCGACCCGTCCATGAATGACGGCGGCGCGTCCTGCGGGCGCGTCCCCCAGGCGGGGCCCTTGCCGCCCGCGGGCGCGGCGCTCGGCCCCATGGTGAAGGCCAGCTTGCCGCCGGCGGCGATGTCGCGCACCGGCAGCCAGGTCGACGGGTGGGGGCGGCCGTTGAGGCTCGCGGCGCGCACGACGGGCGCCTCCGGAGACACGCCGGGCGCGGTGATCTCGAGCGGGCGGACGCCCCCCACGAGCACGGTCGCCGACGGGAACAGCGGCGCGCCCAGCACCAGACCGCCCGCGCCCGGGATCGCCGGGTAGAGGCCGAGCGCCGCCCAGATGTACCAGGCCGAGGTGGCGCCGAGGTCGTCGTTGCCGGGCAGACCCGCCGGCTGGTCGACGAACAGCGTGGTCAGGATCTTGCGCACGATCGCCTGCGTCTTCGCCGGCGCGCCCGCGAAGGTGTAGGCCCACGGCGCCGCGAACTGCGGCTCGTTCCCCATGTAGAAGCGCGGCCGCAGCGTGCCGGCGTTCAGCTCCTCGAAGAACGCGTCGAGCTTCGCGAGCGCGGCGGGCCGCCCGCCCATCGCCCGGAACAGCCCCTCCTGGTTGAACGGGACCATCCAGGTGTATTGCCAGGCGTTCCCCTCGACGAACCCGATCTGGCCGTGGTCGCGGCCGGAGTCGGCGCTGGGCGCGACGGGCTTCCCCTGCTCGCTCACGAAGTCGGGGATGAACGCGCCGCTCTCGAGCCGCGGGCGGATGAGGCCGACGTGGGGATCGAACAGCCCCTCCCACCCCTGCGCGTGCTTCATGAACCGCGCCCGCACCGCGCGGTCGCCGAGCGCGCCGGCGAGCGCGGCGATCGCGAAGTCGGCCGACGCGTACTCGAGCGTCGTGGCGGCCGGGCCCCAGACCTCGGGCGTGAACATCGGGATGTAGCCGTGGAGCAGATACTGCGCGAGGCCCGGGCGCGCCTCGATGTCCTGGGCGCGCGTGCCGGGGCGCTCGGCGTCCGCCGCCAGGCGGGCGAGCGCGCGCGCCGCCGGGAACGACGTGGCGCCGAAGGCGTGGATGCCGGCGACGATCGCCGCCGCCGGATCGCCGACCATCACGCCGGTCTCGCTGTTGGCCGCCGACCAGCGCGGCGCCGCGCCGCCGGTCTCCGCCGCGTCGAGCAGCGCGCGCGCCATGTCCGCCGCCTCGCGCGGGAAGAGCAGGGCGAGCAGCTGGACCTGGCAGCGGTAGATGTCCCAGCCCGAGAAGTTGGCGTAGGCCGTGTAGCCCTTCGCCTCGTGCACGCGGCGATCGAACCCCGGGTAGCGCCCGTCGACGTCGCTGAACACGTTGGGCGACAGCAGCGCGTGGTAGAGCGCGGTGTAGAAGATGGCCCGATCGGTCGGGTTGCCGCCGTCGACCCGGATCCGCCCGAGCGCCTGGTTCCAGGCGGCCCGCGCGCCGGCCCGCACCTCGTCGAGATCCCAGCTCTTCCCCTCGCCGGCGAGGTTGGCGAGCGCCCCGTCGACGCTGACGTACGAGACGGCCACCCGCAGCTTCACCTCGCGTGCCGTCCGCGCATCGAAGGCCACGAACGCCCCGGCGCGCCTGCCGCTCGCCGCCCGCACGCCGGGCGAGACCAGATCGCCGCTCCAGGTGCCGAGCTTTGCGAACGGGCGGTCGAACTCCGCCGCGAAGTAGACGGTGTACCGGTCGTGGGTGCTGCAGAACTTCCCGCCCACGGCGAAGCCGACGATCCGCCGGTCGCCCACGATCTCCACCGCGCCGTCGAAGCCCCCGCGATCCGTCCGCCCCGCCGCGCTGTCGCCGACGTTGACCAGCATGGTCGCGTCGCCGGTGGCCGGAAACGTGAAGCGCCCGAGCCCGGTCCGCGCCGTCACCGCCAGATCGACGCCGACGCCCGAAGCGAGGTCGACGCCGTAGGTCCCGGGCGCCGCCCGCTCGTGCGCGTGGTCGAACTTCCCGAGGTAATCGCCGGGGAACGCCGCCGGTGACCGCTTGACCTCCCCCACGAGCGGCATGAACGGCACGTTCCCGTAGACCGCGCACCCCGGCCCGGAGAGGTGCGTGAGGCTGAACCCGCGGATGGCCGTGTCCGCGTAGACGTAGCTCCCCACCTCGTTGAGCGCGGGCGTGAACGAATGCTCCGTGTC
>Ga0306920_100006751_pt1 | contig 15029 bp, 16 predicted proteins | sample flu12Cox44000170_FD_204666 | JGI IMG/M metagenome (GOLD analysis project Ga0306920, IMG submission 204666) | Lab enrichment of tropical soil microbial communities from Luquillo Experimental Forest, Puerto Rico - flux4day.12C.oxic.44.000.170 (v2)... | ecosystem: Environmental > Terrestrial >... | reverse complement strand
AGGCACTGCTGGCCACCCTGTTCGTCAAGTCACTGCTGGCGAACTGGCGCAAGCACGACCGGCGCGCCCCGGCCTGGTACGTGGTGCTGTCGCCCATCGTCATCGTGGTGGTCGCGTTCCCGATTGTGGCCGCGGGCATCTGGCTGATCAACTACGCCCTGCCGTACCTGTGGCATGCCGTGTTCGGGCATCACGTGCTGCACAACCCGGTGCACTTCTCCTACCAGCTGTCCTGGCTGGGCACCTACCTGTCGAGCTGGCGGTGGCAACCCCTGGTGATCGGCATCCTGGCCGGCCTGGTCGTGCACCGCGTGTACGCCCCGGCGGGCAATACCGTCCAGCTGTATTTCATCGACCGGTCGGTGGACCGGACCAGGGACGCCGCCGCCGCAGGCGAGGAAAATCCGTCCCGGCACCTGCCGCGCTGGCCGTGGCCGCCAGTGATCCGCGAACGCGCCGCCTGGATCATGCAAAACGACCTGCCGGTGCCGGACCGGACACACAGCATCAGGTGGGCGGTGCGCGTCATGCTCGTGGTGTTTACCGGCCTGGCAATCTACGGCGGCTACGTCCGCTTCTGGATAGCGAGGGGACACTGAGCAGGCCCCTCCTGACCAACCTTGGCCGTTCCAGGACGGGCAGGTCGGCCTCGGCGACCGGCCGCAGCGTCACGTCGTCGACCATGCCGGCCGTCATGCGCCAGCCGCCGGATCGGTGCGCAGCAGGCTGTACAGCACCCCGTCCCGGTAGGCGCCGTCCCGCCAGAACACCCCGCGCATCACGCCCTCCCGGGTAAAGCCCGCCTTCTCAATCACCCGCTGCTCGGTCAGGTTCTCGGCCTCGGTGATTCCCTCGATCCGGTGCACCGTGGTGTGCGCGAACAGGTACCGGGCCAGCAGCCGGTGCGCCTGCGTCCCATACCCCTTGCCGCGCGCCTGCGGCAGCAGCGCGATGCCCATGCTCCAGTAGTAAGACGGCGAGAAGTCCACCTGGAACCAGGACACGAAGCCGATCCGCTCGTCGCCCCGGGCGATCATGAGGACCCCGCCGGCGTCGCCGATCAGCCGGTCCTCCGCCCATCCCTGCCGGAACTCGAGCAGATTGCGCCATCCCGTCCAGGCGTGCGCCCCGGCCGCCACCGGGTCCTGGGTCAGCCGCTCCAGCAACGGCAGGTCCTCTTCGGCAACCGGTCGCAGCGCGAGGACATCCTCCATAGCCGCCATCAATCCTTTTCATAACGACCTTGCGGGTGGTGCCGTCCGCCCCCCGCATGCCCAACCGTGGCCCTGTACCGGCCATCCACCCAGACCCGCCCACCAACGGTAGCCCCAAGGACTACACCAGCCACAAGCCGCCGCCGCGCCGGAGTGCCCACCGGGCACTCCCACGGCCCTGCCTGGCCCGGCGGGGGGCCGCCGCTCGCCGGGTTAGCGGGGCGGGAGCGCGTTGTCCCAGCGGGACTCCAGGCTAGCGAACCGCCAGATGGCGATGGCCACGGCCCAGACGACGAGGAACAGGCCCGCGATCGTGAACCCCGCCTTGTTGATGTCGAAGTTGGCCATGAAGTCCCAGAAGCCGCCGTGCAGGTGCAGTTCGCCGGTGAGGATGCCAAGGATCTCCACGGTCCCGATCAGGAACGCCGCGGCGACTGACAATCCGGTGACCACCAGGTTGTAGTACACCTTGCGGACCGGCCGGGCGAACGCCCAGCCGTAGGCGAGGTTCATGAAGCAGCCGTCCAGCGTGTCAAACAGGGTCATCCCGCCGGCGAACAGCAGCGGCAGGGCGAGGACCGCGTAGAACGGCAGCCCGGAGGTGGCCGCGTACACGGTGGCGGTGAGCAGCACCACCTCGGTGGCGGTGTCGAAGCCGACGCCGAACGCCAGGCCCACGAAATACATCTGCCAGGTGTGGGCGATCGAGCGCATGAACCGGCCGAAGAACCGGTACATCAGGCCCCGCGCCTGCAGCTGCTGCTCCAGTTCCGCCTCGTTGTACCGGCCGCGGCGCATATCACGGAACACCCGGGCGATGCCCGCGAGGACCACCAGGTTCAGCCCGGCGATCAGGTAGAGGAAGCACGCCGCCAGCGCGGTGCCCACCGTGCCACCGACGGTCTCGAACGTCGAACCCGGGCTGACCACGGCGCCGAACACGGCCCGGGCGGCGATCGAGATGCCCGCGCCGACCGCCACGATGACCGTGGAGTGGCCCAGGGAGAAGAAGAACCCGGTCGCGAGCGGGCGCTGGCCATCGGCCATCAGCTTGCGGGTCACGTTGTCGATGGCCGACAGGTGGTCGGCGTCGAACGCGTGCCGCAGGCCCAGGGTCCACGCGGTCACCGCGACACCCAGGCCGACCCCGAGCCTGGCGTATTGGAAGTGGTGCGGCATCACCGTGAGGACGAAGATCGCCCAGCCGCTGGCGTTCAGAATGAAGATCACCGCCGCCATCGCGGCAAGCCGTGCGCGCTCAGCGGGGTGCAGCCTGCTCGGCGCTGGTACCGGCGGGCTGCCCACAGGCCATCCTCCACGAGATGCCGGAGGAGCGGGCCGGCGGACCGCCCTTCCTCCGAGGACCGTAACCGTGGCACAACGGCAGGCGACCGGGCTCATCCCCGCGAGGGGGCTTCACCGTTGCGGGACAGCACCAGATTCACGCTGGATTTCGCTGCCGTTGCACCGTCGCGGCGTGATGCCGCGACTTCGCAACCGTAGGGGGCGCGGGCGCGCGATGTCAAAGGCCCGCCGAGGCTGGCCCGAGCCGTCAGGCGCTGCCCGAGCCGGGCTTGACCACGTCGACGGTCATGGTCCGCACGGGCTTCGAGCATGTTTGCGTTGCGTACTTGATGTAGGCCGCGGCGGTCTGGTTCGGTGGGTAGACCTGCAGGTAGTGCGAGGTCACCGGGCCGCATGCGCTCGCCGGGTAGTTCCCCGCGTCCACGATCCGCAGCAGCGCGTTCGCCGTGGTCTGCGGCTGCAGGGTGACCAGCTGGCGCGGGGTCGCGGGGTTCTCCTTCGCCGGCTTGCCGATCTGGTGGAGCGGCCTCGCGGTCTGCAGGGAGACCCCGGGATACCCGTACAGGGTGCAGGTCACGTTGGAGATGTTGGTGAAGTCGATCGTGGTGTAGGTGCTGCCCGCGGTGCCCTGGCCGACGCCGAGCTTCACCTGGAGGGAGCGGGTCGGGCAGGCCGACGGTCCCGCGGGCGCGGCGCTCGGCGTGCCAGCCGGGGACGCTGCGTCAGGTGTCGTCGGCGTCGCGGGGGCGCTGGCCGAGGCTTCCGAGGCCGCATTGGTGTTCCCGCCGGTGTTCGAAGTACCGCTGCAGCCCGCGGCGAGCACTGCGGCGCAGGTCAGCGCCACGGCGGGAAACACCCGCCGGGCCAGGAGCTGAGTTGGGTCCATCACGATTCCTTCTGGCTGAGCCGGCTCCATGAGCCGTGTGACAGTTAAGACGCCAGCACCGGTTCCCCGGTTGCACCCTTCCGGGCGCTGGACAATGGGTACGTGATCGTGGTCGAGCCGGAACGGTTCGAGGAGATGGTAGTCGCGGCACTCGACGGATTGCCGGAGCGACTCGGCGCGTTGATGCAGAATGTCGCGGTCACCGTCGAGCACGGCCCGGGCCCGCGCGGGCTGCTGGGCCTGTATCAGGGCGTCCCGCTCACCAGCCGGACCACCCAGTACTCCGCGGTCTTGCCCGACCGGATCATCATCTACCGCCAAGCGATCTGCGCGATCTGCCGCACCGAGGAGGAGGTCGCCGACCAGGTGCGCCGCACCGTCATCCACGAGGTTGCGCACCACTTCGGCATCGGCGACGAACGGCTCCGCGAACTCGGCTGGTGAGCGGCGGCCCGGCATGCCCGGCGATCTGCCACGATGGTCGGGTGAACTCGCCACTCGGAGTCCGGGTGCGGGCCGCGCGGCTGGCAGACCAGGCGGCGCTGACCGAACTGGAGGCGATCGCCTGGTCAGCGGAGTCGGGGTTCCCGTCGACTATGGTCCCTGGCGCACGGGACGGCACCTTCTTCACCACCGACAGGCCGCCCGAGGCCCATCTCGTCGCCGAATTGGACGGCCGCGTCATCGGCTACATCCGGCTCAAGCCGCCCACGCGCCTGCCCGAAAACGCGCATGTCATCCAGGTTCAGGGCATCGCGGTGCATCCGGACGCCCGCCGCCGCGGCGCCGCGGCCAGCCTCCTGGCCGTGGCAGAGCAGCAACTGCGGGAACGCGGCATCCACAAGCTGACGCTGCGTGTACTGAGCACCAATCAAGCCGCCCTCCGCCTCTACGAGCGGCAGGGGTTCACCCGCGAGGGAACCCTGCTCGAAGAGTTCCGCATCAACGGCCGGTACGTCGATGACGTCCTGATGGCGAAGCGCCTGTAATGGACGCCGGCACACTGACCGCCTATCTGGACCGCATCGGTGCCGGGCGGCCCACGGTGCTGGACGCGGCCGGGCTCGCCGCCCTGCACCTGGCGCACCAGACGGCCGTGCCGTTCGAGAACCTGAGCATCCACCTGGGTGAGCCCATCTCCCTCGACGAGGTCGGCCTGATGGCCAAGATCGTCACCCGCCGGCGCGGCGGCTTCTGCTATGAGCTCAACGGCGCCTTCGCCCTCCTGCTGGAGGCGCTCGGCGCCCAGGTGAGCCGGCTCGCCGCGCGGGTCTACGACGGCCAGGGCCGGCTCAGCCCGCCGTTCGACCATCTCGCCCTGGTGGTGCGCCCGCCCGACGGCAGCGGCCCGTGGCTGGCCGACGTCGGCTTCGGCGCCCACAGCAGCTACCCGCTGCGCTATGACAGCCGGGAGGGCCAGGACGATCCCGGCGGCCGGTTCTCGCTGGCCGATGCCGTGGGCGGCGACGTGCAGGTCGCCAGGGACGGCGAGCCACAGTACCTGCTCGAGCAGCGCGAGCGGATGCTGGCCGACTTCGTGCCGACCTGCTGGTGGCAGCAGACCTCACCGGACTCCCATTTCACCAGCAGCACGATCTGCTCACGGCTCACCGGTGAGGGCAGGATCTCGCTCAGCGACCGCACCCTGATCCGGACCAGCAACGGTGTCCGCACCGAGCGGGAACTGGGCACGGACGGCGAGGTCCTGGCCGCCTACCGGGACAACTTCGGCATCATGCTGGACCGGGTCCCCGCCGTCGCCCGCGGCCGATTGCCCGGACCACATCCCGATGGGGTGAGGAGTGACGGCAGCTGAGCAGCTCACATGAGGACATCACCGTTCCCGGGCGCCCCGAGATCCACGAGGTATCGGCCGGGATCTACGCCTACGTGCAGCCCGACGGCACCTGGTGGATCAACAACACCGGCTTCCTGGTCGGGCCGCAGGGGGTGACCAGCATCGACACCTGCGCAACGCGGCGCCGGACCCAGGCCTACCGCGACGCAATCGCGGCGGTCACGCCCGCCCCGGTGCGCACGGTGGTCAACACCCACCATCACGGCGATCACACCTTCGGCAACTGCCTGTTCGGCGGGGCGGCCATCGTGGCGCACGAGCGCGCGCGGGACGAGGCCATCGCGTTCGGGCCGCCGCGGGAACTGCCGTTCTGGGACGGCCCCGACTGGGGCAGCCTCTACCTGGACCCGCCGTTCGTCACGTTCACCGACGAGATCACCGTGCACGTGGGTGACCTTCGGGCGCAGGTCCGCCACGTGGGGACCGCCGCGCACACGACCAACGACTCGATCATCTGGATCCCCGAGCGGTCCGTGCTGTTCTGCGGTGACCTGATCTTCAACGGCGGCACGCCCTTCCTGCTCATGGGCTCGGTCGCCGGTGCCGTCGAGGTATTGGAAACCGTGGTGGCACCGCTGGGCGCGCGGACCATTGTGCCCGGCCACGGCCCCGTCTTCGGCGACCAGGCGCCCATCGAGGACACGCTGGACTACCTGAGGTTCGTGCTCGACGTCGCGGCCGGTTCCCTGGACGCCGGCCTGTCCCCGCTGGAGGCCGCCCGGGACACCGACCTGGGCCGGTTCGCTGCCTGGCCGGACGCCGAGCGGATCGTCGGCAACCTGCACCGCGCCCGCGCCGAACTGGACGGCACCCCGCGCGGCGGACCGATCGACATTGTGACCGCGCTGGCCGAGATGGTCGCCTACAACGGCGGTGCCCCGCTCACCTGCCTGGCCTGAGCCGGCCGGCTGGCGACGGCGCCGCCTAGTAATGGTCAGCCAGCGAGGCGCTGGTCAGCGCCTGTAGCAGGCCGGTGAGGCCGCTGATGGCCTGAGGGTCGCCGTCGAGGCGCAGGTCGCCGGACTCGGCCGCCTCGGCGATGGGACGGTTGCCGAAGGCCACGGCGTGCAGCGTGTCACCGTCGGTGGTAAGGACTGCCTCGGGCCGGTCGGCGGTTCCGCGCCGCACCCGGACCGAGCCGGAGGCGCCGTCGACGGTGAAGACGTCGGTGCCGCCCCGCAGCTCGTAGCGGCCGGTCACGACCGCCGGATCGGCGGTTGCCTGGAGCGCGAGCAGGAGGGAGTCCAGGCCCGCGTGGGCGCCCTCGGGGAGCGGCGCGCGGGTTCCCCACTGGCCGAGGTGCAAGACCTTAAAGGGGACTCCCTGCCTCGTGACCGCCGCCTTAAAAGATCCTTAGAAGGCCGGCCAGTCGATTGGCACCTGGCCCGCCACCTCGGGGTGGCGTTCCAGCCAGCGGCGGGCAAACGGGCAGAACGGCACGATCGTCAGGCCTTCGCGCGCCGCGCGGTCGACTGCCGCGGTCACCAGCCGGCCCCCGATGCCCCGGCCCTCAAGTTCCTCCGGGACCTCGGTGTGAATGAGGACAAGCCGGTTCCCGCTGCGGTGGTAGCGCAGCTCGGCGAGGTGCCCATCGTCGGTGATCTCGAATCGGGACGCGGCCTGGTTGTCGGTAACCGGAACGGCATCGCTCACCCAGCCATCGTCGCATCCGGGGCGCGCCGCCGGGCCCGATGCCGGCGCAGCGGCCAGCCGGCGGTCAGTGCGGCCGCGGCGGGGCGGTTAGGCCGGGGGCGGGGAGGCCGGCGGGCCGGCGCCCAGCGCGTGGGTGCCGGGCCCGCCCGGGCGCCCGGCGTAGGCTGTGGCGTCATGACACCCGAGGAGCGGTGGCTCGCCGCGGTCTGGCCGTTCGTCCGCGACTGGCTGCCCGCCCCGCCCGCCGCGGTCGTGGAGATCGGCTGCGGCCCGCTGGGGGGGTTTGTGCCGATGCTGCGATCCGCCGGGTACGACGCGTCCGGCATTGACCCGGAGGCGCCGGAAGGGCCGTGGTATCACCGGGTGGAGTTCGAACAGCACGAGATGCCCGGCCCGGCCGCCGCCGTAGTGGCCTGCACGTCGCTGCACCACGTCGCCGACGTCGGCGAGGTTCTGCGCTTGGCCGGGTCGGCGCTGACGGGCGGCGGCACGATGGTGGTCGTCGAATGGGCGCGGGAACGGTTCGACGACGCGACCGCCTGGTGGTGTTTCGACCGGCTGCCCGCGCCGTCGGAGGAGCACAACTGGCTACGGCACCGGCGTGACGAATGGCAGGCCTCCGGGCTGCCGTGGGAAAGCTACTGCCGGGCCTGGGCGGCCGAGGAGGGCTTGCACGCGGGCGAGGACATCGTGGCCGAGCTCGACGCACGGTTCGACCGGCGGTTCCTCGGCACCGGGCCCTATTACTTCCCCGACCTCGCCGGCGTCGGCGAGGCCGACGAGCAGGCCGCGATCGACACCGGGGAGATCCAGCCGAACCGCATCGCCTACGTCGGCCGCCGGTAGTGGGTCAGCACGCTGGCAAGATGGGCCAGGATGATCAGGAACGCTTAAATTGACCGCTACCCGGTCGCCGATAAACTGCCCACTCCCGCATCAGACACTGCCGGCCGCGGGCTTGCATGATTTCTAGTCTTTGGGGCCCAATGCGGCGCTTGCGCCGGCTACCTCAGCCTCCCTGGTGCCGGCATCGACCACGACCGGGTGAAGTTCCTGCGCACCCTCGGCGGAAGGGGGCCGTCAGGACAAAAGACCCTGGTGAGGGCACCAGCGCCGGGCGACCATGAAAATGAGGAGAGGAGGATGCCTTGACAACAATGACGCATGAGCCCTCCACGGATGCACCCGCTGGTGATACGCGTGCTAACGAGGGCATGGCAGCCCGGCTGCTCGTGCCGGCATTCTGGGGCACCCTGGCCATCGTCGCGGGGGGACGACCCAGCCGAGGGAGGGCGCATGGGCCGGATTGAGGTCGACGGAGTCGGCATCGAGTTCGAAGTTCACGGTGCCGGACGCCCGGCCGTGCTGCTGCACGGCTTCCCGGACACCGGGCGGCTGTGGCGGCATCAGGTGCCGGCATTGGCGGAGGCCGGCTTCCGGGTGATCGTGCCCGACCTGCGCGGCTTTGGGCGCTCGGACAAGCCGGAGGCCGTCGACGCCTACTCGATCCCGCTCCTGGCCGGGGACGTCATGGCGGTCCTCGCCGAGCTGGGGGTCGGCAAGGCCCATGTCGTGGGCCACGACTGGGGCGCTGGCCTCGCCTGGGCGCTCGCATCCTTCGCCCCCGACAGCGTCGATCACCTGGTGGTCCTGTCCGTCGGCCACCCGGCCGGGTTCCTGCGCACCATGGAGCAGCGCCAGAAGTCGTGGTACATGCTGCTGTTCCAGTACCCGGGCATCGCCGAGCGCTGGCTGTCGCAGGACAACTGGGCGAACTTCCGCGCCTGGGCGCACCACCCGGACGCCGACCAGGTGATCGCCGACCTGGAGACGACCGGGTCGCTCACGCCGGGCCTCAACTACTACCGGGCCAACGTCCCGCCCGAATCCTGGGCCGCGCCGCCGTTGCAGCTCCCGCCGGTGCAAGCGCCGACCATGGGCATCTGGAGCACCGGCGACATCGCCCTCACCGAGGCGCAGATGACCGATTCGGCCGAGAACGTCGCGGGCCCGTGGCGGTACGAGCGCCTGGACGGCCCGGGCCACTGGATGCAGCTCGAGGTACCGGACCAGGTGACCGCGCTGCTGCTCGACTTCCTGCCCCGCTGACCGGCTCGCATCCGCACCGGCGCTGCCGCGTCAGCCAACCTGCGTCGCGTTACCGGCCCAGTATGGTGCGCGGAGCTCCCGCTTGAGCAGTTTGCCCGAGCCCGTGCGAGGCAGCTCGCGGGTGAAGGACACCGAGCGGGGGCACTTGTACCCGGCCAGGTACTGGCGGGCGTACGTGATCACCTCCGCCTCCGACACCGATGCTCCCGGAGTGAGTACCACGGTGGCGTGCACCTGCTCACCCCACCGCTGGGAGGGGATCCCGAAGACCGCGACGTCGAAGATGGCCGGATGCTGTTCGAGGGCGGCCTCGATCTCGGCGGGGTAGACGTTCATGCCGCCGGAGATGATCATGTCGTTCTTGCGGTCGCAGATGTAGTAGTAGCCCTCTTCGTCCCGGTAGGCGATGTCACCCACGGTGTGGAAGTCGCCGTGCCTGCCGGCCCGGTAGCTCTCCGGCTGCTTGTAGTACTCGTTGAAGACCGCGGCGGAGGAGACATAGAGCTCGCCTGGGTGCGCGGGGCCGGTCCCGGTCACCTCGTTGCCGTCGGCGTCGAGCAAGCGGATCTCAACGCCGGGGGCCGGCTTGCCGCAGGAACCGGGCTTGCGCAGCTGGTCCCCGGGCTCCAGGACGCAGTTCACGCCCAGCTCGGTCGATCCGTAGACCTCCCAGAGCGAGCCTGGCGGGAAGTCGGCGAGGTAGGTCTCCTTGAGCGCGAAGCTCCATGGCGCGGCGTTGGCCAGCATGATCCGCATCGAGGACCGGTCATAGCGGGCCTTGACCTCGGCGGGGAGCGCGCAGACCAGCCGGATCAAAGGCGGCGCGGAGAACGTGGAGGTGACCTGGTAGGTGTCCACCAGGCGCAGCCAGTCCTCCGGGTCGAACTTCCGCTGGATGATGATCGTCTGGCCGAGCGTGAGCCCGGCGCTCATGAACGCCAGCGGCCCGCTGTGATACAGCGGGCCGGAGGTGAGGTAGATGTCGTCCGGCGTGTAGCCGAGGAGACCGATCAGCGCGACCGCCGTGCTCAGGTCCGTGATCTTGCGGTAGGCGCCCTTCGGCTTGCCGGTCGTCCCGGAGGTGTAGATCATGGTCGCGGTGGTGCCCTCGGCCTCCCTGGCCGGCGCCTCGGCCGGTGCCCCGGCGAGGAGGTCCGCACCGAGCATCCCGGCCGGTGCGGTGCCGCCGTAGACGAGCACATGGCGCAGGCCGCCGAGGGGCTCGTCCCGGGGCACCGGCAGCAGGTGCGCATACTCCGCATCGACATAGGCGGCACAGGCGTCCGAATGGGCCACGATGTAGCGGGCCTCCGCGGGCGTCAGGCGGTAGTTCAGCGGCACCGCGACCGCCCCGAGCTTTCTGGTGGCGTTGACGACCGCGACGATCTCCGGCGAGTTGGGCCCGCACCAGATGACCTTCTCGCCCGGGCTCACGCCCAGTGAGGCAAGCACGTTGGCCAGCCGGTTCGCCTGCGCCTCGAGCTGAGCGTAGGTCCACGAGACGACGGCCGCGCCCGGCCGGTCATCGATGACGGCCGGCTTGCCGGGCTGTGATGACGCGTAGATCGTCAGGAGGTCTGGAAAGTTGTCGGCGGCCACAGCCGTCATCCTCACCCGGCGCCGCCACAGGATGCAATGCGCCCGGCCGTGCCGCCGCGGCCGCAGCGGTCCTGCCGTGCCCCGGTTCGCCGGACAACTCACGCAGCCGGGCGGCGACGTCGCGGTTGGTTCCCGGGTCGGAGGTCCAGCCCACTCTGACCCGCACGCACAGCATAATCACCCCTGGGGCTGTTCCCGAGGGAGGTGAAGGACAGTGGTGACGTGACGGGGGCCCGGCTCCGCCTGACGCGGTCACAGATCCTGGCCTTCCGGCGGCACGCCGGAGGGCTCGACGAGCGGCTGCCCCGCGGGCAGGATTCGCTCCGGCGCGCGGCCTGGGCGGGGCTGCCGGACAGCATGCCCCGGGCCGCGCTGCACTCGATCCATGCGCGCGTGGCGGGGACCGAAGCGTCCACGTGGGAGGACCCTTCGCTCGTGCAGCTCTGGGGGCCGCGGTTCAGCGTCTTCGTGGTCGCCGCGCGGGACCTTGCGGTCTTCTCGCTAGCGCTGCTGCCCAGCGACGCCAAGGGCCGGGCGAGGGCGGTGGACCTGGCCGCCCGCCTCCACGCCTTCCTGGGCGGCGCGCGGATGACTTATGGCGAGGCAGGCCGCGCGCTCGGCGTGGACCCCAACAGGCTCAGGTACGCGGCGGCGACCGGCACGGTCTTGATCCGCTGGGAAGGCGCGCGGCAGCCGACGATCTGGACCGTGCCGCGGCCGGAAACCGACCCCCACGACGCCCGCCTGGAACTCGCGCGCCGGTACCTGCACATCTACGGGCCCGCTGCGCCCGAGTCGTTTGGCCGGTGGTCGGGGATCGGCCCGCGGCCCGGCATCGCGGCGTTCGGGGCGCTCGGGACGTCGCTCACGCCGGTGCAGACACCGGTCGGCGACGCGTGGATCCTCGGCCGGGACGAGGCGGCCTTCCGCGCTGCCCCGGGGCCGGTGGCGCCCGCACGGCTGCTCCCCAGCGGTGATGCCTATCTCCTGTTCCACGGAGCCGATCGTGACTTGGTGGTCCCGGACACCGGCCGCCGGCAGGAGCTGTGGACCCCGCGCGTCTGGCCCGGCGGCCTGCTCGTCGGCGGCGAGGTCGCCGGGACGTGGCGGCGCGCGGACACGGTGCTGACGGTGCAGCCATGGCGGGCGCTGTCGGACGGTGAACGCGAGGCGGTCGTGGAGGAAGCGGAGTCCTTGCCGCTGCCCGGCAGCGGGCGGAAGATCGTCGTCCGCTGGGACGACTGAGCCGGGCCCAGGCCGGGCGCGGCTAGCTCACCCGCCGGGGGATGATGCGCCCGGCTAAGGCCTGGATCAAGCCGATCAGCCGCCGCCGCTATGGATCTTGACGATGGTGGCGGTTGCGGCCTTCACGGTCAGGCTGATCCCGGCGCGCGGGCCGCCGGGCAGGGGGGTCCATGAGCCGTCCCAGGGCGTGTCGCCGGTGATCATGGCGCCGCCCAGGGTGGCGCTGGCGCCGCCGGCATCTCCCGGCTGCCCTCCGGCGAGAGTCATGGTCTCCGCGGCCTGGGCGCCCGGGCTGGGGTGGATGATCGTGACCGCGGCGTCCTCAGCGCCCGCGCCGTGGGCCTTGTTGATGACCGTGACGTAATCCTCGCCCGGTCCGCTTACGCAGTAGGCGGTGACATGGATGCCTTCCGGGTTCTGGATCTGCACGCGCTTGACCTGCCCCGCCGAGCCGAGGGCGAACGCCTTCATGCCATATCCCTTCGGGGTGGTCGCAAAGCCCTGGCCGGGTGCGGCCGGGTCCGGAACGATCGTGTCGGTGAACAGCCACTGCTTGTTGTGGAAGTTCACCCCTGCGGCACCGTGGGCCGCCCACCAGTGCAGGTGATCCAGCGCCCACAGCGCCGAGGCGAAGGCGTTGCTGGCTCCGGGCACTCCCGTCAGGTAGTCATTGGACTCGGTGAGCCGGTAGGGCAGGCCCGCCGCGGCCACCGGGGCGAGATTGTTCGCATACAGCCAGGGATAAGGGACGTAGGTGGTGCCTGCCGGCTGGGTCCCGATCGCCGTGCCGGTCACCCACTGCGGGGACAGCATGTTGCTGATCGCCTGCTCAGCGGTGGTTGCCCCGGGCCCTCCGCCCACGTAGTAGTGCTGGCTGAGGAGTGTGATCCGGCCAGCTTCCTTTTCGTCGCGGGCGAACCGTTCCGTCCACGAGGTCCCGGTGTCCGGGTCGGGGGTGTAGGTCAGCCTGGTGTAGGCCCCGGCGTCTGGCCCCGACATCGGCGCGCCCGGCGCCGCGGCCCCGACCGCGGCGGCGAAGCGCCGCCAGTGGGCCAGGTAGGAGGGGTACGCGCTGCCCGGCACGCCGGTGACCTCTTCGTAGATCGCCGGGTCCAGCGACCGCCCCGCGTGGGTATGAAAGGCATGCCAGTCCGGCTCGTTGCCAATGGCGAAGCTGGCCACGCTGTCCCGGTAGCGGTCCCAGATGTGCCCGGCCGCCCGGGCATGGACCGATGGCAGGCCGCTGACGGGATTCGCCGCCGGGCTGAGCAGGCGGAACGTGTAGATGACCTGCACCCCGGCCGCGGCGGCGAAGGCAAACAGGTTGTCGATTCCGGTGAAGCCGTCGCTGCCGGTCCCCGCCGGGATCCGTTGATCCACCGAGCCCCCGCCGATCCGCAGGCTGCCCAGGCCCAGATTGCGGAAGAGGGTGATGAGCGAGTCGTTTCCCGGGCTGAACAGGTACCCCGCCACCCCGGCATTGCCGGGATTGAGCGGTCCCCGCTCGAAGCTCAGGCCAGCGAAGTCACCGGGGATCACCGGCCCCGCGTGCCCGGCATCGATGGTGATCGTGACGGGAAGCAACCTGACCACCTGATGCCCCCTGGCGGAAGTAGCCGAGGGTGAGTTCCCCTGGCGGGGCCGGGGAAACGCTTAATCGCCGGGCCGGCTACCAGTTCCCCCCGGGCTCATCGACGATGGCCCCGCCGCTGATCGCATCCAGCGCCGCCTGGCCGGCCCGCCGGTTGCTGTAGCCGGACTCCTGGCCGGCCTCACCCGAGCCGCTGTCCGACTCGACCGGCACGAGCACGCCGGGGAGTGGCAGGTCCGGCGGGGGATCGTACGACTCGGTTCCGCCGTCGCGGACAAGCTTGGTTGGCCGCCCTGCCGACATCCAGCGATCCTCGTGGACGCCAAAAGGATCCCGGTACCAGCCCTCTGCCAGAACGTTTCCCACGCGATCAGTTTAAGCCGCGCGGGGCCGGGATCAATGCTCGTGTTCGTACTTGAACGAGAGCTGGAGCTTGGTGCGGTAGGTGATCGCCCCATCCTCGTCCAGGTGAATGTCCTGCTTGACGACTTCGGCCACCCGCAGATCGCGGATCGTCTCCGCCGCGGTCTTGACCGCCTCCGCGGCCGCGTCCTCCCATGTCGTGCTGCTCGTCCCGATGACCTCGATCACCTTGTACACGCTCATGTCACGGCTCCTCTCGGCAGCGCCGCCCTCGGCAACGTGATGACGCTCACCGGCGACGGTCTTGATCCTTCGGCAACGCACTGACGCTCACCGGCGACGCTATCGATCCTTCCACCCGCGGGGGGCGGATAGCTGGCGGGATCCTCAGGCCGACCCTGACGTGCCTGACCGTCGGCGTGCCGGAACCCGGCTCAGGCGCCAGCCGGGGGCCCGTCCGGGCCGGCGACATGGACCGGCACCCCCGTCAGCTGGACGACTATCGGGGCCTCCCCGGAGCCGGCGGGGCGGCTCGGCTGGGCCGGGTGGGTGGCGACGCTCGACCCCGCCGTCTGCGCCGACGACTTCACCGTGGCCCGGGAGTGGGTGTAGAACCCCTGGGCCAGGGCGGACGCCATCACCGCCACGGCGGGCACGATGGCTTGCAGCCCGTTGAGATTCCAATGGGCGTGGAAGACCGTGCCGAGGGCCACGACGGCCACGAGCAGGTGGACAATCAACGTCTGCCAGAACTCGGTCGTCGTCCATCCCGGCTTCACCTCGCCGGGCGCCACTTGCTTGGCCATGCCCCTCTCCTTACTGCTCCCCGCTGCGGCCGGTGGCGCGGCCCCCGCGGCCGGTGCGGCGGCGGGTTCCTGTGCGGTCCCGGCGGCCGGGGCGGTACCCTCGCCCTGGCTCACCACCAGCGCTGCATTGATCAAGTCGACTCCGGCTGCCTGCCGGACGAAATCCGCGACATCTACCGGCGCTGCCCAGTTGCACCCGAACTGGTAATGCTCGTTCACGTGGCCCAGCGCGGACTGGGCGTTGTCCAGGATGAATTGCCGATAGCTCGGTTTCCCGGTGGCCTGGTACAGCCGGGCCAGGTTGCGGACGAAGATTCCCTTGAACAGCGTGCTGTCAACGCCCGGCATGCTGGGGAGCCGGGTGCTGCCGTCTGGTTTGCAGTCATCGTGCTCGTGCAGG
>Ga0306920_100006750_pt1 | contig 15030 bp, 7 predicted proteins | sample flu12Cox44000170_FD_204666 | JGI IMG/M metagenome (GOLD analysis project Ga0306920, IMG submission 204666) | Lab enrichment of tropical soil microbial communities from Luquillo Experimental Forest, Puerto Rico - flux4day.12C.oxic.44.000.170 (v2)... | ecosystem: Environmental > Terrestrial >... | reverse complement strand
GAGGAGAGCGGGCTGAAGCTGAACGAGGCGCAGCGGCGCGCGGTCATGCACGGCGAGGGTCCGCTGCTGGTGATCGCGGGCGCGGGAACCGGGAAGACGCGCGTTATCACCGAACGGATCCGGCATCTGTTGCACTCCAATCCGGAACTCTCCGGCGAAAACATCCTGGGACTGACGTTCACAAAGAAAGCCGCCGGCGAAATGAAAGCCCGCGTGGTGAAAAGCTCAGGCGCGCGCGGAAAAGCAGTGACGCTCGCGACGTTTCATTCCTTTTGCGAAACGCTGCTGAAAGATACCAACCCGCAGCGCGTGTTGCTGGGCAAAGAGGACCACTGGATCTTGCTGCGGCGGAATCTCGCGCGACTTAAGCTCGACAAATACCGGAGGCTGGCTGAACCGGGAGAATTCCTCAACGATTTCGTGGAGTTTTTTTCGCGCTGCCAGGATGAGCTGGTGTCTGCGGAAGACTACCAGCGATATGCGGACCTGCTGGCAGGAGAGCTGCTGTCGGAGCGGGGCATGTTGGACCCCGACGCGCTGACCGACCGCGAAGAGGCGGTGGCGCGCGAACTGGAAATTGCGCGCGCCTATCGCGCCAGCGAGGAACTGTTGCGCGAAAAGAACCGCGTCTCTCTCGGATCGTTGATTACTGGGGCAGTGGCGCTGCTCGAAACGGATGCGGCGCTCGGCGCATCACTGCGGCGGCGCTATCGCTACATTTTGGTGGATGAGTTTCAAGATACCAACATCGCGCAACTGCGCCTGCTGGAGCTGTTGACGGGCGAGTCGCGAAATATCTTTGCGGTTGGCGACAACGACCAGGCGATTTACCGCTTTCGCGGCGCTTCGTTCGCCAGCTTTCAACTTTTTCTCCAGAAATTCGCGGGGTGGAAGCCCGGCGGCGACTCGGGAAAATTCCGCGTCAGCCTAACCGAGAATTACCGCTCGACGCCGACCATTCTGCGCGTGGCCACGCAGGTGATCGGGCAAAACACGGTGAGTGCCGATTTTCCCAAAAAATTCCTGAGCGCCGAGCGTCCGGAAGGCCAGAAGATTCGCATCGTTGAGCTTGCCAACGAGCAGGAAGAGGCACGCTGGGTGGCGGACGAACTCGAGCGCACGCATGCGGCGGGCCGTCTGTGGAAGGATTTTGCCGTGTTGTACCGCCAGCACACCCACCGCGACGAACTGGTTCGCGAGCTGGCGATGCGAAAGATTCCTTTTGTCATCAGCCGCCTTTCCATCTTGGAGCATCCGCTGGTGAAGGATGTGTTGGCGTATCTGCGATTGCTCGCTCGGCCCTTCGATGACCTGTCCTGCGCGCGTGTGCTTTCCGCGCCGGCGTGGAATTTGCAAGCGCAAGACCTGGTGCGGCTGGCGGAACGCACGGCCAAGAAGCGCGGCACGGCGCTATACGATCTGTTGCAAGCGCCGCAATCGGAACTGCCGTTTGACGGACGGCATGCGGCGATTGAGCAATTACTCGACTTTGTCTCTGGGCAGCGCAAAACCATGAAGCGCCGCACGGCTCGGGAGATCTTGGCGGGTTTGCTCGAATGGCTGGAGGTCTCGCAACGCGCGAACGGGCAAGACTACAAATATGTCGCGCGATTAACGGAATTTGCCAAGGAATGGGAAGGGAAGAGCGACACGCGCGGGCTGCACGAGTTTATCGAATATCTGGACTGGTACGAGCAGGCGGGAGGAGTCATTGCGTTGGAAGATGACGCGCCGGAGGATGCGGTGAAATTGATAACCGTGCACGGCGCAAAAGGACTCGAGTTTCCGCACGTGTTCGTGCTGCGCGTGAACAACAAGAAATTTCCCGCGACGGAACGGCCACGCGTTTTCGAATTTCCGGCGAGGCTGATGAAGGAAGGCGAGCCCGCCGAGCAGTTTCACATTCAGGAAGAGCGGCGGCTTTTTTATGTGGCGCTGACAAGAGCGCAAGAGCGGTTGACTTTAACCACGCTGACCGAACCAAAGGGCAAAGTGCCGGTTTTTATCGAGGACATTTTGATGGACCCGGGGGTGCGACGCCGGGACGTGCGGCAAATGATGCCGAAGCTGCCATCGCTCCGGCAAAACACCGCAGCCAGGGCCGCTTCTGCGCCGGCGAGCGGGAATCTTTTCGCCGCCTCTTCCGGGCCGGCAAAGATCTTCTCTCGCATCGCGGATTGGGCGGAAACGTTTCATCCGGCGCCGCCCGAGCCATTGACCCTCAGCCCCTCCGCGGTGAACGGATACCGGACCTGCCCGCAACAGTATTTGTTCGGCTATTTATGGTCACTGAAGGAAGGGCCGCGCGCGGCGCTGAGCTTCGGCAGCATCATGCACAACGCCATCAAGCGGTTCCTCGGGGAACTGCGCAAAGGCAACAGACTGCCTTTCGAAGAAGTGCAGCGGATTTTCGAAATGGAATGGCGCTCGGTGGGCTTCGAAGACGAATACCAGGAAGAGGAATTCAAGAAAGACGGCATCGAACAGCTGCGCGCCTTTCATGAAGCGACGATGGCCGCGCCGCCTCAGGTTTGCGAGCAGGAGAAGCGATTCGAATTGCCGCTGGAAAACAACGTCATCATCACCGGCCGCATGGACCAGGTGAATTCGCTGGGAGGCAACGACGTGGAGATCGTGGATTACAAGACCGGGCGGCCGAAGAGAGAATCGCTGGCGAAAAAGGATCTGCAACTCAGCTTGTACGCGCTGGCGGCAAGAGAGATTTTCGAATGGAATCCGGTGCGGCTGGTCTTTCACTACTTGCAGACCAACCAGGTGCAGGTGACCGCGCGCGACGCAAAGCAGCTGGAGGAGGCGCAATGCATCGTGGAGGAAGCTGCGGCGGACATTCGCGCGGGACAGTTCCCTCCGCGGCGCTCGCCTTCCGTTTGCCGGAGTTGCGCCTACAAGCCGATTTGCCCAGCGCACGAGGAAGAGCTGAGCCCCTGAGCGGCGAGGGCGGAAGATCCGAGAGAGCTACCGCGCCAAGCCGGCGTAATAGCCTTCGCGCGTAAGGATGTTTAGATTCGGTCGCTTCACACGCACTTCAATCGAGTGATATTCCGCCCCGCGGTCCGTGCCCGCGGGGTTGTAAGCGAGGGTGTACTGGTTGCGCGCCTCTTCGGTCACGCGGGAGTAGAACTCTTCCATGTCTTCGCTCTTCAGCCCGTAGTACACATCGCCGCCGGAATCGTGAGCGTACTTGGACAAGCGCTCGAACCTTCGGTCGAAAAAAGCGCTCCCCACCCCCACCCCATACACCGCGATGTCATAGCGAAGCAGGTCCTTGAGGACGGTCTCGTACTTGTTGCTGTTGAACTTGGGGTTATTCACCCCGTCGGAGATCAGCAAAATGATTTTGCGGCGCTGACGCTCCGGGTCGCGCTCCTTGAGCAGCTGCGCAGCGTTGTAGACCGCGTCGTCGAGCGCCTTGGTGGACTGGCCTTTGATAATGATGGTGGTTTCAGGCGTTTTGGGAGCGTCTCCGGTGGCCGAGTGGCCGTTGATGGTAGGGCTCTCCGCGATGGCCGTCCCGGTGGGCCCGGCGGAAGGTTGTTCATCGAGCCGAGTGCGCTTCAGCTCGGTCAGCAGCTTGTCCTGATCGCTGACGAATCCTTTTCCCTGGTGGAAAAACTGATCGAAGCGGCAGACAAAGGCTTCATCGCTGGTGCTCAAGCCCGCCACAATGGCATCCAGGCTGGCCGACACCTGGCGGGCGTCATTGCGTTTCAGATCGTTGTCGATGAGCAAAACCATGGACAGAGGAACCGGGTCCGCGCTGAAGAAAACGATTTTCTGCTCCACCTTATCTTCGAAGATGCGGAAATCCGCCCTGTTTAAGTCCACAACGAGGCGGCCGGAGCCGTCTTTCACCGTAACCGGCACGATGACCTGATTCACGCGGACGACCACCCCGGGCTGTTGCGGTGGCTGCTGGGGCGTCTGCGCTTGGGCGGGCGAGGCCGAGCTTTGCCCGTGGGATCGCGCGAGGAGCGGCACGGAAACCAGGCCCAGGGTCGCCAAGCCAAGCGAAACAACGGTTTCTCGTAGACTTTTCATGGTCCTCAGGTCAAACTTCCTATTGAAAGTATCCGCTCGGTCAGATTCAATCGCGCACATCCCATGAGGCGCTCAGCGGCATCCTATTGGGCGGCGATGACCCGCACGGCGCGTTCGGCGGGCATCTTCGTATCTAGGAAAGTATACATGCGTTCGAAGAATAAAGTTTTGACGCAGTGTCTAGCGGCGCTGGTTGCATGGGCGCTGGCCGGGTCCGCGTGGGCGCAGCAACCGGCCGAGCAGGCCGCCCAACAGAATGACCAGCAGACGCCGACCATCAAAACCGAGGTCGGCCTGGTCAATGTTTTCGCTACCGTGCGAGACAGGAAAAAGCATATTGTCCCCGATCTCAAGAAGGAAGACTTCCGCGTCTTCGAAAACGACAAGGAGCAGAAGATCGCCTTTTTTACCGCGGAAAAGAGTCTTCCCATCACCCTGGCCTTGCTGATTGACACCAGCGGCAGCGAGATGAATCGGCTGCCCGCGGAGCAGGATGCCGCTACCCGTTTTCTAAACGGGGTCCTGCGCAAAGGCGACGAGGCCATGGTGGTCTCGTTCGATCTCGACGTGGACCTTCTCTCGGATTTTACCGAGGACCGCGCGCAGTTGCAGCGGGCCATTCATCACGCGCAGATCAACGGCGGTGGGCCCATGGTGACCCCAGGCACCTTGCCTTCCGGCCCCAACGGAACCCATATGTATGATGCAATCTGGGTGACCTGTGGAGATAAACTGGCCACCGAAGCCGGACGCAAAGCGCTTGTGCTTATTACCGACGCGGAGGATTTTGGAAGCAAGGTGACCGTCGAGGAAGCCATCGAAGCCGCGCAGCGCACGAATACCGTCGTGCACTTCCTGCTGGTGCACGATCCCGGGCAGGGCTGGCGGCCGGACATCGCGCACAAGATCGCGGACCAAACCGGAGGCCGGGTCATCGAAGTTTCCTCGGAAAAACATCTTCAGGAGGCCTTTGATCAGATTTCCGAAGAATTGCGGAGCGAATACACCATCGGGTACTACCCGACAAACGCGGCGCGGGATGGCACCTTCCGCAAGATCAAAGTGGAAATGACCGACAAGGATTTCAAAGCGCTTGCACGCAAAGGGTACTACGCGCCGAAAGGTTAGAAGCCACTAAGCTATCTCCTTAATAGTTTGGCCCCGTCCAAGTGGTTGCTTTTTAGTGGACTTCGCTCCCTCAAGACCTTTATGAGCGCGCGCCGGCGTGCAAAGGGTATTCGAGCGCAAAGCATTCGAACCGAACGGATTTGACCGCAATTCGCGCTGCGTTTACTATCCTCGTTTCACCCGGCTGTAATGCTTAACGAAACAATCGCGCACTACCGCATCCTCCGCAAACTCGGCAGCGGCGGCATGGGCGTGGTCTACGAGGCCGAGGATACGAAACTTGGCCGGCGGGTGGCGCTGAAATTCCTAACCGAGAATTCCGAGCGCGATCCGCAGGCCCTCGAGCGCTTCCTGCGCGAGGCACGAGCGGCCTCGTCGCTAAATCATTCCGGAATCTGCACGATTCACGCGATTGAAGAACACCAGACGCAGACGTTTATCGCCATGGAACTGCTCGAAGGGCGTACGCTCGACAAGCTGATGGCCTCCGGCAGCCTCCCGGTGGCCTGCGCGGTCGACATCGCAATTCAGGTTGCCGATGCTCTCGATGCTGCGCACAAAAAAGGAATCCTGCATCGCGACGTCAAACCGGCGAACATTTTTGTCACCGAACGCGGTCCAGTCAAGATTCTGGACTTCGGGTTGGCCAAGCTCCTGCCGGAACATCATGCGCACGCCGGAGACGACACGCTCGTTGATCCGGAGACTTTGCTGCTCACCAGCCCAGGGGCCGCCGTTGGGACCATTGCCTATATGTCGCCGGAACAGGCGCGAGGCGAAGAGCTTGATGCGCGCAGCGATCTGTTTTCGCTCGGAGCCGTTCTCTACCAAATGGTGACGGGCAAACAGCCCTTCCCCGGAAGGACCAGCGCGGTGGTGTTTGACAATATCCTGCGCAATGCTCCCCTGGCTCCGGTCTCACTGAATCGCGAAGTCCCGGCAGAGCTCGAGCGCATCCTCAACAAAGCGCTTGAGAAAGACCGCGATGTCCGTTATCAGGTGGCTGCCGAACTCCGCGCCGATTTGAAGCGGCTGCAGCGCCAAATGGAATCGGGCAAGGTGCCGGCCCCTTCCTCGTCAGGGCTCGCCGCCGCGGCCGAGGTAGGGTCTCTCGTGGCTGGCGCCTCCCCGACTCGCTCGCCATCCAGTAGCTCGGTTCTGATCGCCGCCGCAAGCAAGCACAAAGTCGGGGTGGGGCTCGGTGTGAGTGCGGCCGCTATTGTGCTCGCCGCCGCGGCGTTCGGTGTGTATGAGCTTGTCGAGCGGACGCGTCATGTGCCGTTCGAACGCTTCTCCATCGAAAACCTCACCAACAACGGCCACGTATCGCTCGCTGCTATATCGCCGGATGCAAAGTATCTCTTGCACGTGCTCGATGAGGATGGATTGCAGTCGCTATGGCTGCGGCACATTCCCACAGCCAGCAACACTCGGGTCGTGGCGCCGGCCGCCACCCGATATGCAGGTCTGACATTTTCGCCAGACGGATATTACATCTATTTTGTGCGGCGCGATGAAGAACAACACACGATTGCGTCGCTCTACCGTGCGCCCGTGCTAGGCGGCACACCGCAAGAGCTGATCCGCGACGTCGATAGCCCGGTGACTTTTTCGCCGGATGGCCAGCGCCTCGCGTATCTCCGCGAGAGACATGATTCGCCTTTGTGGGACTTGCTCGTTGCGCACAGCGATGGCTCGCCGGACCGCGCGCTCTTCACCGGCGCTTCCATCGTGAGCGAGGCACACATCCCGGCGTGGTCTCCGGACGGAAAAACGATCGTCATTCCCCTGACACAACCTACTGCTGACACGTTCACGGGATTGCTGGTTGTGGATGTGGCTTCCGGAAAGAGTCAGACGATGCCTGTCCAGGATGCCCCGCTCTTCCTGTATCCCGCCTGGATGCCGGACTCGTCTGGCTTGATTCTGTCCTCGTTGGCCATACAAAGCGGGCTCCTGAACCCGCAGCTTGTGTTTTTTAGCTACCGGCAGGGGCGTGTACGCGAGTTGACCGCCGATACCAACAACTATGGTTCGCCGAGCCTGGCCTCCGATGGTCACAGCCTGGTGGTTACGCAAGGCCAATTCAAGTTTGAAGTCTCCCTGGCCACCGCCCGAGAGCCAGATGTGCTGCATCGCGTGTCGCTCTCCTCTCACTTACCCATTTGGCGTTGGAGCTGGATGCCCGATGGTCGTTTGGTTTTTCCCCAAGGCGGCGACATCCGCATTCTCAACCCGCGCGGCGAGGAGAGCGTCCTCCTGTCGGACAAGAAGCGTCTAGCGGATCAGGTCGCCGTCTGCGCCAGCGGACGTTACATCGTTTACCGCCAGCTCGGGAAAGCCGCCAAGACCGCGGAGAATCTGTGGCGCATGGATGCCAATGGGAGCAATCCGACGCAACTCACCTTTGGCCACAACGAAGCCGACTTGCAGTGCTCCTCGGAAGGAAAGTGGGTCTACTATGTGGACCGAGCCGACAACTTCTTGCCCAAACGTGTAGCCATCGACGGTGGCACCCCGGAAAAGGTGTTCGACTCGGCTCTTGGCGGCGCCGCTCTTTCCGCTGACGGCAGGACGCTGGTTACGCTGGAAGTCAGCGAACTCGATCATAAGTTGATGCTTAAGTTCGTTTCAACGGAAAATAAAACCGTCTGGTTTCACGACGTGGACCAGCGGGCTTCCCGGCCCCTGCGCTTTACCGCTGACGGCGGGGCGGTGGTCTACACCGTGCGCGAAAAAGGCGTCGACAATCTCTGGCTGCAGCCGCTCAACAGCTCGCCTTACCGCCAGTTCACGCATTTCACCTCCGAAACGATCTCCCAGTTCGCCTATTCGCCGGACGGCTCGCAGTTCGCGATCGAGCGCGGCCACACCGAATCGGACGCGGTGCTGTTGCGCGACCTTTCGCGCCGAACTTTCGAGCTTCTTCGAGCGCCGTGAATCTAGGGTTGCGGCATGGCCCGGGCTGCCAAGCGCCCGTCGCGGTAGAGCCAGCGCAGAAAATCTAGGGAAAGCGGCCGATAACTGGCCAAGAATTCAGGGAAACGAGTGCTTCGGTGGACCTCGCGTCCCGACTGGCGATGCCAAAAACTCTCCCACATCGTGCCTATCGAGAACAGGTCGCCGCGCTTGCGAATGACTTTTGCTAACCCCTAGAACGGACTCGTGCGCTTCGGACGCGTCTTGGGAAGCGGCTTGCGCGGAACCATTTCGTCGCGGTTGGCGGTCAAGTACACGAACGAAGCCACAATCACGGCCATCTGCTTCATGTCCGGTTCCTGGATGCGTTCGTACACGTCCATGTTGGAGTGGTGTGTGCGTGTCTCGTAATCCAGCGGATCCTGAATGAATTGAAAGCCCGGCAGGCCCACCGCATCGAAGGAAAGGTGATCGGTGCCGCCGGTGTTGCGAATCGTGAGAGTGGTCATGCCCAGATTGTGAAACGGCTCGATCCACGCGGCGAAGAGCGGCGCGATGGCCTCGTTGCCCTGCAGATAAATGCCGCGGATTCTCCCCGAGCCGTTGTCCACGTTGTAATAGGCGTCGAGTTTCGCGTGCTCGGGGAGAACCTTAATCTTTTCGCTGTCGGGAGTGTCCGACTCCCAATCGGCGAAATGCTGCTTCACGTAGGCGCGCGAACCGAGCAGGCCCTGTTCTTCGCCGGTCCACAGTCCGATGCGCACGGTGCGCCGAAGCCTTACGCCGGTGGCCTTGAGAATGCGCATGGCTTCGAGCATCACCGCGGAGCCGGCGCCGTTGTCGGTGGCGCCGGTTCCGGAGTGCCAGGAATCAAAGTGCGCGCCGATCATCACGATTTCGTCGGCCTTGGCTTTGTCGGAGCCGGGAATCTCGCCGATGATGTTGAAGGAATTCAAGTCGTCTTCGTAGAACTTATTCTGGAGGTCCGCTTGGAGGATCACCGGAACTTTCTTTTCCAGCATGCGCACGAGTCGGCCGTAGTTCTCGTTGGCCACGGCCACGCGCGGAGGTGCAGGAGGATCCTTGGGATCGCGTCCGCCGCCGCTCGAAACAAATACTGTTCCGTCATCTCCCGGCGAGGGCTCGAGCCAAACGGCGACGCCTTCTTCCACGAGGAATTTCTGAATCTTTTCGTTTAACTCCCGCTGCGCGCGAAACCGAGCGAAGCGGTCCTCAGCGCGCGCGGTCGGCACCGGTTGCGTGGATTCCTCAACGAGTTCGGCATCGCTGTAGCGATGAAATTGTGCTTCGGTGCGCGATGGAATTTCCGGCTGCTGCGCCGTCAGCACAAATTTTCCCTTGAGCTTACCGCGATACTTCTCCATGTCCTCTTCTTTTTGAATCGGCGCCCACGCTGCCTCCCCCGTAACCACGCCGCTCGTGCCCGGCGTCCAGGCCTTGGCATAAGCGATCAGCGGGAATGGCCGCGGCGAAATCGCTTGCAGCGAGAAACGTTCGTTCGACCAGCCCCTTCCGAAAGGTCCCCACGGCTCGAGTTTTACGTTGGCAAGCTGCCACTCCTTCATTTTGCCCATGGCCCATTCGGCGGCCTGCTTGGTATTGGGCGAGTTCGTGAGCCGCGGGCCGTAGACGTCGCTAAGGTAGCTCATGATGTCCATGACCTGCGAGTGATTGAAGCCTTGGTCTTTGATCTGATAAATGGCGTTCAGATCCGCGGCAGTGGGCGCTTGGGCGCGCAGGGGAATCACCGCCACGATCAACAACAGAGTTAGCAAGGCTTTCCTATGCTTTCGCACATCCGCCTCCAGACTTTATGTCTTGCCAGACTTTACTGGAAATGGAAATGAACCGACCGCTGTGGAAACGTAACACTAGAATGTGAGACGGCCCAGTGGCAAGTTGCGTTTCAGCCGCAAGGTTCGCAGCTTACCAGGTGTATCGCCAACACGGCGCTAAAAAAAAACGCTGAAATTTGAGAAGGCGCAGCCGCAGCCCCGCCTCGCAATGGATGTGCTAGTGCCGGGGCTTAACTCTTGATGCGCAAGAAAACCATTTCCGGGGCAGCCGCTCAAAGGCCGAATCGAAAATCAAGGTCTGGCGTTTCCCGGGGGCGTTCCCTGCGGGGCCCCGGAGCTGGGGTCCGACGGAGCATTGGCGCCCCGATTCGCGCGTGCATAGTATCCGCGGCGCGCCCGCACCTGGTAACCCTTGTGGTCCGGCACTTCGACGCGGATTTTGTGGTAGCGCCCATCCAGCACGTAGTTGGCGGGTTGATAGGCGATGGAGTACTGGTTGCGCAGCTCATCGCCGATGTCTTGGAAGGATTGGTCAAGATCGTCGACGTGGTAGGGGAAAAACGCGCGCCCGCCGGTTTCTTCCGCGAGATTCTGGAGAATTTTGTCGCCGTCGGTGAGGTGGTATTTGCGGTCGCCGGTTTTGTTCGGGTCGGTTTCTTCGAGCGAAACCCATTGCGTGCTGGTGCTGATCGTGTAGATGACCACGCTGGTACGCTGGGCCAGCTCGATGGCTTCCGCGCGCGTGTGCGTGGATAGATTGTCTTCGCCATCGCTGATGAGAATCATCACGCGGCGAACAACGTCGGGCTGATCCCCCTGGGGGCGCGGCGGATGATTCAACTGCGTGGAGCAAGCTTGGTAGATGGCGTCGTAAATGGCCGTACCACCGCCCGCGCGCGTGCCCATGATCTGGTCGCGCAGCGACCCGGTATCGCTGGTGAAGGTCTGAAGGATTTGCGGTTCGTCATCGAAGGTCATGACAAACGCTTGGTCCTTATTCCGGCGAAGCACGCTGAAAAGGAAACTGACCGAAGCATCTTGTTCGAACTTGATACGGTCGCGAATGCTGTTCGAAGTATCGAGCAGCATGCCGATGCGCAAAGGCAAATCGGTTTGCTTGCTGAAATAGCGGATTTCCTGGGGCTTGCCTTCGTCGAAAACTTTGAAGTCGTTCTCTTGCAGGTCCGGCACCAATTTATTCCGGCGATTCAGTACGGTGAACAGCACGTCAACGAGGTTGACTTCCTTCACAAAGGTTTGGCCGTTTTGTGGGTTGGCCTGCTGGCCGGGAGGCGGAGGGGAAGGCGGCGCCTGTTGCTGCTTCTCACCGGAGGCCTGCTGCGCCCGAATGGGGGAGCCCTGAAACCAGATCACGACCGCCAGAAGAACCGAGACGAGAGTGTTTCGCCGACTCATGGATGTAAGAATTATAGGTACGCTGCAAGGGCAGCGTCAATTCGGCTTTGCGGTTCGCCGGCAGCGGCGCAAAGTTGACTCAAAAAATCGCCGAGCTCCGGCGGCAGTGGTGAGCGAACCTCGGTCCATGCGCCGGTTCGCGGCTGCGTGAAGGCGATCCTGGCGGCGTGGAGAAAATTGCGTTGCAACCTTGGCAGCGTCACCTTGCCGACGCGCCATTGTGCTGCCGCTCCATAGAGCGTATCGCCAACCACGGGATGCTTCAGGGCGGAGAAGTGCACGCGAATTTGATGCGTGCGTCCGGTATGGAGCTGGACCTCGACGAGCGTAGTCCTGTCGATGTTGGCGAGGGCACGCCAGTCGGTGCGTGCCGCGCGGGGATTCGCGACAGCCGCTCCGTGCCAGGATTTTCGCGGCGTGGCCATGCGCGTGCGGTGGATCGGATCGCGCCCGATCGCCAGCTCGATGCTGCCTGCCGTTCCTTTCAGAATGCCCTGCACCAGGGCAAGATAGGTTTTTTTGACGGCGCGCTGCTGGAATGCTTCCCCGAGCTTGGCGTGTGCGGCGTCATTCTTGGCGACCAGAATGACTCCCGAGGTTTCTTTGTCAAGGCGATGCACGATTCCGGGGCGCAGCGGATCGCCACCCTGGGACAGCTTTAGCCCGCGTCCGAGCAGCGCGTTCACCAGCGTGCCCGACAAGTTTCCGGCGCCGGCGTGGACGGTCATTCCTGCGGGTTTGTTGATGGCCATGAGGTCTTCATCTTCGTAGAGCACCTCGAGCGGGATGGGTTCGGGTCTCGCAGCGATCGCCGGGCGCGCGGAAATTTCCACGATGATTTTCTCGCTTCCGCGAAGATGTATCGACCCTTTGCTCGCGGGCTTACCGTTGACGTGCACGCGGCCCGTGTCGATCAACTCTTGCACGCGTGTGCGGCTCAGCTCGGGGCATTCGACCGCAACGAAGCGGTCGAGACGCATCCCCGCATTGGCCGGAGTAGCCGAGCATTGGCGAACGACCCGCGCGGAATCAGAGTTCACTCGAGAGATTCTAGCAGTACAAGTGCAAGGCAGAGTGGCGGTAATGACGGTTCGCGAAGCGCAAGTTGGACCAGGGTGTTTCAGCACAGCAAGAAATGAAGTTCGATAAGCTCGCTGGTATGCGCCAGCGTCGCGTAGGCTTGGCGAAATCCTTCCTGATCTCCCGCGGCGGCCGAAAAATCAACGAATACGACACCGCGAGCGGCCGGGTGGAGCCTTCGGCCCATGCCCAATCGCCCGTGCGGCTCGAGTGGTGGCAGGTGCTCACGGTGCAACTGCTCGAGCATGGCGCGGCGCAATGCATCCAAATAACCGCGACAAACTTCAGGAAATTTGCGGGGGCGTTTCCTGCTTGCGGCCAAATAACACGTCAACCAGGATGAGCACGGCGCCGACGGTGATGGCGGAGTCGGCGATGTTGAAGGCCGGATAACGATAGGTGCCGAGCCACACTTCAAAAAAGTCGGTCACTGCTCCATGAATGATGCGGTCGGCCACGTTGCCCGCGGCCCCGCCCAGCAATAGCGCGAGGCCGGCATTCCCCAAAGAGCTCCCCGTTTTGCCGGCGACCAGCAGCCACGCCAGTACGCCGACGACCGCGAGGGAGCCGGCGATCAAGATGAGGCGCGTCGTGGTGGAAGCGGCATCCGCCAGCGCACCGAAGGCCATGCCGGGATTCTGGCTGTGCACCAGATAAATGAAATTGTGAATGACTTCATGGCGCCAGCCTTCGATCGTTCGAGCCTCGAACCATGCTTTGGTCGCGCGATCAAGCAACACCACCGCAAGTGTGAGCCAGAGCCATCGCAGGCGGGAGTTGGCGCTCATGGGGCAAAGCAGAGTGAATGGAGTGTCGAGTGACCCTCCCCGGCAACAGCTCGGGGTAAAGCTATGGGCCCTCGCACTTGCGGACGAAACTCGAGGCCAGGGGAGTAAACCAGCAGGCAAGTTCGCATGGTCAGTTCGTCGCCGCGCCCGAGGCTAGGTCGGATTCGATTTCGGCGAGGGCTTCGCTGCAGCGCTCGCAAACCGTCGGATAGCGCGAGTTCTCCCCGACGTGCCTCGAGTAGTTCCAGCAGCGCTCGCATCTGTTCCCGTCCGCGCGATCAATCTTGACGGCCAAGCCCGGCAGGATTTCGCTTGGCACAAGCCCATCGCCTTCGGCGGGATCGACCACGACTTGTGACACGATGAAAAGGGCCGGGAGCAGTGACGCTTTCTCCTTAAGAAGTTCTTGCAATCCCGGCGCTTTCGAATTGCCGTGCAGGCGAACTTTGGCTTCCAGCGCGCTACCGATGGCTTTGGTGGCCCGGGCTTTTTCGAGTGCCAGAAGAACCGCGGAGCGAACCTGGGCAAGACGCTCCCACTTTTCCGCCGCTCTTGCGGCAATGCCGCAAGCCAAGGCCTCGGCTTCCGGGAACACCGCCACGTGCACGCTTTCCGGCCTTCCCGCGGCTTTCGGGAGATAGCTCCAGATTTCTTCTGCTGTGAAAACAAGCACCGGCGCAGCAAGCCGCACGAGCGCGTCGGCGATTTTCCAAATCGCGGTTTGCGCCGAGCGCCGCGACTTGTTTTTCGCCGCCTTGGTGTACAGCCGATCTTTCAAAACGTCAAAGTAAAACGCGCTGAGGTCCACGACGCAGTAGTCGTGGATGGCGTGGTAAACACGGTGGAATTCGTAATTCGCATACCATTCGCGACACTTCTTGACCAGTTCCGCCGCGCGATCCAGCATCCACTGGTCGATTTCTTCGAGCTGATGGTTGGCCAGCGAGTCCCGCGAGGGATCAAAATCGCCAAGATTGCTCAGGGCGAACCGGAAGGTGTTGCGAATTTTGCGATAAGCCTCGCTGAGCTGCGTCATCACGCGCTCGCTCATTTTCACGTCGGCCTGGTATTCCACCGACGCCACCCAGAGCCGCAGCAAATCCGCGCCCCAGCGCTCGCAAATTTCAATCGGATAAAGCGCGTTGCCGAGCGATTTGGACATCGGGCGGCCTTGCTCGTCAAGCGTCCAGCCGTGCGTCACCACGCTGCGATACGGCGCCGCATCGCGTGTGCCCGTGGCCACGAGCAACGAGCTATGAAACCAGCCGCGGTATTGGTCCGGCCCTTCGAGATAAACATCCGCCGGCCATTCCGGGCCTTTCAGCACCGACAAATGCGACGAGCCGGAATCGAACCACACATCCAGAATGTCGTTTTCCTTGCGCCAGTTCGAAGCGCCGCAGCCACACTTAGTTCCCCTGGGAAGCAACTCCTCCGGCGAGTGCTTGTACCACGCGTCGGCGCCTTCCTTCTCGAACCATTTCACAACATTGCGTAGTGCCGCGTAGTCTTCGAGCCGCTTCCCGCAGCCGTCGCAATAAAAAACGATGATCGGCACGCCCCAGAAGCGCTGTCGCGAAACGCACCAGTCCGGCCGTTTCTCGACCATCTCGTACATGCGGTCTTCGCCCCACGGGGGAATCCATTTCACCTGATGAATCTCTTCGAGCGCTTCCTGCCGCAGCGTTTTCCGGCGCCCGGTAGCCGCCTGGTCCATTTTGATGAACCACTGCTCGGTGGCGCGGAAGATCACCGGGTTGTGGCAGCGCCAGCAGTGCGGGTAGCTGTGCTTGTATGGATGATTGGCGAGAAGAGATTCATCA
>Ga0306920_100006749_pt1 | contig 15030 bp, 20 predicted proteins | sample flu12Cox44000170_FD_204666 | JGI IMG/M metagenome (GOLD analysis project Ga0306920, IMG submission 204666) | Lab enrichment of tropical soil microbial communities from Luquillo Experimental Forest, Puerto Rico - flux4day.12C.oxic.44.000.170 (v2)... | ecosystem: Environmental > Terrestrial >... | reverse complement strand
GCGTCGCAGACGGGAGGGGAAGCTTCGGATACATCATCTACGTGAGGCCAGAAGAGTACGACAGGGCCGTCGTGTCTCTGGGTCTGTAGCTGGCGGTACAAGAGAGCGCAAATGATCGGTCCAAGAGAAACACTCGACGTAGATGCAGCTGTACTAGACCCGGCGGACCATTTCGAGTCCCCCATGAACGTCGTTAGGGACCGGCGGCTCACCAAGGGCGAAAAGCAACGGGTTCTCGAGTCTTGGATCCGCGACGCCCAGCTCCTGTCGCAGGCCGAGGCCGAGAACATGCAGGGCACGGAGCGGCCGCGGCTGCAGGAAGCCAAGCTGGCGCTGTTGGAGCTGCAGAAGCAAAAGTAGTCGACGCGAGCTGGTGCGCGAGATGAGCGGACGCGGGCCGTGCTGCGGTGTCCGCACCCGTAATTGAGCGGCAAGATCTGTTCAACGGGGTCGTCCAAAGGGCGCAGCGCACCGAAACGCTCGTGGAAGCTGTGATGTTCACGGGTCTACAGTTGGTGCAAGTCCATTACGGTGAAGGTGTAGTAAACCACACCGGGCCCGGAGTCTTCCCGCCGGCCTGGGCTCGGCAAATAACAACGGGGTCCGGCGCAATGCATGCCACGGAGCCGACCCGCGAGTGACCGAGGGATGCCCGGTTGCGCGGCGGTCCCGACGCGACCGTCCGCTTCCTCGCGTGCGAATGTCCATTGCTCCTGGGGAGACTGAGCGGCGGCTTCGGGTCCGGTCAGCGACCGTAGACTTCGGTCGCCGACCGGCTCGGGACTCTACACCTCGGTTTGTTCCGCAATTTCCAAAGCATCGTCGATGTCGATGCCGAGATACCTGACGGTGCTCTCCAGCTTGCTGTGCCCCAGCAGCAGCTGGACGACTCGCAGATTCTTGGTGCGGCGGTAGATCAGCGCCGCCTTGGTCCTCCGCATCGTGTGCGTACCGTACGCAGCTGGATTAAGCCTGATGGCCTGCACCCACCTACGAACGATTCGTGCGTACTGGCGAATGGACAGGTGCGGGGACTCGCGCAAGCGGCTGGAGAAGAGGTGATCGTCTGGCCCCCGCTCAGCGCAGCGAATCCAACTCGACAGTGACTCACGAGTCAGTTCAGTGATCTTGAATTGGACTGGCCGCTGTGTCTTTCGCTGCATAACGATTGCCCGAGACGCAACGCGTCCGCCTTGGCAGACATCGCGGACTCGCAGTCGCACGAGATCGCACGACCGGAGCTTGCTCTCGATCGCGAGATTGAAGAGCGCAAGTTCACGGGCGTCCTCCTGCAACTGAAGCCGAATTCGGATCGCCCAGATCTCCCGTTGCTTGAGCGGTGCTTTCTGGCCCACAAGTTTGCCCTTGTTCCACGGGACATAGCGCGTCGCCGGGTGATTAATCGATTTCATACGTGCCTCCTCTGGAGTAGTGAGCGAGGCAAGCGTGTGGGACCAGCAAAGGGGCGCTTATCGACCCTTCAGCGACGTTGCCATCGCCCTATAGCGGCCGCTCAAAAGCGACGAAGCGGACATTGAACGCGCCGGCGGTCGGTCGCTTGACCTCCGAGGTAGGCGATACTGGTTTAACGAACTGGAGGAACAGCCAAGCGAATTGAGCGGTGCAACACTCGTGATGGCAAACAGGTCGGACCGTGGGGAAGTAAGCCTGAATGAGTCCTTGGACTTCGAGGCCTTGAAGGAGATGAGGCCTTTCTCAGCGGATTTTCATCAGGGCCACGCAGCGCTAAAAGCTCTGCTCGAGTAGGCGGATAAAAGACTGCATCCCACCTTGATGCCAAACGACTACAGCATCTGCCCAATACGGGCGGCGTTCATATAAGCATGCATAGGATAGCCCTGCAGCTGCTTTGCGCCTCTCTGCTTCTTCTCGGGCCGCTCACAGGCGGTGCTGGAGCCGCGGAGGACTCACGGGCTTCTCTTCGGCTCACGCCGTGCACACTGCCGGAGCTCAGTCGGCCTGCCAGCTGCGGGTCGCTCGAGGTTCCTGAGAACCCTAAGCGGCCGCATGGCCGGCACATTTCGATCGCCATTGCGGTCGTCCCGGCTGCGGTCGGCCCAGCGTTGCCGGATCCGATCGCGGTACTGATGGGCGGGCCGGGAGAGGACGCGATCAGTGCCGCGGCCATCTATGCTGACGAGTTTGCCCCGCTGCTGCGCGATCGAGACCTGCTGCTGGTCGACCAGCGCGGCTCCGGCCGCTCAAGCGCTCTGAACTGCGACCTGTTCGCGGGTGAGCCGTCCGTTGCCTTACACGATGTATTCCCGCCACGCGCAGCAGAGCGCTGCGCGCAGCAGCTGCAGGCGCGTGCCGATCTGACCCAGTACACGTACGCGCAGTTCGCGAACGATCTGGAGCAGGTGCGGCGTGCGCTCGGTTACGGTCCGCTGAACCTGTCGGCCGGCTCGTACGGGACTCGCTGGGCGCAGGTGTACTTGCGCGCGTACCCGGAAAGCGTCCGCACGGTGCATCTGGCGAGCGTCGTGCCCATCGACATTCCGCCCCCGCTGACCATGGCGAAGACAGCGAACTCCGCCCTGGAGGGCATTATCCTGGCGTGCACGGCCGATGCCGCCTGCCGGGCCGCATTCCCGAATCTGCGCGACGAGTTTCGCACCGACATTGCCCGCCTCGACGCGCACACCGCTCGGGCCGCCGTTCCAGGCGTAATCGGCGCGGTGCCGCTCGATCGAGGCCGGGTCGTCGAGTGGTTCCGCTCGCAGCTCTATCGACCACCGACCGCGGCGGCGGTCCCCTGGCTGATCCATCGGGCCTACGAGGGTGACTGGCAGCCGATCGCCGATGGCATTCTCGCCCAGGCTCACGGGCTGGGCTCCGCGCTCAGTCTCGGCGTCCTTTTCTCGGTGAGCTGCAGCGAGGACATGGCCTTCGTGCACGAGGCAGACATCGAGCGTGAGACCGGTGGCACGTTTCTCGGGGGTTATCGTGTGCGGCAGCAACAAGCCGCCTGCGAGCATTGGCCCCGAGCGGTGCTGCCCGCAGCCTACCGTGTGCCCGTACGCTCCTCGGTGCCGGCGCTGTTCGTATCCGGTGATCTCGACGGCGACGCCCCCCTGTGGTTCACGCAGCATGTCGCAGCCGGCTTCGAGAATCGCGCCGAGATCGTCCTGGGAGGGCGTGGGCATACCGACTGGAGTGACTGTCTGGGGAAGGTGTACGAGCAGTTCGTCAGGAGCGGCTCTGCGAGCGGACTCGATGCCTCGGCGTGCAAGGCAGTGCCGCGACCGCCATTCAAGACGCAGTAGGTCCCCAGTAGCTGACCGACAATGGGTGGTCGGTTGGCGCTTGACCCTTCGCTGCGCTCAGCCTGGTTGCGGCGGGATCGTCTCGTCATCATCATCATGGCCCGATTAAGGCAGAGACTCCACTTATCTCCTTGTCTTAAAAAGCGAGGCCGCCTCTCCGCTTGCCCTCACTTGACCGCTACGGCCATATCAGAACCTGATTGCCAACTAGGATTAGGAATTGCGCCAATTTCAACCAACCGGGTGGCATACCGTCACGCCTAGAATTATCGTCTCCGACCCCGAGGGGCTCGTGGGCTTCCTCAAGCTCGTGTTTGGCGGCCGAGGAGAGCTTCAAGTGGGCCGGCCAGCGGAGATTCAAATTGGTGACTCCCTCGTGATGGTAAGCAGTGGCGATGGTGTTCGCCAATCGGCAACCGCTTTTCTTTATGTTTACGTGGAGGATGCCGATGAAACCTACGTGCGTGCCCTCGCGGCGAAGGCTGAGTCAGTAGAAAGTCCGTTCGATACGCCTTACGGTGATCGACGCGCAATGGTGAAGGATCCTTGGGGAAACCTGTGGCAAATTGCGACGCGGAAGCGGTCGTAACTATGGCGGCTTTCCTGGAAATTGAGCGGTAACGCTGAATGGCAGCAGTTGGCCGGTCAGCGACCGTAGACTTCGGTCGCCGACCGGCTCGGGACTCTACACCTCGGTTTGTTCCGCGATCTCCAAAGCATCATCGACGTCGATGCCGAGATACCTGACAGTGCTCTCCAGCTTGCTATGCCCCAGCAGCAGCTGGACGACCCGCAGATTCTTCGTGCGGCGGTAGATCAGTGCCGCCTTGGTCCTCCGCATCGTATGGGTACCGTACGCAGCTGGATTAAGCCCGATGGCCTGCACCCACCTACGAACGATTCGCGCGTATTGACGAGTGGACAGGTGCGGGGACTCGCGCAAGCGGCTGGAGAAGAGGTGATCGTCTGGCCCGCGCTCGGCGCAGCGAATCCAACTCGACAGTGACTCACGAGTCTGTTCGGTGATCTCGAACTGGACTGGCCGCTGCGTCTTTCGCTGCATAACGATTGCCCGAGATGCAAGGCGTCCGCCTTGGCAGACATCGCGGACTCGCAATCGCACGAGATCGCACGATCGGAGCTTGCTGTCGATCGCGAGATTGAAGAGGGCAAGTTCGCGGGCGTTGCTCTGCAGCTGAAGCCGAATGCGTATTGCCCAGATTTCGCGTGGTTTGAGCGGCGCTTTTTGGCCCACAAGTTTGCCCTTGTTCCACGGGACATGGTGCACCGCCGCGTGATTGATAGTTTCCATACGTGCCTCCTTTGGATAAACGAGGCAAGCGTGTGTGACCAGTGAAAGGGCGCTTATCGACCCTTCTCCGACGGTCCACCCGCTCTATACGAGTCACTCAAAGCCGCGGAAGCGGACATTTCCAGTGACCGCCATGTAAAGGGGTCCCGCCCTTTGACACCGCAGCATTTCCGGCCCTGCCCTCCGCCAAATCAGAGCACTTGGGTTAAGCTGCTTCTTAGGGGGGCCGCGAGAAGACCTCCCGTTTAGGGGGCGTTCGTGACCCAGCTGTCGCACGCGGTTTTTCTCAGCTACGCCTCGCAGGACGCGCAGGCCGCTCAAAAGATTGCAGACGCACTACGAGCTGCCGGCGTTGAGGTCTGGCTCGACCAGAGCGAGCTGCGCGGCGGGGATGTTTGGGACCAGAAGATCCGCCGCCAAATCCGCGAGTGCGCGATATTCATCCCAGTTATCTCGGCAAGTTCGCAGGCACGACTTGAAGGTTACTTTCGGCTGGAATGGCGCCTCGCGGACCAGCGGACACAGCTGATGGCCAAGAGTCGCGCGTTCCTGTTGCCTGTGTGTATCGACGACACCTCGGAATCAGCCGCCGAGGTTCCTGAGTCCTTTCTTGCCGTGCAATGGCTTCGTTTGTGCGCTGGCGGTTCTCTGGCCGAGCTCACTGACCGGCTCTCGGCTCTCTTGGCTGGCGACCCGAGTATCGCTAGTCAGTCGCAATCCAGACTAGCCGCATCGAGCCAGCCGGCTCGATCGGGTACGGATACGCCACTTCAGGTGCGCCAGAAGACCATCGCAGTACTGCCGTTCCAGGACCTCAGCGAGAAGAAAGATCAGGAGTATTTTGCTGACGGGATTGCGGAAGAAATCCTCAATCTCATGAGTCGAGTTCCAGGACTGCGCGTCATCGGACGGACGTCGTCGTTTCGGTTCAGAGGCAAGAGCGACAACCTTGGAAGCATCGCTACACAGTTGGGAGCGGGCTTTGTGGTTGAGGGTAGCGTACGGCAGTCAGGTAGCCGTGTGCGGGTCAGCGCTCGTCTGATCGATACAACTGATGGCGTCCAGCGCTGGTCAAACTCCTATGAAAGAGACATCAGCGATGTTCTTACGGTTCAGGAGGAGATCGCAGTTAATCTGGTGAGTGCGCTTCAGATAGAAGTGGCGCCGGAGGTCATCACCAACCTCCGTGCCCCGCCCGCCAGTGCGGAGGCCTACGACGCGGTTCGGCGTGGACTGCACGCGGCCTATCGAGCTGATCAAGCCGGTCTTCAGCAGGCAGTCGGCCACTTCAGGCAAGCCCTGGAACTGGACCCCTCATTCGTAACACCCGCGGAAGCGCTCGCTGCTACATTCGACTGGCTCACGGAAATCCAGGTTCTGCCACCATCTCAGGGTTTTGAACAAGCGAGAGCCGCCGCCAACCTCGCACTTCAACTCGACCCCAGCTCGCACCATGGGCATCTTTGGCTCGGGAACATCCACACGTATTACGACTGGGATCGAGCCGCAGCTGCGAGAGAGATTAATACCGCGCTGCAGCTTGCGCCGAACAATGCATTTGCACTTACGGTGGCGGCAAAAGAGCGTCTGGTCGTAGGTGACTGGATGGAGTCCCTACGCCTACTGAACCTCGCGATCTCAATCGATCCGTTCCAACCCTTCAGTTTCTCCACGCGAGGTCTTCTGTTTCAGCGCATCAATCGTACTTCTGACGCGAAGAAAGACTTTCGTCGCACACTCGAAATCAGCCCTACGTACCCTCGGTGTCATAGCCGCATTGCTGATGTCCTCGTGGTAGAGGGGAACCCTGAGGCAGCGCTCGCCGAGCTGCAGCAGGAAACCCCCGCCCTCAGCCTGAAAGGGCTCGCCCTCGCAAATCATGCTCTCGAGCGACATAACGAGTCGGACGCTGCTTTGGCGCGCTTGATATCGGTGGGAGCTTCGATCGCACCGATGTCGATCGCAGAGGTTTACGCGTTCCGCGGACAGATTGAAGAAGCCTTCGAATGGCTTGAGCGAGCGATCGCGCAAAAGGAAGTCACTACCGCTTACATCAAGGGTGATCCGCTACTGACTCCTTTACTGGCCGATCCTCGCTACGGAGGGTGTCTTCGTAAGATGAACCTCCCGGAGTGATGGCGGGATGACCGCTTTGGAGGAATCTACACCGCGGCGATGACCGGCTGCTTCTGGCCCGAGAGGGGTCTCTCTTCAAATTGAAGGGCACTGAAGGCTCGCAGGCAGGGCGTCGGCCCGCATGGACAATCGCTCTGTTGAGCACACGCAGGGTTCTCGAGTTCACGAACCACGGGTGCGTGCCGTAAGTCCTGGAACTCGGCCTCCGGCGTGTTGCTTGCGTCACGCGCGCGCGAATTATCTATAGTTAGGGCGCAAGATCGAGTCCAGCACCATCTACGCAGGCTGTTCTCCCGCGGACGAGCGCGGCCGAGTCTGCCTCCGCGAGCCGAGGGTAGAGTGCGCCGGCGAGCGCGCACGAGAGCTCGCTATCGTTTCGGAAACGGAGGCGCCGCGAAAGCGCTCGCGATAGGCCCCCGGGGTCACTCCCAACGCGCTGATGAAGCTGCGGCGGAGTGTCTCGGGCGTGCCGAGTCCGCAGCGTCGGGCGATCTGCCCGAGGGGGAGATCGGTCTGCTCGAGTTTGCGCCGCGCGGCATTCAACCGAAGGTGCCGCACGTAGTGACCGGGCGCCATTCCGATCCCGTCTACAAAGCGCCGGGCAAAGCTGCGCTCGCTTATCGTGAGCCTTTCCGCAAGGCGCGGCACCGAGAGATCATGGTCCAGGTGTTCGAGCATCCACAACTGCAACTCGCGCAGGCCTGCGTCCTCGCTGAATTGCGCCGCGAGATAGTCACTGAACTGCGACTGACCCCCGGGGCGCTTGAGAAACATCACGAGCTCGCGGGCGACCGCGAGCGCCACCGCGTTCCCGTGGTCCTCCTCGAGCATGGCGAGCGCCATGTCCATACCGGCGGTGACGCCGGCGGAGGTGTAGAGGTTGCCGTCACGCGTGTAGATCGCGTCCTGGCAGACACCGTTGCCGATCAACTGGTGCAGCTCTTCCAGATACGCCCAGTGCGTGGTGGCGCTGCGCCCCTCGAGGAGCCCGCAGGCGGCGAGTATCAGGGCGCCAGTGCACACTGAGCCGAATCGCGGGACGCGGGCGGTCATGCGGGTCAGCCACGCGAGGAGCTCAGCGTCGCCCCGAGCGGCGGCCTGCCCTCGGCCGCCCGCGACCAGCAGCGTGTCCGCACGCGCGACCTCGCGATACGAGCGCTCGGCCACAAGCCGCACACCCGAGGAAGTCGAGAAAGCGCCGGCGCGCGGCGCCACGACCTCGACGCGGTAAGCGAGATCGCGGCGGATTCCGTGGTCCTGCATCCAGCGGGACGCACGGCTGAATACCTCGAGCGGTCCCGTGACGTCGAGTATCTGCGCGTCGGGGTAAGCCACCATCACCACGTGATGCGGCCGTCGCCTGAGCGGCGGAGTGCTGGCAGTCATCGGGCGGGCACGGCTTCGTTTTGCGGGTGGGCAGTGGCTTTATCCAACGTCAAGGGAGTAGTCGAGCCCTCATGGGTGGTCAGATTGCCTGAAATTCGATCTGCGGTCAGGGTGCCGGAGAATTCGACCGGACCGTCGGCCGACGGGACGATGAAGTGGACGCTCCCGTTATCGAGGCGCACCGCATCGAGCGGCTCACCGACCATCCCTTCGCCCGGCGCGTCGATGGTCGCCCGGTACTGCTCCCCGACTCGCGCGAGATGGAGGACCACCGACATCTGCGGCTCGCGCTTCGGATACGCGGGGAGAATGGTGCCTCGCCAGAGCGTCTCATGAGCGCGGTCGGCGAGCGGGATGGTCGGCGGCACCACGGCAGACTCGCCAGCTCCCCGGTTCGTCTTCCAGCCCTGCCCCTGGTACTCCATGTAATCCGCCGTGGCCTGCGCGACCTCGGCTCCGTAGTAGAGCTCCACCACGTGCAGCGCCGAGTCGATGCCGGAGCTCAAACCGCCGGCGGTGAGGATGAGCGGGTCGGACTCGACGTAACGCACGGAGCTTCGCACCGAGATGCCCGGATACTGGTTGGCGAGGCGCTGGAGGGAGGAGTGATGGGTGGTCGCGGGCTTGCCGTCGAGGAGCCCCGCCTGCGCCACGCGGAAAGCGCCGGTGCACACGGACATGATAAGCGCGTGCTGCGAATGGACCTTGCGCAGCCAGGGACCGAGCTGCGCATCGCCCGACTGCGCGCCGACGACCACGATGTCGGGTGCCGGCGCATCCGCAAAGCCATAGTCCGGGACGATGGTCATGCCCGGCTTCATGCCGCCGCTGGTGTGGATCGGCTTGCGGTCTCTACCCACCGTGTAGAGCTCAAACGGCATTTGATGGTTCATGTCGCCCCCGCCGACGTGGACGTTCTCAAAGACTTCCCAGGGGCCGGCGTAATCGATCACGACGGCCCGCTTGGTGAGAACGACGGCGACGCGGATCTGGCGACCCTCGGGGGGCTGCAGGCGCTCAGCGTTAGCCACGACTGCCGACGCGAGCGCAAGCACGGCAAACATCGAGGGGATCATGGCGGAAACCTCCTCAAAGACTTGGCGCGTTCCCGACAAGGCTAGCTCCGCTGATCGTTGCAGAAAAGACAGAGAACCCACGGTTTCTGCCAGCCCTCGGGTGCGTGCCATGCCCCGCTACTCGAACTAACGCTTCACCTGGAGGCCTCGCTGCTGCAGCACTCGTGCCCAGTAGTGAGTGGGCGGGCGCCAATTGCTTAGTTCTGCAGTAATATTGCCGCTTTCGGGGCGTTCAAGTTCATTTCGGAGCGCGGGTACCCGTACCCAGTTCGACCGACGTCAAAGTCGGCACATCCTCGGCCGGGAACGGCTGCTGTCCTATTCCTGGCGTCTCCTCAACCGAGGACTTCTGGTGATAGTACGTCCTGAGACTGGAAGTCCCGCAGAAAAGCTAGGTGGCATCGTGTTGCTCTACCGGTCGACTCTCGGTAGAGACATCAGCGCCGTTCCGACGTGTGGCACCCTAGTGTCCGTTCGTGCGCCCCGTATTTCGGCGGACCCGCGCCGATCCGTGTGCCGCAAGGGAGATTGTTGGGACAATGCCCCGATGGAAAGCTTCTTTCACACGCTCAAGACCGAGCTCGTGATGCACTGTGATTACAAGACGCGTGCGGAGGCTCGAGCCAGCATATTTGACTACGTGGAGGTGTTCTACAATCGCCAGCGGCGACATTCCTCAGTTCGATACGAGGCTCGGATAACTTTCGAATATCAACAATCGCCCCATTGGTGTGTCCATCGAACATAGGGAAGATCAAAATGACCCATTCGATGCTACGCCCGGAGTCGGGTCGTGAGCGATCGGAGGTGCTCGCACTGACTCGACTCGTGACGGTCAAAGTCTATTGTGGTCAGGCTTGCAATCTGTTGGAGCGATGTCCTGAGTGGGTACCGGAGGGCTTAGGTACCGCGCAGGTCGCCCGGGTGGCGACGCAAGTGCGAGCATCACAGCGGTGTCCCTCCAGCCATCGAAGCTCGCGCGATGCGGCAAGGGGGCGCAACTACTGTCGCAGCCGCTGCGCTGCCTCCTCCAATGACTTGGAGGATCCCAAGACTTCGTTGACGCGTTCCGTTGTGAGCGCCTTCTCCATGACACCGCCCGGCCGATCGTATGCCCATCGGGGCGTTCCGATGGCCTTTTCGTTGCAGAAGATGGCGGGCCGCGTGTGTGGATCGGCGAGCAGCCAGTTAATGCAGTCTCGCTCGATGTTGATTTGGGATTCGAGTTCGCTATTTGCTGTTTCTTGGCGGTAATCGATGAGCTCCATCTGCGCTACGCGTGCTGTAAGCGCCCCTATACGCGAGTGCTCGGACACTGCGATTGCAATCAACGCGCGTTGTCCCAACACGAAACCAGCAATAAGAACAATCAGCCCTTTCGACACGTCGTCTGTCCTCTCAATATTTTTCGCATAGGCGCAGCGCCGCCGCATGCTGTCAGTGCATCCGCACTCGCGTGGCCGGCTCTTGTCCGAGCGCCTGTTCAATGGTTGACAGGATGAGAGCATTGCTGATCGCGCCCTGCGCGCGCTGCAGTGCCGGTTCCTGCTCGTCCACGATGCGCTCCAGCTGTTCCTCGGATACATCGCTGACAGAAACGACTATCACGACCTCGGAGCTGATGTAGTAAAGCTTTCCAAGCCGCGCCTCGCTGTCGTAGCTATGCTCTAACGCCCAGGCGCCAGCTGGTACTGCGGGCGGCGCTTCCCCAAGGAGTCGCCTGACAGCGGTATCATCGCTCCGAGGAGCGGATTCAATCGTTACGTCGTGCATGTCGTCGCTCGTATCCATGGGTGTCATTCTCCGGGGCCGCGAGCCTTCGTCCTACACCCCAGGCCGACGACGCCCAGGGCGCACAACCCACCCTAGCGCGTACAGCACAGCGGCTGGTAATCCGAAGAACACGACCCCAACAATCGCGCCGATACCTTTCGGGTAGATGAGCTGCATAACGACGAAGACAAGGCACACAGTTGCAGCGATGTGCCCGAGACGCCACAGGATTATCGATAAGGCACCCACGGCGTCATTGTCCTACCGGCTTCGCCGTAAAACTGAGGCGTACTTCCGCAGCGAAGCACTGGGGGACTTTGCAGGTGCCTACTGGGTCACACTCCTCCGAGTCGCTATATGCGGGGTGAGCTGCCCTTAATCAGTAGAGCGAGACACGAGGGGCATTAGATCACAGTGACTCTTACGCCTGTGCGCAGGCCGCTGCCATCAAATCCACAACTCTCAGCTTTGCAGCGCTTCCGCGCCGCAAGCTCAGTCCCTATTCACTGGCGCCTTCAGCGAGCGCGAAAGATGATGCGGCCCTTGCTCAGGTCGTAGGGAGTCAATTCCACGGTCACGGTGTCACCGGTCAGGATGCGGATGTAGTGCTTGCGCATCTTGCCGGAGATGTGCGCCGTCATCACATGGCCATTCTTCAGCTTCACCCGGAAAGTCGTGTTGGGCAGGGCCTGGATGACCTCGCCTTCCATCTGGATCGCGTCATCTTTGGACACAACGACCTGTACGGCCTCACGGGGGCGCGGATTGGAGCATGAAGCGCACTGGCCTGGCAAATCATGCCCATCTGCCCGCGGTCGCCGCCAGGCAGTAACGCCGCCGTCCGGTTCAATGCCGCCGCGCGCGCGGACGCCGCGCCTGAATCCTCTCGATCTGCCGTCCCTGTCGCTTGATGATTTCGTGCAGCTCCTCGTACTCGCCCCGCGTCGATCAGGTAGGCCAGAACCTTCAGCACCCCTCGCGCGCCGCTGTAGAACGCAAGGTGCGAGATCGCCAGGTCACGCTTCCCGCCGGTCCCGTATGCGACCGAAGTTCGCTTGTAAATGGTCCACAAGCGCTGCAACGAAAGGGTCGTGGCCATGGTCTTGCCTCCGATGTGGCCGCAGAAGAATAGCCCGGATACAAGGGAGGCGCCTGCCCGCGGGGGGGTGGCGTTCTCCCAGCCTTGCGCCGGCAGCGAGAAGGATCTCCGGCGGCGTGTACCATTCGGGGAAGGATCAAGGGCACGCCGTGACGATCACTTCATCCGAAGAAGGCGGCTCGCCTTCAACCGACAACGCCCGGGTGCGCGAGCTGCTGCGCGCGGCGGGGCTCAGCCCGCCGGCGGCCGCGCGGGAGCTGGAGATCGACGAGTTGGCCATGCGTGGCTATTGCACAGGAAAAACAGTCCCACGCTACATGATGCTTGCGATCGAGCGCCTGGTAGACCTGCGAAGGATGAAGGTCTATTGCATCACCGAGGCGCAGAATGCGGTCGAGATTCAGGAGCGTGGCTTCCGCGATGGCACGGGGACGTATTCGTCGGGGTCCGTGCACCAGGGAGTCTGGGTCTCCGATCAACTGTTGGTTCTTTTGTCAGGCATCGAGTTCGATGACCTGGCGTGCTTCGAGATCAAGGTGCTCGAGGAATGGCTAGTCCGGCACGAATCGAGCCAAGAAGGGAGGGGATACCGCGAATTCCTGGTGCCGGCGATTGAACTGAACAACTTTCCGCGGCGAAGGCTGCCCGACAAGGAATGGCGGTCAATGCCTTGGGCACGCTGATGCCGGGGACGCAGCTGACCTGGTAGAAGGGCCCGGTCGATGCCGTTCCGGCGCAGTCGTTCGTAGCGGCGTGGGTGATCGCGCCTGAGTGAGAATCGAGGCGCTGCCACCGCGACGCTTTTTGCCGCGAAGGGGGCCCCGCATCGAAATTAACGGTCCCAGTTGCGTGGGGTGATCTCTTCGAGTGGCTCAAGAAACTGAAGGTCGTCGTTGAAGCTCAGCATCTCGACCGCGGCGAGGTGGCAGAACCCGGGGTAATCTCGATATTTGAGGTTAACCGTTCCGTTCTCCACGCTGATCACCGTCGCGACCGCCCATCGCTGAACCTTTCTTGAGAAGATTCCCCATTGCTGTCCGACAGTGACTTGCATTGGACCTCGACACAGTGCGAATTGAACCGAATCCAGCTTCCAGTTCATGGTACGCGCATTTCTGCGCTAGCGGCGGCTGGCACGGTCTCTGCATCAGCGCGCAGCCGCATGGACCGGACAGCACATTCGTTTTCTGCGCTCCGCCGAAGTCATCGTGAAACCTGCAGCTCGGGGGGCTTTTGCCGGAGTATTACGCCCGCTTGAAGGCCGGCCGCCGCGCACTCAACGCAAGGTGCACCATCGCGAGCATTCGTACGGAGCGCTGGGGCAGTGGCCCGGGATTACTGAAATAAATTCGGCGAAGGAATCCGATCTTCGTCTCCGCACCCGAGCTGGAGCACTGATCCAGTAAGGAGAGGAGCGGACTCAGCCGCTGCGGTGGATCGCGGCGGTTGTCTCGGCTACGTTAGACTCCACGCACCATGGCACGCACCAAGAAACCACCGAGCTGGAGTCCCGTCGCGATAGAACGTGACGGGAAAGCCTATTCCGGCAAGTTCTATATTGACGGGCGCCTGATTACTGTCCTTTACAACGGGCGCACGAAGACCACGCAGCACGGCGGCAGTGACGCGACTGCAATCGCATCGCGGCTGCTCTCAGAACTCCTGCCTGAAAAATAAACTGGAGATACCCAATGGCAGCAAACTTCTCCGAGACTGAAATGCGCGCCTTCATGGCCGCTCAAGTAGCAGCTGGACTGGTTAGCGGTCTGTCCCTTGGACGGAAATCATCAGACGACGAGGTTGCCGTGATCGCGGAAACTGCGGTCAGGATCGCGAAAGCGATCACCGACGCCTCAGTGAAATCGGTGCAGATCAGCTAAAAAATGAAAACGCTGCCCCGTCCTCGATGGCGCCTCCGCAGCCGCGATGGGTAGTGAAACGCTCCTGCAGGGACACGCATTGGACTTCGAGGCAGGCATCTCTGCTCGGCGTGGAATGAGCGAGATCGAATTCGAGAAGCGGGGTGAGCCGCAGTGCACTGGCAAGAAGCCCAAGACGCCCGCGGGCGGTGGACAATCCTTGAGGTACACGGGGCCGGACGAGTCAGGGCCACGCGAAACGAAAGCGCCGCTCGGCGTACACTCGCGGCGTTGGACGTGCTCGCCGAGCAACGGTGTTGAGGTGCACGACGTCGATGAATCCAGCCAGCAGGCGAACTGGAACATGTCTTTTGGACTCCTCCGCTCACGGTCACTGGCGGAGTGGCAATCGCCGACTCTGTCACGCCTGCTGGTGGGGACGTGCTTCTACGTCGAGCCGGATCGGGTAGCCCAGGGATCCGCCGCGCTTCCGGGATTTTCCTTGCTAGGCCTTAGGGCGGATCGACCCACTCGCGATCGTTCGCTTTGCGACCGAGCGGCGGCCGCGCCTCCAACGATCGGTCGGTTCGCATCATTGGGTTTGCTTTCCCGCACGCGGCCAATTACGTGTATGTTTGTGGGCTAAATGAGCCCCCTGTCACCTGGATGGCCGAAGAGCGCGGTACACTTGTACCCCCTCGAATCGGTCACAGCCGAGAGTCGAGCTTCGCCGGGATGGTCCGGCTTTGGGCGCCTCGCATCACGGGAGGAGTGCTACAACACATGGACCAACACCCCGCCAGGCAAGTGCCTGACGATGAGCTTGTCGAGATCGCGGACCGACCTCAGTTATGGATTAGCCAAGACGGCTACGCAAAGACGTTGAGGGCTGGATTGGTGCGCGCGGCGCACATCGCGGACCGAGGACGCTCGCCCTCTCCGTTGCAAAGCCCCACCGGTGTCAGGGTAGAACGCGCCCAGATGTCGCGCCTCTGGAGCCGCCTGGGGATTGTTGAGGAGAAGCGCCCGGCCTGAGCGGCTCTGCCCGTCAGGGCGGCGTATCCTTTTCGTGCATCGATTTGATAGCGGCGTTTTGAAGCGT
>Ga0306920_100006748_pt1 | contig 15030 bp, 17 predicted proteins | sample flu12Cox44000170_FD_204666 | JGI IMG/M metagenome (GOLD analysis project Ga0306920, IMG submission 204666) | Lab enrichment of tropical soil microbial communities from Luquillo Experimental Forest, Puerto Rico - flux4day.12C.oxic.44.000.170 (v2)... | ecosystem: Environmental > Terrestrial >... | reverse complement strand
GCCACCCCATCAAGCTCAAAGATTGCCATCGTCGCGCGCTCCTCTCGACGCAGCGCGACCTTGCCATGAGCGCGCCATGGCGCTCAACGCCCCGGCAGCCAGCCTAGTTTCTGGAGGCGCCAGCAGACGCCGGGAGCTGCCATGAATACGCGCACGCTTCGAGGCACACGGCATTAAATGCCATGACCACGATAGCGCCGGAGACCAGGCACCATATGGCCATGATCACGGTTGCCAGAAGCATGCTGCAATGGCGCGGCCGTTCCACCGATCCCCCCTGCGGTCGACCGAGGCGATCTTTCGCAGATTGGTGTCTGGCTGGCCATGGGTTCGTTGCGACAGGGTTAATGCTTTGCCAAGTACCCTGGCGGCAGCCCTTTCGTGCCTGCCCGGCGTGGCATACTCGGTGTTGCGATTCGCCGGACTGACCGCTTTCGAATGCCGCGATCCCTTTCCGCCCGAGAACGGCCGCCGCGCCATTTGCCGCCGGGACAGCGTGGCCTTCGTCCTCTGATAGCGCCGCTTGGCGTGCTTGCCGGGGTCTCGATGATGGCCACGGCTTTCATCACCTATGTCCTGTGGCCGCGCTGGCCGGCGCCGGTCACCGATCCGGATGCGCCGGCGCTTCCAATCATCATTGCGGGGGTGACGTTCAACGTGCCGCCCGCGGCCATTCGCGCGGCGGTCCAGCGTCGCGCCGGCACGCATGACCGCATTGACCTCTCGTTCCGATGGCCGTCACTTGAGCCCCCCGACCCAAACGCGAAGCCACTGCTGCCGGCGCAAGACGTCCCGCCGGCGCAGGCGCTCGAGCGCGTATTCGTGACCATTGCGGCGGCAGATGACTCGATTCCTCCGATCGAGCGCGCGCTGACCATCTATCCGCGCTACACGGAAGCGGAAGCATCTTCCGGACCGGGCGGGCTCACGCTCCTTCCGTTCCGCAACGGCACGCCCTATCAGGGCGAGGATCTTATCTACGATGCCGAGGCTCCGGGATTCCTCGTGCGCTGCACGCGCAATGCGGGCACAACCCCCGGCATGTGCCTCTACGAGCGCTTGATCGAGACGGCCAAGCTGATCGTGCGCTTCCCCCGCGACTGGCTGGTGGATTGGCGAGCCGTTGCAGGCCATATCGACCGGCTGATTGCGCGCCTGCGCCCCTCCGCGCCCGGATAAGATGACTCGCCTTTACACCTTGCCTGCGCCGCTCAGCAGGCCGGGCTCGTCGAGATCAAGGGCAAGGATCGGCAGCTCGAAGAACGATGCGCGCGCATCCTTCTCGTCGAAGAACAGCACGCCGATATACTCTTGGCCGACATAGACTTCGGCCGAATCGGTCTTCTTGAATCGCGGCACCACGCGAATGCGCTCATTGTCGAACTTGCGCTTGAGATAGGCGTCGAGCTTCTTGATGTCGGGGGTGGTGGTAGATCCGTCACCAAGCATGATCCTCATCTCGAAATTATAGGAGCGCTCGTCGTCATCCTCGTCCTCGTCGAGGGCGAGCCTGCCGATCCGCTCCTCGCCGACGAACACGTCGGCGGCATCGTCCTTCTTCGGCACGACCCGGATGCGCGCGTTTCCGAACAGGCGCTTGAGATAGGCATCAAGCTTCTTGACTTCCTGGACGTCCATCGGCGACCTCCATGCTCACGCTTCGAAGAACAGGTGGTCCATGAAACGCGACGGCTCCGGGCAGCCTGCCTCGCCGACCACCTTGGCGGGCACCCCGGCCACAGTCTTGTTGTGCGGCACCGGCTTGAGCACGACCGAGCCCGAGGCGATGCGGGCGCAATGGCCGATCTCAATATTGCCGAGGATCTTGGCGCCGGCGCCGATCAGGACGCCGCGCCGGATCTTCGGATGGCGGTCGCCGGCCTCCTTGCCGGTGCCGCCGATCGTCACACCGTGCAGCATCGAGACATCATCCTCGATCACCGCGGTCTCGCCCACGACGAGGCCGGTGGCATGGTCGATGAAGATGCCGCGCCCGATGCGGGCGTTGGGATGGATGTCGCACTGTAGCACCGCGGAGGAGCGGCTCTGCAGGCAATAGGCGAAGTCCTTGCGCCCCCTGCTCCACAGCCAATGCGCCAGCCGGTGCGTCTGGATGGCGTGGAAGCCCTTGTAGTAGAGCACCGGCTCGATCAGGCGGTTGGTTGCAGGATCGCGATCGATTGTGGCAACGATGTCAGCGCGAAAGGCGCTCCCGATCGAGCGGTCATCGGCGAGCGCGTCGTCATACGCCTGCCGGATCAGCTCGGCCGGCAATTCTGGGCTGTCCAGACGCTCGGACACCCGATGGACCACGGCAGCTTCGAGGTTGTCGTGGTGCAGGACCGTGGAATAGATGAAGGTCGCCAGCTCCGGCTCCTTGCGGACGATTTCCTCGGCTTCGTCCCGAATCTGTGTCCAGACCGGATCTACCTTGTCGAGTGGGGCTCGCATTTGCTGCGCCATGGACCGTCTCCCGTACCTTTACCTTCTACCTTAGCACAACGCGGCGACCACAAGCATATACGAGCAAAACGCCCCCGATCCAGAACCGAGGGTCAGGGCTGCTCCGCCAGAAAATCGAGGACTGCGGCCTTGAAGACCCGGTCGCCGACCGCAAGCATGTGATCGCGACCGGGAATATCGAAGGCACGGCCCCTGGGCAGCAGCGCCGCAAGCGCTTGCGCCGAGCCGGCGATACTGTCCTTCGTTCCAACTGCGACCAGCACTGGCGACACGATCTGGGCGGCCTGCTCACGCGTCAGCGTCTGACGCGAGCCGCGCACGCAGGCGGCGAGCGCCCGCAGATCGGATTTCGTCTGCTCGGCAAACAGGCGAAACATGGCGGCGGCCGGATCGCGCACAGCAGAGAGCGAGGGCGCTTCGAGCGCGGCTGCAATGTTTTCGGGCAAGCCCACCCCTTCGACCAGCCGGAAGCCAAGGCCTCCGAAGATCGCGCGCCGAAGGCGCTGCGGATGCGCCAAAGCGAAGAACGCCGCAATGCGCGTGCCCATGGAGTAGCCCATGACATCGGCGCGTGCGATCCCGAGATGATCGAGCAGCGCGCGAACGTCATCCGCCATGCGGTCGCTGTGATAGAGGTCCGGGTCGTAGAGCTTGCTGGATGCACCGTGCCCCCGGTTGTCGAGCGCGATGGCGCGCCGGCCGGCCCGGTTCAGGGTCGTCATCCAGCCGGGATGAACCCAGTTGACGTCGGCGTTGGAGGCAAAGCCATGCACGAGGACGATCGGCTCGCCCTCCCCTTCGTCATGGAAGGCGAGCTCGATCCCATCATGTGCGAACCGCTTCACGCCGCGGGTGCAGCTGGGTACGTCGCCCGAATGAGCGATAGCGAAACCCGGGACCTCCTCGCGAGCCACCCCGCGTGTCGCCCGCGGATTTGCGCTTCGCGCAGACCCGCTGGCTCATGCCGGCCACCCACTAGGAGTTCGCGCTGCGCGCGGGCGCGGCGAAGCTTGCGGCGGGCGCAATAGCGCTCGGTCGCCCGCTCGGCGGCGCGCTTGAGCGAGGCCACAAAGCCGAGTGCGGTCACCACGGCCCAGAACAGCCACATCGCGAGATTGAACATGCCGACGGTGAGGAGGATCGCGCTGCGGCCGGCGAGCTTGAGAATGGCGCGCGTCCTGCTGCCCTTGCTCGCCGCCAGGCGCGCAATGCGCGACATGTCACGCGGACCCTCCGCGAGCTTCAAGCCGTCGAGGGCGGCTTGCGTGCCGGCGCGCGTCTGCACGCGCCCGACGTCGCGGGCAAGCCCGATGAGCTCGCCCGATTTCTCAGTCGCCTGGCGCGTGGTACGCACCGCTGCGACAGGTTCCTCAGCACCCCGCACGGCGCGCGAAAGCGCGCCAAAGTCGACGATGTCACGCAGCGACCGGCCGATCCACAGCATCAGGCGGCCGCTCAGGCGGCCGGTCTTGCCGGCAAGCTTCACCACCGAGAGCCCAACCCGCACCGGCACGGCGAGCCCGGCGGTGAGATAGGTCCCGGCGGTGACGGCAAGCCCCACGCAGGCAAGTCCGAGGATCAGCTCATCTGCGTGCTGGCCGGTGGCAAGGCGGGTGCCTTCGCGCGCCGCATCGCGAATGTCCCCGAATACGAAAAGGTCCCCGAGCGCGGTCCCTGCAAGCCCGGAGACGTCTTCAGGCTCGCCGCTGACAAGCCCGCGCGCGAAGCTGCCGAGCGAGCGGGAGACGCTTGCAGCTTCCGCGCTCGCTTCTCTCACCTTCTCGGCCAGCGCGGGATTGACCGCAACGTTCCGGTCGCGCGCGAGGTCGAGGAAGCTCTGCGCGAGGTCGGCATCATTTGCCGCAAGCGCCGCATTGATTTCGCGCTCAGCCACGGCCGAATTGAGCAGGCGTGCGATCGCGTGGTCGGAAAGTGCAACCGGGTCGTCCGCGGCGGCGAGCAGCCGTTGCGACTCAAGGGCGCGTGGCGCGATGGCAGGCGCGGCAGCGCCGAGGGCCATGGCAAGGCCAAGCGGCAGCACAATCCGCAGGCCTGTCATTGGGTTCCTTCCATCATTGCTGGCCCAGACACATCCCTGGTGTCCGCACTGATGCAAGAACGAGGGTTGGGGGAGCCTTCATGATATGGCGAATTTGACCCCGGCGCACAAGACCGGAAAAATCTTGCCGCAGCATAAAACACGTTGATATTCGTGGAGGATTACAGCCGGGTGCGTCGCAAGCGAAGCGAGTTTCCGACGACGCTGACGGACGAGAGCGACATTGCCGCTGCGGCGATAATCGGTGAGAGAAGAATTCCGAACAACGGGTAAAGCACGCCTGCGGCGATCGGAACGCCGGCTGCATTGTAAATGAACGCGAAAAACAGGTTTTGCCGGATGTTGCGCATGGTCGCCTCGGAAAGACGGCGGGCACGGACGATTCCTCTCAGGTCGCCCTTGATCAAGGTCACGCCGGCACTCTCGATGGCAACATCGGTTCCAGTGGCCATTGCGATGCCAACGTCGGCTGCTGCGAGCGCCGGCGCATCGTTGACCCCGTCGCCGGCCATGGCGACGACATGGCCTTCGCTTCGAAGCTTCTCGACGACGGCGCTCTTTTGATCCGGGAGAACCTCGGATTCCACCTGCTTGATGCCGAGATGGCGGGCAACCGCCTGCGCGGTTGTGCGATTGTCGCCCGTGAGCATGACGACGCGCACTCCCTCACCGGCGAGCGATTTCAAGGCCTCAGGGGTGGTGGCCTTGACCGGATCAGCAATCGCGATCACGCAGCCGACTTTGCCATCGACCCCCAGGAAGATCGCGGTTGCGCCATCCTGCCGCAATTTCTCGGCCTCTCGCTCCAATGAAGCCGTATCGATTCCCAGGTCTTTCAAAAATCTGGCATTGCCGAGAACAATTTGCTTGCCCTCGACGAGGCCGATCACCCCCTTGCCGATTGGCGCGTCGAAACTGGATACGTCCGGGAGCGTAAGCCCGCGCTCCTGCGCAGCGGTGACAATCGCCAACGCCAATGGATGCTCACTCACCTTCTCCACGCTCGCTGCCAGGCGCAACGCCTCGCTTTCCTCAAATCCAGCGGCCGGAATGACGACCACAACTTTCGGCTTGCCTTCGGTGAGCGTGCCGGTCTTGTCGACGACAAGCATGTCGACCTTTTCCATGCGCTCCAACGCCTCGGCATTCTTGATCAGCACGCCGGCCTGTGCGCCGCGGCCGACCCCGACCATGATCGACATGGGCGTTGCGAGGCCGAGCGCACACGGGCAAGCGATGATGAGCACGCTCACCGCAGCGACAAGGCCGTAGGCATAACGGGGTTCCGGTCCGAACCATGCCCAGGCGGCAAATGCGACAATGGCAGCACCGATCACGGCTGGCACAAACCAGCCGGAAACCTGGTCTGCCAGGCGTTGAATGGGCGCGCGCGAGCGCTGGGCAGCCGCGACCATCTGGACGATCTGCGACAGCAATGTGTCGCGCCCGACCTTCTCGGCGCTCATGACAAAGCTTCCAGTCGTGTTCAGAGCGCCGGCAATGACCTTGGAGCCGCCCGTTTTTGTGACCGGCATGGATTCGCCGGTGACCATGGATTCATCCACCGACGAGCGACCCTCAATCACCTCGCCATCGACAGGGACCTTCTCGCCCGGCCGCACGCGCAGGCGATCGCCGACTGCAATCACGTTGACCGAAACCTCTTCCTCGGTTGCGTCCGGCCGTATTCGGCGGGCGAGCTTGGGTGCAAGGTCAAGCAGCGCGCGAATGGCGCCGGAGGTTTGCTCGCGCGCGCGCAGTTCGAGCACCTGGCCGAGAAGGACAAGCACCGTGATGACGGCGGCTGCTTCGAAATAAACCGCGACCGCGCCGTCTGTCGCACGAAAGCCGGGTGGGAAAAGGCCGGGCCACAGAATGGCAACGACGCTGTACAGCCATGCCACCCCCGTCCCCATCGCGATGAGGGTGAACATATTGAGATTGCGGGTCAGCAACGATTGCCAGCCGCGCACGAAAAATGGCCACCCTGCCCAGAGGACTACGGGGGTCGCGAGGAAGAATTGAATCCAGTTCGACCACCTCTGCCCCACGACCATGTGCAGGTTTGCAAGGTGCCCGCCCATTTCCAGAACAAGCACGGGGATGCTCAACACCAGGCTGATCCAAAACCGCCGGCTCATGTCGATGAGCTCTTCGCTTCGCCGGGGCGCCGCCTCCACAAGCTCGGGCTCAAGCGCCATCCCGCAGATGGGGCACGATCCTGGCCCGACCTGCCGAACCTGCGGATGCATCGGACAGGTGTATACGGTGCCCTGCGGGACCGGCCCGGAGCGGGCTTCCTCTCGCCCTGACGGTTCGAGATACCGTTCGGGATTGGCCGCGAACTTGCTTCGACATGCCGCCGAGCAGAAATAGAAAGTGCGCCCAGCGTGCTGATGCCGATGACCGGTCACATGCGGATCGACGCTCATTCCGCAGACCGGATCTCGCACCTGGTTGTTTGTGGAGTTTTCGGACGGCCCGCCATGCTCATGCCGGAGAGCGTGACCGCAGGCATGGATAGGACCGGATTGCTCAGCGGCACCGGCGGATGTTCGCTCTGCGTTGTTTGTCACAAAATCATCCGACGTTACTCTGACAAGCGGTATTTGAAACTTCTTGCAGGGGCCAAACCGGCACCTCCACCCGCGTGGGTACGGCGCCCGCGGTTTTGCCCGACCCGGAGAATTTGGGGCGGCGCGCGCTTTTGTCCACTCTACGATCTGTTAATGCATGACTTGCTTCCAGGCCAGCGCCGCCGATAAGCTGAGCAAATGTCGGAAACGATTGTCCCCCACTTCCATAATACGTCAGGCGTGCCGGTGATCGAGATCGGCGCGCGGGAGTTCCTGTGCATTGGCGAGTTGCCGCCGTTCGACCACCCGCACGTATTCCTCGACATGGGCGACTCCACCGAGATCATCTGTCCATATTGCTCGACCCTGTTCCGCCACGACGCGGGGCTCGCGCCGCGCGCGGCGCGCCCGCCGGAATGCGCGCTTGCGGACGAGGTGCTCGGCTGACGCGCAGCGCGTGGCGGCCTCGCGCACCGTCATCATCGCCGGCGCCGGCATTGGCGGGCTCACCGCCGCCGTTGCCCTTGCGCAACGCGGATTTCGGGTTGTGCTCATCGAGCAGACCCAGCGCCTGGAGGAGGCAGGGGCCGGCATCCAGCTGCCGCCGAATGCCTCTCGCATTCTCATTGCCCTCGGGCTCGAGCACGAGTTGCGGCGGTACGTTGTGCTCCCTGAGCAGCTCCGCGTTCTGCACGCGCGCACGGGCAAGATACTGGCGCATGCGCCGCTCGGCCGATCGGCAGAACAGCGCTATGGCGCTCCCTGGTGGGTGATCCATCGCGGCGATCTCCAGGCGGTGCTGATCGATGCGGTCCGTACCCATCCCGATATTGCAGTGAAGCTCGGCACGGGTGTTGAGGATTTCGTGGTGCATGCGAACGCAGTGACCGTATCCACGAGCTCTGCGCACGGAATCGGCGAGGAGCGCGGCATGGCGCTGATTGGCGCCGACGGCTTGTGGTCGAGCCTGCGCCGGCTCGTTGGAGGGCGCGGCGAGCCACGTTTCGCGCGCCATTGCGCCTGGCGCGCATTGATCGCTGCCGATGGGCTTGCGGAGGAGGCGCGTGCCCCCGCGGTCAATCTGTGGCTGGGTCATGGCGCTCACCTCGTGCACTATCCCGTGCGAAACGGGAGCCTTGTCAACATCGTGGCCATCATCCGCGATCATTGGCAGGAGCGCGGATGGACCGCGCCGGGCGATCGCGGTGAGCTGCTTGCCAGGTTTCCGGTGCCGAGCTGGCCGCAGCCCGCACGCGGCCTTCTGGAAGCACCGCAGAGCTGGCGCCGATGGGCACTCTTTGATTGCGCCCCGTTTTCCAAATGGGGCAAGGGCCCGGTCACGCTATTGGGCGACGCCGCCCACCCGATGCTGCCCTATCTCGCCCAGGGCGCGGCCGCGGCGATCGAGGATGCGGCGCTGCTCGCATTGCGACTGGGCGAGGTGCCCGCCGATGCCGCAGCCGCGATGCGCCGTTATGAACGCGAGCGGCGCCCGCGCACCGCGCGCATCCAGCGTGCGGCGCGCCGCAATGGCGCGATCTACCATATGGGAGGCGCCGCCGCGCTGGCGCGCACGGTGGCCCTGACCGCAATGGGAGGAAGCCGCATGCTCACGGGTTACGACTGGCTCTATGGCTGGAGGACGTGACAGCCGATTGCGGTCATGCATTGAACCCGCGCAGTGCCTCGTCATCCCGTCCTCCACCTTGCCGCCAACCTGGGATAGCCTTGGACTGAGAATACAGGAGCAGGCAGCATGCGCGCCTACCAGCTGCCGAAAGGCACCGGCATCGATGCCTTGTTGAAGGTCGAGCTTCCGCGGCCGAAGCCCGCGCCGCGACAGGTGTTGGTCAGGGTCAGAGCCTGCTCGCTCAATTATCGCGACCTTGCGATTGCGCTCGGCACCTACCGGATGCCAACCAAGCCGGATTTGGTGCCGCTCTCAGACGGCGCTGGCGAGGTGATCGAGCTCGGTGAAGGAGTGACCAAGATCGGGGTCGGCGACCGCGTGGCAGGCTGCTTCTTTCAGCGCTGGATTGGCGGTCCTCCAGCCGCTGAGACTCACGCGAGCGCGCTGGGCGGCGGAATCGACGGAATGCTCAGGGAGTATGCCGCACTCGATGAGGACGGCGTCGTGAAGCTGCCTGCCCATCTCTCGTTCGAGGAAGGGGCAACCTTGCCGTGCGCGGCAGTCACCGCGTGGCACGCCCTCGCCGGGCATGCACGCCTGGTCGCGGGCGAGAGCGTACTGGTCCAGGGAACCGGCGGGGTCTCGATCTTTGCTTTGCAGCTCGCCCGGCTCATGGGCGCTCAGGTGATCGTCACGTCATCGACCGACAAGAAGCTTGCCCGTGCGAAGGAGCTCGGCGCCACGCATGGCATCAATTACAAGGCGAATCCGGAATGGGAGAAGGCAGTGGTCGCCCTCACCGAAGGCGGCGTGGATCACGTGGTGGAGGTGGGCGGCCCCGGCACGTTGGCGCAGTCGTTGCGCGCCATCCGGATTGGCGGCAGCATCACATTGATCGGCGTGCTCGCGGGCGCCGCTGAGATCAACCCGATGCTCATCTTCGCCCGGCGCGCAAACGTGCAGGGCATATCGGTGGGATCGATGCAGATGTTTGCGGCCATGAACCGGGCGATCACGGTCGCCGGCCTGCGGCCGGTCATCGACAAGGTCTTCTCGTTCGACGAGGCTGCGGCGGCCTACCGGCATCTGCAGTCGGCCACCCATTTCGGGAAGGTGGTGATCGGCCTTGGTTGAGGATCGCGGCGATGACAACGACGTGCGCGATCGAATATTGCGCCTGGAGGAACGCATCGAGGAGCTCACCGAGGTGATCGAGAGCTGTCGCAAGATCATTCTCGCCTCCAAGCTCGCCATTGCGGGGGGGACAGTCTGCCTGCTGGTTGTCGCGCTTGGCGCAACCGCCTTCCATCCGGCGGCGCTGATCGGAGCGCTCGCCGCCATTATCGGAGGGACCGTCCTTTTCGGGTCGAATGCCGAGACATCGAAGCAGGCGGCGGCCGGCCTCAAGCAGGCAGAGAGCCTGCGCGCCGAGCTGATCGGCAGAATGCATCTGCGGCCGGTGGGCGGCGCAAAAGGGAACGGCGCCGCGCCCGCGCTTCGCTGATATTCTCATTTTTAGCGCCGGGCAACGGGTGTCAAAAGCTCGGGAAACGGCTGATACGCCACCGCCCTGCATTGCTCGCCGGTTGCATCAACAAATTGATTGATCACTGCCGAGAAAAAGATCGCAATCTTTTCCTTGCGCCCGTTCGAGCCATCGATGCGCAGGCAAACGGCATAGCGGTTTTGCGATCCAAACTGCATCAGCGCCGGGGCCGAGATGGAGGCGGCAGTCGCGTCCACCAGGAAGTCCGGGTTTTTCCGGAGATACGCGGTCAGATCCGCTTTATAGTTAGCCGGAAATATGTTGGGATCCGCGTCCGGCTCCGGTTTGCCAAACTGGGAGCAGCCGGCCAAGATCAGGCCGGTCGCCAGCCGGCATGCAAACAGTGTTCGGCCCGTTACGGCCCTGGATTTCATCGACGGCGACCCGCACAAAACATCGAGTGTGCAAATCCTCGCTCCTTATACCCTAATCTGGCATCGCCTGTTCCAGGTCCGAATCGGGCGCACGCCGGCGAGACAATCTCCGAAGCTTCTCTTCCGGTGATCGGAATCCATTCAATTAGCCATCACCAGGCGTCCTGTCGCCATCTAGCGCGATTGCGGCAGCGGCGCACAGTTCGTGCGGCCGGAGAGAAGGCAATCCTGCATTCGTGCCGATTCGGAAAGCGTGTGCGTCAAAAACCAACCGAGCGCCCCCAACACCACGAGTACCGCGACAGCGACCAGCGCGCTGCGGCGATTTTCATGTATCCCTTCACCTTCATTCATATGTTCTCCTTTTCCAGAATGAACCGCCAGAGGCAACCCTAGAATCTGGTTCCCGGGCCGAACTTCAGGTTCAAGCCGAACTTGATGACGTTGATGCTGGTTGCGATGTTGAAGGGAGCAGTAGCTGCAAACAGACCGCACGTTGCGCAACTGAACGTATTTGTCGCAGTACCGAAGCGGTAATAGTCGTATTCGACGAAACCGGTGAGCCAGTCGAGGAAGGCATACTCGCCGCCCAACCCGACTGTCCAACCTCCTCGCGTCTCGCTGGCTGTAGTTGCTGTGGAGCCGCCAACAAGAAGGCTGAAGCTGCTTTGCTCCCACGCTCCGCCGGCTTTCACATAGCCGAGCAAACGGTCCCACGAATATCCGACCCGGCCGGTGACCGATGCCAGCGACTGCAGCCGGGACTGGTCGGTAAGAGTGACCAGGGGAGCGAGGGTAGCGAAGACTCCCGAGCTGTTGCTTCCGCTGGCGTTCGACCAGGCGTAGTCGCCCTGGAGCCCGACCACCCAATTGCCGATCTGATAATTGCATCCGGCCTGAGCGCCGCCCAGGGCCCCACTTGTATTGTAGCTGCCCAAATCCGTTCCGAAGAGCGGATCGCCGGGAATCTGATCATTCCAATCCCTGCTCGCCCATGCGCCACCGACGTTGCCGCCGAGATAGCATCCCGTCCAGGTGAAGTAAGCAATCACCGGCGGCGCGCTGTAAACCAGTGCCGGCGATGGGGGCGACGGCAGATCCGCTGCTTGTGCGGCCGCACCGACCAAGGACAGCATGACAATTCCCCAAGTGATCCGTCTCATCTTCCCCTCCGAAGGCGTGAACCGCCGCAGCAGCCACCCGGATCCCGAGGACCGGCTGAGTCAGCTGGTTGCTGCCCCGATAGCGGTGTCGATGACATTTGCCCCCGTGCTCAAGCTCGCCTGTGCCAGCTAACCGCGTACTTACCAGCGGATTACAATTTGTCCACATCGTCTGATTTCTCGCCGCTGCAGCTTCTCTGTACCGCTCGTTTGCGCGCTTCTGATAGGCCCCTGCAGATGCAAGAGCTCCATGCGGGGGAACCGGCTTGCGCAAGCGAGAAAAAATAAAAATGGCATAACGAGAGCGCCTAATCTTGTCGCGGCGGCTCAAAGAGGCATGCCGTATTTTCGACGATCGGGCCTGCTAGCTGGTAATCGGGGCGGAACTGTTAAGGGAAGCTCGCATGCGGAGATTGTTTGTAGCGCTTGCAGCGGTTGCCATGCTGACGGCACCCGCGCAGACCCAGGGTCGGGGAAAAGGGTCCAAGCCCGCAGAAAACAGCCAGCAGACGACCGAGCAGAAACAAAAGAAAGCTGCTGCCGAGAAGGCATACAAGGACGCGCTCCATGGCATCCCCGAACAGAAGAGCTCCGACCCCTGGGCTAAAATGCGCTGAGCAAACCGGGGGGAGCCACCATTCGCCAGGGTGGAAGTCTCTTACCGCTCCCTGGCGGCGCGCTATGCTATACACTTTCCCGTCATGCCACTGTTTCCCACCACCATTGCCGGCAGCCTGCCAAAGCCCGCCTGGCTTGCGGAGCCGATGAAGCTGTGGCCGGCGTGGCGGCTCGAAAGAAGCGCGCTGACGGAGGGCAAGCGTGACGCAACCGTGCTTGCGCTGAAGCTGCAGGAGGACTGCGGCATCGACATCGTCACCGACGGCGAGCAGTCGCGCCAGCATTTCGTGCATGGCTTTCTGGAGCACGTCGAGGGCATCGATTTCTCGCGCCGGGTCGAGATGGGCATCCGCGCCGACCGCTATAAGGCGATGGTGCCCACCGTCACCGGTGCGCTGCGGCTCAAGGGGCGCGTGCACGCAGAGGAGGCGCGGCTTGCGCGCGCCCACACCAGGCGGAGGCTCAAGCTCACGCTGCCAGGCCCGATGACCATTGTGGACACCATTGCCGACGCCCATTACGGCGACCGCGTCGCGATGGCGATGGCGTTTGCCGACCTCCTCAATACCGAGGCGCGCGCGCTTGTCGACGACGGCATCGATGTCATCCAATTCGACGAGCCCGCATTCAACGTCTACATGCGCGAGGTCGTGGAATGGGGCATCCCGGCGTTGCAGCGGGCGATCGCTGGCCTCACCTGCACCACCGCCGTCCACATCTGCTACGGCTACGGGATCAAGGCGAACATCGACTGGAAGGCGACGCTCGGCGCGGAGTGGCGCCAGTACCAGGAGATCTTTCCAGCGCTTGCCAAAAGCCGCATCGACCAGGTCTCGATCGAATGCATGAGCTCGCGCGTGCCGCTCGATCTCATGAAGCTGCTCGAGGGCAAGGAAGTTCAGGTCGGCGCCATAGACGTCGCAACCGATGCCGTCGAGACACCGGAGCAGGTTGCCGACGTCATTGCCGCCGCGGCAAAATACGTCCCCAAGGAAAAAATCGTGGCCGGTACGAATTGCGGCATGGCCCCGATGCGCCGCGACATTGCGATGGCCAAGCTCTCTGCTCTCGCCAAAGGGGCCGCCCTCGCGCGAGCGCGCTTGTAGACCTTGGGGTGAGCGAAACTCTCTGCCTCACCGCACGGCGGAATTGCTGCCCCAGCTGTTGCAGTTCTTGGCGCGCGCGGCGCTGTCGATGATGCGAAGCTCCTCGGTCGCAGCAACGTAGTCGGCCTGGTAGGCGAGCACGTTGACCACTGCGCCGCCGGTGCCCTTCTCCGCCTTGTCCATCAGGAGCCGCAACTCCTCCTCCTTGCCGGCCCAGTTGCGGCGCTGGACGGCGAGGCTCTCGCAGCTCGAGAACTGATATTTTCCGGGGTCCGCAAAGACGCTGAGCGCACTGGTGTTGCCAGCTGCCGCGCAGCCGGCGAGAAAGGCGCCAGCCGCGCATGCCCAGGCGACGCGCGCGCCAAGCCTCGCCGCCGACGGCCACCGAGCGATCCGGTCGCGCATGTCCGCCCATCACTCCCACGCCATGGTCTCATGGCGGCGGAATGCGCCCTAATCGTGGTGCGGAAGGGGGCAAATCCCCCAGCCGAGCGCCCAACCCCCTCAATTGATGTGGACCAGGGCGCCCCCATCAACCGGAAGCGCCACCCCGGTGATGAAATTGGCCTCGTCGGAGGCGAGGAACAGCGCCGCATTGGCCACGTCCCAGGCGGTGCCCATCTTGTGGCGCAGCGGCACCCGCGCATCGCGTGCTGCAGCAACCTCCGCGCGGCTCCTGCCGGCGGCGCGCGCGCGGGTATCGACCGCCATGGGGGTATCCATCAGGCCCGGCAGGATGACGTTGGCACGGACGCCGAACTCCGCGTTCTGGATCGCCACCTGCTGGGTAAACGCGATCATCCCGGCCTTGGTCGCCTTGTAGGCCACGTTCGGATACTGCTCCCAGGCCGCGACCGAGGAGATGGTGATGATGACTCCCGACTGCTGCGCGCGCATCACCGGCAGCACGTGCTTGCAGGCCATGATCGCCCCGCGCAGGTTGATGGTGGCGATGCGGTCGAAGGCCTCCTCGGTAATGGCGTCGAGCGGGGCATCCCCGCCGGCAATGCTCACGCCGACATTATAATGCAGCACATCGATGCGCCCCCAACGCTTGCGCGCGGCCTCCGCCATGGCCGCAAGCGTGCTTTCCCTTTTGACATCGGCCTCGAACGCGGCGCATTCCCCCGCCTGCGTGCGCGCGCGCGCAATGGCGACCGTCTCCTCGGCCGAGGCGAGCCGGTTGTCCACGGCAAGCACGCTCGCGCCTTCCTCGACAAAGCGCAGGACGGTCGCCCGCCCATTGCCCATCCCCTCCCCCGGCGACTGGCCGGCGCCCACCACGATCGCGACCTTGTCCCTCAGACGCATGATCTTTCACCTGTTTGCACACCCGGTGCGGTGACCAAAGCTGACGATGGATGATACAACATCCAGCCATAGCGCGGCCGCGTGGTGGAACGGTAGACACAGCAGACTTAAAATCTGCTTCCGGGAAACTGGAGTGCCGGTTCGAATCCGGCCGCGGCCACCATCCGCGCTTTCAGGGTTTGTT
>Ga0306920_100006745_pt1 | contig 15034 bp, 8 predicted proteins | sample flu12Cox44000170_FD_204666 | JGI IMG/M metagenome (GOLD analysis project Ga0306920, IMG submission 204666) | Lab enrichment of tropical soil microbial communities from Luquillo Experimental Forest, Puerto Rico - flux4day.12C.oxic.44.000.170 (v2)... | ecosystem: Environmental > Terrestrial >... | reverse complement strand
GCATGCGGCTGGCAAGGTTGTAACTATTGCGCCGGGGGCATTTCTCCGAAACTCCACGACGTTCTCGAAGAGCTCGGTTTCAAGATCCCGCAAGAAATCATCCAATGCCGGATCGATTCAATTTCAATTCAAGGGTTCTGGAAAAACATTGAACTCGAAGTCCCGGCGGGCCGTGAAATGCTGGCGGTCTATCGCGGTTCCCGTCCGCATCGTCGTTTTGAAAGCCAAAAACATTTCGATGCGTTTCTATTGGACCAGGCGCTCCGGGCAGGCGCGAAGCTGATGTGCGCCGAGGTCTGGGACGTGACTTATGGTCCCCTTGGTTTGCCGGTGGTCAGCTATCGTACGGAATCGGACCAAGCGGAGCTGAAAGCGGACCTGGTAGTGTTTGCGGCGGGAGTCAACGAGGAAATTGGCGGCTTAAGGGGCCATAGCCGGATGCTTCAGTGTTTGCAGGCCATGATTCCCCGCTTCCAGCCACCTCGCGTGAGACACGCTTTGATCTTTGAGCTTGCGGCCGAGCCAAACGTGCCGTCGAGCTTGTTTGGCACGGTGCATTTCGTGGAGTACGGCTCTCGGGAACTGCCCCTGGAAATGTGTTCATTGGTGCCCAAACGCGGATTCATCACGGTGGTTCTCATCGGTCCAGCTGTCGATGCCGTTTCCGATCTCGGAGACTGCTTGAGATTGGTGCAGCGCTTCCTGGATTTACCCCACATCCGCAAGCTGATTTCGCCCGGAGTCCGGTTGAGCACGGCCTGCATCTGCCGTCCGAACATGGTGATTGGTTCGGCAAAGAATCCGTTTGGCAAGCGGGTGGCCGCGGTGGGCGATATGGTGACCGCGCGCTTGTACAAGGATGGGATTCTGTCGGCGTGCCAAACCGCGCGAGCCCTTGCCGAAACGGTTTTACGGAAGGGCGTTGATGCCGCCAGTTTGGAAGAAGGATATGGGCCGGTCCTGCGGCGGTTTCGCCGTGGCAATCGGGTGGCCTCGCTGGTTTTCCTGGTTCATCGCTTGTTCTTCAGTTCCTCAGTGCTTAGCAGGATTTTGTACCAGGCGGTGATTACCGAACGCAAACGCACGCCAATGAGACGCCGGCGGTTGGGCCAACTGCTCTGGCGCGTTGCCAGCGGCGATGACGATTACGAAGCCATCTTTCTCTCCATGATTCACCCAGTCACGGTTTGGTCTGTGCTCACAGGTGGCGCGGTGCTCACCTTGAGGAATTATCTTACCGAGCTCCTGTTTGGGCTGCGCTGGGAAGGGTTTGGCCGGTTTACCACCGGCGTGGCCGTGGAGCGGTTCGAAGAGAAACGTTGTGAGTTCTCCCGGCTGATCGCCGATGCCAGCGTGCCCATCCCGCGCGGGCTTGAATTCGAGCGGATGTATACCATTAAAATCGCGGCTCCGCGTGAGCCAATCCTGGAGCAACTCGGGCGCTTCGGTGAACCCGACCGAGGTTACCTCAAGCCGAAGTGGGTAAAGATTCGCCGCATCGCCGGGGCACCCAATCAGCCCGATTGCGTCATCGAATATGAGGTTGGGCTTCGGCGCTTTAGCTTCAGGTTAATCCTGGAGCAATTGATTGGCGGTCACCTGGCGGTTTATCGCATCAGCGATGGATTCGCCCGAGGCGGAATTTTGTTGTTCGAGATCGAGCGCATTTCGGACGAGCTTTCTGCGCTTTCCATTTACGTCGCCTTTAACTTTGCTCGTGGGCAAAGCTGGCTTGCCCAACCACTATGGTGGATATTCCGGGCCCTATTCCCTGCATTTGTACACGATGTGCTCTGGAACCACTCGCTGTGCCAGTTGAAGGATATCGTGGAGGCAGCTCGCCAGACACACACTGCTTTCAACGCGTGTGAGACAGGTGCTCGACCAGAACGCGGCGTTCACGCCGCTTCACACCCGTGACCCCTATCCTGCTGGCAATGGTCGCCCTCGAGTTACGCCCTCAGTATTCATTTATTTAGTATCGGACCGAGGGACGGCCAAGCGCCAGCCGACTGCAAAATCAATCGGGACTCAAAGTCCAGGTTGAATCCGGGTCATATGTATCCATTTTGCTTACCAGCTTTGAAGTTTTTGGACCGAGGTCTTTCTGGTAAACAGCGCCTTGCTGATTGACGATGAACGTCATAACGCCGGACGTTCCATATTCGGCGGGCCATGCCACCAAAGCAAAGCCGGCAATCATGTTTCCGTTGATTACGTAGTCATATTTCCCACCGGGAGCATGTGAGCTCTGACGTTTTAGGATTTTGAAAAAGTAGCCATGGTACGGCCCGCGTTCGACTTCGGTTTCGTCCTCGCGCAATTCCGGGCTGTAGCCTTCGGCCTGGGCGTAAGCCACGAGCGGTCCGAGCGGGCTTTCCCGGCCGTTCAAGTCAGTTGGCCAGTAAAGACCATCCTCTTTGCCGGGAGAACTCACCAGCCTTTGCGCATATTTCAAAACCTTGTCGCCAGAGTGATCGATACTGGCATATTCGCGTTGCGCATCCACATAGGCGCGCATCACTGGAAGAGTCTCCAGTTCGTTTTTGCCGATGCGGCGATTCAAAAGTTCGTCCTTGCCGGTATCGGTGTCGAAGTACCATCCGCCGTCCGCTTTTGCGATGGGAACGGGAAACGGCCACAAATCGTTGCCCACCTCCAGAATGACAAGTTTGTCCGAAACGCGGTCGAGGCGATTGGTTTCGTTGAGCGCAGCGCTGAAACTCTCAATCTCGTTGGTGGCCTGGATGCGGTCCGGATTTACGAGGTCTTCGGCGGAAGGTCCCAAAACGTCGCTAAGCGCATTGGTATCTGCTGCGGACGTGGCAGCCCGAAGCGCGGCGACGGCGGCTTCCGGCGTGGCGAATTTCTTGCCGGTAGCTGCCGTGTTTGAGGCATGGGTTACTGATGGAATTACCAGGGTTAATGCCAATAGCAAACTCGTCGCTGGAAGCAGGGCACACGCTCCCGCATTGAATGCGATAAATGATGTCTTTGAAGTGTTCATGGTTTCACCAAATGGGTTTGAGATTAAGACAGGTTTCATCGTCGTCGGCCTCCTCCTCCTCGCCCGCCGCCGCCTCCGAACCCGCCACCGCCTCCACGACTGTAGCCGCCGCCACCGCGACTGTAAGAACCGCGGTTGCTGGAAGACCAGGCACTGCTGCTGCCGCCACTGCGGTTGAATGCACTATTGCCTGCAGATCGGTTGCCATAGGAACTTCGGTTTGACAATTGTGATGAGCGCGCGGAGGTGTTGCCTGCGGAAGGTCGCGAGGCAAGGTTTCCACTCGAAGGACGTGACCCGAGATTTCCAGAGGAGGGCCGGTTGCCCAGGTTTCCTGTAGAGGGCCGGGATGCGAGGTTTCCCGTTGATGGCCTGTTGCCAGAACCCCAACCGCGAGCCTCCCGAGTACTGGGATTGGCCCCGCTCCGCTGCATGCGATTTGAATCGGGTTTCCAGGCTTGCCGGTTGGATCCGCCGCGGCCGGAGTTATTCATGCGATCGCTCGTTCGCCCACGATCGGTGTTTCTGTTTCGATCATTGTTTCTATTGACGTTCCTGTTGCTGTTGATGTCGATGTCGACGTCTCCGTGACCCCAATTACAGGAGTTCCAGGCCGCTCCCCAAAACGCCCCCCAGGCGAAGCCCACTCCAAATGAAACCAGTGGCGCCGCGTATGGATAGTACGGATACCAGGGGTAATAAATCGCCGGCGGATAGCTCGGGACGTAAATAACTGAGGGATTGGCGGGCGCCACCTCGATGATTTGTCGGGTCTCATTGACCACTTCCGTCACATTGGTTACCTGAACGACGACATTCGTGACGGTGACGATCTGGTGCTCGGTGGTTTTGAGATTCCCTGCTTGTTGTGCTTTTTTCCGCAGCTCCTGGATGGCGTCCATCAATTCTTTGGGCTGATCGATGAAAGCCTGGCCAAGGTCCATAGTCCATTGGAGGTCCTGGTCCATTTTGGCGATCAATTCCGGGAACCTCGCGACGTCCTTGACGTTCTGGTCCCAGGGCTGGGCATCGAGCTTTGCAATATTGTTGGTGTCTTTGACGAAACGCGCGGCCTGAACAATCTCCAGGGGATAGGCGGAAGCGGGCAGAATAACCGCGATTAGCGCATCCGGATGCAGGGCAATCGGCATGGCGAGCTTCTCGAGATCGGTGGCACTTTTTTTCGCTGGTGCCGAAGGAGGCGGCGCGGGCGACGCGGTAGGGGCGGCGGTTGTCGGGCTTGGCTGGCCACGAGCGGAGCCTGGGAACGACAGACCCAGTAATACCGTCAGGATAAGCGTTGTTGCCAGGGCCATGGTGCCCTTGCCACGAAATGTCCTGGTTGCCTGAATGTCGGAGCTGGTTTGGAACTTAGGGTGGGTTTTCATACTTTGCAGGGGACGGGTTTGATAATGAAAGATTTGGTCTGTTCTCTGAGACTGTTTACGATGGCGCCCTCTGCGGGAGGTTGGCAATAGCATGTGCTAGCGATGGTCGAGCGAACTCGCCGGCCAGACGCCGGCGCTCCCAAGGTTTGTGCGTGATCATTCACCACCACGCCTCCATTTGAACTCCGTAGGTCAGCCCCTGGATCTCATTCATATAATCAAGGCCACCGACCTGCCCGCGGAATGGCTCTCCCCAATGAGCATAGGTAACAAAGGCGCGAATGACCGGCCGGCTGAAGAAACGGTTGCCTACAGAAACCTGGGGCGCCAGGGTAAGTTTATATAGATAGGAGCTCGTATCCTGGCCAGTGTCCTTTACCCAATCGAGGCCCCCTTCGAAGGCCAGGCTGATAAATTTGTTGAAGTGTATTATCGGACGCACTCCCGCCGAAGCCCAATGCACAAGCCCACTTCCATCCGCGTAGTCGGTCAGTTGATACACCACCGCGGGCCCGAGCGAGAAATGATCGTTGATATTGGCCGCGAAATGCTCTGTGGCGCGGAATCGCCACGAATTATTCACGTCAGGCCGAATGAACACGCCGTTGGTTAGATTGAAAGTCTCGAATCCCGAGGTGAAGGTCTTGGCAGCCCCAGTCCCGAATTGAAGCGAAAATTTGTTCACCCCGTCATCGCTGATGAACTGCTCGGCGGTGTGCAGGAAAGTAACGGACACTCCATCTGAACGGGGAGCGGATCGACCGGACGCATCGAGACCGCTATCGGCGTGGGCGTACACGACTCCAAACTCGCCTTTGCCCAAAGGAAGGGGGACGTCGTAAAGGCGGGTATCCCAGTTAGCCTTGCTGAAGCCGGCCTTGTTATTTGGGTCGGGTTGAGGCAGGTCGCTAAAACCGCTTTGGGAGGCGGCGCCGATCCAGGCGAACGCCATTTTGCCGAAGGGCAATTCGAAGTCCTCCACTCCGCCGCCGGTCCCGCTCATGTTGTAGAAGAAGAAATCGCTGATGTGAATATCCTGCCGGCGGTAGTAGCGGCTGCCTGCCCAGAACTTCATGGAAGGCTGCCCAGGAACGACGTTTCCGATGGAGGCGAAGATTTCCGGCAACCCGAAACTCGTGCCTCCAGAAGAAAGCAAATCCTGGTATGGGTTATAGACCGATATCATGGTCTCGACCCGGGCGATCGGGCCTGTCGGCGTGCCGTCCGGGCGTTCCTGTGGATCGAGGCTAAAGAGGTTCGGAACGTAGAAATTCTTTCCGAACATAATTTCGCCGTAGTTCTCAGCCTCGTTGCCCAGGCGGTACTTCGAGAGCGCGCCCGGCGCCTGGAAGGCGACCTGGGGTCCGCCCTGGTTGTCCCGGCCGTAACCGGCGCGGAAATAGCCGTGAAACTCAACGAAGTCCTGAAGCACTTGCTCGATCCTTTCGCGGAAAGGCCCTTCTGTAAAGCGGACTCCTTCGTGCCACTCTGTGTCGCGTTGGAATTGGTCATTTGCGAATTGCCGCGCGACCGCCGCAATATTGGTCGTTTGGATCGTTTGGCTTGGCTGCGATACAGGTTTTTGCCCAAAAGTGGACTGTGTGGGCGCAGGGTTAGTCATTGCTTGCGGCGCTGGGGTTTCGAGTCGGCGCAGTCGTTCTTCCAAACGGTCGATACGTTGCTGGTACTCCTGCTTTAGCTGACGCAATTCCTCTCGAATCTGTTCGGCCTCAGAGTTGGCCTGAGCGCCAGCCGAGCACGGCGTAGCGACAATGGCGGTCCATAAGAACACGTTTACAAAAGGCTGGCTCCAACGGGCTGCATGTATTGATGGAGTTAAGTGTTTCTTTTTCATGGTCGTGCCCAGGCGCTGCCAACCTGGATGTAAACGGCTCTGTTATCAGGCCCGAACGCCAGGTCCAAGCCTATGTGGATCCCGTACTTGCGAGCCAGTTCGTAACGGAACCCGACGCCGCCAGTGACAATTTTTTGTGTATCATCAAAATGTTCCAAATCATTCCAGGCCGCCCCAGCGCCGGCAAAGCCCACCAAGCTGAAGCGCTTCCAGAATTGCCATCGGAGCTCTGCTTCCAATTGGGCGATTTCATCGCCTTGATAACGCATGGCTGGCGCGCCTCGCAAGCTGATATAGGGCCGCAGGTAGAATGGCACGTTGCCGAAGCTGGCAGCGGCGTCCGCCCGAACGCCGAGCGTTAACCTGGGGTGCAAAGGGATGAATTGCATGGCCGTAATCCGTGGCCGCTGAAACTCCTGGTCTCCGCCCAAAGCCTCAGTGAAAAGCCCAGCCGTGGCCTCAATATAGGTTCCGCGAGTGGGGGTAAAGATGTTGTCGCGCGAGTCATAGGTCAGCGAGGGTGTCACGCCGCCGACGTTGGAGCGGTGTTGGAAGTCGGGTAACCCGGGTGTTCCAGGCGGCGCGTCGAACGAAACCTCTGTTGTGGAAAAAACGTAGTTTAGCCCGATCCAGAAGAGGGATTGCCCCAGGCGATACTTGGCCTGAACCAAACCACCGATGGGCTGGAGATTGTACCGCAGAGGGTGTTGATCGAGCTGTTGGTCGTTGCCGATGCCGAAAAAGTCGAGATTCACTGAGGCATACATCAGCCCGATTTGAGTTTGCAGTTTTTCATCGAACCAGTGATGCACATTGCCGGCAAAGACCCCCCAGGTTCCATTTTCCGTTCCCAAACCGCCGACGACAGTAATATTGGGCCGCCCGTAACCCGCCAACGCCTCGCCCAATGGTTTGTCTATAAAAGCTACGCCGCCAGCTGCACCGTAACCGACCGCTGGTTCAGTGATCGGAATGACCAATGGAATGAACCCGTACTTCTGGTCTAAAAAGCCGCTCACATCGAGCCAGCCATCGTCTTCAGAATAGAACTTGGAAACGCTATTGGTTGCCGGCGGAGAATTCGTAGCCGCATCTTGCCCAAGAGCATGCCAGTAGCACAGCATGAACACCCCAACCGCGCCGAGGGGTACAAGCTTATTGTTTCGCAGCACTATCTCGAACGGACTGAGCAGCATTAAATAGTATGTGAGCTAGACAGAACTACGATAGACCATGGAGCGACATTATATTCAAGGGAGGAAAGAGCCGACTCCTGCCCAGGGTCAGCAATGTCTTGCGGCGGATCCAGGCTGGTATCCAGCACGCGCAACCAGTTTGCGGCCGGCCCTTCCTGTATATGAAATCGCAACGGTTGTTCGCGCGCGTTGATCATGACGTAGAGATCCGGCTCATCGAATGATCTGCCGCTCAGATGCCAGGCCAGGCTGCGTGACTGTTCGGACATGTCCACGTTGCCGCTCGCTCCATACCAGCGGATATCCTCACGCCAGAAACGGCTTCGGCCCAGCATTTGGCGTGATTTGCGAAAAGCGATCATACCCTTAACAAAGCGAAACATGTCGCGGTTTTTCGGGAGACGATCCCAGTCAACCCAGGTGATTTCGTTGTCCTGATTGTAGGGATTATTGTTGCCCCGCTGAGTGTTCATGAACTCGTCGCCGGCGCAAAACATGGGCGTGCCGTTGGCCAACATGAGCAGCGCGAAGAAGTTCTTCAGTTGTCTTCGACGCAAAGAGAGCACCTCAGCCGGCACGCCCGCATCGCCTTCCCAGCCGCAATTCCAACTCAGGTTATTATCGCAGCCGTCGGTGTTGTTATGCCCGTTGGCCTCGTTGTGCTTGTGATTATAGGCAACCAGGTCATAGAGACAGAACCCGTCATGGGCCGTCAGGAAGTTGACGCTTTGGTACGGATGATAAACGTCGCCACGGTCAGGGAACAGGTCGTCGCTTCCGTAGAGCCGGGCCATGAGCGCTCCCACTTTGCCGTTGTCGCCTTTGACGAAGGAGCGAAGGTCATCCCGGAATTGGCCGTTCCACTGGCGCCAGGTAAATCCAGGGAAGCCGCGCCCCAACAGGTACGCCCCGATGTCCCAGGCTTCCGCCACCAGCCGCACATCCAGCTGAGCCGCCACCGCCCCAATCTCGTGGACCAAAGCCGGGAGGCTGGTGTCAACGTTGCCATTCGCGTCGCGCGCAAAAATCGAGGCGAGGTCGAAGCGAAAACCGTCCACGCCCATCTCAAGCGCCCAATGTCGCAGGCTGCGCAGCACCAGGGTGCGTACAATCGGATGGGCGCAACGGGTCGTGTTGCCGCAACCGGTGTCATTGCGGTAATAGCCATCCGGTTGCACCAGGTAATAACTTGTGTTGTCCACGCCACGCATCGAATAAGTAGGACCATTTTGATCTCCTTCAGAAGTATGGTTATAAACCACGTCCAACCACACCTCGATGCCAACCTGGTGAAAGGCTCTGACCATCTCACGAAATTCGCCGACCGGATCATTGACGCTGTACCCATGGTGCGGGGCGAAGAAATTCAGCGTCATGTAACCCCAGTAATTGCCCTCCTGCGGATCGAACTGTTGAACCGGGAGCAGTTCAACAACGGTGATGCCCAGGTCCTTCAGGTAAGGAATTTTCTCGATCAACCCCAAAAAGGTTCCGCGCTTTTCGGCGGCTACACCAGAATTGGCTCGGGCGGTAAAGCCTTTGACGTGCAGCTCATACACAATCATGTTGTGAGTGTGGCGTGGCGGTAGCGCCTCGTCCGCGTTGAGTTCTTTCGAGGGACCCGGCAGAACACCCAATACAGCGCGACCGTCGTTCGAGCCTGGTTTGCAAGCCGCCTCACGTGAAAACTCTTTCGGGAAGTGCACTGCAGCCGCAAACGGGTCGAGCAGGATTTTTTGCGAGTCAAACCGATGACCGTGCCAAGCCTCCCCTAAAGGACCATCAACACGGTAGGCGTAATAACGCGCCTGCGACGCCCTCGACTTGGAAACAAAACAATGCCATATAGCAGCGGTCTTGTTTTGGATCGGGTCTAAGGCAAGTTGAAGAATTGGCCGGACCACATCGCCTTCTGCGTAAAGCAGCAAAGTCACGCCACTGGCATGACGGGAAAACAAAGAGAAATTCCAGGCTTGTTCAGATTCAACCCAGGTGGCGCCCAGAGGCGAGGGACTGCCCTCTGAGCGCTCCCACGGTTCAACGCTTCGCAGTTGGCTTAGTTGGTTCATTATCGAAATCCACGCGGCAGGGTTGAGCCTGCCAGATCTCCTTTGCATACTCGGCAATGGTGCGATCGCTGGAGAACTTACCTGACGCGGCAATGTTCAAGACCGCTTTCTGTGACCAGGCTTCCTGGTCGCCATACAACTGCGCCAACCGAGCGTGAGCTTCTCCGTAACTTTTTAGGTCGGCCAAATGCAGGTAATGGTCGCCGTTGCGCAGCAAGACATCGAGGATGGGGGTGAACACGCCCGGCTCGTTCTTACTGAAATGGTTTGAGGCAATCAGGTTGAGCGCGTCGCGGGTTTCAGGTTCGTTATCGTAATGCCAATGCGGGTTGTAGAAACCGCGGGTCCGGGCTACTTCATCGGAGCTCAGGCCGAACAAAAAGAAATTCTCCTCGCCGGCGGCTTCAGCCATTTCGATAGTGGCTCCGTCGCGTGTGCCGATGGTCAAGGCGCCGTTCATCATGAACTTCATGTTGCTGGTGCCGCTGGCCTCGTAGCCCGCCGTGGAGATTTGCTCTGAAACATCGCTGGCAGGAATGAGCCGTTCAGCAACCGAGACGCAGTAATCAGGCACGAACACCACACTGAGACGACCTCTGACCGCTGGATCTCCGTCAACCGTGCCCGCGAGGTTGTTGATGAATTTGATGACGAGCTTGGCAAAGTGGTAGGCGGGCGCAGCTTTGCCGGCGAAGAAGAACGTGTGTGGAGGGAGAGACAAGTTCGGATTCTGGCGCACACGGTTGTAGAGAACAACAATGTGAAGCGCGTTCAGCAGCTGGCGTTTGTATTCATGGATCCGTTTGATTTGTGTGTCAAAGATGGAGTCGGGATCCACTACCTGGCCGGTGACCGATTTCAACCAGTCGGAGAAGCTTACTTTTGCCTTGCGCTTGGCGTCGCGAACAGACGCGCGGAAAGTCTTGTCCTTCGCCAAAGGCTTGATTTTTTCAAGCTGGCTTAAGTCGGCGGCCCAGCCGTCACCGATCGCATCGGTGAGCACTTTAGCCAGTGGCGGATTGGCCATCAGCAGGAACCGGCGCTGAGTCACGCCATTGGTCTTGTTGTTGAACCGCTCGGGGAACAACTCCGCGAAGTCAGGCACTACGGTCTTCTTGAGCAGCTCCGAATGAATTGCGGCCACACCGTTGGTGCTGTGCGAACCAACGATAGCAAGGTTTGCCATCCGCACTTTTTTCGGCTGACCTTCCTCGATGATACTCACGCGGCTGATACGGCCGTCATCACTCGAATTCCTTGCCCGGACCTCATCAAGAAAACGCCGATTGATCTCGTAAATAATTTCCAGTTGTCGCGGCAACAGGGTCTCGAACCATGGTAACGGCCACTTTTCCAGAGCTTCCGGCAGAAGGGTGTGGTTGGTGTAGGCGAGCGTCCTGCGAGTCAGGTCCCAAGCCTGGTCCCAACCGAGCTTTGCGTCATCCAACAGAATGCGCATCAACTCGGGGACAGACAGCGTGGGATGCGTGTCGTTGAGCTGCAGGGCGACCTTGTCCGGCAATGCGGGCCAGTCATTTCCCGCCGCGCGGAATCGACGGATGGCATCAGCCAGCGTGCAGGCCACCAGAAAGTACTGTTGCAGGAACCGGAGTCCCTTGCCTTCGGCGGTCGAATCATCTGGATACAGCACGCGAGTGATCGTCTCGGCGGAGAGGGTTTCTGCCTGGGCGCCGACGAAGTCGCCATGGCTGAACTGCTGAAAGTCGAAATAATCCGGCGTCGCAGCCGCCCAGAGCCGCAGCGTATTGATGTTCTTGCCACCGTAGCCGACGATCGGCCGATCGTAAGGCACACCAATAAGCGTCGAAGGGCATCCTGGAATGACGCGCAACGCCCCATTCCGCATGCCAAATGAGCAACCGATGTGCACCTCGACAGTTTCCTCGGGACGGGCGACCTCCCAAGGGTCCGGCCGTGCGAGCCAATGGTCGGGTTGTTCAAACTGCCACCCGTCGCGGATCGATTGCTTGAAGATACCGTACTCATAGCGCAAGCCGCTGCCGATGCCCGCAATTCCCAAGGTCGCCATTGAATCAAGAAAACAAGCGGCCAACCTGCCCAACCCTCCATTGCCCAACCCGGCGTCTGGCTCCTGCTGAATGACGTCGATCGGTTCAACTTTGTGACGAAGGCAAAAGTCGCGCCAGACCGGATCGAGCAACAGGTTGGTAACATTGTTCTCGAGTGTTCGACCGATCAGGAATTCAAGCGAAACATAATAGACCCGCTTGGCATTTCGATCCTGATAAGTCTGTTCCGTCTTGAGCCACCTCTGCGAAAGCACGTCCCGCACGGAACGGGCGACCGCTTCAAACTGGTCGCGCGGGGTGACTCGCGAGGTGGGAATAACCTGATCGAAGGTGATGTGACGCTCGTAAAGGGCGTTGTGGTTGCCCGAGAAGTTCACGGGACCGCAATTCAAACGGGCAAGTATATTTTCCTGAGGCATAAATCTTTCCTTTCATTTGGAATGGGTTTTGAGGGAGTCAACCGCGCTACGCAGGATTTCCGCGCTTCGAACGAGAGCTTTTTCTTCGGCTGGATCAAGCCGCAACGGAATGGTTGCCATGGCACCTGCTCCCCCGAGAAGATGAGGCAACGCAAGATAGACGTCACTACAACCGGCCACACCGTTAATCCACGAGGAAATCGTAAGTATCGAACGCTGGTCGTGGAGCAGAACATCGACGATTCGCGCTACCGCGCTGCCGATGCCATAATAGGTCGCTCCTTTGCCGGTAATAATGTAATAAGCCGCGCGTCTGACGTTGTCTTCAATGTCCTGCCGCTGGGCCTCGGTCAATGGCCGACCGTGGACCTTGGCAAAATCATCCAGGTTCATCCCGGCGATGGTGGCCTGGGACCAAACCAGCACTTCGGAATCCCCGTGCTCACCGATGACATAGGCGTGAACGTGTCGAGCGTCGACATCGAAGTGCCTCCCCAGCAGTGCTCGGAATCGCGCCGTATCCAGCGTCGTGCCCGAACCAATGACCCGGGTATGCGGCACACCAAAGTCGGCCGCGAACCGTGCCGCCAAATGCGTCATGATGTCTACCGGATTAGTGACCACCAACAGAACCGCTTCCGGTGCGTAACGCAGCACGGAAGGAATGATTTGGCGGAACACTTCGGCGTTGCGTTGAAGCAAGTGCAAGCGCGTTTCGCCCTCCTTTTGCGCCACCCCACCGGCGATTACGACGACTCGAGCTCCAGCCAAGTCAGGGTAATCACCAGCGCGAACCGTCAGGGGATGAGCGAAGGGGACGGCGTGATAGATGTCGTTTGCTTCCGCTTCCGCGCGGCGGCGGTTTAAATCCACCAGGACGATCTCCCGCCCCACACCGCTCATCACTAGAGCGTACGCGGAAGTCGAGCCCACCATGCCGCACCCAACGATGCCGATCTTCATAGGTCGATGATCTCCATGCGGTGCGTGCTTTCAGGAGAGTCGGCGGATGGCGGTTGAGTGAGGATGGCGAACGCCCCAGGTAAATGACTGCTGCTGACCCAATCTTTAATGTAGGAATTCCACGATTCCGGCGGGTTTGGCTGATGCACAGGCATGACGCCGCTCGAAAAGAGCAGGTCTTGTGCGGTTTTGAGTTTGGGAGTGAGGGCTACCGTCCATACCGGAAGGCGGAACGCTGCCAATCGTCGCGCAGAAGAGCCGTCGTCCGTGCAGGTGAAAACGGCGGCGGGTTTGAGGAAGTGGAGGCTGGCTTCGATACTTACGAAGATCAGATGCATGGGCAGCACCTTCCCGGTAAGGTCAATGCCGGAATACATGTCGTTAACCGTGACCTGCTGGCGCGTTGCCTCGACGGTCATGGCAATCCGCGCCAACATCGCGACCGCTTCCACCGGAAAGGCGCCCATCGCGGACTCGGCGGATAACATTACACAATCGGTGCCATCGAGAATGGCATTGGCAACGTCCGTCGCTTCCGCTCGCGTGGGCAGGCGGTAAGTTGTCATCGACTCCAGCATTTGCGTAGCAGTGATCACCGGTTTCGCCCGACGGTTGGCTCGGCGCATGACATCTTTTTGCACCAGGGCAATCCTCTCGACGGGAACCTCTACACCGAGATCTCCGCGGGCAATCATGACCCCGTCAGCGCTGTCGAGGATTTCATCCAGGCGTTCCAGCGCGCGGGACCGTTCGATTTTTGCGATTATAAACGGGTCGCGCCCCAGTTCGTGCGCGGCCTCGCGAACTGCTTTAATGTCCGCGGCGCCTTCGACGAACGATTGGCTGACGGCGTCCACTCCATGTTCGAGGGCAAACTTGAGACATTCCTGATCCCGCTCCGTAAAGGCGCTGATTCCCAGATCAATCCCCGGAAGGTTCAAGCCCTTGCGCGACCGCAGTTCGCCACCGACTTTGACAACACAAACGACTTCACTGCCTTTGACTTCCTCAACCTGGAGCTGAACATAGCCATCATTGAGCGCAAGGGAGTCGCCTGCCTTCACAACGTTCGGCAGGCGCGCGAAGCTGACGGAGACGCGGTGTTGATCGCCTGGAACATCTTGGGTGGTAAGCGTAAACCTCTCACCCGCCTTCAACTGGATCTTTTCCACGCTCAAATTGCCAAGGCGCATCTTAGGGCCAGGCAAGTCGGCCATAATGGCCACTTGCCGGCCCGCGCGTTTGGCTGAGAGACGTATGTTCCCGATGTTCTGGCGATGTGTCTCGAACTGTCCGTGCGAGAAGTTGAGCCGCGCAACGTTCATGCCGGCGCGGATCATTGCTTCCAAAACCGCCGGCGACTCTGAAGCTGGCCCGATCGTAGCGACAATTTTGGTTTTATGATCGGACAATTGCATGAACGCACGTCATATGTTGTCGCCTTCGGTCGAACTCCGTTTCGGTCCGGTTGCGGGTTTCCCTCCCCATCTCCAACTGAGAACGAACGGATGGTCTTCGCCGCGCTCATTGATGTATTGGCGATGTTCGATGAGCGCATTGCGGATAGCCTGCTTGGCGTAGGCGGCACGCGAACTCAGCTGCGGTAGACGATCTATGACGTCCTGCACCAGGTGGAAACGATCCATTTCATTGAGCACCACCATGTCAAACGGCGTCGTGGTCGTCCCTTCCTCCTTGTATCCGCGGACGTGAAGGTTTTTATGGTTTGTTCGGCGATACGTGAGGCGATGGATCAGCCAAGGGTAGCCATGGAAAGCGAACACAATGGGCCGATCTTTGGTGAAGAGGGAGTCGAAATCGTGGTCGCTCAGGCCATGAGGATGTTCGCTTGCAGGCTGCAGCTTCATCAGGTTAACAACATTGATCACCCGCACTTTCAATTCTGGCATGTGCTCACGCAGGAGGTCCACCGCTGCGAGAGTTTCGAGGGTAGGCACGTCCCCACAGCACGCCATTACCACGTCGGGCTCTGAGCCTTTGTCGCTGCTGGCCCACTCCCAAATTCCCAGACCCGCCGTGCAATGTTTGATGGCTTCATCCATATTCAGCCAGACCGGGGCGGGTT
>Ga0306920_100006744_pt1 | contig 15034 bp, 12 predicted proteins | sample flu12Cox44000170_FD_204666 | JGI IMG/M metagenome (GOLD analysis project Ga0306920, IMG submission 204666) | Lab enrichment of tropical soil microbial communities from Luquillo Experimental Forest, Puerto Rico - flux4day.12C.oxic.44.000.170 (v2)... | ecosystem: Environmental > Terrestrial >... | reverse complement strand
AAAAGCTTGTCGCGCTCGGGCGTGTCGATGCCGTAGAAATCGGGATGGGTGATCGGCGGCGAGGCGATGCGGAAATGCACCTCCGTGGCGCCGGCTTCCCGCATCATGCGCACGATCTTCACCGAGGTGGTGCCGCGCACCAGGCTGTCGTCGATCAGGACGATGCGCTTGCCCGCGACCACCGCGCGGTTGGCATTGTGCTTGAGGCGCACGCCGAGTTCGCGGATCGACTGGCTCGGCTGGATGAAGGTGCGCCCGACATAGTGGTTGCGGATGATGCCGAGCTCGTAAGGAATGGCCGAGGCCTGGGCGTAGCCGATCGATGCCGGCACCCCGCTGTCGGGCACCGGCACCACCACATCGGCGATGGCCGGCGCCTCGCGGGCGAGCTCGCTGCCCATGTTGCGGCGGATCTGGTAGACGCTGCGGCCGCCGACCACCGAGTCCGGCCGCGAGAAGTAGATGTATTCGAAGATGCAGGGGCGCGGCGGCACCGGCGGGAACGGCTTGATCGACTGCGCGCCCTGCTCGGAATAGACGACGACCTCGCCGTTCTCGATGTCGCGGACATAGTGCGCGCCGATGATGTCGAGGGCGCAGGTCTCGGACGTGAGGATCGGGCAGCCGCCGAGTTCGCCCAGCACCAGCGGGCGGATGCCGAGCGGGTCGCGGGCACCGACCAGCTTCTTGTTGGTCAGCGCCACCAGCGAATAGGCGCCTTCGATCTGGCGTAGCGCCTCGATGAAGCGGTCGATGAAGCGGTTGCGGGAGGAGCGCGCCAGGAGATGCAGGATCACCTCGGTGTCGGTGGTCGACTGCATGATCGCGCCTTCGCGCACGAGTTGACGGCGCAGCGTCAAGCCATTGGTGAGATTGCCATTGTGGCCGACCGCGAAGCCGCCGGCATTGAGCTCGGAAAACAGCGGTTGGACGTTGCGCAGCACCGTCTCGCCGGTGGTGGAGTAGCGCACATGGCCGATCGCCACCGTGCCCGGCAGGCGATCGATGATCTCGCGCCGCGAGAAGGTGTCGCCGACGAGGCCGAGGCGGCGCTCGGAGTGGAATCGGTGGCCGTCATAGCTGACGATCCCCGCCGCCTCCTGGCCGCGGTGCTGCAGGGCGTGCAGGCCGAGCGCGGTGATGGCGGCCGCGTCGGGATGTCCGTAGATGCCGAACACCCCGCATTCCTCGCGCAGCCGGTCGCCATTGAGAACGAGGTCCAGTTCCAGGTCGCGCTCCAGACGGGCGTCGGAATTGGTGCGATCGGGACGGCTCTCGGCAGGGTCGGTCTGCATCGTCTCTCCGTCGGCTTTGGCCCGCGCAAAATGCCATCCGCCTGCGAATCCGCCGCCAAACCCTACCACGATACGGGCCAAGCGTGCATGGCCTGAACCGGATTCACTTGTTTTCGTCAGCCGCGTCCTGGTCTTCGCCAGGCTTTTTCTTCAGCCTCTTCAAGATGGTGTTCTCGGGGTCCTCCGGCAACAGCCCCTTGAGCCATTCGCCGGTGTTCTGCAAGACGATGCGCGAACGCGCGTTGCGGACCATGTCGGGCTGCGACTTTGCCGGCACCAGCCAGTCGAAGAAGATGAAGGCGACCACGACGATGATGAGGCCGCGCGCCAGCCCGAACAGGAAGCCGAGGGTGCGGTCGAGCGCCCCGATCCGGCTGTCGAGGATCTTGTCGGAGATTTTCACCGTGATGACGGAGACGATGAGCAAGGTGGCGAAAAAGGCGCCGGCGACGGTGACGCCGATCGCCATGTAGTCGTTGCTGATATACTGCTTGGTCATCGGCAGCAGCTTGGAATAGGCATAGAGTCCCGCCACGGCCGCCGCGCCCCAGCCGGCGATCGACAGGACCTCGCGGATCAGGCCGCGCACCATCGCAAGCAGCCCGGAAATCAGCATCACGGCGATGAGAAAGAGGTCGAGATACATCGGCGTCTTCGTATGGCGGAGCGCGAGTGCTGACTGGCGCTGCAGGCGTGGTTGCAGGCCGGTGGTTCCAAGCCGGCGGGCGGCTCGTGTATAGCTGGCGCAACTGGCGCCGTCACCCAACTTGTCGTGATCGGCGGTGACCGCTGGGGAAGCTTTCGAATCGGTTGCAACTGGGCAACAGAGTCGGGTGGGTAATGGCGCCCGGCACGGCCTGGAAAATGAGTTGAGGCGCCGTGCCCACCTCTGCGGCCTCACAGCCTGGGCGCGGTGCGAAGAGCGCACCTTTGCCCATCCTTCTCGCTACTTTTCGCGCTTGGCCTGGCGGCGGCTGCCGCCCTGGGGCGCGATCTGGGCGACCAGATCGAGCAGCGGCCCGACCGTGGTCAGCGCAAGGGCGAGATCGCCCGCCTCGCCGCGCGACGTCTCCGGGACGAAGGCCCGTGCGAAGCCGAGCTTCTGGGCCTCCTTGAGCCGCGCCGCTGCCTGTGGCACCGGCCGTACCATGCCCGATAGGGACACTTCGCCGAAATAGGCGGCGTCGGCCGGCAGCGCCGCATTGGCGAGCGACGACACCAGCGCGGCGGCAGCTGCGAGATCGGCGGCGGGCTCCTGGATGCGCAGTCCGCCCGCCACGTTGAGGTAGACATCGTGTCCCGACAGGCGCACCCCGCAATGGGCCTCGAGCACGGCGAGCACCATGGCGAGGCGGTTCTGGTCCCAGCCCACCACGGCGCGGCGCGGCGTGCCCAGCGTGGTCGGCGCAACCAGGGCCTGTATCTCGACCAGGAGCGGCCTCGTGCCTTCGATGCCGGCGAACACGGCGGTACCGGGCGCCCCGAGGTCGCGCTCGGACAGGAACAGCGCCGAAGGGTTCGCCACCTCCGCGAGGCCGCCGCCGGTCATCTCGAACACGCCGATCTCGTCGGTCGGGCCGAACCGGTTCTTGACGGCACGCAGGATGCGGAACAGATGGGCGCCTTCGCCCTCGAAGGAGAGCACGGCATCGACCATGTGCTCGACCACGCGGGGACCGGCGATCTGGCCGTCTTTGGTGACATGCCCGACCAGGATGACTGCCGCCCCTGAGCGCTTGGCGAAGCGAATCAGCACCTGGGCGGCACCGCGCACCTGGCTCACCGTGCCCGGGGAAGATTCGACCGCGTCGGTCCACATGGTCTGGATCGAATCCACCACCACGAGGCGTGGCGTCCTGCCCTCGGCGAGGGTGGCCACGATGTCCTCCACCGCGGTCTCGGCGGCAAGCTCCACGGCGGCGCCGCCGAGCCCGAGCCGGTCGGCCCGCAGCCGCACCTGCGCCACCGCTTCTTCGCCGGAGATGTAGACGGCGCGGTGGCCGGCCTTGGCGATTGCCGCGGCGGCCTGGATCAGCAATGTCGACTTGCCGATGCCGGGATCGCCGCCTACGAGGAGCACCGATCCGCGCACGAAGCCGCCACCGGTGACGCGGTCGAATTCGGCGATGCCCGACGGCGTGCGCGGGGCATTATCGGTTTCGCCGGCCAGCGGATGGAGCGCAAACGGCCGGCCCTTGCGCGCGGGACGCCCGGGGCCGGCGGTCAGCGGGCTTTGCCCGGCGCCTTCCTCGGAGATCGTGTTCCATTCGCCGCAGGAATCGCATTTGCCCTGCCAGCGGCCATGGACCGCCCCGCAGTTCTGGCACACGAAGGAGAGGGTGCGGCGCGCCATGATGTGACCGTGGGGCAAGCATTATCAGATTCGATGATGCGATACCTCGCGGGCTTGAATCCGATACTGAGGGCGGCTTCACGCGCAACTTCGCCCGCCGCTGACATGTTACCTGATTGACCACATCAAAAAATACCGCGCTCGCATATTCGAATGGCGCACATATCGCTTGGCGGTGTTATGGTAGGCGCGCGTGAAACGGAGCCGCGAAATCATGGCCAAGACCACACTCCCGCATTGGACGATCGGCGCCGCGTTGGCGCTCGTTGCCACCGCCGTCGCCGCCGAGCCAATGGGTGAAGCGACGCGCCACGTCACTACGGTGGGAGGCCGCCAGCGCACTTTCGTCGAATATGTTCCCAAGACCTTGAAGCCCGGCGCACCGTTATTGTTCGTGCTGCATCCTTCGGGGGGCGATGCCGCGGGCATGCGCGATTATTCCAATTACGAATTCGACGAGCTGGCGGACAAGCACGGATTCCTGGTCGTGTATCCGGATGGGGTCGGCAACACCTGGAACGATTGCCGCGGCGGCTCGCCATTTCCCTCCAAGCAACTGAAAATCGACGACGCCGGTTTCATCAAAAGCCTTCTCGACCACGAGGTAACCGCGCACGCGGTCGACAGGAAGCGCGTCTTCGCCGCCGGCTGGTCCAATGGCGCACAGCTCGCCTACCGCCTGGCGCTGGAAAACCCTCAGGATTTCGCCGGCGTCGCCGCGGTCTCGGCAAGCGTGCCCGTAAAGGAAAATCTCGATTGCGGCCAGGTCGACAAGCCTATCCCCGTGATGATCGTCAACGGCACCGCCGACCCGATCAATCCCTTTCGCGGCGGGATGGTGAATTTGGGCAGCGCAAAGCTCGGCAACGTGCTCTCCAGCGAAGACACCGCGAAATATTGGGCAAAGCTCCTGGGCGTAACGACCCCGCCGCAGACTGCGAGGCTGCCCCATAAAGGCGGGCCTACCTCGGTCGAGGGCATGACCTGGGTGAAAGACGGTACCCCCGTGGTCGTTTTGTATTCGGTGCAGAACGGCGGGCACGCCATGCCGCTCGCAGGCGAGGACTTGGATTCGCCTGTCGCGATCTGGGATTTCTTCTCCAAATTGCCGAGCCGCTGACGTCCCGCGATCGCAAGGACACCTGTCTTCCAGTCGCGGCTATGCGCGGCGCAAAGTTCATCACCTTTGCGCCGCGACGCAGCTACCGCATCCACACCCGGCGGTAGCGGCGGCCGAGGCTGGTGAGCACTTCGTAGCCGATGGTGCCGCTCCAGTCGGCGACCTCGTCCACGGTGATGCCGTCGCCGATCAAGGTCGCGAAGTCGCCGCGCTTGGCCGCGCCCTCGGTCAAGGCGCTGATGTCGAGCGCCATCAAGTCCATGGAGATGCGTCCGATCACCGGGCAGCGCTTGCTGCCGACCACCGCCTGGGCGGGTGCTGCGCCTTTTTTGCCGGCGGGGAAGCTGCCGGCGGCGCGGTGATAGCCGTCGGCATAGCCGACCGAGACGATGGCCACGCGCGACGCCCTCGGGGCGGTCCAGGCGGCGCCATACCCGACCGGGGCACCGCGCTCCACATGGCGGACCTGGACGATGCGAGCCCGCAGCGTGATCACCGGCTCCATGAGGTTAGGCGCCGCCGGCGTCGGATTGACGCCATACAGCGCCGCCCCCGGCCGCACCATGTCGCAATGGGCGGCAGGGCCGAGAAAAATGCCGGAGGAATTGGCGAGCGAGGCGGAGACGCCGCGGAACAGATAGCGCAACTGGCGAAATGCCTCGGTCTGGGCGTTGTTGAGGTCGTGACCGGGCGTCTCCGCACAGGCGAGATGGGTCATGATGAGGGCGATGCCGTGATCGGGCATCTTCACCCGGGCGGCGAGCGCGGGCGCCTCGTTGACCGAGAGGCCGAGCCGGTTCATTCCGGTATCGAAATGCAGTGCGGCGCCGCCCAGCCAGCCGCTGGCGCGGCGGAACGCATCCCATTCGACGAATTCAGCCATGGTGCCGATCACCGGCCGCGCATCGATGGACGCGTAGATGGGGGAACTGCCGGGGGCCATGCCGTTGAGCACATAGATGACGGCTTCCGGCGCCGCGGCGCGCACCTGACGGGCCTCGGCGAGATGGGCGACGAAGAAAGTCCGGCAGCCGCCTTTGGCGAGTTCCGCGGTGACCGGCTCGATGCCGCAGCCATAGGCGTCCGCCTTCACCACCGCCGCGCAATCGGCCGGCACCGCCCGCTGCATCAGCGACCGCCAGTTGAAGACGATGGCGTTGAGATCGATGAACAACACCCCGCCGGTCTCGAGTTCCGGCGGGCCCGCGGTGATCTCTTGCGGCACTGTGGCCGCCGGGGCGGCGCTTGGCGTCTTGGTCAGCAAGATTGAAGTCCCCCTCTGACTCGGCCCGACGCTTATACCATACGGATTGCGGCGGTTTGCGCACAGATTGCGCGGGGAGGGTGGGCTTCGCTCAATGCTCGACGCGGCCTAAAAACGCGGGGTAGGCACCCCGGGGATGCGTCCGGCTTGATAGGTGTTCCCCCGTCCGCACCACCGGGAACCGGACGGATGCAGCACGCGGCCGGCCCTCTCATGCCATCATCGGCGATGTCGCGACGTCGGTGGCTCAAAATCGAAGGCGGAATATCCCTTTTTTCACGCCTGCTCATTGATCCGAGAGGCCGACAGCGTGCGCAAAATCGCACCGGCTGCTTTCACATGCGGCGAGGTTTTGGCACGCGATTTTGCACACCCTACGGCGCGCTACGGAACTACGGCCTCCCGATGGCTCTGGATTTGTCGACCAAATCGGAACACGCTCCTAAACCCGCGCCGGCATGTAGTCGTCGCTCGCGAGATCGGCGAAGCGGGTCACGTCGGCCTTGTACTGAAGCGGTACCGTGCCGGTCGGGCCGTGGCGCTGCTTGCCGAGGATGACCTCGGCGCGTCCATGGACGGCTTCCATCTCCGCCTGCCACTTGAAATGCTCTTCGCTGCCGGGGCGCGGCTCGCGGTTCTTGAGGTAGTATTCCTCGCGGAACACGAACATCACGATGTCGGCGTCCTGCTCGATCGAACCGGATTCGCGCAGGTCCGAGAGCTGGGGACGCTTGTCCTCGCGATTCTCGACCTGGCGCGAGAGCTGCGACAGCGCCAGGATCGGAATGTTGAGCTCCTTCGCCAGGGCCTTCAGGCTGGTGGTGATCTCCGTCACCTCTTGCACCCGGCCTTCCTGGGCGCGGCGGGACGAGCCCTGCAGGAGCTGGATGTAGTCGACCACCAGGAGGTCGAGGCCGCGCTGGCGCTTGAGGCGGCGCGCGCGGGCCGCCATCTGGGCGATGGAAAGGCCGCCGGTCTCGTCGATATAGAGCGGAATCTGTTCCATTTCCCGTGCCGCCTCGGCAATGCGGTCGAAATCGCCAGGGTCGATTTCGCCGCGCAGGATGCGATGGGAGGGGATTTCGGTCTGCTCGGAAATGATGCGGGTGGCGAGCTGCTGCGCGGACATTTCCAGCGAGAAGAATCCGACCATGCCGCCATTGACGGACTCGATGCGGCCGTCCGGACGCACCTCCCCTTCCCAGGCCTTGGCGATGTTGTAGGCGATGTTGGTGGCGAGCGCCGTCTTACCCATGCCCGGGCGGCCGGCCAGGATCACGAGGTCGGAGCGTTGCAGCCCGCCCATCATGCGGTCGAGGTCCTTGAGCCCGGTGGCGAGCCCGGACAGCTTGCCGTCGCGCTGATAGGCATGGGCCGCCATCTCGACGGCGGTGGTCAGCGCCTGGGCGAAGCGCTGGAAGCCGCCGTCATAGCGGCCGGTCTCGGCCAATTCGTAGAGGCTGCGCTCGGCCTCCTCGATCTGGTCCTGGGGCCGCGAATCTACCGGCGAATCATAGGCGGTGTTGACAAGGTCCTCGCCGATCCCGATCAGCGCGCGGCGCAGCGCGAGGTCATAGATGGTACGGCCGTAGTCGGCGGCATTGATGACGGTGGTGGCTTCAGCGGCCAGCCGCGCGAGGTATTGACTGACCGTCAAGCCCGCGACGTCGATGTCGGGTGGCAGAAAAGTCTTGAGAGTGATCGGGGTCGCGGTCTTGCCGACGCGCACCAGCGACGCGGTGACCTCGTACACCTTCTGGTGGATCGGCTCGAAGAAATGTCGCGGCTCGAGAAAGTCGGAGACCCGGTAGAACGCTTCGTTGTTGACCAGGATGGCGCCGAGCAGCGCCTGTTCCAGCTCGATGTTGTGCGGTGCCGTGCGATAAAGCGGCGTTGCTTCCGCAAGCTGCTTGCGTGCAGTGGATTCGAGCGCCATGACGTCCCGTTTCTATTTTGATTTTGCTTTGCCACGCCACTCAACAATGCTCACGACAACATCACTCTCCTCGGCTACGACTGGCCGCGACGACGCCCGCCTGTGAAACGCATCTCCCAGGCGCTGGAATAGACTTCCATGCGTCCCTTGGGAACGGCCGATTCCGATTTTCCTCCTTATCACCAGGATCACCAGGGCAAGTTTTTATTTTTCTCGACCCGGCCGCGGCAGGCCTTGACTGTGGCGGGGAGCGGTGATGCGCGGCGGCAGACCGCGCCGCGGTCCCGCGGCTGCGTGTAGAACCGGCGAAAATCGCGCCGTTCTATTCACCGGCTAGGCGCAGCGGCGGGCGGTTGTCGCCTTCCAAGGCGCGCAGCCGCGCCTCCGCCCGCATGATGTAGTCGCGGGTGGTCGGTACCGCACCATGGCGCCGCGCCATCTGGATCTGGAACACCACCAGGTTCTGGCGGCGGAAGGCGGCCTCCGAGCAGGCGAGGTAGAACTCCCACATCCGCACGAAACGCGAATCATAGATGCGCTCGACATCCTCGCGATGGGCGAGGAAGCGGTCGCGCCAGGCTGCGAGGGTCTCGGCATAATGCAGCCGCAGAATCTCGATGTCGGTGACGATCAGCCCGGCCCGCTCGATGGCGGGCACGACCTCGGACAGCGCCGGCATATAACCGCCAGGGAAAATATATTTGCGAGTCCAGGGATTGGTGGCACAGGGACCGCTCGACCGCCCGATCGAATGCAGCACCATGAGGCCGTCCTCGGCCAGCAATGCAGCACATTTGCCGAAGAACGCGTCATAGAAGTTGACGCCGACATGCTCGAACATGCCGACGGAGACGATGCGCTGGTAGCGGCCTTCGATGTCGCGGTAATCGGCGAGCCGGAAATTGACGTGCTTTGCGAGCCCGCGTTCGCCGGCGCGGCCGCGCGCCACCTCGAGCTGTTCTTGCGACAGCGTGATCCCGGTCACCTCACCGCCGCAGAATTCGGCGAGGTAGAGGGCAAGGCCGCCCCAGCCGCATCCGATGTCGAGTATCCGGTCATCGCTGCGGACCAGGAGCTTCGCCGCGAGGTGGCGCTTCTTGGCGAGTTGGGCATCGTCGAGCGATTGACGCGGCGTTTCGAAATAGGCGCAGCTGTATTGGCGATCGGAATCGAGGAACAGGGAATAGAGCCGCCCGTCGAGATCGTAGTGGTGGGCCACATGGGCCCGGGCGAGCCGGCGCCAATTGAGCTGCGTGAGCCGCCGCAATGCATTGCGCACGGCCGTTAGCGGCGCCGTCCACGGCGGCGCGTCGACATGCTCGTGCGTGACGAGGTCGATGAAGTCGGCGATCGAGCCCTTCTCGATCACGAAGGTGCCGTTCATATAGGCTTCGCCGAGCCTGAGCTCGGGATCGAGCAGCACGGCACACTGTGCCGCAGCCGACGTGAAGCGCGCGGCGATGGCGGGACCGCTGCCGTCTCCGAACGAGAGAACCGACCCCCGTGCGCTGGTGATCTGCAGATTGCCGCGCCTGATATGCCCCAGTGCTGCCCACAACAACCGGTCCATTGGCCGACCTCGACGACCGTCGGGTTCCGCCAGGCCGAAAACACGAGCCCAGGCGGGGCCGCGATTCATGCGCGCTTGATAAGCGCGATCATGATGTAAAGATTTGAAATCAAAATTCCGCCATGCGGCAAATCAACATCCGTTTATCGGTATGACCGGTCTCCGACATTTGGCCGGGAAAGGTCGGGGCCAGACCGCCAGCCGCCGAATAAAGGCTCGCACTGCCGGCCGAATGGTTTAAAAGGGCTGTCAGACAGCCATGTCAAAGAGGTCGCTTTGAGGTGAATATTTTATATATCAAATGGTTAGCTGCTCTTCCGGCAGTCGTGCTGACCGCCGGCGGGGCCTGGGCGCAGGATCTTACCGCTGGCAAGACGCCGGCCCAGCTATTCAGCTCGGATTGCGCGGCCTGTCACCATGTGCCCGATGGCCTCGGCAAGAAGTACGACGCCGGCTCGCTCTCGGCTTTCTTGCGGGCCCATTACACGACCAAGCCGGACAATGCCGGCGCACTCGCCAAATACGTGATGGGGTTTGCGACCCTTCGCGCCGCTCCGGTCACGGCACCGTCCGTCGATGAAGCCGGTTCCGCGAGATCGGCCGAGGACCCGCGAACGCGGCGCCGGACCAGCAACCTCTCCGGCGATGGCGAAAAACCGCGGCCGCGGGCTGATGCCAATCGGGCCGAGGTCAATAATCAGGAGCCGCCACGGCCGCCGGCCGCGGTGACGCAGCCCGCCCCGCCTGCGCAAGCCGCGGTCCAGCCGCCCCCCGCCTCGCGAAACGCTCGGCCGGTGCGAGGCCGCCCCGCCGAGAGCGAATCGAGCCCTCCGGTCGCCAAGCTCAATGATTATGCGCGGTCCGGCACCCCGGTCGTGCCGCGCGGCGAGGCCGTCGACCCCATCGCCCGCATCCGCGCCTATGCGGCGTCGGGAGCCGGCCCGCAGGAGGCGGCGGCCGCAGCGCCGAAGCCGGTATCCGGCCGCGTCCACCGTCGCGGCAATGATGATGCGCAACCAGTGTCCGCCGTGCCGCCGGCCCCTGCTGAGCCGGCAGCCCCTGCAGCGCCTGCCGTCCCGGCAGCTCCCGCTGCGCCGACGGATCCGAACGCGATGCCACCGCCGGCCCCGCTATAGCCGCCGCTGGCGCGCCACCGCTGCAATGACGCGATGGTGGCGCGACCAAGCCGGCCCAAGGGGCCGGCGTCGCGGCCCGCAGGCTATTTCTGTTCCGGCGCCGGCTGTTCTGCGGCTTCGTCCTTGGCGTCTTCCGGATTCTCGAAGAACGTCTCCGCCTCGACTGCCGCGGCCTGTTCGGCGCGCTCCTCGTCGCGCCGCGAAATGACGTCTTCGCCGCGCGCAATGCGCTCGGCCTCGTCGTTGCTGCGGGCGACGTTGACGGTGACGGTCACGTCGACCTCGGGGTGCAGCGCGATCGGCACCTTGTGAAGGCCGATGGTCTTGATCGGCGTGTTGAGCGCGATCTGGCCGCGCGGCACGGTGAAGCCTCCGGTTTCGAGGATGGCGACGAGGTCGCGCGGCGATACCGAGCCGTAGAGATGGCCGGTTTCGGCGGCTTGGCGGATCACCACGAAGCTCTGGCCATTGAGCTTTTCGGCCACCTTCTCGGCCTCGCCCTTGAGTTCGAGATTGCGGGTCTCGAGTTGGGTCTTCATCGACTCGAATTTGACGCGGTTGTCCTTGGTCGCCCGCAGCGCCTTGCCCTTGGGCAGCAGGAAATTGCGGGCGAACCCGTCCTTGACGCGGACGACTTCGCCCATCTGGCCGAGCTTGGCGACCCGTTCGAGCAGGATGACTTCCATGACACGTTCTCCATCGTTTGTCGGGTTGGCGAAATGATCGAAATGTGCTTTGCGCCTTCAGCTTTGCGGTGCGACCGGCGGCCCGCGTTGCGGCATCCGGTCCCGCCAGCGGAAAATGGACTCCGCGAGGGCGAGCAGCACCGCCACCAGCGCCGGCCACCCGAGCACTGCGACGCAGGCATAGGCTCCGCTCAGCATGGCGGTGCGGCCGCGAAAGCCTCGCGTCAGCGCGTGCAGCACGGCGAAGCCGAGCATCGTGAAGGCGACCAGCAATGTTGCGGCGAACAGGCTTGCGATCAGGCCGGCGAGGTCGGGCATGAAGGCGGCGATGGCCGCGACCGCCAGCAGGGCAGGGGCGTAGCGGGGAAACGTCATGGCGGGGATATCGGGCCACGGCCGCTCGAGGCGGCCGGACAGATTCACCACCCGTGCCGCGATCCACAGGTTGAGGGTCAGGGTCAGGACGCTGGCGGTCGCCGCGACCGGAGGCATGACGACGGCGAACAGGTCGAGGAGGCGGTCCGGCTCGGCGATCCCGGGAAGCTTCAGCGGCTCGCCGGCTGCCGCGCCGGCTTGCTGGCGGAACATGCGTTCGAGCGCGGCCTTGAGGCCGTTGCGGATGCTCTCCTCGTCGGTGCCGACCTGGAACAGCGCGATGGTAACGACGACCGCACCGAGCCCCGCCGCCCACAGCACCAGGCGGCCGGGCGGATACCATTCGAGGTCGGCGCCGCTGCCGGCGGCACCCGGACGTGCCAGCATCGCGAGATAGCCGAGCCACCATGCCGGCGCCGCGATGCCGACCAGGAATGCCCCGAAGAACAACATGCCGAACGCGAGCCCGAGGCATGCCGACGCGGTGACGGCCGCGAGCAGGCCGCACCAATGGCTCCATCCCAGCGCCGCAATAAGGATCGGCAATGGCGCGAGATAGAACAGCAGTATGGAAACGAGCGCGCCGGAGATCACCGACGCGAACAACAGCGCCGCTGCGGCGCCGGCACCGAGGCCAACCAGGACGATCTGCGTCATACGAGCTGTCCCGCTCTTTGAGTTGGAGCGGTTAGGGACGGACCTCCGCCCCAACCATCGGACGCCGGGTCGGCCCGGCGGCCTCGTTTCGCTGCCCCTCTCAGGGCCTATTCCGATTACCCTGGCCTGTTTATGTCATTGCCCGGCTTGACAGGGCAATCCAGTACTCATTGGCCGGTGTTTACTGGATCGCCCGGTCGAGCCGGGCGATGACAGCGAAGTTGTTTGTCGACCTGAACGAAAACGCTCTCGTCTTCAAGGGCTACTTGATCACATACGGCAACAGGCCGAGGAAGCGCGAGCGCTTGATGGCGCGGGCGAGTTCGCGCTGCTTGCGCGCCGACACCGCGGTGATGCGGCTCGGAACGATCTTGCCGCGCTCGGAAATATAGCGCTGCAGCAGCCGCACGTCCTTGTAGTCGATCTTGGGGGCATTGGCGCCGGAGAACGGGCAAGTCTTGCGACGCCGGAAGAACGGACGGCGTGCGCCACCACCGCCACCGCCACTTTGTGCGTAACTCATGGCTCACTCCTCCGTCGACTCGATTTCATCGCCGTCGCCGCGCGGGCCTCGGCCGCCGCGGTCGTCGCGGTCGCGGCGACGTTCGCCGCGGCGCTCGTCGCGATCGCGGTCGCGGTCCACCTTGCGCATCATCGCCGACGGCCCTTCCTCAAGCTCCTCGACACGCACCGTCATCGCGCGCAACACGTCTTCGCTGATGTGCTGCTGGCGTTCGACCTCGGCGAGGGCGGCGGGCGGCGCGTCGATATTGAGCAAGGTGAAATGGGCCTTGCGGTTCTTGCGGATGCGGTAGGTGAGCGACTTCACCCCCCAATATTCGACCTTGGCGATCTTGCCGCCCATCTGCTCGATGACGCCCTTGTATTGGGCGGTCAATTCGTCGACCTGCTGCTGCGACAGGTCCTGCCGCGCCAGGTAGACGTGCTCGTACAATGGCATGCTTATGCCCTCTCCTCTGCGTTGCGCCGATCCGGCGCCAAGCCCCTCGTGCCTTTCGGGAAAGGCTCGAAAGCTAGAAGGCGGGAACACGGGACGGCGGACCATGCGGTCCTGCCGGGGCCCGATACTTCAAGGGTGGGCCACGGCCGTCCGTTCAGCTCCCGGCCGGGATCGAGCGGAAGCCGGCGTTATAAGGCCTTTGCGCGAGAATGCAATGGGTTGTGGCGCGGGAATTCGGGGCCTCCCCCGCATCCTGACGCCGCGGATCGATGCCGTTTTGACGTGGCACGAACGCGCAAGGACCGCCAGCGCAGGCCGCGTCGGCTCGAACTTGACAGCGGTGCCCCGCCGGTGTTTTTCCGCGCAACTCGTCGGGGAGGCGCGCAAGAAATGGCGGCAGCGTTCGTGTTTCCGGGGCAGGGCAGCCAGTCGGTCGGCATGGGCCGCGCGCTGGCGGAGGCCTTCCCGGCGGCTCGCCTCGTGTTCGAGGAGGTCGACGACGCCCTGGACGAGCGCCTTTCGGCGGTCATCTGGGAGGGGCCCCTGGAGCGGCTCACGCTCACGGAGAACGCCCAGCCGGCGCTGATGGCGGTTTCGCTCGCGGCGATGAGGGTGCTCACGGCCGAAGCCGGCATCGACCTTGCGCGCGACGCCGCCTATGTCGCCGGACATTCGCTCGGCGAATATTCGGCGCTCGCTGCGGCCGGATCGCTGTCGATTGCCGACAGCGCGCGGCTGTTGCGAATTCGCGGCCGTGCCATGCAGAAGGCGGTGCCCGTCGGGCAGGGTGCGATGGCGGCCCTGCTCGGGCTCGAGTTCGAGGTGGCCCAGGCGATTGCCGCCGAGGGCGCCCAGGGCGCCGTGTGCCAGGCGGCCAATGACAATGGCGCCGGGCAGGTGGTGGTCTCGGGCGACAAGGCGGCGGTGGAGCGCGCGGTCGAACTCGCCAAGGCGGCGGGAGCCAAGCGCGCGATGCTGCTGCCGGTGTCCGCCCCCTTCCATTGTGCGCTCATGGCGCCCGCCGCCGAGGCGATGGCGGTGGCACTGACGGCGGTGAAGATAAATCCGCCAGCGGTGCCGCTGGTGGCCAACGTGCTCGCCTCGGCTATCACCGATCCGGCCGAGATCGCGCGCTGCCTCGTCGCCCAGGTCACCGGCACCGTGCGCTGGCGCGAATGCGTCTCCTACATGGCGGCCCATGGAGTCACCGACTTCTACGAAGTGGGAGCGGGCAAGGTTCTCAGCGGCCTCATCAAGCGCATCGCCGATGGCGCGACGGGAACTGCGATCGGCACCCCCGACGACATCGCCGCGTTCGCGGCGGCCCGCGCACGGTAGTGGGCTGGGCTGGGGGGCGTGCGGTCCGGCTCCAGATTGCCGCCGCCCGCGGACTGGGCCGGCTCGTTTGCCGTGGGCGGACTGCGTGCATCAGCATGCAGAATCCGTCACGCCGGCGTGGTTCGGAGCGAAAAGCTCCCGCCGGCGCGACGGATAATTGGAGCGTCTGAGAATTACCAAGTTTGGGCCGGACGCCCGGCGCGCGGTCCCTGGAGGGCAACCGGAGTCAGAACGATGGTGAGGCTTTCGTCGTCCGGGGTCTCCGTGGCGTCCGGCGGAATGGCTTCCGACCCGCGGTCACTCTAGGCGCCCGTGCGGAACTCGAGTGTGAAGCAGCTCACAC
>Ga0306920_100006743_pt1 | contig 15035 bp, 13 predicted proteins | sample flu12Cox44000170_FD_204666 | JGI IMG/M metagenome (GOLD analysis project Ga0306920, IMG submission 204666) | Lab enrichment of tropical soil microbial communities from Luquillo Experimental Forest, Puerto Rico - flux4day.12C.oxic.44.000.170 (v2)... | ecosystem: Environmental > Terrestrial >... | reverse complement strand
TCCAAAACCCTCATAAAATCAGGAGGGGTTACAGATTCTCGCTCAGAGCCGTTTTTCCTGCTGCCTGATAGCTTCATCGGCATACTCGATGACCGTGGCGGGCGGGATGTGTTCGGTCTCGCGCCAGCGGTCAGCATCCTGTCTAGTGATCTTTGCATCGGCTAGTTGTTGGCCGTATTCGAAACTCGTCCAAGCTCGGACGAGTTTTCTGGTCTGCCACCTTTACTGCGCTCTGCTGCCGATAGCAGCTTAGACATTTCCTGTTCAGCCAGTTGCTTGACTATCCAGAGAGTACTTTGGAGTTCAACACACAGGTTCTTTGCCTTGGCATAGGCTCGCGCAGCCTCAGCTTCATCGTGAATGCGCTTCAGGTCGTCAAGGCCGCTGCAGTTGCCAAGCAGCTCATTGACCTGCTTCAGCGTGATGAGAGAGGTGTAGTCGACCTTGAGCAGCGCATCCTGATCGGGCTTGCCTTCAGGCGGGCGTGGTCGTACAGTCAACATTGATGATGAACGTTCCTTTCTGGAACTGGACTAGGGCCGCTTTGCCGAGCGGCCTTAGTCTTTCACGGCAACCGTGTTCTTGCGCACCCAGTCTGCGGGTGCAGTTCACACTGCCGAAACGCATGTGGCTGGAGCGGAGTAATCCCTCCGGCTTGCTTTTGCAAAGGCAAAGGTCGGAACCTGTCGCGGCAGTTTCAGGTTCCTTCCCCCTGCGCCTTGCCCTACCGTTCCTCCTTGGTTAGCTCACAAATAGCTTGTACTGCGTATCAGCCTGAGCGTTCATTTACGCACTGAGAAACCTTAATGCCATGGTGGATACTGATGACGTCTGGCGCGTTCTTCAATCTGCTCGCGTATTTCCTGATCCTCCAAGTTGTCTTCGAACGGACTCAGCCGCACCTCATCATCGCGAGTCTCGCGCACGAGATACGGGCGCTTCACTGCCGATGACGACGTTATGCGGCACAGCAGCATTCCAAGCTAATTTCGAATGGAATTATGAAAGGTGAGAGATTCCATTCCGGCAAGCCGGAGCAACCTACGACCTGGAGGGCGCGAAAATCTGGATGAAAGTGGCCTTCACAAGCTGCTGATCAAGCACCTAAGTGGTGCTAATCGCAGGTTGTTGCGATGCGATCCTGCCTTTCCCCGGGAATCCCTAGAAAGGTTCTGAGGCCTCTCGTCTTGTCCAGCCGCCTCGAAGCACTAGCGTGGCGAAGCTGACGGAATAATGATGAAAGCAGGTTGCCTTTCATAGTCGAGCATTTCAGAACAAAAGTCTAGTGCACGTCCCCAAGAAGTTAGCGATGCCTCAAATGGGGCAGCTCTGGCCTAAATGGGGCACTCTGCTGCCGAAGGCATTAGGGTAGGAGTTGATTGTTGGAATGCAGAATTCCTCACAAGCGGGGCGTTCACACATCAACTCAAATGACTTCGTCGGCTGTAGCTGAGATTGGCGGCATGCAGGGATTGCGGCCATCGCTCGGCTCTCCGATTGCTCTGGAAATACGGGTGCCAACAAGCCACAAGCGAACCGGGACTCCCAATTGAGGATTCCTAACTCGTGAGGGGAAGGTAGGTAAGTGCAAGCGATTATTCGTACTGCGCCCGCGCACGAGCCCGAGCTCGTTCAGGTTCGCGCGGGTTGAGGACATCGGGGAAGTCGTTGTACGCTGGACGGCTCATAAGATAATGATTTTCGGTTCGCGCTACTGCCCGGGCCGTGGAGGGTCCGTCATTGCTTATGGTTACGGAAGCGGCTGCTCCGAGCGACGATTCAGCCCCAAGACACCGCTTGAGGCTAGGCTGGCTCGTGACCATGGTCCTCCTGGTAGGGTCGCTGCAGGTGATGGCCTCTCCAGGCCAGATGCATTGGGTCTACGTTCTTCAGAGACTGTACTACATCCCAATTCTCCTCGCCGGTCTAAGCATGGGATGGCGAAGCGGACTAGGCATTGCCTTGCTTGCGGGTGGCGCGTTTGTAATTGGCACGCCGCCTATATGGACCGTCAGCCGCGTCGACGCGCTGGATCAGTGTCTCGAGGTCTGCGTGTTCTGCCTGGTCGGCGGAGTGTCCGGATTACTCACTGATCGAGACAGAAAGCAAGAACGAGCTCTTCGCCGGACTGGCAATCAGCTGCGTCAAGCACATCAGGAGTTGGAAAAGAACTTTGAAAAAATGAAGCGCGCAGAGAGGATTTATGCGCTCGCACAGCTTTCGGCTGGTCTAGCTCATGAAATTCGGACTCCTCTGGCAAGCCTGGAAGGCGCGGCCGCCCTGGTGCAACGGGAGACTCAATCCGAACAACGACGTCGGGAATTTCTAGACATTATTCAGAAGGAAAGCCGGCGGCTCAATCGCCTCCTCACCCGCTTTCTCGAGTTTGCCAAGCCCCGGCAACCCGAGCTGAAGATGGTTGAAATCGGTGAATTGTTGGAATCGGTTGTTATTCTCGTTCGGAACGCGTGTGACGCGAGCCGCCTTGAGCTCGCAACCCACATCGAACCCGGACTGCCGATGGTGGAGTGCGACCCTGAGCAGCTGAAGCAGGTATTGATCAATCTCGTCACGAATGGGTGTCAGGCGATGCCGCTGGGTGGCGCCGTGTTGCTGGAAGCTCAGAGCGATGGGACTAGCGTCAACATTGATGTTCACGATCAAGGGGGAGGGATCGACGAAGGTAACCTGGAAAAGATCTTCGATCCCTTCTTCACAACCAAGGAAAGCGGCACGGGTCTCGGGCTGTCCGTGGCACACCAGATTGTGAGTCAGCACCAGGGCGTGCTTACGATCGCCCGCAATTCTCCCCAGGGAGTCACCGTCCGGGTATCACTTCCTTTGCGGCCTTCCCAGTTATGACGAAAGGAAAAATCCTCGTAGTCGACGACGATCCAAGCCTGCGCCGAGTACTGGAAGTTCAATTGGAACAAGACGGATACGAGGTCGCTGCGGCAGCCTCTGTCCCACAAACTCTGTCACTCCTTCAACTCCGCCCCTTTGACCTTCTGATTACCGACCTGAAGATGCCGGGAATGTCGGGTCTTGAGTTGCTCAAACAGACTCGGTCACAATACCCACAAACGATCGTCGTCATGCTCACGGCCTTTGGGACGGTGGACACAGCGGTGGAGGCGATGAAGGCGGGAGCCTACGACTATCTCACGAAGCCGGTTCACCCGGATGAGATGTTGGTGGTTGTGCGCCGGGCCCTGGAACACGTCCGCCTGGTGGAGCAGGTGCGCGCATTGCGCATAAGCCTCAACCAGAAGTACGGTTTTGAAAACATTCTAGGGCGCTCTGACTCACTATTGGAGGTCTTAGACACTGCTGCCAGGGCTGCGCAGAGCAATTCCACTGTACTCATCCGCGGGGAGACGGGCACGGGAAAGGAGCTATTGGCGCGAGCCATCCACTTCAATAGTTTCCGCAGCGACAATCCGCTGGTCACCATCAACTGCGGAGCGATACCAAGAGAACTGCTTGAATCTGAACTTTTTGGCCACCGGAAGGGTGCCTTTACAGGTGCAGTTGCAGACAAGAAAGGGAGGGCAGAATCGGCCGACGGAGGAACTCTGTTTCTCGATGAAATCGGCGAAATGTCACCCGATCTTCAAGTCAAGCTGCTTCGACTGATTCAGGACGGAGAAATTGAGAAGATCGGCTCGGAGGTGAAGAGTAAAGTTGACGTACGCATTATTGCGGCGACGCATCGTGATCTGCAGGCGATGATCGAAGATGGCACTTTCCGTGAAGACTTGTACTATCGCCTGGCGGTGATTCCACTCCTCATGCCGCCTCTGCGGGAACGCTCCGAGGACATCCCAGACCTGGTGCAACACTTCTTCCGCAAAAGTAAAGAGAGGAACAAGCGCCCGGAGCTGGCGATGTCGCCGGCTCTGTTGCCTTATTTCGTCCAGTATCGCTGGCCGGGCAACGTGCGCGAACTGGAGAATGTTTTGGAACGTATCGTTGTTCTGGCTCGCGGGAGCGAAGTCACGATCGAAGACTTACCGCAATTCCTGCAACAACAGAAAAGTCCCATCGACGCTCTCGAGATAGACCTCTCTTCTCAGGGTATCAGCCTGGAAGCAATCGAGAAGGAGCTCATCGTGAGGGCCCTTCAAAAGTGTGATTGGAACCAAACGCGGGCCGCCCGTTATCTCGATCTCAGTCGCAAGACACTCATTTATCGAATCGAGAAACACGGGATCCACAAGCCAGCAGACCTGCGGGATTTCAGCAATTGACGCGCCTCAATTAAACCCGCTTTGGCAGAGGCTCCCGTCGCCACGAGGGTCGACGATTCCTATCGATTTCGCTGCAATTCCTCTGACTCTCATGGTCTAACTCTAACGGGAAATCTCCTATGCAAGGCAGAGTCGGTTCATTTGCGGCATCTTGAAGTCCCTGCGAACCTGAAGGGCTTTTTTTGGAGGCACCAGACGACGGAATGTCACGTGCATCAATGCTGAGCTCTAGACTTGGCGGGTCAAGCCATGGCTCGTTGTACCTGGTTGTACCACAATGTGGCATGTTGTCGATGGTGTCCCCACAAAATCACCCGCAGTGGTCTTGCAGGTTTCGAGATGGTGCGGAGGGCTCAAAAGTCGTAACACGCTAGTAGTAGCCAACTAATCCGAACAAAAGATCCTGACAGCAAACTCCAACTTCGAGCGTGCAAGGAAATTGGAGTACCACGCGGCCCCAGCTGACCATCGGTCTCGCGCGGGTGGCTCGAATCAGGTTGCAGCCAGCGAGTGCGCAAGAGCTCGTCCTACGAGGAACTCACGGGTTGCTCGCGCCAGCCGCTTGGCTTTGTTTCTTCACCAGGGCCTCGGCCCGGGCCGCGAGGGGTGCAGCTTCGCTTTCACGGCCAGTCTTACGTAGGAGGTCTGCGTACGATCCGAGCACCGTCGCCGTGATCTCGCTGTCCGGTGCCACAGCTTCCAGGATTTCCCGTGATTGCTTGTAGAAAGGCTCGGCCTTGGCCCAATCTCCCTGCAAGTCCCAAACGATGCCCAGATTATACAAATTGGTAGCCACATTCCAGTCCTGTTCACCGAAAGCCTTTTGAAAGATAGCCAGGCCCTTTTTAAGAATGGGCTCGGCTTTGCCGTACTCTTTCTGGCTGACGTAGAACAAACCCAGGTAATTTGCACTTTCCGCCACCAGGGGATGCTCAAGCCCCAGCGTAAACACGCGGACCTGCATCGCCAACGAAAAGTAATACTCGGCTTGCTGGAGCTGGCCTGCTGCCAGAGACTGCTTCGCTGCGACAACGAGCGCTGGAGCCGAATCCCATAACGCTGGAACCAGGCAAGGAGGTTTACGCGTTTGCAGCGCAGTTTCGTCTCCCTCCAGCCGAAGTATGTGCACGCCGCCGGCAAAATCACCGGCCACCACGGTCACACCATCAGGGCTGGCAGCGCAGGACATGAATGCGCTCTGCCCGTTAAAAGACGTCAGCAGCTTCCCTGTCGCCAGGTCCCAGACCTTGAGAGTCTCATCCTCAGATGCGGATACCACATATTTGCCGCCCGGCATGATGGCAACCGCGAAAACATGTTTGTTGTGCCCCTTCCGCAGCCACTCAAGTTTTCCTTTCTTCAGGTCCCAGCACCCCACGCAATCATCTCCCCCAGCGGATACTATCCGGCTCCCATCTTCGCCTATAGCGACATCGGAAACTCCAGCCGTGTGACCGGTGAAGGTGAACAAGGCTTTCCTTTGCTGCACGTCCCAGGTCCGCACGGTTTTATCCATAGAGCCTGAAACCACTTGACTGCCGTCATTGGTTGCCCTTACTACGGAAATTGGTTCGGTGTGACCGACGAGTTCAGGACCAAGAATTTCATCCGTGTACAGTTTCCTGATCTGCAAATTATTGTTGTTGAGAGCTGCAACCGCCTCCCCCTTGGGCAAGACCGCCTCAAATTTGTTCCATGGGCCGGAAATCTTGGCGAGAATTGAATCGCGAAACATATTCAGGCTCCAGGCCTCATCAAACAAATACACTGGCTCAGCGCTGTCCAAGTCCCACATCACAGAGCCGTTCAGTGAAATGCTGGTGGCAAAGCGGCCATCTTCGGATATCAGAATAGCTTTGACGGGACGGTTGTGAACCTGGGCCGACTGAGTCAGCGGCTTGCTCTCCAGGTCCCATATGCGGATTTCTCCCGAGCCGGTGCCCATAACCGCACGGCGACCATCCGGTGTGACCGCCAGACACTCAACTCTGGCAACGGTGTTGGGGAGCTTGAGACGGACTTCTCGCGTTGTAACATCGATTACTTCCAAAACATCCATCAGACAGGCGTAAATCAACGAGCGCCCGTCTGGAAGTGCAGCGATCTGGTCAAACCCGAAGCTCTCTCGCTCAATCGAAGGCATCATCTCGCCTGTCTCAACATTCCAGACTCTGAGCGTCTTTTCGCGGGCCCAGGCTGCGAGGTGGGTGCCTGGGAATAGGGTGATCCGGCTCTTATGAAGGCTTTTGTTGTCAGAGAAGGTCCGCGGGGCCAGGTCTGATTGCAAGTCCCAAACCAGCGTCCTGTCCTCAGTGCCGGCAAGCACGTATCTGCTATCTGATGTCACGGCCACGACGTGCGCCTGAGATTCGCACCCGGTCAATGTTTGTACTGCATCACCAGTGATCTCGCGAATGGTCAAGGGTCCATCGTGCAGTGCGCAGAGAAAACGCCGGTTGTCAGGCATGGGAGCCAGTGCGCTGGAGTGGCACTCGATAGTTCGGATCCACTTTCCTGTTTTGAGATTCCATATTCGGATAGTTTTGTCCACTGAGGCAGATATCACCGTCTGGCCATCGTTCGTGACCGCCAGCGCGGTGATGGCTCCAGTATGGCCGGCCAAAGGGCGCAGCTTTGCGCCGCTTTCAAGGTCCCACACATTCAGCGTGCCTTCGCTGTAGCCGGCCGAGACAATCTGCGACGCAGATACTGCGAGCTCGGCCACACCACCGTTAAAGTCAGTTCGAATGTCCGCGCCCGGGTAGGCCTTGAGAATATGCAACAGCGATGCTCCCGGCGGCGTGAGAGTTGGGGTAACCAGTCGGAGCCAAATACCGGGGGTCGCCTCTCGGAGGCGGCCTATAAGAGTCGCGATCGCCGGTTCCTCTTGGTAAGGCAGCAACCGTCCAACCATCTGAGATGTGAATTGCGATGGATCATTGGCAATCTCGTGGCTAGCGAGCTGCACGGCACCATGAATCAACCGCAGAGCAGATGGATCTGGATATTGTGATCGGACATAGTCGAGTTGAAGACCATGCAGCCGGATGCTCACGCCATCGCTCTCTCGCTGTGCCAGCGACAGGCCGATGAACACCTCCGCCGTTTCTGCCGCCTCGCCCTCATCCACGTTCCAAAGGATCTGCTGAATAAGGGGCTGCAAAGGCATGCCTCCGAGCAAGACGGCAAGTGCAAGATAACGCTCGCGCATGCGTGCATCCAGGCAGTCCACGCTTACCTGAAGGGCTCGGAACAGAGTCGGATGAGGATAATGGGGAAACCGGATCTTGATTCTCTCCAAGTCTGCGTTCCGGAGCTGATCGAGGGTACGCGTCCACAAAACAGGCGGCTTGCCCCGCAACATGGCGCCCACCATGGAGAGAGCGAGGGGCAATCGGCCGCACTGGTTAATCAGGTCTTCCGCCTCGGGTGTAAATTGCGCAATTTCCTTTCCTGACCAACGGGAAAAAATTTCGCGCGACTCATTTTCCGTCATCAGCCCGGCTTCGAATTCGGATGCGCCAACGGCGGCCGCGATCGATGCATCTCGAGTCGTGAAGAGCAGCCGGGAACCCGGTGAATCAGCGCGAAACGATTCGATGTCCGTGGCATGCCATACGTCGTCCAGGACGATCAGCACCTTCTTGCTTCCGATCGTGCTGCGATACTGATTAAGGCAAGCTGTTTCGTTGTCATAAAGAGCAAGGTCGTCATGCACGGCCTTGCCTACCTGCCGCAGACGTGTCACTGCGTCTCCGGTGGACTCCTTGCCCACGGTAATCCAAACCACTCCATCAGAAAAGATCTGTTGCACCTTGGGATCGCGGCAAAGCGCCTGGGCCAGGACTGTCTTTCCGATTCCGCCCATGCCATTCAGAGCAAGCAGCGGCATACTTGAGTCGGCTTGATTGCCAGTGAGCGCGGTACGCAGTGCGACTACTGTTTCCGCACGATCTACGAAGTTAGGTGGGAGCGGAGCCAGGGTGTGCCAGGAGTCTGCTGCGCCAAGGTCGCGCAGCTCGGAACCGGATAAGTGGGACCAAAACTCAGGAGTGATTGCACACAAGGGTTGTACGTCCAATACACCCTCAGCAAATCCAGGGTCAGCATCCACGACAACACCAACAATTGTTCCCTGGATGTGTAAGGCCGCACCCGATATCCCTTTCCAGCCTTCCGCCTGTTTAGGCGTCAAGTCGGTTGCGATTGCCCGAATCTGGTCCTGCTCAGTCCGGCCACGCCCAGTTGTTCTTCCGCGGAACGGCATTGGCCGGCTTTTATCATCACGGCTGGTGACGCGTGGCCATCCAAAAGCCTCGCACTCGAACTCTCCGCTTCGTGGCAGCCTGCCGACGACGGTCGATGTCTTCTTGCTCTTCAAGTGGGTGAGGGTTCGCGATTTGCTGATCTCAGCCTCATCAATACCCAGCACAGCAATATCTTGCTCCATGTCCAAACACAGGACGTGTGCCCGTTTCCAAGTTACGTCACTCTCGGCCAAGTCGCCCCATAGTCGGAACTCCACCACGATCTCGGTCAGTACTGGGCGTTGCCTTGTCTGATCTAGGACATGCAGAGCGGTTAAAATCCGGTTACTGGCGATCGCATAGCCACTGCCGGTGCTGTTGGTCTGTTGCACGTAAATCTGGGCAGCGCGATTGTCGTCCATGGCTGAGCTTCTACCTCGGGTCAAAAACTATTATTTGGGTCGTCCGCGGCCCACGTCGCTGACCTGAATTGGGCCGCCAGGTCCACTGGGTTTTAAAGTAACTTTCAAGCGTTGAGCGGTGGCTTGGGAGCGGCTGCCTTCAGCGCCCACTTCAACCCCGGAACCGAAAATTTTGAAGCTCACTTTCCCGTCAACGCCACTATCACGGTGCAATTCGACTCCCAGTTCCAATTCCACCTGATCAACGTTGAAGCGAAGCTCCTTGTCCTTTCCCTGCTCGATGGCTTGCGTTAGTTCCTGCCGAAGGCTATCGATTGCTTCGGCAAGACCAACGGGCCGCGTTTCCCTGTTCGTCATATCTCGGGCTCCCTGGTCTGCCATGACACATAAAACTGTCTATCCAGCTAATTCTTCTATCCGATTATCTCGCGTGGCTCCCGGTGCGGGCTAGTGAACCATGCGGAACTGCGCCCTGTAAACCATTGACTGACATCTCTGGGTTGAGGATTGTATCAAGTCGGGACTTCGGGCGCGGTCGCTCTGTCTGCGATTTTTCGTAGGGCCTATTGTGCCTGCCGGCGAGGGTACTTGCCGCCTCCCGAAGGCGTCTTGCAGGACTCTCTCGGGAGAAGGAAGCGACGCGGGAGCGTGCGATGGTGTCCCCACAAAATCACACACAGTCGCCGTACAGTTCTCAGTCTCCCGGCTGCCGAGCAGGCGTTCCTCTTGGAGCAGACTACAGGCCGCTCCCACCCTGCGACTCGGCACGCTGGCCGCACGTCCTGTCCGCGGCTGCGCATCATGTCGGCGATAGAAGGCAAACACTGCAAGTGGAGTGCCGGACAAAGCATCAATCAATGCCGCATACTGAGGTACAGGCCATTTCCAATGGCTACGAAAATAATACAAACAGGCACATCACCAAGCCTTAGTTCTTCAGTTTCTCTCGCATGTTGACTTCCCTTCCCTTTACGCGCCGCGTCGCAGTGCTAACTGACCAAGACTCGGAAGGAAAGGAGCCGACGTTGTTATCCAATCATTAGTGAAAGTCTCTTGACATTCGTTTGACAACGAAGTGACAGAACTGCGGAGTCGGGAAACGAGGTGAGTTGGTCAAATACTTTGTCCATCGCTTTGCTTGTTACGGATCACAACAAACCGTATGGTCAATTCCAACGGCGGACAGAGGAGAGTACGTGAAAGAGAATTTTTTTAGGCTAGCAACAATAGCGTTGTTTATGGTGGCGCTAAGCTCCGCGGCCCTAGCCCAAAGCTATGAGCACCAGATTCGCGCTGATATTCCCTTCAGTTTCTATGCAGGCGGCAAACTGCTGCATGCCGGAAGCTATACATTTGCCATCAATCTAGAGAACCACACTATCGCAATGGTTCCTCCTGACAAGACGGGATCGTTTCTTCCAGCAGTGCCCGAGGACGGCTCGAAATCCGGACGCCCCGTGCTGACCTTCCGCACGAATGGTGGAGACGTTTATGTCCTGCAGAAGGTACAGTGGTCAGACTTTGGCGCCAGCTTTGATATCAAGAAGGTGTTGGCACACATTGTAGAGAACCAGACAGTGAATGCTACGGAGACGGTAATTGCCCAGTTGATCAAGTAGCAAACCAGCCGACTGCTGCAGGTAGAGCAGTCACTCCGTTCTACCGCTCGGATTTTCGAGCGGTAGGGCGGGGGCATCAATGACCGGTCTCTGGGGAGAAGGCCGCAACCTTTTCCACCAGGGGTTGGTCACCCCCGATCCCACGGAGGAGGTCGAGGCAATTCTGCACGTTGGCAAAGTCGTCCATGTTCAAGCGTCGCAAGTTGGATCCACCATGAGCCTCGGGTTTGACTGTTCCAGACGTCCCGCGCCTGGCTTTATTGCCCCCACACGAGAACCTCGACTGAAGCCAGGTTTGTTCAGGCGCGCAAGTGAAACGGGATGGATACAACGGTGATTCGCTGGTTTCCGTTGAAGAGCAGGAGGGCGCGGATTGCTTCTGGCCGATTGTTATGCAGCAAATAGTGGTACCAGTGGCTCTCCACCAGTTCTGGAATGAGCATGGTGATGTTGCGCTCCGGCTGCGCGGCCTGCTGCTGCATGGCGTAATCTACGAGCGGCCTCACGATAAAGCGGTAGGGCGAATCCAGCACGACCAGCTTCGGCACTGCCAGGCCTGCCGCCTTCGCTGGTGCTTCTACCATTCCACTCCATTGGCCTATCAGCTCGTCGGTGGTATCCCCACCGGCAACGTGCACTACATGGATCTCCTTTGAAAGAGTCCAGGCATAGCGAAGGGCTTTTTCTGATACCAGGCTCCAGCGATCGATTGGCAACAGAACGATTGGCTCAGAGAGATTTCCGGTGTAAACCGGGGTGCTCGCGTCAATTTCCTGCTTCACCTCGGAGTAGTGGCGTTTCACGGCACGCATCATCAGGATCAGGGCGGGGACCAGCAGGACCGTGATCCAGGCGCCTTCCGTAAACTTTGCAATCAGCACCACGGCGGTGGTCAAACCGGTGGCCAGGGCGCCGAGGCCGTTCAGGAACATGCTGCGCGCTGCGCCCCGACCGCCGACCCGCCGCCAGTGAACCACCATGCCAGCCTGCGAGAGCGTGAATGCCAGGAACGCGCCTACAGCGTAGAGGGGAATCAACCTGTCGGTGACGCCGCGGAAGATGATCAACAGGGTCGCCGTGAGAAAGGCGAGAGCATAGACGCCTTGCGCAAATACCAGCCGCCGCCCCCGGAGCACGAAGGCGTGTGGCAGGTATCCGTTTTGTGCAATGGCGCGGGCAAGACGGGGAAAGTCGGCGAATGCCGTGTTCGCAGACAGGGACAATACCACAAGGATTGAGCCGATGCTGATCCAGTAGAAGGTGCCTCGACCCGTAACCGCACTCAGGAGTTGTGAGAGTACGCTGTCGTATCCCGGCTGCCCCGGATCAGTCGCTGCGATTCCGTAGGCCGGAACCAGGTACGCGATCCCCAACAACATCACCATCAAGATGCCAATGATGATCGTCAGCGTCAGCTTGGCATACCTGTCCGTCGGTTCGCGAAATGCCATAACCCCGTTGCTGACGGCTTCGACACCGGTCATGGCAGTGCAGCCGCTGGAAAACGCACGCAACATGAGCCAGGTGCTCATGGCTCCGCTGACTCCGGCCAACTTGGGTGGTGAAACCACGGGGACCGGGTGCCCTCCCGCCGCGAGAGTCTTGAATAAACCAACACCGATGAGCCCCAAGAGGCAGGCAAGGAATATGTACGTTGGCAGAAGAAAGACTCCGCCGGTCTCCTGGACGCCGCGTAGATTGATAATCGTGATGAGAATCAGGATCCCGAGGCACAGGCGCAGCGTTTGGCTCTGCAACTCAGGTACTGCCGAGACCAGCGCACCCACTCCAGCGGAGATGCCGACCGCCGCGGTGAGGACGTAGTCGATCATCAGGGCGGCTGCGGCCAGCAGCCCCGCCCTGTCGCCGAGGTTTTCGCTTGCGACCGTGTAAGATCCGCCACCCTGCGGATAGGCACTGATGGTTTGCCGGTAGGAGAAGTACACGATGCCTAGTAGAACCACGATGCCGACCGTGATCGGCCAGATGTAAGCAGCACCCACCATGCCAAGCGGAATCAGGAGCGTCAAGGCAGCTTCGGGACCATAGGCCGCGGAACTGAGGGCATCCAGGCCAAAGATCGGAAGACCCTTCAAGGGGCCGATTCGCTCGGCTTTCTCCTCCTCGGTCGCCAAAGGACGGCCAAATAGCAGGTCGGCAACGTTCACGCGCTACCTCCCTCGTGAAACACCAGGCAAGCAGGCAACTCCATACCTCTCTGAATGTCAATCAGCATAATTGCTGAGCAGGCCCACGTTGTTGAACATTTTGTGACAATCGCGATGTACGAGTCTCAAACAGAGGTTGCGCGCGGATTTGAACGACCGACCCTTGGGTTACGAGCCTAAGAACCCAGAAAAACAGGTCCGCTCGCACCGCCTGGAGAAATAAGGATTTGCGCAGCTAAGTAGTTTTGTTATCAGGGAATTTGTTGCGAGGGTCGAGATATGCTCAGGGGTCCCGAGATATCCCGAGGGGTCCGGAAGAACCCGGTAAAAAGGCGGTAAATTGGCGGTAAGAATTTTTTCGCAGCACGCCGCTTACTTCTCAACACACAGATAACAGATAAAGGCCCATGCCACCCTCACCATTTCTTTGCAATAACTCGTTGGCATTCTATCTCAGGCGGCACACGCAAGGCTTGATAAACTAAAAGGGGAATTTCGGATTCACATCGAGATTCGGCTCGGTATTCTGCAACATGAACTTGAAACTCGAGACTGGAAACGGCAACTTGCATGGATGAGAGCCCGCTCGAACACCTCAACTTCGAAGTGGGAGACGTTCACCTGCACGCTGTTGCCGCCGGTCCAGTGAATACACCGCTCGTCATTCTGCTGCATGGGTTCCCAGAGTTCTGGTACTCGTGGCGTCACCAGATTTTTCCACTGGCTGCTGCAGGATTCCGCGTGATTGTCCCTGACCAGCGCGGCTACAACGTGAGTAGCAAGCCGCTTAGGATCGCCGACTACTCCGTGCCGTACCTTGTATCTGACGTCATGGCCATCGCAGACCAGCTTGGCGCAGAGCGCTTTTTTCTTGCGGGGCACGATTGGGGAGCCGCGGTGGCGTGGGCCACGGCGGTGCTGCATCCGGAGCGACTGCGCAAGCTGGCGATTCTGAATGTGCCACATCCAGAGGTATTTCTGCGGACGGTGAGTCGCAATCCGCGACAGATGTTGCGCAGCTGGTACGTGGCATTCTTTCAGCTGCCGGCGCTTCCGGAGTGGCGCTTCTCCCGAAACAACTTCAGGGATGGGGTGCGAGCACTGCTGGGCAGCAGCCAACAAGGCACCTTTACTGCTGAAGATCTCGACCGCTATCGCGAAGCGTGGTCTCATCCCGGCACAGTGACGGCCATGATCAACTGGTATCGCGCATTCTATCTCCACCGGCCGGCGGTAAGAGACCTGCAGGTGCATGTGCCTGTGTACATACTCTGGGGCAAGCGCGATAAGTTTCTGCTGCCGGAGATGGCCGAGGCAAGCGTTCGCTACTGCGATTCAGCGGAGCTGACATACTTTCCTGAGGCGAGCCATTGGTTGCAACACGAAGAGCCCGAGGCTGTGAATCGCGCTCTGATCGAGTGGTTTGGAAAGTAGTTGTCAGTTGTCGGTTATCAGTTGTCGGTAATCAGTTTCACGGTTGCCAGTTGTCAGTCGCCAATTGTTCGCTGCCTATTGCGACCGCCGATTTTTCTGACAACCGACAACCGAGAGCTGACAACTTCATTCACGCGCGGCTTCTCATCTCTGCCAGCAGCCGCAGAATTTCCATATTAACTCCCGCATCGATTGCGGCCTGAGCCTTTAGTTGCTCGTATTCACGCTTAGGAATTGTGACTGTCTCAGGTCTTTCCCGCTTCCCGCACGGTCACAACTGACGACGGCAATACACCATAAATTGATTGGATCATGGACGAATACCGCGTCCATATCCTCGAGGTGGACTCTTTAGACCGCGCGAAATAGTCCGACAAGGGCACCGGGGTGGCACCCTTCCACACTAGCATCAGTTTTACGAGGCTCGATTCAGGCGATTGGCGATACCCCCATCCGAGTCGCTCGCGGTGTTCTCTCGGCTGGCGGCGTGAATTCTCATGGGGTCTAGGCATGCCACGCTCGCGTTAAACCGTGTTTCAGGGTCTCGATGGTCATGACTAGCCTGACAGAACTGCCCACCGAATTGTTCCTATTGGACGTAGCGTAATGCACAGTTTCCTATCTGTAGAGATTCAGGCTTGCCAATTCACCTAGTGGATGCTTGTCGGGAGCGTGCGAAAGTTAGAATCAATGTAGGGCTTGACCTCCTCCACCAGCGAGCGGCCATAGCTCTTATACCCCGGACTGGTATATTCTTGCATGCGATCCGCCGAGAAAATGCCGACGATTAACATTTGCTGAATCGCGTTCATCCCACTCAGTAGAGCCAGTTTTTCCTGAACCCCCCAGTCTTTCCCCATGAACGCTTCCAGTGGAAAGAACAGGTTGCTTCCAT
>Ga0306920_100006742_pt1 | contig 15035 bp, 15 predicted proteins | sample flu12Cox44000170_FD_204666 | JGI IMG/M metagenome (GOLD analysis project Ga0306920, IMG submission 204666) | Lab enrichment of tropical soil microbial communities from Luquillo Experimental Forest, Puerto Rico - flux4day.12C.oxic.44.000.170 (v2)... | ecosystem: Environmental > Terrestrial >... | reverse complement strand
GCCGGTCTCGACGCCGAGATCTGGTTCGCCAACTGCCCGCACGGCCGCCCGATCGCGCTCGCGTTCGACCAAGCCGAGCTCGAACGGCGGTTCCTGCGGCGGGGATGATGCGCCCGCGGCCGCGCGTGGTCGCGCTGGTCGGCCCCACCGGCACCGGCAAGACCGAGCTCTCCTGCACGGTCGCGCGGCGCAGCGGCGCCGAGATCGTGAGCGCCGACTCGATGCAGGTCTACCGCGGGATGGATGTCGGCACCGCGAAGCCGAGCAGTGCGCTGCGCGCCGAAATCCCGCACCACGGCCTCGACCTGGTGGCCCCCGACGAGCCCATGTCGGCCGGGCGCTGGGCGGAGATCGCGCGGGCGGCGGCACTGGACGCCTCCGCCCGCGGCCGCCCGGTGCTGCTGGTCGGCGGGACCGGGCTCTACGCGCGGGCCTTCGCCGGAGGTCTCATTCCCGGCGCGGAGTCCGCGCCCGAAGTTCGAGCGGCACTCGAGGCTCGAAGCGACGCCGAGCTGCGCGCCGAGCTCGAACGGATCGACCCGCAGAGCGCTGCACGCATCCCCCCGCGCGACCGGGTGCGCACCGTGCGCGCGCTCGAAGTCGCGCAGCTCGCGGCCCGACCGATCTCGGAAGCGCAGGCGCGCCACCGCTTCGCCGACCGGCCCTTCGAGGTGCGCTGGCTCGGCCTCGGCCTGGAGCGTGAGGGACTGTCGCAGCGGCTGCGCGAGCGCGTGGCGCGAATGTTCGCCGCCGGCTGGGTGGAAGAGGTGAGGGCGCTGCTTGCGGCCGGCTACTCGAGCACGCTGAGGCCCATGCGCGCGATCGGCTACCGCGAGATCGGCGCGCTCCTGGACGGCGAGATCGACGAGGACCAGGCACGCGAACGGATCTGGGTCGCGACGCGCCGTTACGCCAAGCGGCAGCGCACCTGGTTCCGCGCGGAGCGCGAGCTCGAGTGGCTCGACGCCGACGCGCGGGAAGCGGTGGTCGAGCGGGCGCTCGCCGAGCTCAGCCGTCGTTGATGGTGTTGTACGAGACGCCGAAGTGGACCGGGCAGACGCCGTAGTCCTCGTTGTAGAGCGCCCAGGCGTCCTGCTGCGAGCGGAACAGGGGCGGCTGCGCGCCCTCTCGGAACAGCGTCACCATCCCCATCGGCAGCTCCATCAGCGCCGAGATCTCGCGCAGCGCGGTGCCGCCCGCTTGCAAGCCCAGCAGGAGCAGGTAGCCGGGAGCGGCGCCCACGATCTTGAGCCCGATCGGATCGCCGATCTCGCGCAGACCGTAGTACTCGTCCTTGGCGGCGATGAACGGCGAGAGGGCAACGTCGGCCGGGGCCAGCACCATGTTCGAGGCGGCCCGGCAAAGCTGGGAGGCGTCGGCCCGCGCCGTGCTCGGCGTGCCGCCGACCCCCGCACCGATCGCCAGGGCGACCAGCAGCATCCGCAGCCCCGCCGACTTCACGGCACGCAAAACACGATCCATTCCCCGATCCCTCCCCGGACGGCCAGCGCACTCGAGTCGCGGCGAGCCTGGCCTAAAACCGCTAGCAGTGTCAACCACTCCCTGCACGAACCCCTTGGAGTGGCGCTGGCTTGAGGCAAGGTGACAGGCGCGGACCGCCGCTGGTCGCGATCGTGGGTCGCGCCAACGTCGGAAAATCGACCTTGTTCAACCGGCTCCTGCGCGAGGGCCGGTCGCTGGTCGAGGACCGCCCCGGGGTAACCCGGGACCGCGTCGCGGTCACCACCGAGATCGAGGGACGCCCCGTCTGGCTCGTCGACACCGGCGGGCTCGACCCGGAAGCGGAAGAGGGCATCCCGGCGGCGATCCGGCGCCAGGTGCGGCTGGTCGTCGCCGAGGCAGCGGTGGTCGCCTTCGTGGTCGACGCGCGCGCGGGCCTCCTGCCGCTCGACCGGCAGATCGCGGACCTGTTGCGCAAGGGGCCGGCACCGGTGGTGGTGGTCGCGAACAAGTCGGACACGCCCCAGATCGAGGCGCAGACCGGGGAGTTCCACGCGCTCGGCTTCGGCGACGTGATTCCGACCTGCGCCGCGCACGCGCGCGGACTCCCCGATCTCGAGCTCGCGATCGCGCGACAGCTGCCGGCTCCCGACCCGAGCCAGAACGCCGGCGCGCGCAGCGGCCCGCCGCGGTTCGCGATCATCGGCCGACCGAACGTCGGCAAGTCGTCGCTCCTGAACGCGCTCCTGGGCGAGGAGCGCAACATCGTGATGGACGAGCCGGGCACCACGCGCGACTCGACCGACTCGAGCCTCAGCGTCGACGGCCGCGAGGTGATCCTGGTCGACACCGCGGGCATGCGGCGCGGCGGCAAGCGCGCCGACCGGCTCGAGCGCGGCAGCGCACTCATGGCGCTGCGCTCGCTCGAGCGCGCCGACGTGGCGCTGCTCGTGCTCGACGCCGCGGTCGGGGTGGGCGAGCAGGACGCCAAGCTCGCGCGGCTCGCGCTCGACTGCGGGCGGCCGCTGGTGCTGGTGCTGAACAAGTGGGACCGCGTCGGCGACTCGTCGCGCGCGACCGAGCTCGCGCGCCAGCTGGAGCGCCGGCTCGCGTTCGTGCCGGAGCCCGCGATCGTGCACACCAGCGCGAAGACGCGCGAAGGGCTCGAGCGCGTCCTGCCCGAAGCGCTGGCGCTGTACGCGGCGCAGGACCTCGCGGTCCCGACGGCCGAGCTGAACCGCGCGCTCGAGGACGCGATCGCGAAGAACACGCCGCCGCTGCGCGGCAAGCGGCGCGCGCGCTTCTTCTACGCGACCCAGGTGTCGAGCCGGCCCTTCACGATCCTGGCCTTCATGAACGACCCGACGCTGATCGCGCGCAATTACCTGCGCTATCTGGAGTCGTTCATGCGCAAGCGCTTCGGCATCCGCTCCGCGCCCGTGCGCGTGCGCCTGCGCGGCCGCCGCGAGGAGGACGCCGGCCCGGATCTCGGCGGATCCGCGGGCAAAACTCGCTAAGATCCCGCCCCGCGTTCGGCGGCCGAAGGGGAGATCGCATGACGACGCCGCGTCCACACAGCGACACCGACGCGCGCCTCGAGGGCTTCGAGGCGCGGCTGCAGGACGCGTTCGCTTGGGCGAACGACCACGGGCGCGAGATCATGGTGGGGATCGGGGTGGTGCTGGTCGTCGCCGCAGTCGCGGCGGTCGTCTACGAGTGGCGCAACCGGCACCAGGAAGCTGCCGAGACCGAGCTCGCCGCCATCGACGCGCGCTTCACCGCCGCGATGGGTGCGACCTCGGGCGACTTCTTCGTCGCCGAGCCGGCCAACGCCGAGCAGGCCAAGAAGGCCCGCGAGGCGACGCTGGTAGAGCTCGACGCGTTCGTCGCCAAGTACCCGAACACGGCCGCGGCCGCGCTCGCGACCGTGAAGGCCGCCGAGCTGGAGGTCGACCTGGGCCAGCTCGACGCCGCGGACGCACGGCTTTCCAAGCTCACCGACTCCCTGGATCCCAATGACGCGCACCGCGCGATCGCGCTGCGGCTTCGCGGCTACATCCTCGACCAGAAGGGCCAGACGCTCGCCGCCGCCGAGACCTACGAGATCGCGGCGAAGGTCGAGAGCTACGCAGCGCGGGCGGCGGTCTGGGTCTCCGCGGGCGACTGCTACGCGCGCGTCGGCGAGCCGGTGCGCGCGATCGCGGCCTATCGCGAGGCACTGGAGGAGTCTCCCGAGCTCGGCGAGCAGGCCCAGCTGGTGCAGCGCATCGGCGTCCAGCAGGCGAAGATCGACGCGGCCGCGCCGCTGCCTGCGCCCCCAGCCGCCCCCAGCCCCGCGCCCGAACCCGCGACGAAGCCCTAGCGCAGGTCGTCCCGACAAGGCGTCGCGATCGACTGGCGCTAGGCAGCGCCGCCGTCTCGTTCGAGGCCGCGCCTTCTCTCAGGTTCCGATAAGTAGCATTCTGTTAAATCGAGCTTCCGCTCCGGCTCCTATGGGAGAATCGAGCGTCATGTCGCGGATGCAGGTCGTCCGAATGCTGGCCGTGATCGTTGGGGTTGGGCTGTCGATCGGGCCGCGCCCCGCCCAAGCGCTCGTGATTCAGGTCTTGTCGAGCTTCTCGAGCGTCGAGAGCCAGACGAACAACGGCTCGGTGGGCACGAACATCTATGCCTTTCCCACGACCGGCTCCTTCACTGCGACTGGAATCGAAAATGTCGCGGGCAACCGCGCCTACACCGCATACGACCTCTCCACGTCCGGCTTCTTGACGTCGTTCGAAGTCGCCGCGCTGACGGATGTGGATACCCAGACGCAGGGATACGCCGCGTCCTCATTGGCCATCTGGTTCACGGTGGACCGCGACGTCCAGTACTCCTGGACCGATTCGTTCGTCTACAGCGCGGCCGTGCCGGGCCAGGACGAGGCGCTTTTGAGTGTGCACCTGGACGATGGCACGCACGGAGGCCAGCTCTTCGGCATGAGTCTCGACTCTAACTACCCCTTCCAGACCGACGGCAGCCCGGTGGGGACGTTGCACCCGGGCATTCTGTACCAGTACGGGACCTACGCCTTGCTCGACACCGGGCTGAGCGGCTCGCTCTCGCTCAGCGCCTCCGGCGACACAGGGCTTCATCTCCTTCCGGAGCCGTCGCTGGGCGGCCTCCTGGGCGGCGCCTCTGCGGCATGGCTGCTGGCCCGCCGCCGAGGCGCGTACGGAGTCAAAGCCTCGGCCGGGGCTTGCTGAAGTCCACCACGGGCCGCACCTCTACCGCCCCGAGCTTGGCGAACGGCATCTCGCCGGCAATGCGCACGGCCTCGGACCGGTCGGCGGCCTCCACGAGCACGAAGCCGGCCAGGACTTCCTTGGTCTCCATGAACGGGCCATCGGTCGCGAACGACTTGCCGCCGCGCACGCGCACGGTCACGGCTTCGGCCGGCAGCGTCAGCGCCTCGGACGCCACCAGCTGGGCCTGGGACCGCAGCGCCTCGTCGTGTGGGCGGACCGCGTCGAGCACGGCCTTCGCTTCGGCGCTCCCGCCGAAGACCACCTTGGGATCGAAGTAGATCAGGCAGACGAATCGCATCGCTCGGGACTCCTCGGTTTCACCCAGGACGACCCGCGTCCACCGGATCCGACAACAGCTCAGAGTGGGTTCAGGTTGATCGAGCCGCTCGAGACAGCCATGGTCTCGTTCCCCTGGAAATCCACGGTCAGCACGAGGGTGAAGTCCACCGACTGGTCGAACGTGCTGCCGGAGCCGCTCACGGTGTAGGACATCCCTGTCGGGTCGTTGGGGACGAAGCTCACCGAGGTCAGGTCGACGACGGCCTGGGTCCCGTCGGCGTTCTGGAGCGTCAGCTGGGACGCGAACAGGCTGTACTGCGCGCTCGAGAGCACGCGCGGATCCGTCGGGTTGAGCGTGCACACGTAGCTGTCGTCACAGGTGCCCGCAGCGAGGGTGAGCGCCAGAGCTGGCGGCGTCGTGGTGGTGATCGTCAGGGTCCCGCCCGTCTGGATGAACTGGCCGGCGTCGTTCGCGGTGGTGACCAGCCCCAGATCGACCGTCTGATTGGAGTTGCCGTTCGCGTCGTAGAGCGGTCCCGAGGCGGTGATCGTGTACGAGGTGCCGTCGTCCCCGTTGGGCGCGACCCCGACGCCGCCCGGCGCCGTTCGGACGTCGCCGTTGGTGTAGAGCACCGTCAGGGTCCCGGTCGAGAAGTCGATCGATGCGCTCGCCACCACGTTCGGATCGGTGGGAACGAGCTCGCATACGGATCGCGGATCGCAGGGACCGCTGTTCAACGTGAGCGTCAGTGTGGAGACCGTCGGCTGCGGCGGAGGCGGTGGAGGCGGCGGCGGCTGCGGGGTCGAGAACGTTCCGCTGCCGCTCGCCCACACCGGGTAGTAGGCGGTTTTGCAGACGGGGTGACCGCTGCTGCAGTGGGTCTGCTTCACCGAGTTGTAGTTGTACGTGAGCGTGCCGGACCAGGTCGCAGTGAAATACGAGTACGCGACGGCACAGGACACGCTCTGCACGAGCGATCCCGGCGGTGCGGGGGTCGCGGTGCCATATCCGGGCACGGTGTTGCTGACCACTGCGACCGAGCACCCGCTCATGTTCAGCGGGTTGCCCGGGTTGATCGGGTCGTGAGGCAGCGAGATCTGGATGCTCGCACCTCCGGAGCTGGGGCAGACCGCGCCCTGCCCCCCGGTCGAGAAGCCGTCCTGCGTGAGCACCGGGATACAGCTCGGCGTGGGCGTGCCCAGAGTGAACGAGGTGCTGACGTCCTGAGCTGCAGAAACCGAGGCGGCCAAGACCCCTGCCAAGGCGATGGCGATCTTCATCACACGCTCCTCACCTGTTCGAGCCGGCGCACGGCGTCGGCACGGGAAACCCCTGCATCTGAATCCTTGCGCCGCGGCCCCGCGATTGGCAACGGGAAAGGCTGCCGCTCATCTAATCTTCGCGCGCCGCAACCGCGCCAGCTTGCTCTTGTCGTCTCCCGTGGTATACCCCCCGCCTCGAAGGAGCGCCCAGCCCTATGGATGCTGCCCGCAAGACCAAGCTCGGCCAGAAGTGGACCTGCTATTCGTGCCAGGCGAAGTTCTACGACCTGCAGAAGCCGGATCCGCGCTGCCCGAAGTGCGGCGCCGACCAGCGCCAGTCGCCCGCGTTCGAGAAGCCCAAGCGCACGCGCAGCAAGAAGGCACCCGCCCCTGCGCCGAAGAAGCCAGTGAAGGCCGCTCCTCCCCCGCCGCTGGAAGAGGGAGAGGATCTCGACACGCCGATCGATCCCGAGGATCTCGAGTTCGAGGACATCGAGCTCGACGAGCCGGGCGGCGGCGGCGCCGCAGCGGCGATCGAGCCGGCCGAGGTCGAAGAGCCCGAGGAAGAGCCTGCAGCGGACGACGACGACGACTAGTCGGCCGGGTCGCTAGAACGTCAGCAGCCGCGCCTTGAACACCCAGTCCGGGTCGTCCAGGTGGCGGTCGCGGATCGACTTCTCGAACTGGAGCTTCTTCAGCTCGCCCTCGAGCTCGAACACCTCGCCGCGGCGCTCCTTCCAGCGCTCGTTCTGGTGCTGGAAGCCGGCGAAGGCGTCTGCCTTGCCGCCGACGTCGCTCGAGTCCTTGTGGTCGATCGCGGCCGCGCCCGTGGGCTCGGCGCTGGTGCGCTTCTTGGCCTTCTCGATCTGCTGCTGGTAGGCCTTGATCATCGCCTCGACGTCCGCGGTCTTGTACTGCGCGTACGGCCGGGGCTGATGCGCGTCGGCGTCGATGTTCGCGTTGCGGTTGTAGTTGTAGAAGCCGAAGCCGACGACCCCGCCCACGACGAGCAGCAAGAGGAGCAGCAGCTTTCCCATGCCGCCGCTATCGGCTGGCGGCTTCCCCCCGTTGAGCGTCGGCAGCGGCGGGTGCGGGCACGGGCGCCACGGCGTCGCCGTAGAGCAGCTGGTACATGCGGTAGGAGCGCAGCACGCGGCGCAGGTAGCGGCGGGTCTCGCCGTAGGTGACGGTCTCGACGAAGACGTCGGGCCGGACGTCGGCGTCCTTCTCGAGCCAGCGCCCGACGGCCTCGGGGCCGGCGTTGTACGACGCGATCGCGAGCGCGCGCGAGCCGTCCCAGCGCTCGACGAGCGAGCGCAGGTAGTAGGTGCCGATGCGGATGTTCGTGCCCGGGTCGTAGAGCCGCTCGGCGACGAACCCGGTGAGCCCGAGCTCGCCGGCGACGCGGCCCGCGGTGGGCGGGATGAGCTGCATCAGCCCGAGCGCGCCGGCGGGCGAGCTCACCTCGGGCCGGTAGGCGCTCTCCTCGCGCATGATCGCCCAGACGAGCGCCGGGTCGAACGCGAACTCGTGTGCGGCGCCGGCCACGGAGTCGCCGAACGCCATCGGCCAGGCCAGCTCCCAGGCCTCGCGCCAGACCGGGTCGATGCCCTGCTCGAGCGTGGGGCCGAAGCCGTCGTCGATCATCTGCAGCGCGCGGTAGGAGTCGCCGGCGCGGTGCAGCAGCCGCGCCGTGGCGACGCGCGCGTCCCGCGACAGCGTCGCGTCGTCGGCGAAGCTCTCGATCTCGTCCGTGGCGAGCTCGGCGAAGCCGCCGTCGAGGAACAGCCGCGTCCGGCGCAGCGCGGGGGCCTCGGGCTCGGGCGCACGCGGGCCCACGAACGGCCGCTCGATCGGCGGCGCGCCCACGCGCTCGGCGGCGAGCATGCCGTAGTACGAGAGCGGCACCTCGCCCGCGAGCTGGCGGAGCTGCGCCTCGCCTGCGCCCTTCGCCGCCTCGTCGCCCGTGTCGACGCGCGCGACCGCGCGCCAGTAGCGCGCGCGCTGGACCTCGACGTCGTCCGCCTGGCCGACCGCGAGCCGGTCCAGCCGCGGCACCGCCGCACCCGGCGACCCCCCGTGCAGGTCGTCCCAGGCCAGCGACCAGCGCGCCTGCGCAGCGAGGTTGGGATCGGCGGTCTGGCGCTCGACCTGGTGCAGCTGCGCGCGCGCGCGCGCCGGCTCCTTGTCCTCGAGGATCGAGGCGAGCAGCGCGCGCGTGCGCGCGCGCACCAGGTCGTCGTGGGTGCGGGTGAGCTTCTCGAGCGCCGCGACCGCCGCATCGCGCGCGCCGCTGCGGGCCAGCGCCCGGGCCTCCTGGAAGCGCGCGTCCATGTCGCCTGAGTCGCGCGCGGCCAGCGCGTGGTAGGCGGCGGCGGCGTCGGTGTAGCGGCGCGACAGGAACAGGCACTCGGCGCGCGAGCGCTCCAGGCCGAGCTTCGGTGCCGGCGCGGGCTTGTCTGGATCTCCCGGCGCGAGCAGCGCGTCGTAGATGGGGAGCGCCGACTCGCAGCGGTAGGCATTCCGCAGCCGGTCGGCGCGACCCAGCAGCGCGCTCGGGTCGAGCGGCGCCGCGCCGGGCTGCGACGCCAGCGCGCGCGTGCGCGAGAACGCCGCCTCGGAAGCGCCGGCGAGCGGGTAGCTCTGCCACACCTTGGTGTAGAGGGCGAGCGCGTCGTCCGGCTTGCCGTGCGACTCGTAGGCCTGCGCCACCTGCAGCGCGAGCCGCGCCGCGACCTCGCTGCTGCGCGTGGTGTCCGACGCCGCGCGCTGCGCCTCGCGCGCGCTCTCGAGCTGGCCGCGCTCCAGGTAGATCGCCATCAGCTCGGCGTAGAGGTGCGCGCGAATCTCCGAGGTCGGGATCTTCGCGGCGGCGGCCTCGGCCGTGTGCGCGGCTCCGTCCAGGTCGCCGCCGGCGTGCTGGAGCCGCGCGCGCGCGAGCCCGATCGGCCCGGCGAGATCGCCGTCTTCGAGCTGCTTCAGCTTCTTCTCCGCGGCGGCGTACTGGCCCTGGTCGCGGAGTGCGCTCGCCTCGTGGAGCGCGCTCACCAGCTCGGCGTCCGTGGGGTCGCCGGCGCGCGCGCGCAGCGCGCCGCCGGTGGCGAGCGTGAGCGCGGCGAGCACCGCGCGGCCACGGATGTGCCAGATCCCCCTCATGCGCAGCTGCGAATCTAACGGGCGCTGGCGCGCAGAGCGAGAACGGCGGCCCGACGAGCCTCTGCTACGCTCCGCGGCGCCATGCGCCGGCTCGCCCGCGTCTTCGCCCTCGCTCTGTGCGCCGCAGCGTGCTCGCGCGCGCGCGCGCCCGCGGACACGGTGGGACCGCTCGGTCTCTGGGTGCTGGCCGAGGGCAGCGAGCGCGCGCTCGAGTCACCCGAGAAGATCGCCGCGCTGGTCGAGCGCGCAGTGCAGCTGCGCGCGAGCGACCTGTTCGTGCAGGTGCACCGCGCGGGCCGCAGCTGGTTCCCGTCGACCCACGCCGACGACGCGCCCTACCGCGCGTTCCACGCCGCGCACCCCGACGGCCCCGACGCGCTCGCCGAACTGGTGGCGCGCGCGCACGCGCGCGGCGTGCGCGTGCACGCCTGGTTCAACTGTCTCAACCTGGCAGCGAACCGCGACGCGCCGATCGTGAAGATCGTGGGCCGCGACGCGGTGCTGGTCGACCGCGAGGGCCGGAGCCTGCTCGATTATCCCGACGGCAAGGTGCCCGAGCCCGACGGCCGCTGGGTCGAGCTCGACACGCCGGGCATCTGGCTCGACCCCGCCGTGCCGGCGGTGGTGGACGAGCTCGCCGCGACGGTCGACGACCTGGTGCGTGCGGCGCCCGACCTCGACGGCCTGCACCTCGACTACATCCGCTACCCCTACGCGCTGCCGATGATCCCGGGCTCGCGCTTCCGCGGGCTCGACTTCGGCTACGGCGCGCTCGCCAAGGAGCGCTTCGCGGGCGAGCACGGCAGCTTCGAACCGGGCGACGCCTGGGACGAGTTCCGCCGCGCGCGCGTGAGCGAGCTGGTGGAGCGCATGCGCGCGCACCTGCCGCCGCGCTGGAAGCTGTCGGCCGCGGTGCTCGCCTTCGCGGACCGCGCCTATCTCACCTCGCTCCAGGACTGGCGCGCGTGGCTCGAGGACGGCCGGCTCGACTTCGCCGTGGCGATGGCGTACACGCGCGACGATCGGCTGTTTCGCTACCACGCGCACGCGCTGCGCTTCGGCATCGGCGGCGACCGCGTCTGGCTCGGCATCGGCGCCTGGCTCGCGGTCGACGAGCCCGCGCGGATCACCCATCAGCTCGAGCTCGCGCGCGAGGTGAAGCCCGCGGGCGTGTCGCTCTTCTCGTACGACGCGCTGGTCGCGAAGCCGCCCGCGCTCGAGGCGCTGGAGCACCCGTGATCACGCGCGCCGACCTCGAGTTCGAGCTGCCCGACGAGCTCGTCGCCCAGGAACCGTGCACACCGCGCGACGCGGCGCGCCTCCTGGTGCTGGAGCGCGCGAGCGGCCGGCTCGAGGAGCTGCGCTTCTCGGATCTCGCCGCTGCGGCCGGGCCCGCCGACCTCTTCGTCGTGAACGACACGCGCGTGGTCCCCGCGAAGCTGCGCGGACGGAAGCGGAGCGGCGGGCGCGCCGAGGCGCTCCTGCTGTCGCGGCGCGCCGACGGCGACTGGAGCGCGCTGGTGCGGGCGCGCGGGAAGCTCGCGCCCGGGCTCGAGCTCGTGTTCGGGGAGCTCGAGGCGACTGTGGTCGAGGTTCTGCCGGGCGGCACCTGCCGGCTCGCGCTCTCGACACCGAGCGGTGTCGACCCCGAGCGCCTGCTCGAGGCGCTGGGGGAGGCGCCGCTCCCGCCGTACATCCGGCGCGCCGAGCCGCGCGCGAGCGATCTCGCCGACTACCAGACCATCTTCGCGCGCGCGCCGGGCGCCGTGGCCGCGCCGACCGCCTCGCTCCATTTCACGCCCGAGCTCGCCGCCAAGCTGCGGATCGCGACGGTGACGCTCCACGTCGGGCCCGGCACCTTCCGGCCGCTGCGCGGCGAGCGGCTGGAGGATCACGAGCTCGAGGCCGAGCGCTTCGTCGTGCCCGAGGAGACCGCCGCCGCGATCACCCACGCGCGTGCCGCGGGCGGCCGCGCGATTGCGGTGGGCACGACGGTGGTGCGCTCGCTCGAGACCACCGGCGGCGAGGCGGGTGGCGGCGAGACCAAGCTCTTGATCCTCCCCGGCCACGACTTCCGCGCGGTCGACGCGCTGGTCACGAACTTCCACCTGCCGGGCTCGAGCCTGCTGGCGCTGGTGATGGCCTTCGCGGGCGTCGAGGCGACGCAGCGCGCCTACGCGCACGCGATCGAGCGCCGCTTCCGCTTCTACTCCTACGGTGACGCGCTGTGGATCCGCTGAGCGGACGGCCGCGCTTCGAGGTCCTGGCGCGCGACGGCGCGGCGCGCAGCGGCCGCCTGCTGACGTCGCACGGAATCCTCGAGACGCCCGCCTTCTTCCCGGTCGCGACGTTCGGCGCGGTGCGCGGACTTTCGCCCGACGAGCTCTTGCGCGTGGGCGTGCAGGGGGTGCTCGCGAACACCTACCACCTGCACCTGCGGCCCGGGGAGCAGCTCGTCGCCGCGCACGGCGGGCTCCACCGCTTCATGGGCTGGAGCGGCCCGATGCTCACCGACTCGGGCGGCTTCCAGGTGTTCTCGCTCGACGCCTTCTGCCGGCGCAGCGAGGCCGGCGTCGAGTTCAAGAGCCCGCTCGACGGCAGCACGGTGTTCCTGTCGCCCGAGCGCGCGATCGAGATCCAGGAGCAGCTCGGCGCCGACCTGGTGGTGGTGCTCGACGAGTTCGAGGCCATCGCGCCGGGCCAGGCGCCCGATCTCGGCAAGACGCGCGCCTGCCTCGAGCGCACGCTGCGCTGGGCCGAGCGCGGGCGCGACGTGCACCGCCGCGCGGACCAGCTCTTGTTCGGGATCGTCCAGGGCGGCGCCTCCGAGGAGCTGCGCGCCGAGAGCGCGGCGCGCACGGCGGCGCTTGGCTTCGCCGCGTTCGCGATCGGCGGGCTGGGCGTCGGCGAGTCCCCCGCCGAGCGCGGGAAGCTGGTGGACGCGGTGGTGCGCGGCCTCCCCGCCCCTGCCCCGCGCTACCTGATGGGCCTTGGGCTGCCCGAGGACCTGGTCGCCGCGGTCGAGCGCGGCGTCGACCTGTTCGACTGCGTGGTGCCGACGCGCCACGGCCGACACGGCTCGGTGTTCACCTCGCGCGGGCGGCTGAACCTGCGCAACGCGCGCCGCCGCGACGAGCGCGTGCCGATCGACCCCGACTGCCGCTGCCCGGTCTGCGCCAGCGCGACGCGGGCCTACCTGCGTCACCTGGTCACGAGCGGCGATGCGCTGGGTGCACGGCTGCTCTCGCTGCACAACCTCGCGTACTACATGAGCCTGTTGCGCGAGCTGCGCGAGGCGATCGCCCGGGGCGAGCTGGCGTCGTTCATCGCGCGCTGGCGCGCCCGCTACGCGGAAGAGGACCCCGGCGACTCGAGCTCGAGCGCCGCGGTACACAGTCCTGCGTAGGCACTGAGGCGCGGGCCGAGCTCGGCGGGCACGAGCCGGGTGTCGCGCAGCCGCGGCCACACCCGCGCGTCGAAGCGCTCGCGCAGCGGCCCGAGCAGCAGGTCGGCGTTGCGCGCGAGGATCGTGCCCATGGCGATCCGGTCCACGTCGAGCGCCTGCACCAGGATCGCCAGCCCCTGGGCCAGCACGTCCAGGTATTCGTCCGCCAGCGCGCGCGCGTAGGAGTCGCCCGCGCGCAGCGCCTCGATCCAGAGCTCGGGCCGGACACGCGCTAGGTCCCCTCCGGCGCGGCGGGCGATCCCGTCGGCAGCGCCGCGCGCGACGTCGGCCCGCATGCGAGCGGCGAGCGCCGCCCCGCCGGTGTAGGCCTCGAGGCAGCCGGAAAGGCCGCAGGCGCAGGCGCGCCCGTTCGCGACCACCGGCATGTGCCCGACTTCGCCCGCGCCGAAGCGCGCGCCGCGGTAGAGCGCGCCGTCGAACACGAAGCCCGCGCCCACGCCAGTGCTCATGGTGAGGAAGGTGAACGCGCGCGAGCCGCGGCCCGCGCCGAAGCGCCACTCCGCGAGCGCCGCCGCATTGGCGTCGTTCTCGAGCCGCACCGGCCGCGCGAAGCTCTGCGCCAGCCGCGCCGCGACCTGCACCTCGTGCCAGCCCGGCAGGTTGGGCGCGTCGCGCACCACGCCCGCCTTGGGGTCCAGCGGGCCCGGCGCGGACACGCCGATCGCCGCCAGCTCGCCCGCTGGGACGCGCGCCTCGTCGAGGAGCCCCCGTGCGACCTCCGCGATGCGCTCGAGGTCGCGCTCCGCGTCGCCGGAGGTCCAGCCCTCCACGCGACGCTGGCGCACGATCGCGCCTTCACTGCTCCCGAGCGCCACCTCGAGCTTGGTCCCGCCGACGTCGATCCCGAGCAGGAGCCCTCGCTCCGCGTCCTCGCCACGCAAGCTCTCGCCTCTCCTTGCCGACAACAGAGAGGAAAGTGCCACTTCGCAAGCCGTCGGTCTTCTCGAGGGGGATGGAATGATGCTTCGCCGACTGTCGTTCGCCGCCGCCTTCGCGCTCCTCGCGGGCTGCGTCTGGACCTCGCCCCTGCCGCAGGAGACGCCTCCGCTCGAGGACGCCGAGCGCGCGTTCAACAACGACCTGCGCTGGGGCCGCTGGCAGGAGGCCGCCCGCCACGTGGACCCGGACGACCGCAGCGCGTTCCTGCGGCTGCTCGACGACCCGAGCTCGCCGTTCCACTTCACCGCGGTCGACGAGCTCTCGCGCGCGGAGATGGCGAAGGACGGGACCGAGATCGAGGTGCTGATGGTGCTCGAGTACTACCGGCTGCCGTCCGTGAAGGAGCGCACCGTGCGCCAACGCCAGCACTGGCGCTTCGACGTCGCGTCCAAGGAGTGGATCGTGACGCCCGACATGTCGGTGCTGCACGAGCTCGTCCCGGGCGCACCGCCCGCGCCGCACACGCACACGTCGGAGAGCGCGGGCTTCCGCTAGGGCTAGCGCTCGTCGATGTAGGCGAGCGGCTTGTCGCCGCGGCGGATCACGGTCGTCGGGACCATGTACTCGCCGTGCTGGAAGTAGTTCCCGTCGGAATCCTCCCACTGCCGCTTGTCGACCGAGATCGGCTCGTCCTGGCCCATCTCCGAGTCGACGTCGATGCGCACGCCGTCGACGTTCAGGCTCACCCGGTCCTGCGGGGGGACCGGCGCAGGCGGCTGCGCGGCGGGCGCCGCCGACGCGACCGGCCAGGGGAACACCGGCACCGCGGGCGCCTCGGCGACACTGTTCCGTGTCGGCCTGGCCGGCGTGGGGTCGACCACCGAGAGCCGCGGATACGTCGCCAGCGGCGCCTCGGGAATGCGCTCCGCGCTGGCGCGGTACTTCGCGGGGATGTTCTTCGCGTCGTCCGTGAACGCGGTGCTGCCGGAGTCGGTCTGGTAGCGCCAGTAGTCGGCCGCCGCGACCCGGGGCAGGAGCCCCAGCGCGAGCATCGCCGCGATCATCCACCTGCCTGCCGTCATGCCGTGCCCTCCTCGCGTCCCCGCGACGGACGAGGACTGCCGAGAAGTGGCACCGAGGTGCCGAAAAGTGTCGCTCTGCCGCGGACTTGCATCACATCGTTCACGCAACTCTGCGACCCATCCCGCGCCCCCGCCGCACGATTGACACCGCCGACACCAAGG
>Ga0306920_100006739_pt1 | contig 15037 bp, 13 predicted proteins | sample flu12Cox44000170_FD_204666 | JGI IMG/M metagenome (GOLD analysis project Ga0306920, IMG submission 204666) | Lab enrichment of tropical soil microbial communities from Luquillo Experimental Forest, Puerto Rico - flux4day.12C.oxic.44.000.170 (v2)... | ecosystem: Environmental > Terrestrial >... | reverse complement strand
TCACGCCCGCAATGCCGAGCCTCGCCATCCCGCCTGGCAGGCACGCCCTGCCGCTCGTCGAATTCTCACTCGCCGTCATGTTCATCCTCTATGCCGAGTCCTACGGCTCGATCCGCACCTTCGCTCTCAAGCACGATGAGACGGTGCAGCCCAACCGTGACCTGTTGGCACTCGGGGTCGCCAACCTCGTTTCGGGCCTGTTCCACGGCACCCCGGTGGGCGCCGGCTACTCGGGCACCTCGGCCAATGAGGCTGCCGGCGCGCAGTCGCGCCTTGCGGGGCTGACCGCGGCCGCAGTGGTGCTCGTGCTCGTGCTGGCGTTCCTTCCCTGGATCGAGCGGATCCCCGAGCCAACGCTGGCCGCGATCGTCATCCACGCGGTCAGCAAGTCGGTGCGCTTCTACGTGTTCCGCAATTACTTCCAGTGGCGGCGCGACCGGCTGGTAGCGGTCGCCGCGGTAGTGGCGGTGATGTTCCTCGGCGTGCTCAACGGTCTGCTCGCCGCGATTGCGCTCAGCATTGCGCTGCTGCTGCGCTCGCTGGCGCGGCCGAGAATATCGATCCTCGGGCGCATCGGTGAACACGACTTCGTCAACGTGGAGCGGTTCCCGGCGGCGAAACCCGTGCCAGGCGTGCTGGTGGTCCGTCCGGAAGAGCCATTGTTCTTCGCCAATGCCGAGCCAGTGCTTGCACAGGTGCGCGAGCGGGTGCTCGCGGCCCCATCGGCCAGGGTCGTGGTGCTGAGCCTCGAAGAATCCCCGGACCTCGACAGCACCTCGCTCGAGGTACTCGGGGAACTCTGTAGCTGGCTGGCGGCCCGCGGAATCGAGCTGCGTCTCGCGCGGCTGAAGGACTCGGCGCGGGACGCCCTGGCGCGGTTCAACCTCAGGCAGCTGCCTGCCGATGCGCTGCACTACGCGAGCGTTGACGACGCCGTGCGCAAGCAGCGCGTTACCCCCTAAGGCGAATCAACTACTTACAGGTTGGAAGTTACAATCTCTGTCATGTCGGCCGTCGCCGATGGCGCGGCGTGTTACTCTTTTGGTTGAATGTCAGGCAAAGCGGGCTGGCCTGCCGCAGCTTCATGTGCCGTGCCAGCGGAAACAAGACGGTGTGTGACCGCAGTGCCGCGCCCGTGAACGCACACGGAGGACACCATGGCGGATGACAAGACCCCGGCGGGCGACAACCCCTACACCCAGATACATGTCGTGCAGTCCGGCGACACGCTGTCGAAGATTGCCCAGAAGTATTACGGCGACGCCTCGCTGTACCCCAAGATTTTTCAGGCGAATCGCGACGTGCTGAGCGATCCCAACAAGATTTCGCCCGGCCAGAAGCTGCGCATTCCCTGACCGTCGCAACCACTTGCCAAGAGGAACTCAACAATGAAGAAATCATCGTTTTGGGTGCTGGCCACACTGGCGGCTGTCTTCATCATCGGCTGTCAGAACCAGCGGGCGCCGGCGGAGCAGGCGGTTGCGGCGGCGGAGTCCGCGCTTACCAACATCCGCGACGCGGCGACCCGCTATGCCCCGGACCAGCTGCAGGCCGTCGACGCGCAACTGAACGGCGTCAAGGACAGCCTCGCCAAGGGCGATTACAAGGGCGTGATGGCCGCGATGCCCGCGCTCAACACCGCGATCAGCAACCTGAAGGACACGGCGACCGCCAAGCAGCAAGAGGCTCAAGCCGCGTCCGAAAAGGCGAAAGACGCCTGGGGGCCGCTCAGCAGCGACGTTCCGAAGATGGTCGATGCGATCTCGAGCCGCGTCGATATCCTCTCGAAGTCGCACCATCTGCCCAAGGGCGTCACCAAGGACACGCTCGCCGCGGCCAAGTCGGGCCTCGACAGCATGAAGTCGGCGTGGAGCGATGCCTCCAACGCGGCCACATCCGGCGACTACACCACCGCCGTGAGCAAGGGTCAGGCGGTGAAGGATCAGGCTTCCCAGATCATGCAGTCGCTCGGCATGAAGAGCTGAGCAGCCCTTCAGCGACTGCCGGCCGCCTCGCCGCTGCTACCGGTGAGGCGGCCGCTGAGATCGTAGGCATCCGCGGCCACGATCTCGACATCCGCGAATTCTCCGGCGCGTAGCCGGGCGTTGTTTTTGCCGATCCGCACGACCCCATCGATCTGCGGGGCCTCGGCCGCGCCGCGCGCGAGTGCGCCATTTTCCGAGACTTCGTCCACCAGCACCCGCACCCGTTGCCCGACGCGTGCGGCAAGCCGTCGCGCGCTGATGGCGGCCGCCCGCTCCATGAAGCGCGCGTAGCGCTCCTCCTGCAGCTGCGGGGCGATGTGATCGGGCAGCGCGTTCGCGGCGGCACCCTCCACAGGGGAATACCGGAAGCAGCCGACGCGATCGAGCTGCGCCTCCTCGAGCCACGCGAGGAGCTCCTCGAACTCCGCCTCCGTCTCGCCGGGAAAGCCGACGATGAACGTGCTGCGCAGGGTGAGATCCGGGCAGTCGCGCCGCCAGGCGTGGATGCGCGCCAGGGTGTCCTCGGCGTGCGCCGGACGGCGCATGCGTTTCAACACCGCGGGACTGCCGTGCTGGAATGGAATGTCGAGATAGGGCAGCACGCGCCGCTCGGCCATGAGCGGAATCACCGCATCGACGTGCGGGTACGGATAGACGTAATGCAGACGCACCCACACCCCGAGGGTGCCGAGTGCCCGGGCGAGGTCGATGAAGCGCGTCTGGTACTCCGTGCCACGCCAGGTGCGCCGCGCATAGCGCAGGTCCGCCCCGTAGGCGCTCGTGTCCTGGGAGATGACCAGCAGCTCCTTCACCCCCGCGCCGGCGAGGCGCTCGGCTTCGCGCAGCACCTCGTCGATCGGGCGGCTCACGAGCCGCCCGCGCATCGAGGGAATGATGCAGAAGCTGCAGCGGTTGTTGCACCCTTCCGCGATCTTCAAATACGCATAGTGTCGGGGCGTCAGCCGAACACCCTGCGGCGGCAGCAAGTCGAAGAAGGGATCGTGTCGCGGGGGCAGGTGCTCGTGCACCGCACCGACCACATCCTCGTAAGCGTGTGGTCCGGTCACCTTCAGCACCCGCGGGTGGCGCTCGAGAATGCGCTCGGGGCGCGCGCCGAGGCACCCCGTCACGATGACGCGTCCGTTCTGTTCGAGCGCTTCACCGATCGCCTCGAGGGATTCATCCACCGCGGCGTCGATGAAGCCACAGGTGTTCACGACCACGACGTCCGCGGCTTCATAGGTCGGTGCGACCTCGTAGCCTTCCGCCCGCAACTGCGTGAGTATCCGTTCGGAGTCCACCAGTGCCTTCGGGCAGCCGAGGCTCACGAAGCCGACGCGGGGCGCACCCGTCGCGGGCGTTGCACGCGGCCCGCCGGAGCGGCTGGGTCGCTTGAGGCGATTCCGGGAGGAAGCGGTCGAACGGCTCGGCATACGGGAACCGCCCTGGAGGGCGGGCACCTGAAAAAAAGGCGGCTATGCTAAAGCACCTCGCGAAATTTCGCTAACCACGCCCGGCAAGCGCAACTCGACCGGCAAGAGGCGAAATCTCGCGGGGCAGCCGCGCCGCTGCACGGGCGCCACTCGCGCGGCGATTACTGCTGCGGCACGCTTTCAGTGGAGGCCGGTGCTGCAGAAGGCGGCGCCCGGGCCGTCGGCGGCGGATGTTGCACCCGGTGGAGTGCGTAAAAGACCAGCAGCACGATGAGCGGCATGACGAGCCACGGCCAGACTGCCGGCCGGCGGTCACTAGCGGCCATACATCCCCGTGAGCTGCGCCTCAGCGAACGCGTGGGCACGCGCGTTGAAGCCGATCAGGGCGGCGCTCGCCCCCTGCGGTACCTCGAGCTTCGCCACCTTGAGCGCGTAGAGCGTGAAGTTGTAGTGGTGTGGCTTACCCGCGGGCGGGCAGGGTCCCCCGTAGCCGACGCTGCCGTAGTCGTTGCGCCCCTGCACCGCGCCTGCGGGCATCAGGCCTTTCTTCGGATCTCCCGCACCCGCGGGAAGCGCGGCGGTGCCGGGAGGGATGTTGTAGACGATCCAGTGCCACCAGCCGCTGCCGGTGGGCGCGTCCGGATCGTGCATCAACAGCGCGAAGCTCTGGGTACCCGCCGGTGCGCCGCTCCAGGCGAGCGCTGGCGATGCGTTGCCGCCCTTGCAGTCGAACTCGTTGAACACCTGGGCGTTACCGATCGTACCGCCCTCGGTGAAGTCAGTGCTGGTCAGGGTGAACTTGGCCATGGCGCCCTCCGGGGCGGCGGGCGACCCCGCCGCGAACAAAGTCATTGCAGCGAGAGCGATCATTGCGAGCCAGGCATGCACCGTCCACGCCATGGGTCTCATGGGGGCCGCTCCCGAATCTCGAGCCGGCCGACACCGGCGCGCTGCAGTGTGCAGCGCACTGGCGTGCAGTGCAAATCAGTGTTCGCGGGCCGCCCGCACGCGGGGTGGCCTAATGGTGCGGCCCCTCTTCGATCACGATGGAGCGGGAGTCATGTCAGCCGCGGACCCAATGGCCGGGCTCGCGCCCGGGTGAGGGACCCTATGACACGAGCCACGCGCGACAGTGTTTTGAGCATACACAGCGGGACCTCCACATGAGCCGCACGAACGCAGAAGTGTCAAATCAGTCCGCGGAGCTCGTTGACTACAATCTGCTCAGTAGTCATTCCGCTCTCACCGACGCGCTCGTGCGCGAAGGCGCGGCGCACGAGCAAGCGGCGCTCACCGCACTCGGCGAGCGACTCGGCCGCGTGACGATGTTCACACTCGGCGATGCGGCCAATCGGAATCCCCCGCAGCTGCGCGCCTACGATCGCTCCGGCGCGCGTCTCGATACGATCGATTTCCACCCCGCGTGGCACGAGCTCATGCGCCGCCTGGTCGCGGAAGGGCTGCACACCGGCCCCTGGGCGCAGCGGCACCCGGGGGCGCACGTGGCGCGCGCCGCCGGCTACATGATGTGGGCGGAGGTCGAGAACGGCACGCAGTGCCCGGCCACCATGAGCTACGGGGCGGTGCCGGCGCTCGTGCGGCACGGCGAGACGTTCGCGCCGTGGCTGCGGCTGCTCCTGTCACGCGAGTACGATGCCGCGTTCGCGCCCGCGGACGAGAAGCGCGGCGCGCTGATCGGCATGGGCATGACCGAACGCCAGGGGGGCTCCGATGTGCGCACCAACACCACGCGTGCCCGGCCGGTGAACGGCGCGGGTCCAGGCCGCGAGTATCGGCTCCGCGGCGAGAAGTGGTTCTTCTCCGCGCCGATGTGCGATGCCTTCCTGGTGCTGGCGCAGGCCGCAGGCGGACTCTCGTGCTTTCTCGTGCCGCGCTTCCAGCCGGACCGCAGTGTGAACGCGCTGCGCCTGCTGCGCCTGAAGGACAAGCTCGGCAACCGTTCCAACGCCTCCGCCGAGGTCGAGTTCGACGACGCCTTGGGACTCCTGGTGGGGGAGGAGGGACGCGGTATTCCTGCCATTCTCGAGATGGGGGTCTACACGCGGCTCGACAACGCCATCGGTTCGGCGGGCCTGATGCGGCAGTGCGTCTCGCAGGCGATCCACCACTCCCGCGGGCGGCGCGCGTTCGGACGGCTGCTGAGCGAACAGCCACTGATGCGCAACGTGCTCGCGGACCTCGCGCTCGAGTGCGAGGCGGCGGTCATGCTCACCATGCGCCTGGCGCGCGCCTTCGATGCGCAGGAGGAGGAAGAGGCGACGCTGCTGCGCCGTGTGCTGACACCGGTGGTCAAGTACTGGGTCTGCAAACGCGCGCCGGCGGTGTGCGCCGAGGCCATGGAAGTCCTCGGCGGCAACGGCTACATCGAGGATTGGCCGATCGCGCGACGCTTTCGCGAGTCGCCCTTGAACTCCATCTGGGAGGGCTCGGGCAACATCATGTGTCTCGATGTGCTGCGGGCGCTCACGCGCGAGCCGGCGACGCTCGAGGCGCTCGAGACCCTGCTCGAAGGCGCTGCCGGGCGCGATGCGCGCTACGACCGCTACCGTGCGGCGCTCTCGGCCGACTTGGGCGATGCGAGCGACAGCGAGCTGCGTGCCCGCGACCTGACCCAGCGCATCGCGCTCGCCACGCAGGCAGCGCTGCTGCTCACGCATGGTCCGGCACCCTCCTGCGAGGCATTCCTCGCCTCGCGCCTCGCCGCCGGCCCGCCGGCGGCGTTCGGCACGCTGCCGCTTGGTGTCGATTGCGACGCCCTCATGGCGCGCGTGCTCGCCCCGTGAGTGCCGCGGTCGCACATGAGCGCGGGCAGGCCACCCCACGAAATTGCGCTTGCCGTCGGCGATGAGCTCGCACCGGTCGGCAAGACGCGCAATTTCGCGGGGACACCGGGGCTTCGACCGCGCCTACTACCAGCGCTATTACTTCGATCCGCGCACCGCGGTCGCGAGCCGCAGCGAGATGCGCGCGCGCGCCCGCCTCATCGCCGCATTCGCCGCGCATGCCGGTCTACCGGTACGCCGCATCCTCGATGCCGGCTGCGGCACGGGGCTCCTGCGCGGTGCGCTCGTGAGACTCCTGCCGCGTGCGCACTACGTGGCGCTCGAGAGCAGCGAGTACCTCTGCGAGCGCTACGGCTTCCTGCACGGTCGGATCGAGGAGTACCGCGCCCGTGCACCCTTCGACCTGGTGATCTGCTACGACGTGCTGCAGTACCTGCCGCGAGCCGCCGCGCAGCGTGCGCTCGCCAACCTCGGGCGCGTGTGCCGCGGGGTGTTGTACTTCACTGCGCTGACCCGCTACGACTACGAGCAGAATTGCGACCAGGCGCGTACCGATGCCGACGTGTATCTGCGCAGCGCCCACTGGTACCGCACGCGCCTGCGGCGCCAGTTCCGCGAAGCGGGACTCGGGTTCTGGCTGCGGCGCGGGGCGCCGCTCACGCTCTGGGAGCTGGAGTCGAGGTGACCGGATCGAGCGGCTGCGCGCGGCGCCGGCGGAAGAGCGGGTAGAGCGGCAGTCCCAGCAGGATCAGCACCAGGGTGGCAATCGATTCCCGCGGCGCGCTGCGCAGCGCGCTCACCACGATCCACGCCATGACCAGGGCAAAGAGCAGCGGCACCAGCGGGTAGCCCGGCACCCGATAAGGGCGTGGCTCGTGCGGACGCTTGTGCCGCAATACCACGACCGCGAGCGCCACGGGCATCCAGAAGAGTGCGTATGACATCACCGCCATGTTGGTGAGCTGATCGAAGGTGCCGGATATCGCGAGCAGCGCACCCCACAGGGCGAGCAGTACCAGCGAGGTGACCGGCACGCGGCTGCGCGGGCCGAGGCGCCCGAAACGCTCGAAGAACAGGCCATCGCGCGCGGCGGCGTAGGGAACGCGCGCCGCACTCAGGATGACACCGTTCATCGACCCGATGGTCGAGACGAGGAAGATCAGCGCCGCTACCCCGGCGGCGCGGCCGCCGAGGAAGGTCTGCACGGCGCGCGCGGCGACTGACGGCGCCTCAGGGTAGGCGGTGGAGTTGGCGCTCGCGACCTGCCAGAAGGGCAGCGCGTAGAGATAGGCCGTGTTGATCAACAGGTAGAGCGCCAGAACGACGAGCGTCCCGCCGACGATGGCGCGCGGCAGGGTGCGCTGCGGCTCGTGCACCTCGCTCGCCGCCATCGGCAGGAATTGCCAGCCGCTGTACGCCCACAGCGCGGAGAACATCGCGGCACCGAAGCCCGCCAGGCCGCCGCTGCCGGTGCCCTCGGGTGCGGCGAGGTTGGCAATCGATCCCGTGCGGCTGAAGAGAGACACCCCCACCGCGACGCCGATGACCGCCAGTACCTTGGCCGCAGTCAGCACCGCCTGCACCCGTCCCCCGAGCATCACCCCGGCGCAGTTGATCGCGGCGAATACCGCGATCATCGCCACCGCGAGCAGCTGCCGGGCGCCGAAACCGAAATGAAAGTCGGTACCGAAGAGCCGCACGCTGCGCACCACCCAGTCAGGCCCGAGCGGATGGATGTCGGAGACGAAGATCGCCACCGCCGCACCGTAGGCGGCGACCGCCGCGCCGCCGAGCACGAAGGCGTTGCAGGCGAAGAGGAACCCGGGAATCTCACCGTAGGCGCGGCTGAGGTACACGTATTCGCCGCCCGCATGCGGCAGCAGCGCGCCGAGCTCGGCAAAGCACAGCGCACCCAGCATGGCCACCAGGCCCGCGGCAGCCCACGCCGCCAGCACCAGCGCCGGGGTGCCAACCGCCTGGGCCATCGTCGCAGACTTGAGGAAGATGCCCGTGCCGATGATGATCCCAACCACGAGCGAGGCGGCGTGAGTGAGTGTCAGGTCGCGGCGCGGCTGCAGATCGTCGGAGGCCATGCGCGCTATCGTACAATCGCGGGCGCGCGGCTGGAGGTGAAAGTCATGGGCGCTCACGAGTATCGGGCCCGCGTCCACTGGGAGCGCGGCGGCGCGGTCTTCACCGACAACCGCTACAGCCGCGGCCACTCGTGGCGCTTCGATGGCGGTGTGGTGGTGCCGGCATCCTCCTCGCCCTACACCGTACGCGTGCCGCTGTCGGTCGAGGCGGCGGTGGACCCCGAGGAGGCGCTCGTGGCCGCGCTCGCCAGCTGTCACATGCTGTGGTTCCTGTCGCTCGCCGCGGCCGCCCGCTGGCGCGTCGATGACTACAGCGACGAGGCAGTCGGCTCGATGGGCCGCAATGCGGCAGGCAAGATCGCCATGCTGAGCGTCACGCTGCGGCCGCGGGTGCGCTTCTCGGCCGAGCGACCGCCCACACACCCGCAGATCGTGCAGCTCCATGAGCGTGCGCACGAGGAGTGCTTCATCGCCAACTCGGTCACCACCGTGGTGCAGATCGAGCCGGTATTCGATGCCTGAGCGGCTCGCGACCTTTTGCGGTGTGGTGCACTGTCGGCGCGCGCACTCCGTGCCCGGCCTCACGCTGAGCGGCACCACCGCGGAAGCGCCGGAGGAGCCGACCGCGCTCGCCTTCAGCGCCACAGCTCCTGCCGACCTCCCCGCCGAACTGCAGGATGCGGTGGTCGACGATCTCGGCGGTGCGCAATACCGCATTGGCGCCGAGCAGCGTGAGTGGCTGATCGCCTCGCCTGCCGTGCACCTGCACCGCGATCTCGGCGCGCAGTTCTACCGCGCCATTCCGCCACGGCCGGCGCCGTGGGCGAAACGCGTGTTCTGGCGCGTGGTGCTTTCCCTCGCCGCGAGCCGCGCGGGGCTCGCGCTGCTGCGCGCGCTGCGGCGATGAATCAGTTCAATTCACGAGCTCGGTGAACGCAGCTCGAGGATCGGCGTGTCGGTGACCGGCAGGCGCTGCGCGCCGAGGAGCGATGCGTAGGTGGCGAGCTGAGCGTGGAACGCGCGGCTCCAGGTGAAATGCCGCAGTACGCGCGCGCGGGCCGCAGCACCCACCGCGTCGAGGTCGCGCTCGTAGAGCGAGGCGATCGCCGCCGCCATGCCGGCCGCGCTGTGGGGCTCGGCGAGCGCCCCGACCGTGTCGTCGACGAATTCCGGGAAGGCGCCGGCGCAGGCTGCCACCACCGGACGTCCACAGGCCATTGCCTCGAGTATCACGAGGCCGAAGGTCTCCTTGGTGCCCGCGTGCACGAGCGCATCGGCGGAGGCGATCCACCGGGCGAGCTCGTGACTGTCGCGGCGGTACGGCATGATGGTGACGTTGGCCGCCGGGCGCGAGCGACGCCCGCCGCCGATGAGCAGCAGGTGGTAAGGCGTACCGAGCCGTGCGAAGGCCTGCAACAGCACCGGCAGGTTCTTCTCCTCCGCGAAGCGCCCGGCATACACGAGCACACGCGCGCGCGCCGGCAGATCCAGGCACTCGCGCAGCGAGTCGCTGCGACGCGCCGGGTGGAAGACTTCGGCATCAACACCGAGCGGCTGGTGCACCACCTGCGGGACGCCGACACTCCGCAAGTACTCACACATCACCCGGCTCGGTGCGAACACCAGGTCGCACCGCTCGTACAGCAGGCGCACGTAGCGGCGCAGCACCGGCTCGGTCCACCAGCCGCAGAAGCGGTGGCTCGCCAGTTGCGGCAGGTTCGAGTGATAGAAGCCCGCCAGCGGGATGCCGCGGCGCTGTGCCACGACCCAGCCGGCCCAGGCAGGGTGGAAGACGTCGCCCGCTTCGATGAGCGTCGGCTCCAGCGCATCGAGCAGCCGTGTCCAACGCCGCGGATTGAGCGGCAGGCGGTAGTTGAAAGTGCCGGGCACCGGGTAACCCGACAGCGTGCACACCCCGCCGCGCTCGAGCTGCGTGTCGACGCCGGGAACCACGATGGTGTGTTCCCACGAGGTGTGTGCCGCGAGCCAGGCGTGTTTTGCCGAGAGGTAGCGCTTAACGCCACCGCTGGTCGGCGAATAAAACAAGGTCGCGTCGACGAGATGCACGGTTGGTTTTTTGCCCGCCAAAGACGACATTGCACCTTTTATGATAGTTGAGTGTCAAGCGTGGGCGCGAACCCTTCTGGCTGGCGTCGGCGTGATGTTGGGAATGACGTGAGTGTAAGATCGGATCGGAAACGCACGATGCAGCCGCAAGGGTCTGACCCATGAGCGAGACCGTGACCCCCGCACGGCGCGGCCGCGACAGCCGTCGCGCACGCGCCCAGTCGATCGCCGTCAAATACCCCTACATCCGCCGGCGGCTGAAGCCGGTCGAGCTCCTGAGCCCGGAAGCGATCGAGGTGATCGAGGCCAATGCCGAGACCATCCTCGAGGAGATGGGGATCGAGTTCCGGCGCGATCCGGAGTCGCTGCGCCTGTGGCGGGATGCCGGCGCGGACGTGAAGGGCGAGCGTGTTCGCATCCCGCGCGGCATGGCGAAGAGACTGCTCGCCACCGCGCCCGAGGAATTCACGCTGTTTGCCCGCAATCCCGAGCGCAACGTCCGCTTCGGCGGCGATGCCACGGTTTTCTCGCCGGTGGGCGGCCCGCCGTTCGTCTATGACATCGAGCGTGGCCGCCGCTACGGCACACTCGAGGATCTGACGAACTTCATCAAGCTCGCCCACATGGCGCCGGCGATCCACTTCTCGGGCGGCTGCATGTGCGAGCCGATGGAGATTCCTCCCAACAAGCGCCACCTCGATATCCAGTACGCTTTCTTCCGCTACTCGGACCAGGGCTGCGAGGCCACTCCGGAAACCGGTGGTCACGCGGAGGATGCGGTCGCGCTGGCGCAGACCCTGTTCGGCTCCACCTTCCTCGAAACCCACCCCGTGGTGCTCGGCAACATCAACTCGAATTCGCCGCTGGTGTTCGACGGCCGCATGCTGCGGGCGCTGCGGGCGTTCGCCAGCCACAACCAGGGCACCATCGTGGTGCCCGCGGTGCTCGCAGGCGCGATGGGTCCGGTAACACCCGCCGGCTGCCTGGCCGAGATCCTCGCCGAGACACTCGCCGGCATGGCGCTCACGCAGCTGGTGCGCCCTGGCGCCCCGGTGATCCTCGGTTCCTTCGTCGGCGCGATCTCGATGCGCACGGGAGCCCCGACCTTCGGCACACCGGAGGCGACCCAGATGATCTTTGCGACCGCGCAGCTCGCACGGCGGCTGAGAGTCCCCTGCCGCAGCGGCGGGTCGCTGTGCGCATCCAAAGTCGCCGATGCGCAGGCCGCCTACGAGAGCGCGCATACGCTGCTGCCGACGCTGCTCGCCGGCGTCAACCTGGTGACGCACGCGGCCGGCTGGCTGGAAGGTGGCCTGGTCGCGAGCTACGAGAAGTTCGTCATGGACGCGGACCAGTGCGCCATGATGCAGATGCTGGCGCAGGGCATGGATCTCACCGAGCGTGGCCAGGCGCTCGATGCGATCCGCGAGGTCGGCCCCGGCAACCACTTCCTCGGCTGTGCGCATACTCTCGCCAACTTCGAGACCGCTTTCTATCAGTCGACCATCGCGGACTACTCCTCCTACGAGCAATGGGCGCTCGAGGGCCGGCTGACCTCGGAGCAGCGCGCCAATCGCGTATGGAAGAAGATGCTGGCGGACTACCAGGATCCGGGAATCGATCCGGCGCGGGATGAGGCGATGCTGGAGTTCATCGCGCGGCGCAAGGCAGTGCTGTCGGACACCATCGACGACGAGTGACGCGCCGCGGATAGCGCAGGTTTCTCTGCCTGGCGCTAGGCGCGAGCCGCAGCTGCGGCGCGCAGCTGCCGCCAGAGCGCCTGATGCAGTGCCAGATAACCTGCCGCGATCACGCGCCTCTCCGGCGGGAGCATGGCATTGACCCGCGCGAGTGCGTGAAAGGGCACCGAAGGGAAGCAGTGGTGCGCGGCGTGATAGGGCATTCGCCAGGTGAGCAGCAGTACCGCCGTGTTGGTACAGGTCGTGCGCGTGTTGGCGAGCATGTCGTCATCGAAGGCGCAGCCGGTGTGCTCCGCGAGCAGAAAGAGCCTGAGGAACGGTTGCCCGAGAAGCGCGGGCACGATCCAGTAGATGAGCACATCCGCACGCTGCAGGTAAAGCGAGACCGCGGCAATCGCGAGGTAGCACCCCCAGAGGATGCGCGCCTCGCGCACCACCTCTGCAGCGCGGGCCGCCGGCACGAATGGCTCGGTGACGCGACCGGTGAGCGCATGGCGCAAGCTCGTCTGCAGACGCTCGCCCCAGTACGGCAGGCCTGACACGCGCCACCAGTAAGCAGCCGGCGTCGCCGGAGCCGCTACCGCCAACTCCGGATCGCGGGCGCGGTCCTGGGTGTAGCGGTGATGCGCAAAATGGAACAGCCGAAAATAGCTCGGCGGCAGGATCAGCAGCGCACCGCACGCCCACGCGACCGCATCGTCGAGCGCACGGCTGGCGAAGGCGGTGCGATGAATGCACTCGTGCAGCGCGCAGAAGAGGAAAACCAGCACGATGCCGTGGAGGATCAAGGCCGCGGCGAGCCACGGGTGTCCGCGACTCGCCCACACCACAGCGCCCGTCGCCACCAGGAGCCCGAGATGGGTGCCAAGCTGTAACGCGCCGCGCGCATCCGAGCGCCGCGACAGCCGTCGGATCGTCTCACGCGGCAGAAGCGAAGTCGGCACTGCGTCGATATCCATCGCACCTCTCCGCCGGCGATTCTAAGCCCGAACCCCGCTCGACCCGAGAGCGTGAGCGGAATGGCGAGCTCCGGCAGAGAGCGCCAATAAAATCAAGCGACTACGGAGCCACGCCCGGATGGGCGTCGGCCTGAATCTCAGGCGGGTTTGATATTGGCGTTCAGGCGGAAGAGGTTCGAGGGATCGTAGCGCTTCTTCAGAGCGACCAGGCGGGAGTAGTTGTCCCCGTACGCGGTCTGGACGCGATGGGCATGCACGTCCTGTTGCGACTCGCCGAGATTCACATAGTAGCCTTCGGTATAGGGCTCGAGCTTCGCCCACGCCGCACGCGTCCACTCGGTGTTGCGCTCCGCGCCCTCACCGGGAACCTTCCAGAACGAGGCCAGCACCATGTCGTATCTCGCGTGGCGGTTCCAGAAGGCCGTCGCGCTCGGTGCGACGCGGTTGGCCGCGCTGCCGAGCGGCTGGAAGCCGATGAACGCGAACCCGAATGGCACGGGTGTTGCCTCGATGAAGTCGATGGCGGCGTCGATGAGGGCGGGCGTGAGCGTGCGCGCCATGCCTCCTTTGAAATAACCGCCGTAGGGAAAGGGTTTCACCGGATCCGCGGCGCCCTGCAGCTTGAGGTAGGTCGCAGGGCCGAGCTTGTCGGATAGCGGCTTGCCGAGGCCCCGCAGGGGCGCGAGCACCCGCTCACCGTCCGCGGGCGATCCGCAATAACAGACGTCGAAAGCCAGGCTCGGTCCATCCTTCGCATCGATGCGGAATTCGGGCAGCACACACAACTCATCGGGCGCGTTCGCAATGTAGTCGACGAAGCTGCGCATCAACTGGCGTGAGCCGGCGAGCGGAAAGGTGACCTCACCGCCGTACAGCGTCGGCCCGACCTGGTGAAGCCGGTACTCGAAGGAGGTGACGATCCCGAAGTTGCCGCCGCCACCGCGCAGGCCCCAGAACAGGTCCGGGTTCTCCTGGGCGCTGGCACGCAGCAGCTTGCCATCGGCCGTGACCACTTCCGCGCTGGTGAGGTTGTCGATCGTGAGTCCGTACTTCGGCCCGATGCGGCCGAACCCGCCGCCGAGCGTGAGTCCCGCGATCCCCGTGTCGGATGCGGTGCCGGCGGTCGTCGCGAGTCCAAAAGCCTGTGACTCGCGATCGAACTGCCCGATGAGCGTGCCGGGCTCGACGCGAGCCAACTTCGCCGCCGGGTCGATGTGCACGCTACGCATGGGCGAGAGGTCGATCTCGAGCCCGTTATCGCACACCGATTGGCCCGAAAGACTGTGGCCGCCGCCGCGGACCGAAGTGAGCAGGCCGTGCGCGCTGGCAAAGCTGACCGCACGCATGACGTCCGCCGCCCCCGCGCACCGGGCAATGAGTGCCGGCTTGCGGTTGAATGCGGCATTCCACAGGCGCCGCGCGTCGTCGTAACCCGCGTCGCCCGCCGTCAACAACTCGCCGCGCAGGCCCGCGCGCAAATCCGCAACGTCGGCTGGCGTGAGTGTGAGTTGACGACCATCGAGACCGACGGCGGCAATCTCCGTGCCCGCGGCGCTGAGGCGACGCAACGGCAGGGAAGCCGCGGCGAGCGCAGCGAGTCCCGCTGTACAGAAGGTTCTTCTTCTCATCATGTCTCACCCCGGGCGGAACGCCGTGAAGGGTGCGCCGTGCGCTCAGCGAGTGTCAAGCGCGGCGGCCGGGCGGTGAACCCATGATCCCGCCGCGTGCGGCTGTGGCACACTACCGCGCCTTCGTGTCCGGCGCGACGGCCACGACATCGAGGTGGTCAGCCATGAGCCAACTCCTGCGACGACTGGTCGTCCTGCAGCCCGGTGAGGCGCCGGCCCTGTTGGCGTCGTTCGCGACGCTGCTGTGCACCTTCTCGAGCTACACCATCCTGCGCCCGGTGCGCGATGCGCTCGGCATCACTTCAGGACTCGAGAAGATCCCCTACCTGTTCTGGGGAGTATTCGTCGTGATGCTGCTGCTGCAGCCG
>Ga0306920_100006738_pt1 | contig 15037 bp, 16 predicted proteins | sample flu12Cox44000170_FD_204666 | JGI IMG/M metagenome (GOLD analysis project Ga0306920, IMG submission 204666) | Lab enrichment of tropical soil microbial communities from Luquillo Experimental Forest, Puerto Rico - flux4day.12C.oxic.44.000.170 (v2)... | ecosystem: Environmental > Terrestrial >... | reverse complement strand
CAAGGCGTCGCCGACCTGGAAACCCTGATGCCGATGCTGTTCTCCGAGGGCGTCGTGACCGGGCGGATCACCCTGGACCAGTTCGTCGCGCTGACCTCGGCCCGCGCGGCCCAGCTGTTCGGCCTGGCCCCCCGCAAGGGCACCATCGCGGCCGGCGCCGACGCCGACCTCACGCTCTGGGATCCCGGCGAGCAGCGGATGATCAACGGGGCCACCATGGCCTCACGGGCGGGATACTCCGTCTACGACGGCTGGACCGTCACCGGATGGCCGCGGTTCGTCATCCGCCGCGGCCAGACAGTGCTGGCCGACGGCCAATGCACGGCCCAGCGCGGCCAAGGCCAATGGGTACACCGCGGCCCAGCGCCCGGACCGGGCGCGCGGCCCTGACCAACGAGCGCGGCTGAGCACCTCTATGGCCCAACGATGGATGCTCGCCTCATCGGCCGAGCAACCCGAGTTCCTGAGCACGGCTCACTGCCTCCTCCCGGCTGTGCACGCCGAGCCGCTGATACAGCCGTGCGGCCCGTTCCTTGGCTGCGGACCGGGAGATGCCCAGCTTGCCGGCGATGACCGAAAACGGCACCGGCTGCGGGAGGTAGCGGAGAATCTGGGCCTCCGACCTGGTGATCGATGCGGCGCGCATCTTGGCCTGGGCCTCCTTCGTGGCCTCGGCAGCCACCTCATCGGCGGCGCTGATCAGCGCGAGGTCTCCGGCGACGGCCTCGCCGGCCGCCTGGGCCGCGGCGTCCGTGATCAGCCCGGCCTCGGTCAGCGCGGTGACCGCCTCGTGCGCAGCCGCCTCCTCGATCAGCCCGGCCGCGATCAGCACACCGGCCGCCTCTGCGGCTGCCGCTTCCTGGACCCGCTCGGAGGCAGCCTCCGCCTCGGCGGCCTTAGCGCTGGCCGCGACGGCCCGGAGGACGGCGGCAGCCTCCGCGGCTTGCGCCTCGGCGATCACCGCCGAGGCTTCCTCCACCGCGGCGATCTCGGCTGCGATAGCCCGGCTGACATCTCCGGCCAGGAAGTCGTCACTGAGCAGCGCGCCACCGGCAGCAGACACGGCATCGACAAGCGGGCCAGCCCACAAATGCTCCACCAGCAGCAAGGCCACCGCGCTTCCTGACTCGAGAGAGTCCGCCAGGCCCGCCACGGTAGCCACGACGGAAACCACCGGCCCGCCAGCCGCCCCGCCGTCGGCCGGGCGGCGGCTCCCGTTCCCCGTCCCGAAGGGGGAGAGGCCGGCCAGCAGCGAGCCGAAATCCTCGCCGTTGCCGACCTCCAGCTCCGCCACTATGCCATCCTGGCCCTTGGCCAGGATGATCATGTCCAGCACGCGCAGCACGCCGCGACCCTCGATCCGGTCGACCTCCGCCAGCAGGCGGCTCTCAGCATCGACATCGAGGCGAAAGGTCAGCGCGATCATTTGCAGGGGCGCGGGCATTTGTGCTCTCCTCCAGCGGGATCCGGCGATAGCCACCTGGGGCGGCTTCGCACCACCTAATGCTCACTCCGATTCACGTCAGGCTACGCGGGCCGACGATGGTTTGCGTGGCCGCCTTCCCGGTTACTCGTAGCGGAAGCCGCCGAGGAAACGGCGAAAGACGCCGCCTTCGCGGGTTAGGGCGGGGCCGGGGGGGGGCGCGACCGCGCGCTGGCGGGCGATGGGCTGGTCGTAGTCGGTGCGGACGATGGCGTCGACGATCTGAGGTTCGCTGAAACCCTCGGAGCCTTCGATCTGAGGCACGTAACCGACGAGCATGCCGTCCCGCATGACCTGGGCCTCCAAGCCGGCTGTGCCGTCGGTGTCCCATTCGGCTTCGCGGCCGCCGGGCAGTGGCACGCGAACACCGAACTGACCGGCGCCCGCGCGCAGCAGGTGCGCGTTGACGCCACGGTCACGAAGGGCGTCGGTTACTCGGCGGGCCACGAATTCGTCCATGCCAGGAAGGTAGTGATCGTTCTTGAGAGAGCGCTGACCGCCGGCTGAGCGTTTGCGCCTCTCGAGCATGGCCTCGCCTGGCCACAAGTAATCGTCCTCAGCGGTCGGGTGTGAGCCCGGGGCAACTCCCCAGGGCCACGATTCACCCGCTTCTGAGTCAGGCCGCAGCGTCGGCCTGTGCCGGCCGGATCATGGCCTGGTCCTTCGGCTAAACGCCCGGATGTTAGCCGAAAGTGTCCGCGTTCGGGACCCCGATGGAGGCGTGTGACTGCACCACCTTCCACTGGCCACTTTCGCGAATAAGGACACAGGTCATCCGCACCGGCCGCTCGCCGCCGCCGGCCCGCGTGAAACGCCCGCGCCCCTCAGCCCAGGCGACATCGCCCTGAACGTGAACGTCCATGTCGTCGGTTATCGCCTGGATGTCGTCCCCGCCGCCAACCGCGGCCACGGCATCCACGACCTGATTGCTCGTCTCCCATTCCTCCGGGTCAGTCCCGATATGGACGGTATCGGGGCGCCCGGAGAGCATGGAACGCAGCCGGGCCGCGTCACCAGCGTTCTGCGCCTCGAGCGTCTCGTCGATGACCTTGCGGACCTCGTCCTCGGCCCCAGTTCCAGTCATGTCTTTCCCCCCTCAATCCGGCTGCCTACAGAGCAGTGTTGTCCCCGCGGCGGGTACACGCAACAGGCACGCGGAAGAGCCTCGCCGGGCGGCACCTGCCCGCTGCCGGTTCGGAAGGAATCAACGTCCGCACGGCGCTGCGGAGCTAAGCAGGCAACGGGCCACGGAAGTGGTGCAACGGGCGCAATGGCGCTGCCCGTCCGCAAGCCAAGCGGAGCGTTGATCAGCGTTGACCAGATCTTTAGAACTTGGTCCCCTTCTCGCCATGGGCCGTTCACCTGTGCCTTTCGCTCCGCTGCACCAAATGTCACTCAGATCGCATAGAAATCGTCTTGTGAACATCTTCAGCCTGCGTACAGCTGCTTGGCTGGGCGCCACGGTCATCGCGGCGGGTCTGCTGGGTACGGCCGGATGCTCCAGCTCCAGCTCCACCGCTCCCAGCGCCAGCGCGTCGCCCAAGACGTTCACCGTCAAGCAGATCGTCTTGGGCGAGACGCTGAAGCACAGCTTCCAGCCGAACGGCACGGGGGCCATGCAAACCGAGCACCTTGTCCAGCCGGACGACATCGCTGCCCTGGGCGGCCACCTCTATGTCGGGTTCCAGAACAACGTCGGCTCGCAGGGAGAGCCGAGCGGTTCCGGCAACGTGGACAGCACCCTGGTCGAGCTCACGCCTACCGGTTCCATCGTGAAGCAGTGGGACCTGAAGGGCAAGATCGACGGGATGGGCGCCGACCCCGCCACCGGGCAGGTCATCGTGACTGTCGACGAGGACTCGAAATCCAGCCTGTACGTGGTTTCCGGCGGGACCGCCACGCACTACACCTACACCCAGTCGCCGCTCCCGCACAAAGGCGGCACCGACGGCGTCGCGGTGTACAACGGGAAGATCCTGATCGCCGCGTCCGCGCCCGGCACCTCCGGCACGGCGCCAAAGGACGCGCCGGCGGTGTACGTGGTCACGCTGAACGCCGCGGCCAAGACCGCAGCGGTCGCTCCGTTCTTCGCCATCAACGCGACCGCCACCGCGGTCAACGGCACGAACGCCGGCAAAACCGTCACCCTCGCGCTCACGGACCCGGACTCGACCATGGTCATACCGTCGGGTTCGCCGAAGTTCGCCGGGGACTTCATGCTGAACGCCCAGGGCGACCTGCAAATGATCTTCTCCGGTCCCAGTGGCCAGAACCTGCAGGTACTGAAGATCTCTCAAGCGGTCGACGACAGCGCCGTGGCGACCTCGGCCGGCGGTACGCTGTACATGACGGACTCCAGTGCCGACTCGGTCGTTGCCATGACGGGCCCGTTCAAGCCGGGGACCATGTACACCGCGATAGCGCCATGCAACTCCAACAGCGCCCCAGCCACCTGCCCTAACCCCCCCGCCTGGCCGCCCAACTCCCTGGGCACGGTCAACCTGACGACCGGCGCGGTGGCGACCGCCTACCACGGGCCAGTCACGCCCAAGGGCATGGTCTTCGTCCCGTAACCGGCACGACACGAACCGACCGACCGAGGGCCGCCCGCAAACTGGCGGCCAGTGACCGGCAAGAATCGCTCCGGCCAGTCGGTGCCCGCCTAGCGGGGCACGGTGTGGTCCCCGCCGGCCGAGGCCGGCGGGGACCACGAACACAGGGGGTGCCGTTCAGGTCGGCTTGATGTGCATCTTCGTCTGGACGGGAATGCGCTTGTCCGCCCGCACGGCCGCCTCGTCCTTGAGGTTGACGACCACCTCCAGGACGCCCCTGTCGTAGCTGGCCCGGATGTGGTCCTCATCGGCGCGTTCGGGCAGCGCGACACTGCGGGCGAATGCACCGTACCGGAACTCCGACCGGTGCTTGCCCTCGTTCTCCTCCTGCCTGTGTGCGCTGATCGTGAGGATGCCTTTAAACACCGTGACCTCGATGTCCTTGTTCGGGTCGACCCCGGGCAGTTCCGCCCGCAGCACATAGGTCCCGTCCTCGACGTAGTCCTCCACCCGCATGGGATGGCTGGCGGCGGGGCGGAGCACCGTCCATGGCGACTCGAGCCATTCGAAGACGTCCATGAACGGCCCCCGGAAGTCCCGGTGGGTCAGCGTACTCATCGATCACACCTCCTTTCTGATCGTGCCGATACCTTCATTCGAGCGCGCGTACGTGTGGCTCTCTAGAGCCAAATGTGCTGACTTGCGAGGACCTTCGGCCCCCGCGCGGTGTCAGCGGTCCGGGCCATGAATCACCGGCTTGCGAATGGTCCGGCTCAGGCAGGGCTACGAGCGGGCTTGCCGCGCGTTCATGATGACCTCGATTGCTGACGGCTTGCCGACACTGAGTAGCGACGCATTAACCGAGCGACGGCAAGGGCCGCTCGCCGGGCAATCCCGTCCGCACCTCAGCGACCCAGGGGCCTACCAGGGCCGGCCCGGTCGTTGCCCCGTCCTGGTCGGTGCAGTCGGCGCCCAGCAGCGCCGCGACCGTCGTCCCCAGCGCGTCGGCCAGCCCCACGAGGCAGGCCATTGTCACAACGGCGGGGTGTGTCTCGATATAGGTGAGGTAAGCCACGGAGAGGCCGGCCCGGACCGCAAGTTGCTTGCGGCTCCAGCCAAGCTGCTCCCGGAGGATCGTGATGTGCCTGCCCAGGTCGCCCGGGCCCGGTGTGCCGTCGTCATACATCTGCCCGCTCCTTCCCACCTGGCCGGCCCCGCGGGGGCAGGGCCATCGATACCACCCTCGTCGGCAGGCAGTGCGCAACGCAGGGGCAATCGTCCTGGCGGTACTGGGTCCTTAGGCCCTAGGGCCTATCCGGCGGTGGCCCTGGCCGGATTGCCCGCAGATCATCATCCGGTTTGGCTATGGCCCGCGTAGCGCCGAAACGCCCGGTGGCAGGCACCGGATTGTCGCGTCATATTGCGGAATTATCACGCTCGCCGGTCCGGACTCTTAGCGCACTGTCCACGGAGCTCACCCAGATCTTACCGTCGCCGATAGATCCGGTATTCGCACATTTCGCGATGGCGCTCACCACGGCATCAGCGAACTCACCCGGGATGACAATATCGACCCGGACCTTAGGCAGCAGCACAGCAGAAGACCCGGCGGAACTTGCCGGGCCGCCGCGCCCGAACTGCTGGCCGAAGCCAACGACCTCGGTGGCAGTCAAGCCACGGGCCCCAGCCGCGACTACCGCGGGCACCAGATCGTCAGCGACTTCGGGCTTGACAATTGCGGTGATCAGCTTCATGGGGAGTCTGCCTCCTCTAGATGCGCCTACTGCCAGGCTCGGCCGTGCGGCCGAGCTGGGACAGGGTCGAAGGTCAGCCAGAGGGGGTTCGAGAGTCCCAAGGGGGCACCGGCGCGTCAGGCACGGGTCAAGGCGGATCATGCAGCGCTGGATCAGGCGGGGCCAGGAGACTTACATTGGCGATGAGCATCCGGGGGAGGTGGGCGCCGTGGACAACCCGGCTGAGCCGGGCAGCGTGCGGCTGATGGAGGCTACCGCGCTGGACCGGCTGTTCGCATCGCTGCATGATGACGGCTACATCGTCATAGGTCCTACGGCGCGGGATGGCGCGATCGTCCTTGACGAGCTCGCCGCCGCCAGTGACCTGCCGTTCGGCTGGGGCGTGCAACTCGCGCCCGGTGGATACCATCTTCGCCGCCGCGATGACACCGCAGCGTTCGGGCACTCCGCAGGGCCCGGATCCTGGAAACAGTTCCTGCACCCGCCCAGGGAGAAGCTGTGGTCCGCGCGCCTGGCCGACGGCGGTTTCGAGATCGAGCAAGCCGGACGTGAATCCAGGCAGCCACGGCTGGCGTTCTTCGGCGTGCGCCCGTGCGACCTGCGCGCGATTCAGATCCAGGACCAGGTGCTCGGCCGGGGCAGCGGCAACTCGCGGTACGCGGCCCGGCGCGCTGCCGTCCTCATCGTAGCGGTGAACTGCACCGAGCCCGGCGAGACCTGCTTCTGCACGTCTATGGGGACAGGGCCGGCGGCCGGTCCCGGCTACGACCTGGCGCTGACCGAGCTTGTCAGCGGCGAGCGGCACGCGTTCCTCGTCGATGTCGGCACAGAAGCGGGCGCCTCGGTGCTGGCCGGCGTGCCTCACACGCCCGCCGGTGCGGCGATGATCGACCGGGGGCGCTCGGCTGTTGCCGAGGCGTCGCAGCATATGGGCCGCTCCATGCCAGCCGCCGGGCTGCGGGAGCTGATGGCGGGCAGCCATGACGCCGATCGCTGGGATGACGTCGCGTCCCGGTGCCTGACCTGCGGCAACTGCACGCTGGCCTGCCCGACCTGCTTCTGCACCTCGGTGGAGGATGTCACCGACCTGTCCGGCGATCATGCCGAGCGGTGGCAGCACTGGGCATCCTGCTTCGACCTGGACTTCTCCTACCTGCACGGCGGCCCGGTCCGGGCCTCCGCCGACAGCCGGTACCGGCAGTGGCTCACCCACAAGCTGGGGACCTGGCACGACCAGTTCGGCAGCTCCGGCTGTGTCGGATGCGGGCGGTGCATCGTGTGGTGCCCGGTCGGCATCGACATCACCGAGGAGGTCGCGGCGCTGCAAGCCGAAGCGCAAGCCAATCAAATCAAGAACGCCGAGACGAAGGATGGTTCGCCATGAGCGGCGTGACGACGGCCGACCTTACCGAACACGCCTTCCTGCGCGGCATGGCGGACGGTCACCTCGCCGTGCTCGCCCGGGATTGCTGGGTCGTTCCGGTGCGACAGGGGCATCGGCTTTTCACCGAGGGCGACACGGCGCGCCGGTTCTGGCTCATCCGCAGCGGCCACGTCGCACTCGACGTGCACGCGCCCGGAGGCCGCAACCTCATCGTCGAAACTCTGGGCCCAGGCGACCTCCTCGGCCTGTCCTGGCTCGCCCCGCCGTACCAGTGGCAGTTCAGCGCGACGGCCGTTCAGGACACCATGACGTTCGAGTTCAACGCCGACGCGGTCCACGAGGCTTGCGAATCCGATGCCGGCCTCGGATACCAGCTGCTGCGGCGGGTCATGTCCACCGCGTCGTCGCGGCTGCAGGCCACCCGGATCCGGCTGCTCGACATCTACGCGGCGGCCGGCACGGTACATGGTGGGCCGTGAGCCAGGTGGCCGCCCCCGTGCTGCCGGCGCGCTACCAGGTGGTGGAGCGCCAGGAGGAAACGCATGACACGGTGACGCTCGGCCTGCGGCCGGTGGACCAGCCGATTCCCGCGTACCAGCCGGGGCAGTTCACCATGCTGTATGCGCCGGGCATCGGCGAGGTCCCGATTTCCATCAGCGGCACGGGCCCCGACCGCGGACTGGTGCACACGGTGCGGGCGGTGGGCGCGGTGACCCGCGCGCTGTGTGCTTGCACGCCCGGGCGGGTGATCGGGGTTCGCGGGCCCTACGGCACTCACTGGGACGTGGCTAGTGCGGCCGGTAACGACCTGCTGATCGTGGCGGGCGGTATCGGGCTCGCGCCGCTGCGCGGGGCGCTGCTCTCCGCGCTCGGGCGCCGGAAGCGGTACCGGCGCGTCGTGGTGCTGGCGGGTGCCCGGTCACCGGAGGAAGTCGTCTTCGCCCGCGAGCTGGATGGGTGGCGCGACGACGGTGCCGAGGTAGCGGTGACCGTGGACCAGGCTGCGGCCGGCTGGACCGGTCATGTTGGCGTGGTGACGCAGCTCATCGGCCGCGCGCACCTCGATGCCGGTCAGACCACGGCGTTGATCTGCGGGCCCGAGGTGATGATGCGGATCACCGCCCGGGAGCTACGTGCGCTAGGCATCCCGGCCGCGCGGATCCGGGTGTCGCTGGAACGAAACATGCAATGCGGGGTTGCCGAGTGCGGGCACTGCCAGCTCGGACCGCTACTGCTCTGCCGGGACGGGCCGGTGATCAGTTACGAGGCAGCCCTGCCACTGCTCGCGATACGGGAGCTCTGATGACGACGACGCAGCGGCCGCGGCTCGCGGTGTGGAAGTTCGCCTCCTGCGACGGCTGCCAACTGACCTTGCTCGACTGCCAGGACGAGCTGCTCGCGCTCGCCGGACAGATCGAGATCGCCCATTTCACCGAGGCAACCAGCACAGACCTCGAGGGACCATACGATGTCTCGCTGGTCGAGGGTTCGGTGACCACTCCCGAGGACGCGGACCGGATCCAGCGGGTGCGGGCGCAGTCCCGGACGCTGGTCACCATCGGCGCGTGCGCCACGTCGGGCGGGGTCCAGGCCTTGCGCAACTTCGTCGACGTCGCGGAGTTCCGCGCCGCCGTGTACGCACGCCCGGAATACGTGGCGACGCTGGCGACCTCGACGCCCATCGCTGACCATGTCCGGGTCGACTTCGAGCTGCGCGGCTGCCCCATCGACAAGCGCCAACTCCTCGAGCTGATCACCGCGCTGCTGGCGGGCCGCCAGCCGCGGATTCCCGGCCACAGCGTGTGCGAGGAGTGCAAGCGCCGTGGCACCGCCTGCGTCATGGTCGCGCACGGCACGCCGTGCCTCGGGCCGGTCACCCAGGCCGGATGCGGAGCCATCTGCCCGGCCTACGGCCGCGGCTGCTACGGCTGCTTCGGCCCGGTGGCCGAGCCGAACACCGCGGCGCTCATCCCGCAGTTGCGTCGGCTCGGCATGGACACGGCCGGCCTGCACCGGGTGTTCGCCACCTTCAATGTGGCCTCCCCCGGTTTCCGGAGGGCTCGGGACCAGGCAGCCGAGGACCAGCACGGCGCGGCTGCCGCAGAGTAACCCGCCCGGCCCGGTACGGATCAACAGGGCCGGCCGCCGCGAGCCTGGGCGAGATGCTCAGGGCAGCAACGCCCTGGTTGTGCTGGCCGGGGCGGAGGTGCCCGGATAATGGGACGTTCGGCCCGGTGCCGGCTGGACATTTCATGGCGCGGGGACGCGGAACGCTAGCCGTGCAGGTCACGCAAAACGGCACCGGCCAGCGTGTCGATGACGGCGGCCACGGCAGGGCTCAGGCCGGTGCCCTGGCTCAGGTCACCCGCCTCGACCGCGTGCACGATCAGCCTGCCCGGCATGCGGTCAAGCGCCCGTCCCAATCCGACGGCGTCGTCGAGCCCGAAGCCGTGTGAGGTGACCGGCACGCCCGGGCCCATGGTGGGATGGTCCAGGACCATCCGGTGCAACCGTCCGGGAACAGCCGGTTCGGCCCGCACCGCATCTACCACGATGGCGAGCCGGGCGCCTGCCCAGGCTTCGATCAGCCGGGTCGGCTCGCCGTCATTGACCGTCAGGGCGACGCCAACTGGCACCTGTCCGGCGAGCACGGCGACGACCGCTGGACCGACCGCATCATCGCGCCGGAACTCGTTGCCAACGCCGATCACGACCGCCCGGCGGCGCGGCGTCACCGGCGGTCGATCCGCAGGTCGAGGAAGTGGGTGGCGCAGGAGATGCAGGGGTCATAGTTCCGGATTGCCTGCTCGCAAGCGCGGGTGAGCCGCCCGTCGTCGAAGTCGAGCCTTTCAGCCACGAAACGCCTGAGGTCGTCCTCAATCGCCCGCTGGTTCTGCGAGGTTGGCGGGACGATGCGCGCACTGGCGATGGTCCCGTCGGCGTCGATCTCATACCGGTGGTAGAGCACTCCGCGGGGGGCCTCGGAGACCCCATAACCGGTGGCTGCCCGGGCGGTCATGGTAATGGCCGGCTTGGCCGGTCGGCGATAGCCGTCGATCAGCCGCAGCGCTTCCTCGATCGCGCAGACGATCTCGACCGCGCGCACGATGATGCTGCGGAACGGGTTGCGGCACTCGGGCCCGAGGCCGGCCTCGGCGGCGGCCTGTGCGGCTAGCGGCGGCAGCGACCCGGAGTTGAGGGTGTACCTGGCCAGCGGCCCGGTCAGGTAGCGGTCGTTACCGGCCTGCCCGTTCCCGGTCAGCCGCGCGTGCAGGGCCGTCGAGTGGGGCACCTGCTCTTCGGTGACGTGCTGCTCGAACTCCGCGGCAGTGAACACCAGGCCGCTGCTGGTGGCCACCGTCCCCCTTTCGATGGGATACCGGCCGGGATCGGCCAGCGCCAGCAGTTCATGGGGGCAGGTGAAGTCCGGGAAGTCAAATCCGGCAACCCACCGGACCGTGTCGATCGCCAACGGGAGCGCGGCGCGCAGTTGCCTGGCCAGCGGAGCGAGCTCGGCTGGCGACGGCGCCCGGTAGAACCCGCCGATCCGGACGTTCACCGGGTGGATCGATCGCCCGCCGAGAAGTTCCATGATCGCGTTACCGGCGCTTCGCAGGGTGAGGCCGCGCTCCACAACCTCCCGGTGCTCGGCCGCCATCTCGACGGCGCCCGGGTACCCGAGGAAGTCCGGTGCGTGCAGCATGTAAATGTGCAGTGCGTGACTGCCGATCCACTCTCCGCAGTACAGCAGCCGCCGCAAATCCGCCAGCGGTTCATCCAGCTCGGCCCCGCACGCGTCCTCGATTGCCTGGCAGGCGCTGGTCTGGTAGGCGACGGGGCAGATGCCGCACACCCGCGCGGTGATGTCCGGTGGCTCGGTGAACGCGCGGCCCCGCAGGAACGCCTCGAAGAATCGCGGCGGCTCGTAGATATCCAGCCGCACCTCCGCCACATGGCCGTCGCTGACCAGCACGTGCATCGCGCCCTCGCCCTCCACGCGGGCGAGCCCGCGGGCTACCAGAGTGCGATCGTGTCTATGCGTCATCAGACCTGCCCGCATAACTCAGCCGATCCTGGACCGCGACAACGCCTTCTATGTGTCGTACCCGTTCGGTCAGTTCCTGGCCGGCCTGGTCGTTCTCCGGGCGTCCGGTAAGCGTCACGACACCATCGTGCATGGTGACGGCGAACGGTTGCGAGTCGACCAGGACACTTTCCGCGATGGCCTCCTCGGCCGCCTGGTCATCCGCGTCTTACCGGAGTGCCACGCCGGCGGGATGCATGAGGGCGCAGGCGAGCCGGGCGATGAAGCTGCGCACGGCCACGGCTGCGAAGCACCGCACGATGGCGGGGTCGAGCCCGGTTTCCGCCGGGCCCGTCGGCCGGTACACCCCCGTCACTGCGAGCAGCGTGGCCGTATCCCCGGCTGGGGTGAGCGTCAAAGCGGCGTCCAATGCCGGGCATACGGTGCCGTCCGGCCCGATCGCCTCCCAGCGCAACCAGAGGCGGGCACGGCCCGGTGTTTCGGCAATATCTTCGGCCCGTACCCCGGCCAGCCGGGACATTCCTGCCGGAGTTCCCACCGTCTCCACCAGGCCGGTGATCCCCGCGCGGTAGGCGTACTCGGCGGCGCCCAGCAGCACGCCGTCCGCGGCTAGGCGCCCCAGCCGGCGCTGGGCAGCAGTAAAGCTGACATCCACCAAAATCTCGTCGGCGATAAACACGCTTGCGCTCATATTGCCAGCCCACTCATCGGACAACCGCCTGGGTAAGGCCAGAGGTCCTGCCAGGCATGCCAGACGTCCGCCAATCACGACAACCCGCCGCGCACCCGCTGGTGATCATGTCGGCCGACTTCGTCATGTCCCGCCAGATGCTCCTGGGCGTCGAGGCAAAAGCCGAACGAACCACGGGTGCCGGCCTGCATGGGGACCACCTAGCCCGCAAGGACCCGTCGCCCGCGCGGGACGAGCCGACGGACGCGGCGTCAGGAGTTTGGTCCGGCGGACGAGCCAGCGGGGATCTCGCTGGCGTACCAGCGTTGTCATCTGGCACTCCGTTCGGACCGCGAACGGTGCGGAGGCGGACCGAGCTGGCCATCGAGCGGGCTGACGACCCGAATCGACGGCGTAGTGCCGCGGAGGGCTCCGGCTGGTGGAGGCGGTTGTGCCGGATGCCGGTATACCGGAATTGGCACGGACGAGCCAAGCGGATGGTCGGGTTGTGCCGCCGATGGGCAGCGCAAGCCGAGTAGCCGTGGACGGCCCTTGCCTGGCAGTGGCCGGGGCAGGAACGATGGCGGTCAAAAGGGGTGATCTTGATGGGCAGCCGCGTGAAAGACGTGATGACCGCAGATGTGGTGTCGGTTCGGGAGACCGCGGAGTACAAGGACATCGTGTTGGTGCTGCGTGAGTTGCGCGTCAGCGCCCTCCCGGTGCTGGATGCCGCAGATCACCTGGTGGGGGTGGTGTCCGAGGCGGACCTGCTGCTGAAGGAGGCCGGGCAGGAGGACCTGGGCGGCTACCTGATCTCCTCTGGGCGCCGGGGAGAACAAGCCAAGGCCGCCGGGGTGACCGCCGCGGAGCTGATGACCACTCCGGTGGTGACCATCGGCCCGGAGGACAGCGTGGCGGATGCGGCCCGGCTGATGCACGATCGCCACGTGAAACGGCTGCCAGTGGTGGACAAGGCCGGCCACCTGGTGGGCATCGTGAGCCGGCTTGACCTGCTGAGCGTTTTCGACCGCCCAGACAGCGAGATCCGCGCCGCGGTCCGGAAGGACATCATGGCGCGTGATTTCGCCCTCGACCCAGACGCCTTCGATCTGCAGGTCAGCTCCGGCATCGTCACCATCACCGGGCAAGTCGAGAACCAGGCCGTGGCCCGGCACTTGCTCGACGCGCTGCGGCACGCGGAAGGCGTCGTCGGCGTGCGGTCCAGGCTCCGTTTCCCGCCGCCAGGCCAATCCGAAGCATTGGGGTACCTCCGGCCACCCCAGCACCGCTGACCTAACGTCGATGGGATCGCGCTTGTGGAAGCGCCCTGGCCTACGTGCGGGAAGCGCAGCGAGCTCCTGACCGCGACCAGCTAATCCCGGTCCGAAAGTGCGACGGCGCGTCGCGCCGCCGCACGCTGCCGCGCACCAACTGGGGTCCGCCCGTGACAATCGAGCGACTGCGACAGTTAATCGGTGCTATTTTACGGCCGCATGCCAAAAGCTTTGCCTAATGGTCGCCGGTCAGTAGCACAAGCTCATGGCACTCATTGTCGTTGACCTCGAACAAGGCGGCTTCGCCGCCGTGCATTTTCAATGAGGCTGCCGCGTCCGGGCTGGGACGCGCCCCGCAAGGATATGGGGCTGCCACTCGCCTTGACGGATCCCCGCCGCACACTCCAAGATGACACGGCAGCCGCAAGGTGGTCGATAGGTCGTGCAATGCCCTGGTCCTGCGCAAAGGACAAGGGGGGCCATGCTGCAGCCCAGCGGCCCGCGTGAACGATCGATTACCGCTTAGGGAGGATCCCGTGAACAGAACGTTTCGAAAGAAAGTCATGGTGACCGCCACGGTGAGCGCGCTTGCTGCGCTGGCGTGGGTGACCGTACCCGGCGGATTCGCAGGGGCGTCGGCAAAGGCAGCGAGCAGGCACGTCCTGCTGATCAGTATCGACGGTTTTCACGCGTCCGACCTGGCCACATGCGAGGCGCAGGGCCTGTGCCCCAACTTGGCCTCACTAGCCGGTTTTGGCACCACTTATGCAAATGCCCATACCTCGGAACCGTCTGACTCGGCTCCAGGTCTGATGGCCCTTGCCACCGGCGGTGACCCAAAGCTGACCGGTGTATATTACGACGACAGCTACGACCGTACGGCCTACGCACCTCCGGCCCAAACACCCACGCTCAGCCAGAACTGCACGGGACCCGCGGGCAATGAGGCCCCGTATTTCGAGAACGTCGATACGGGCGCTCCCACATTCCTTAACCCCAACGGATACCGGTCGATAATTGGCCCCACAGTCGATCCCAACCAGCTAATTTTCCTGAAGCAAATGGGCAAGTGCCGGCCGATTCTGCCCAACAACTTCCTCCGCACCAACTCTATCTTCAGCGTGGCAAACCGGGCCGGCCTGTATACCGCCTGGGCGGACAAGCATCCCGTCTACAACGCCCAGGTCGCCGGGAATGGCACACCGAATACGGTTAATGATCCATTCAACACCGAGATCAACGCCGATCTCATCCCGCCGTCGATGCCCGACACCCGCGGGAATACCGTTACCTTCCCCTTGCCCAACCCCTCTGGAACAGGTCCGTTCTTCATCACCGACTCCGTCGGTAACACCGAAGCCTACGACCAGATCAAAGTCGACGCCATCCTCAACGAGATCGACGGTCGCAACTCGACGGCAACCGCGGCTGCTCCTGTTCCGAACATCTTCGGCATGAACTTCCAGGCCGTCAGCGTGGGGCAAAAGCTGGTCGACCCGATCCAGTCATGTGTTCGCAACCCGCCCCCATCCGGGTGTGACCCGAACTACGTTCCCGGCGGGTACGAGCCGGGCAGCACCTCGGCCAGCCCCATCTTCACGCCACAGCTGAAAGGCGCGATCGGGTTCGTCGACAACTCCATTGGGGCGATGGTCAACGAACTGCGTAACCAGGGTGTGTTGGCCACGACCACGATCATCATCACGGCCAAGCACGGACAGTCCCCCATCGACCCTTCCAAGCTCGCCTTGATCGGGCACGCGGAGGTCACGGTGCTCAACAACGCCGGCGTTTTCCCGGCCATGGTCACCGACGACGACGTCGCGCTGATCTGGATGAACCCGGCGACCCGGGTGGCCGACACGGCGAAGGGTG
>Ga0306920_100006736_pt1 | contig 15038 bp, 11 predicted proteins | sample flu12Cox44000170_FD_204666 | JGI IMG/M metagenome (GOLD analysis project Ga0306920, IMG submission 204666) | Lab enrichment of tropical soil microbial communities from Luquillo Experimental Forest, Puerto Rico - flux4day.12C.oxic.44.000.170 (v2)... | ecosystem: Environmental > Terrestrial >... | reverse complement strand
CGTAATAGAAAGCCAGGTACGCGGTTACGGCAATCAAAACGAAAAGAATTGCCGCCCTAAAGGAACTTTTCACCACTCGCCCCTCCCTTACAGCAGCTGCAGACAGGTGTAGGGCGAGCCTTGGCGCGTCCCCATCTACCCGACCAACCATCTGCCCGGCACGCCCACTCCATTTTCTCTCATTCCTCCAATAAATATTCGCCGAAAAGCCACAGCGCGGTCAAAAAAACTACGTCAAACCCGGCCAAAAATCCCAGCCAGTCCGCCCGCAGCACCGGATTCGCGTCAAGAAGAGCGCCCGTGGCTTCGGTGCTGGCAATCAGAACCGGCGTCAGCAGGGGCAGAAGCAGCAGAGGCAGCATCAGCTCGCGCATGCGCGCCTGCGACGAGATCGCCGAGAAGGCCGTTCCGGGAATGGCCACGCCCAAGCTGCCCAAAAACAAAACCAGAACCAGCTGCAGGAAGACCGCCAGGATATGCACGTTATAGAGAACCGCAAAAACCGGCAGCATCAAAACCTCAGTCAGCAACAAAAAAAGCGTGTTCGCGCTTAACTTCGCGAGAAAGATGGAAAACGGATCACGCACCGACAGCCGCAGCGCGCTCAGCGTATCGTTAGTCTGCTCCCGCAAAAAGCACGGCTGGAGCATCAGCGATGCTGCGAACAAAAACGAAAGCCACAAGAGACCAGGGCCGAAACGACGCGATTCGCTCGCGCTCGGGTCAAACGTGAAGCTGAAAAGCACGACGATGACCAAGATGAACACCACCGTGGTCATCAGCAGCTCCCGCGAGCGGAATTCCGTGCGGAGTTCCTTGCCCAACAGCACCGTAGTTTCGCCCAATATTGCCATTTCAGGCGCTCGCAAAGGTAAGAATCGCGTGCATGTCCGACCCGGCGCGGGTGTCCGCGACAACCGAACCAGCGTCCAGCCGGACCGCGCGCGTTGCCAGCGCCGAAATCTCCGACTCTCCATGCACGCTCATCAGGATGGTACGCCCCGGGTCGCGCATCCGGCGCAGCGTATGCGCGAGCCAGGTGATGCCTTCCGGATCGAGCCCCGTGGCCGGTTCGTCAAGCAAAAGAACCGACGGCTCGTTCAGCAGCGCCCGCGCGATGGCCACGCGCTGGCGCATCCCGCGGGAGAACGTCCGTACCAGGGAGTTGCGCCGTTCGGAAAGCCCAACTTCCTTGAGCAGCGCAGCGGCCCGTGCGCGTGGATCGGCGATTCCCTGCAACCGCGCGAAAAGCAGAAGGTTCTCTTCCGCCGTCAGTTCGTCGTAAGCCATCGTCGAATGCGCCACAAAGCCGGTTCGCGAAACGGAATCCGTCATCTCGCCGCTTTGGCCCTCGAAACTCAGCGATCCCGAAGAAGCGCGCACCAGCCGCGCGGCAATGCGCAGCAACGTGGTCTTGCCAGAACCATTTCTTCCGGCAAACGCCACGAATTCGCCCGGGCGAATCTCCAAACTCACGCGCCGCAAGGCGTACAGGCTTCCATAGCGCTTTTCGATGTTTGCGAAGCGGATTCCTGTGGGGGTAAATGGCCGCGCCGTCACCGGGCAACCTCAAGGACGCGCAGGTGCTGCATCACGCCCTGATGATTGTTAACGCCGCCCTTTGTTTTCATATCCTCATGAACTGCCCAATGCTAAGTTCCTTGTTTTGATATTCATCCAAGTGCCGGGCAGACCATGTCACCGAAGACAGCGTCGAGCTTATCCCCGCACGCTGCTATGTTTGTCGCGACTTTGAACCTCCGACTCTCTCGAGGCCTCGCCCGGAGATGGTAGAGGCCGGCTTTGGGGGCGCGTTCAGCCTCGTACCAGGTCGCGCAGGACTTTTTCGGCCTTCGCGCGCTCCCGCGCATAATCTTCTTCGGAAATCGTTCCCGCTTGGTGTCGCAGCTCCAGCCGGAAGAGCCTCTCTTTCAGGGCATCCAGGCTGGTGTTTACGGCGGCATCCACCTCCGACAAATTCGCCGGCCCATTCGGTGGAGCCTTCGGGGCAGGCGCAGCTGGTAATACCTGCGCAGGCGCTGCCGCGGGTTGCGCCTTCGGCTTCTTGGCCTTCCCTGGTGCGGTTGGCGGAACTGCGGCGTCCACTTCTGCCCCGTTTACCGACACAACGGTCTTGCGAGAAAGCAGGTACGCGAACACTCCAAAGACAACCACAAAGCCGCCGAGCAACGGCCATTTCATTGCATCCAGCCTGCCCGGCACCGCCTGAATCTCGCCGCCAGAAGACTCCGCGGCGCCTTCCTGGGCGTCTCGGCCCTGTGGCGCCTGGTCCGTCTGGGCCGCGCTGCCAGCTGGTGCCGTGCCCGAAACATTCACGGCCACTACGGTTCCGGCCGGAACGTCTTGCCGCAAGTACAGATTCATCCCCTGCTCTTGTCCAGCCGCCGAAAACCCGTCACCACTGACCTGCATGCTCGGTGGGGCTACGAGCAAAAGCCTTCCGCCCGGATAAATCGTCGGAATCTTCAGCGCCGCGGTGTTGCCGGGATACGGGACATCGTAGGAGTAGCGCACCGAACTGTCGCCGGGGCGAAACGCGTATGCGATCGAATAGCGGTTCTTCTTCTTGTCAATGGGAAGTTGTTGCACCGCCATTCCTGCCGACCCGAGTGCGTCCACCCGTTCCAGTTCTCCCTGTTCCGGCAAGGCAAAGTCGAATGTTCCATCCGTCCGGAAATACGCTTGTGGTGGTTGAGACTTGTTCTCGACCTGATATTCTTCGGCGACCTTCAAACTCGCGCCGTTTGGCTGGAAGATCACGAAGTGCGACAGAACGGCAATCGTCTTGGGATCCTTGGAAGGTTCGTAGATCTCCAATTGCACCGTGGCGCTGCTATTGCCCGGCGGTATCGCGGCATTAAAGCGGACGCCACGATACGTTGCCTGCACCAGCAGGGGCTGCGTGCCGACATTCGGGTTGTCAAAGCTGAACTCGCCTTGCGCACCGCTCTTGGCGTGGGCAAGTTCCTGCATGCCGCCCATCGGCTGCACCAGCGCAAGCTCCACGCCCGCGGAGGGCTGACCGGTAGTGCCGTTTCTTACCGTGCCGCGCACCGTGCCCGCTCGTGCGGTTCCCAGTGACGCGAAGCCCCACGCAAAAGTCAGGGCGGCTACACTAAGACGGGCCGTCCAACGCTTCATGATGCGCTCCGGTCGCCAGGATGCGCACCCCGCGGGCGCCGTACCTGCGCTTCTGTTACTTGATCGATTTCAGAAAGGACCAGCGCCGCGTCATTTTCCAAAGCCGCTTTCATAGCCTCAAAGTCACCTTCCGAATATTTTCCGGAGCGGTATTCAAAGCGCAAATCCCGCAGGTTGTCGTAGATCGTATCGCGCCGTTCGAGCAACTGATCCAACCTCGTGCGGTGCGGCGCAAGATCCGAAGCATCCGGCTGAATGTAGAAAATGAACAGCGTCACGGCTGCGGCCAGCATCAGGCAGGCTCCGAGAACCGCCCAGTCTCCCGAGGCGGCCAGCATGGCAGCGAAAGCAGGAGTCCCCGCCACGGCTCAATCCTCCGTCTCGCGCTCCGCCAGCCTTTTGGCGCGTTCCAGAAGTTCCGGCGAAATGGCCTTTGCCGTAGCGGCGTGGCCCGCGGGTTCCGACCCGTTCTTCCTCACCCACCGCGAAATCACGAAAATCACCACCAGCGCGCCGAACACCAGATAGACCGTCGGCATGACCCAGGCCACGAGACTGAACCCCGATTTCGGGGGCTCGGCGTACACCGTGGTTCCATATTCCTGCACGAACGCTTGCACAATCTGCTCGTCGGTTTCGCCCTTGGCGGCATGCTGATCGACTTGCTGCAACATTCCCTTCGCCGTCGGGCATGGGCCGGAGAATTCGCCGCCCGGATGCGAACATCCCGCCGCCGTCATGCTGCATGAGCCACACATGCATTTGAGTTGCGAGCCGATGTTCTTGGCACGGTCGGAGAACTGCTGTGCTTCAACGGGAACAATCAAGGGCAGTGTCGCGAGCGCGAGCAAAACGAACGTTGCAACGACCGTACGCCCTTTAGTCATGGCCCTCTCGTAGAATGGCGGACGCGGTCACGCCGTGCGGCAGAGGCTCGACTGGAGAGGGTTCTCGCGCGGGCGCCAGCACGAGCACGGATCGGCGATTCGGCAGCAACGCGATCAGCGTCCCAAACACCACCGTGACGCCGCCAAACCAAATCCATTTCACCAGCGGATTGAGAAACGCGTGGATCACCGGCAATTGCGAGTCGGGGTCGGTTCCGGCGAACACGACGTATAAGTCTTCCTTCAACGTCGAATAGATGGCCACCATCGTGCCGTTCTCTTTGTTGGTGAGAAACTGCCGTTTCTCGGGAAACATCATCATCATCGGCTGGTTGCCGTGGAGCACTTCGACCAGCAGGCGCTGCGCTGTGTAATTCTTTTCCGGCTTCGTGTCGGTGGTCTGCAGAACCAGCGTGTACGGCCCGATCTGCATCGACTCGCCCACTTGCATGCTCTTTTGGACGTCGCGATTGAACGCCGCCCCGGCCAACCCGAGAAACACGAAGACCATGCCGATGTGAATGATGTAGCCCCCGTAGCGACGGGTGTTGCGCATAGTCAGGTCAATCGCGCAGGCAGCAAAGGAAGCGCCCGACCGCGCGCGAATCACCTTCGCGCCCCGGTAGAATTCGAGCAAAATCGTGGCGGCCACGAAGACGCACAGGATCAAGCTCGTCAGCGAATAGAATGCGCGGAATCCGAATATGAAAGCCACTGCGCCTACCGCAAGGCCGGTGAGCAGAGGCCAGCCAAAATTCCGCTTCAGGCTTTCCCGGGAGGTTTTTCTCCACGCCAGCAGCGGCCCGACCCCCGTCAGGAACAGAATCAACAACCCGACGGGAATATTCACTCGGTTGAAGTACGGCGCGCCCACGCTGATGCGGTTGCCGGTGAACCACTCCGAGAACACGGGGAAAAGCGTGCCGGAGAGCACGGCGATGCACGCCACCAGGAAAAGTAAATTGTTAAACAGGAAGCTCGACTCGCGCGAAATCACCGAATCCAGTTGGTTTTCGCTGGCCAGGTAATCGCGGTTCTTCAAATACGCGCCCAAACAAACCGCCAGCGTGATGCCCATAAACGCAACAAACCACGGCCCGATGTTCGACTGCGCGAAGGCGTGCACGGAGCTGACCACGCCGCTGCGCGTCAGGAAAGTGCCGAGCATGCACAACAGGAAGGTGCAAAAGACCAGCCACACGTTCCAAACTTTCATCATTCCGCGCTTTTCCTGCATCATCACCGAATGCAGAAACGCCGTGCCGGTTAGCCAGGGCAGCAACGAGGCATTTTCCACCGGATCCCAGCCCCAGTATCCGCCCCAGCCCAGCACCGCGTACGCCCAGTGCGCGCCGAGAAGGATTCCAGCCGACTGGAACATCCAGGCAATCATCGTCCACTTGCGAGTCAAGTGGATCCACTTCTCCCCTGGGTAGCGCGCCAGCAACGCGCCAAGTGCAAACGCAAACGGAATCGTAAAGCCGGTATAACCGGAATACAGATTCGGCGGATGAATCACCATCTCCGGGTATTGCAGGAGCGGGTTCAATCCGTTGCCGTCTGCTCTCGTGATGAAGCTCATCACGCCACCCGCCCCGGGCGCGGCCAGCGCCTTGAACGGGCTTTCCACAAAATTGTTCAGCGTCAGAAAGAAGAGCTGCACACCAGCCATGACCACGCCAACGTAAGGCATCAACTCGCCATTCTTGTTGCGGTAGGCAATCAGGACCGAGAGAACGTAGATCGCCAGCAGGAAGCTCCAAAACAGCAGCGAGCCTTCCATCCCTGACCACAGGGCCGCAATTTTGTAGAACGTCGGTAGGTCCCGGTTGCTGTGCGACACGACATACGAAACCGAAAAATTGTCGGTGAAAAACAGATATTCGAGGCTAAACGTCGCCAGGAAGATCAGGCCACAGGTAGCCACTCCTGCCTGGCGCGTGCTTTTAACCAGGAGCGGATGGCGCGTGATAATCGCCGCGATGCCCCCAACAACGGCGTACACGGCGCACACAAAGGCTAGAAGAAGCGCAAAGGAACCAAATACATCCACAGCGACCCCGCCTCTCCCCCGGTCGTCCCGGGTCTGTTACATACTGCTTCGCGGCGTAGAACTTGCGGCGGCACCCTTGTTATCTCCCCCAGGGGCGGCTTCGTATTTGGAGGCGCATTTAGCCTGAACGTGCTCCGCCACAAAACGGCCGTCCGGGCCGGGGCGGCCTTCGACAAGGGCTTGCGCCTTGCCCACAAACGTGTCCGGCAAGGGATCGCTGCCAATGTAGGTAACCGGAAGGGCCTTCCCTTCGCCTTCGAGCACGAAATCGATGCGCCCGGAAAGGTGACGGATACTTCCTTCCTCCACGGTACCGGCGACGCGCATGCGTTGCGTTCTCGCCGACCCGCTCAAGGTCTGGAGCTCGGCTATCGTGTGGTAATAGGTTTTGCTCTCGCCGTACCCGAGCCAGGCGAGAAACCCTAGTGCTACTACGATAATTCCGATGCCGACGCCAAACTTCGCTTGTTTTTTCATGTGATTTCTTCTCGTCCCATTCTACCACAGCCAAAAGAGGCGTCTATCTCCTTGTCTTGCCACGAAGTACAGGATCTGCGCGGCGTAGGAGGCTGTACTATCGTTCAGGCCTCCCTTCCGACCCCGAGAGGACCTCCCGGAACCGGGAATTACTCACTGCTTCGGTCGACGGACCCAATCGAAATGGCTTCCCCTGGTCCAAGACGATTGGGCAACCCAAATTCATCGAAACAATATCCTCGACGACGGCCGGAGGGACTTCTGTGACCAACAGCACTCGCCTCGGTTTGAGGGAACGCCGGATTCGGGAGACGACCGACGGGAGATGCTCACGCAGCAAAGCCGTTGGATCGGGTGCTTTGTACCCGCTCTGCCCTTCGCACACCACGCGCTGCCCCACCGTTTCGACCTCGACCGGGCACTCCAAAAGATGCGTCAGAAAGAATCCAGCAGCCTGAAATTCTCCATGAATGGCCGCCGGCGCTTTTCCTCGAGTGGAAATCCCTACAGCTTTCAACAGATCGGCTGCCTCTCCACGGAATTCGTCGCCCGGCGCGTAAAGAAACTCTGCGTCATGGCGCGGAGCAACGGCACTAAGTAAGAGTGTGTGGATGTGCACGGGCCGATAACGCGTGGCCCATTCGAGCCGCCGGAGCCTTCGCGCCATGTGCTCGGCCGACCCCGCTTGCCCGCAGCCGTCGCACCGCAGATCGGTGGAGTTCGACACCATCATGCCTCGACCCAAGCCGGCAGCAGAGCCCACTTTACGGCCACTGGCGGTAAGTCTTCCATGTGTGTGCCGGTCTACTCCCCCCTGAAACAGAACGCTGCCCGCCACGTTATAGCCTTAGGCGGCTGTATAAGGCGACACCATGGACTATGGAGCGAGGCCGGCTGACATTGCAAGCACATTGCGTCCTGCGCTTCCCGTCGACAGGCTTGCCTTCTTCGGGCCATGCGGCGAAAATCTCTCTTCTCGCAGAGTTCTGAAATCTGCAGTTCGAGTAAAGGGTGACCGATGCATGCACTGACTCTTTTCGTTCAGGATTTGCGGCTTGCTTTCCGCTCCTTGATGCGCGCCAAAGGCCTTTCGACGACGGTTGTTGTCACGCTTGCCCTGGGCATCGGCGCCAACGCCGCTATTTTCAGCCTCGTGCGCGGCGTCCTTCTTCGTCCGCTCGTCAACGACGACGAAGGCCACCTCATCTACATTGAGCAAAAGGCTCCCGGCCTTCTGCCGGGTGAAGTTGCCTGGTCCGTCCCCGAGATCCAGGACTTCAAAGCCAGCATCCACTCCGTCAGCGAATTTGGCGATTTCTCTGCCATTGGCATGAATATCATCGGCCTAGGTGAACCGCGCGAAATCCAGTCCGCCGTCGTCGGTGGCAACTATTTCGAGACGGTTGGCCTTCACCCTGTTCTTGGCCGTCTCATCGGGCCTCAAGATGACGGTCCCAAAGCCGCCGGCGTCGTTGTCCTCACTTATCCTTTCTGGGCGACTGCTGGCAGGAAGGATCCTTCCGTTATAGGCAAGCAGATTCGTCTCGACAGCTTTGATTCCCGCACAGCCACGATCATCGGCGTCCTCGAACCCTCCCTCCCCTACCCCACGGATACACAAATTATCGCCAATGTAGTTATGAGCGCGCACCACCTCGACGCCACCATGGTTACCGGCCGCGTGCATCGCATGACCGAGCTGTTCGGCCGCCTCGCCCCCGGTGCCACTCTCGAACAGGCTCGCACGGAGCTGCAATCGGTCTACGCGACGATGAAGAAAGATCACCACGAAGCTTACCCCACCAACGCGGATTTCCGGGTTGACGCAAGGCTCCTCCGCGACCAGATCACCTCCGATGCTCGCTCAATCCTGCTCGTTCTTCTCGGGGCCTCTGCCCTCGTCTTCATCATTGCCTGCTCCAACGCCGCCAACCTCATCCTCGCACGCACCGTTCGCCGCGAAGGCGAGCTCACCATTCGCGCGGCCCTCGGCGCCGGCTCCGGCGCGTTGCGGCGTACCCTGCTGGCCGAAAGCCTCGTCCTTTGCATCGCCGGAGCCACGCTTGGCGTGATGATCGCTCGTCCGCTCCTCGAAATCCTGTCTCGCTACGCCTCCAAGTTTTCCGTTCGCGCTCTGCATCTCACGGTGGACTCGAGTGTACTTTGGGTTGGCGCGGGGCTCGCAATCATTGCAGCGGTCCTCCTCGCTTACGTTCCTCGCCTGCCCAGCGCCAAGGTTTCGCAATCTCCTGGACTCGCCGCCGGCAGCGTGCGCATCACAGGAAGCACCAATCGCCGCCTGCGCGCCTTCGCCGTCGTTCAGATTGCCGCCTCCTTCATGCTTCTCGCCGGTGCCAGCATGCTTCTCAAAACTCTCATCGCCATGCAGACCGCGCAGACGGGCATGGATACGCGTCACGTCCTGGTCGTCAACGTTCCCGTGATGTCCTATCAAAAAACTCCGCAGCAAGTTGTGGATTTCTACAAGGAAACAATCCGCCGCGTTGATGCCCTGCCCGGCGTCACCAAGACCGCATACGGCATGTCTGCTCCTTGGCGCGACGCCCAGGCCGACCCTAGGCTTCAATTCTCGGGAGATGGCCACGTCTCTAGCATCGAAAATGATCCCCGCGCTCACTTCCGGGTCATCTCACCTGGCTACTTTGCCGCTCTTGGCGTTCCCATAATCGCGGGCCGCGATTTCAACGACCTCGACACTCAATCAAAAGAGCCGATCACCGTTGTCAGCGAGAGTTTGGCCAAGCGTATGTTCCCCGGTCGAGACGCTGTCGGCCGCCATGTGTATTGGACGGACCCCGTGTTGATATTCCTCCCTGGGTTCAAGAGCGAGCCGCTGCGCATCATTGGCGTAACCGCCGATATTGACGAGGAACATGTCGTTCCGGAGCCCACTCTCACCATTTACAGCACCTTTAACCATGGTCCAATGTTTGGGGGACGCCTCTTCATTCACACGAGCGTAAATCCGTATTCGCTCGTGACTGCGGCCACGAGAATCATTCGTGGGATGTCCCCGGAGCAGCCCGTCGAAAAGGCCGCCACTCTCGAAGACATTCGCGCCGAAGTCCTGACGCCGGATCGCTTGAATACCGTCGTCTTCGGCATCTTTGCGGGCGTGGCACTCACCATCGCGCTGGTCGGCGTGGCCGGTGTGCTGGCCTTTTCCGTCAGCGCTCGCACGCGCGAGTTCGGGATTCGCCTCGCTCTGGGCTCCCCACCGAAGCGCCTGCTTGCCGGAGTCATTGGGGAAGGCGTGATCATGGCCGTTGTGGGAGTCGTTGCAGGCGGACTCGGCGGTTATTGGCTTGCCCATTTTGCGGAGCGCTATTTTCCTGACCTAGTTCTGCCCAGCGCGTTTCCGATTGTCGGCGCGGCTTTTGTGCTGCTAGGCGCCGCGGTCATCGCATCCGCCTTGCCCGCAGTCCGTGCTGCCCGCGTCGACGTCATGCAGGCCTTGCGCACCGACTAGCTTCCCCCTTGCCCTTTGTCGCCCGGCGGGATCGTCGCGATTCAAAGGGAAAGACGTCTTTCTGGGATCTCTTTTGTCTCCGGCGCGGAGACGGCTCGTTACAGGAATCGGAGATTCTAATGCAAAGGATTCGATTGCGGGAGGTGCCGGTTTTTGGATCCTCAGGCCTAGATAGGACCAGCGAGTCATACCTACGAGTGCGGCCGCTTCGTTCTTAAGACGAAACCGGCAGGTCGGATGGCAGCTTTGCGCGCAGGCACCACTTCAATTCCTGGCTCATCTCGAGAACTTCCATGCCCGGCATGACAATGAATTTGCAGCTGAGCATCTCACGCGGCTCGTCGTCATCGGGCAATTGGCAGGTCACGCGGCAATACTGACAATCCTGATTCCAGCAGAAACGCCCGTAGGGAATGGTTTCCGGGCTGAGGAATTGGAAGCAGCGCAGCAGCGAATTTCGCTCCGGCACCTGAAACTTCTTTCCAAAGATGACGATGTCAACCAGCTTTTCGTATGGACGGAAGGGCTCCGACATGACGGTTCCTGTTCTCCATGGACTTCGCCAAGCCCTAAGTTGAACCGCAAGGTTTGTCACAAACAAACCTCTAAGGTTCTTCCCCGACGTGGCTGGCCCACTAGCTCTTTCTCGCTACGTCTCGCCCGGGTGAGCGCCTCCACAGAGTAGAACGCAGCACCGGAGGGCACAACGACGCTCCACGCGCGCGTTTCCAATGTGCTACGGGGTCAAAAAGCGAAGCGTTCAGGTTAATCGGTCCGAGGAATGTGAGTGTAGCCAGGGCTTTACGCCGCGGCCGATTGCTAGGAGACCGACGGCGTAACCAGGTGGCGCTAACCGTTCGGCAGATCGAAGAACTGCCCCATTTTGCGGAATTTCTCATACCGCGCCGAGAGCAATTCGCGCACGGGCTCATTCGTGAGCGCCACAAGCTGCCGGTCGAGGACGTCGTCCAGCAAGCGAGCCGCCGCTTCGTGATCCGTGTGCGCCCCGCAGTCGGGTTCTGAGACAATTTCGTCCACGATTCCCAGGTCTTTCAAATCCTTCGCGGTAATCTTCATGGCCGCCGCCGCGGTTTCCGCCTTCGTCGCGTCGCGCCAAATGATTGAGGCGCAACCTTCCGGCGAAATCACCGAGTAGAAGCTGTTTTCGAGGATGTTCACTTTGTCGCCGACGGCAATTGCCAGCGCGCCACCCGAGCCTCCTTCCCCCGTGACGGTCACGATGATCGGGACGGGCAATCGCGCCATTTCGCGCAGATTCCTGGCGATCGCTTCGCCCTGCCCGCGTTCTTCCGCATCGATCCCCGGGTACGCGCCTTGCGTGTCGACAAAGCTGAGAATCGGCCGCCCAAACTTGGCAGCAAGTTGCATGACGCGCAACGCTTTGCGGTAACCCTCCGGCTTCGGCTGGCCAAAGTTGCGCGCCAGGCGCTGCTTGGTGTCGCGTCCTTTTTGGTGGCCCACCACTGCCACCGGCCGACCATGGTATTTCGCGAGCCCGGCAACAATGGCCTTGTCGTCGGCGAAGGCGCGATCGCCGTGTAGCTCCATGAAGTCGGTGAAGAGATAATTCACATAGTCCAGGGTGTACGGCCGCTGCTGGTGCCGGGCGATTTGCGCGCGCTGCCAGGGCCCCAGATGCGTGTAAAACTCGCGCCGCAGCTCGGCGACCTGCTGGCGGAGCCGTTCCAGATCGGAGTCCCCTTGGCCGTCGCCCGACCAGCGCCGCAATTCTTCGACGTCTTTCTCGAGATGCTCGATCGCGTGCTGGCGTTCGGCCTGCCGTTTTTTGACGTTGCCTTTTTCCTTCGTTCTCATGCTCCCACCGAAGCCACGGCATGATCACCGCAGACCTGCCGGATCGCCTCTACCAATTCGGGTGAGGGATTGACACGCTGCTGCGAGCGCATAACCGCCACCGAGCCGTCTGGGCGGTACAAATCAAATACCACCGGACAGCTTCCCGGTGCGTCCGCCATCAGGGCGTCCAATTGATCCATCGCCTGCTCGCTCAGTTTCCGCAAATCCAGGCGCACGCGAAATTCACCATTGGCCGGCCGGTCGGCAATATCCTGGAGCAGCCGGGCCTCTTCGAGCGAAAGGCGGGTTCCGGCTTCTTCCACCTGCACGCGAACTTTCATGAGCAACGGTCTGCCGGGTTTCAGCATTTGCTCGAGCCGGGCAAAACTTTCGGGGAAGGCCAGCAACTCCTGAACCCCGGTCATGTCCTGAATCGTGAAAATGGCCCAGCGCGCCCCTTTCCGTGAGCGCATGGGGCGGCAGCTGACAATCAGCGCCGCGATGGTGATTTCCCTTCCGCTGCGCTGGCCTTCCACCTGGTCGAGCGATACTACTTTCAAATCGGTCAGGCGCGAAGCGTATTTTGCCAGCGGATGCCCGGAAACGTAAAACCCCAGCATGGCGTATTCGCTGGCGAGACGCTCTTCCTCGCTCGACGGCTCCGCTTCGTGTAGCTCGAATGGGATTGGCGCGGGCGCGGCTGCGGCCATAAACAAGCCATGCTGCCCCGATTCGCGCATGCGAGAGGCACGCTGCAAAGTGGCGAGGGCTTCATCCACCGTTGCCAGCAGTGACTCACGTGGCCCAAGAGAATCGAGGGCCCCGGACTTGATCAGGCTTTCGAAAACACGCTTGTTCAGAAAACGCGATTCGATGCGCTCGCAGAAATCGTAGAGCGATTTGAACTCGCCCTGCGCCAACCGCGACTCGCGAATCGCCTTGGCCGTGTTTTCGCCGACATTCTTGATGGCCGCGAGGCCAAATCGAATGGCTTCACCCACCGGTGTGAAGTACAGATCGCTTTCGTTTACGTCCGGAGGAAGAATCGAGATGCTCATCCCGCGCGCTTCGTTGATGTATTTCACTACTTTTTCGGTGCTGCCGGCCTCGGAAGTGAGCAGCGCGGCCATGAACTCCACCGGATAGTGCGTTTTCAGATAAGCCGTCTGGTACGCCAGCAACGCATAAGCGGAAGAGTGCGACTTGTTGAACCCGTAGCCGGCAAATTCCTCCATCAGGTTGAAAATCTTTTCGGCTTTCTTGTCGGGAATCTTGTTTGCCGCACAACCGGCGATGAACTTCGCGCGCTGCGCCGCCATTTCTTCTTTCTTTTTCTTGCCCATCGCCCGGCGCAGAATGTCCGCTTCGCCCAGCGAAAAACTGGCCAGCCGGTTGGCGATTTGCATTACCTGTTCCTGGTAAAGGATGACTCCGTAGGTTTCCTCTAGAATGTCTTTCAGCTGCGGGAGCTCGAAGGTGACTTTGGTCTTCCCGTGCTTGCGGTTGATGAAGTCATCGATCATGCCGCCCTGAATCGGGCCGGGGCGGTAGAGCGCGTTCAGCGCGGTGAGGTCTTCGATGCGCGTCGGCTGGTAGCGGCGGAGAATGTCGCGCATGCCGTGGGATTCAAACTGGAAAATTGCGGTGGTGTCGGCGCGCGCAAAAAGCTTGTACGTTTCTTCGTCCTCCAGCGTCAGGTTGTCGATATCCAGCTTCACGCCGCGGTTTTGCTCCACCATGCGCACGCTGTCGTGCAGAACGGTGAGCGTCGTCAGGCCGAGAAAATCCATCTTCAGTAACCCGACGCGCTCCAGTGCATTCATGTCGAATTGCGTGGTGATTTCGTCGCGATTTGTCTTGTAAAGTGGGACGATTTCCGAGAGCGGGCGCGGAGAAATCACCACTCCGGCCGCATGCGTGGATGCATGGCGCGACAATCCCTCGAGCCGCAGCGCCACCGCCATTAGTTCCTTCAGGTTTTCATCCGAATTGATCGCTGCTTTCAATTGCGGCGCTTGTTCCAGGGCGTCCTTCAGCTCAATCCCCAGCGTATTGGGAATCAGTTTCGCGAGCCGGTCGACTTCCCCGTACGGAATGTTCATTGCCCGACCAACATCTTTCACCGCCGCCTTTGCCGCCATGGTTCCAAATGTGATGATTTGCGCCACGTTCTCGCGGCCGTATTTGTGCGTGACGTAGTCAATCAGCTCCCCTCGACGCCGCATGCAGAAATCAATGTCAATGTCCGGCATGGACACGCGCTCGGGGTTCAGGAAGCGCTCGAAAAGCAGGTTGTATTGCAGCGGGTCCACGTCCGTGATGCGCAGCGCGTAACTCACCAGGCTGCCGGCCGCCGATCCGCGCCCCGGCCCCACGGGCACGCCCTGCGCGCGGGCGTAATGAATGAAATCCCAGACGATCAGGAAGTAACCCTCATAGCGCATCTTCTTGATCATCTCGATTTCGGAGGTCAGGCGGTGTTCATACTCGGCCATTGGATTCCGCAGGAATCCTTCCTTCGCCAGGCGCTCGAGGTGGGGCACGCGCGCCGCGAAGCCTTCGCGCACGACCTTTTCAAAATAGCTTGCGGAGTCGTAGCCGGTGGGAACCTGAAATTCCGGAAATGGATTCGAGATTCGCTCAATCTTCACGTTGCAGCGCGCGGCGATGTCAACGGTACGGCTCAGGGCATCGGGGATCTCGCCAAAAACTTGCGCCATCTCCGCGGCGCTCTTGAAGTAGAACTGGTCGGTCGCAAATTTCATGCGGTTCGCGTCACCCATGGTCTTGCCGGTCTGAATGCACAGCAAGACTTCCTGAGCGTGCGCATCTTCGTGGTGCAGATAATGGCAATCGTTTGTGGCCACCAGCGGAATACCGGTTTCCTTCGAGAGACGAACGAGTTCGGGGTTCACGCGCTTCTCGATCTCAATGCCCTGATCCTGGATCTCAAGAAAGAAATTGCCCTTTCCGAAAATATCCCGCAGACGGTAGGCGTTCTCGCGCGCCTGTTCGTACTTCTGCTCCGTCAGGGCCTCGGTAACCACGCCGCGAAGGCAGGCAGAAAGGGCGATCAAGCCCTTGCTGTGTTTCGAGAGCAGTTCGTGGTCAATGCGCGGCTTGTAATAGAAGCCTTCGAGGAAGCCCGCGG
>Ga0306920_100006735_pt1 | contig 15038 bp, 12 predicted proteins | sample flu12Cox44000170_FD_204666 | JGI IMG/M metagenome (GOLD analysis project Ga0306920, IMG submission 204666) | Lab enrichment of tropical soil microbial communities from Luquillo Experimental Forest, Puerto Rico - flux4day.12C.oxic.44.000.170 (v2)... | ecosystem: Environmental > Terrestrial >... | reverse complement strand
TTGTAAGGCGCGGCGATTTTTTCAAACTTCAAGCCAAAGATGCTCTGATAAATGTTGAACATTCCATCGAGCACTTTTTGGAACGGGAAATACGCGCGTAACGCTTCCTTATCGACATCGTATTTTTGTTTGTTCCGCTGGTTGCTGTAGTAACGCCAGTCCCACACCATGATCCTGGCGTTGGGATCGTTCGTCTCGGTGGCCTTCAATTTTTGCAATTCCGCCACTTCACTGTCGAATTTCGGCTGGATGCCCGCGACCAGATCGTTGATGTATTTTTCCGCATTCATCCCGGTCTTGGCCGTTTTGATTTCCGTCTGGTAGTCATCCCATGATTTGTAATCGAGCCGCAGCGCGATCTTGTTCCGGAGCTCAAGCATTTGGTTGAGAACGGAGACGTTGCTGTGTTTCGCGAGGCTGTCGTGAATGATGTAAAGTTGCTTGCGAATCGCTTCGCGTTTCGCGTTTTCCTCTACGGTGATGAATTGCCACGTAACATTTGCCATCACCGTGTAAACGTCATCGCCTGTCTTGATTCCCGGCGAGCCGAGGAAGCTTTCCGGGACTCCGTCCAGATCAGCCTTTGTAAACATGACCGGAGCAGTGGTCTTAACGATGTTGGTATCGAAATCAGTCCCGAGTTTGGACAGTTCCTTGCGCAACTGTTCGACTTCCTTTCGCTGGTCGGGCGGCAACTCAAGACCCGCGCGGCGATAATCGCGCAAAGTTTCTTTGAGCAGCTTTTCGTCTTCACCCGTCAGTTTTGGATGCGTATCGGCGAAAGCTTTGATGGCTTTGTAAACGTCCTCGCGATAATCGATTCCCACCGCCCAATCTTGATAAGCCTTCACCGCGTTCTCAGCTGCGGTGCGCATGGCAGGATTCGTGTTTGTTTCCTTAATGATCGTGGCCCTGTTCGCGGCGATTCCGGCGTGATATGTGAGATCGTCGAGCGCTACGACGGTGCTTTTGAAAGTAACCTTGCTCAGATCTTGCCTACCGATCTGGTCGAGTGCGCTGTTTGCTTTAGCGATCGCATCTTTCATCGACGCCTCGATCGCTTCTGGCGTCTGTTCCCAATCGGGAATCGTCAGCACCGCGTTTGCCTTCGCGGCAGCGGCGCGAAAGTCATCCACGGATTTCAGTTCACCGGCCCAAAGATCGACGACAGCCGCACAAAGCAAGATCGGCAAGCACAAGGTTTTCATTCGGAAAGGTTTGATTGCTGAAGACGGCGAACATTGTGTAGAACGTTCATCGCGTAAAGTGGAAATGCCTGAGCCAATCGCATGATGGAGAAATTTTTCCTCGCCTTCATTCCGGTCTTTGTCGCCATCGATCCAATTGGCCTGGTTGCGATCTTCATGGGTCTTGGCACGCATGCGTCACGCGAAGAGAGAAAACGACAGGCGTTTCTGGGAATCTTTACTGCTCTTTGCGTTGCAGTCGGATTTATTTTTCTTGGAAAAATTATTTTCGCCGCGCTTGGAATAACCGTTGCGGATTTTCAAGTCGCCGGTGGCCTGATCTTGCTCGGCCTGGCGGGGCGCGAACTGCTCGGCCTCGGGCCGCATGATCGCGGAGGCAGCGATGAATTTGGCGTGGTTCCACTCGGCATGCCGCTCATTGCCGGGCCAGCATTGCTTACCGCTCTCTTGATTTTAGTGGATACCGTCGGCCTGCTTTTCACTTTGCTTTCGCTTTTGATAAATCTTGCACTGGTGACGATCGCGTTCTGCAATGCCGATCAGTTTACGCGCTGGATGGGCAAACAAGGGCTGCGCGGCGCATCGAAAATAATTGCGCTGCTTCTGGCGGCGATTGCCGTGAGCCTGATTCGCCGTGGCTGGCACGCCGCCGGGGCCTAATCAATTATTGCCTTTAGCACGCAACGTTTTAATTTGCGGCAGGTTAAATCCGAACAGGAGGCCTGACCCGAATCAAATTTTAGCCTATTGAGAGCATAACTCGGGGTCGTTGACACGCTGGCGACCCTCGTTACTATCCTCGCTCCTATGAGATTTCCGCTCGCATTAACAACGAAGATCGCGGCTTACATGATCGGCCACAAGTTGCGTGGCACCAAGAAGTTCGCCACGGTGCTTCAGCTCGAGCCGTTGCACACCTGCAATCTGACTTGCACCGGTTGCGGGCGGATCCGCGAATATTCCACTTCGCTCAAGGACATGATGAGCTTGGAGGATTGCCTCGGGGCGGCGGAAGAGTGCAACGCGCCCATGGTCTCGATCTGCGGCGGCGAACCGCTCATTTACCCGCACATCGAAGCGCTGGTGAAGGGTTTGCTCGATCAAGGCCGGATCGTTTACATCTGCACCAACGCCATGTTTATGCGCAGGAAAATGCGCGAGTGGATGGCATCACAGATCACCAGGCGCCGCGAGTTCGTCGATCAGAAAATCGATGAGTTAATGAAAGCCGGTTTGCTTAGCGAGAAAGATGCAGCTGAAATCCGCAAAGGACCGAAAGACCCAAGCAGGCCTGCGATCGCGCCGAGTAAATGGATGTATTGGAACGTTCACCTCGACGGGCTGGAGCGCATTCACGATCTGATCGTCGAGCGCGAAGGCGTTTTCAAGGAGTGCATTCTCGCGATCAAGATGGCGAAGATTCTCGGCTATCAAGTCGCTACCAACACGACCATCTACAAGGAAACCGACATGCAAGAGGTCGAGCAGATGTTCGATTATCTCTCCGATCTCGGCGTCGATGGCCACACAATTTCCCCCGGCTATGAATACGACGCTGCGAAGAAGGACATGATCAAGCGGCTCAACCTGCGCCCTGAAGATTTTTTCCTCACGCGGTCCATGACGATTCAGAAATTCCGGAAAGTGGAGGAATGGATGAATCGGTACACGTTTTTCGGCACGCCAGTTTATTTCCAATTTCTTGCCGGCAAGCGGGATTTGACCTGTTCAGCTTGGGCGATTCCGACCCGGAATATTCGCGGATGGAAAGGGCCCTGCTATCTCATGACCGACGGCCATTACTCGAGCTATGCGGAATTGCTCGAGAAAACGGTGTGGGACAGATACGGCGTGGTGAACGGCGTCGCGCGCGACAGCCGTTGCGAGAATTGCATGGTGCACTGCGGTTACGAGCCAACTGCCAGCCTTGGCCTCCAGGCGCAGCGCGGCGATACTTTGAAAACGATTAGATTCAATTTCGGACCGAAACCCAAGCCAACTGGCCGAGGCAGTGAAACGATTGTTTTTAACGGTGTAAGCAGCGGCAACGGACATATCACGGGGAAATCCGCTCAAGCGAACGGTACTGCAGCGCACGCCTCGTAAGATCGATATGTTGAATTCGTCGAAGAACCTGATCGCCTTGCCCAGCGTGCGGCCCGACGTCTCGGAATCATATTCCGCGACGGATCAAGAGATCGCGCGCGCGATCGCGCGCGCGCAGGAAAACCTTTTGCGCCAGCAAAAACCCGACGGCCATTGGTGTGGCGAGCTCATCGTCGATAGCACGCTCTGCTCCGATTACATCCTCTTCATGCACTGGTGCGGCGAAGTAGATGCGCAATTGCAGCGGCGTTGCGTTCGTCACATCTTGAAGCGGCAACTGCCCGATGGCGGTTGGAATATTTACCACGGCGGTCCGAGCGAGATCAACGCGTCGGCCAAGGCCTATTTTGCCCTGAAACTCGCCGGCTGTTCTGTGGACGCGCCGTTTATGCAGGAGGCGCGCGCCACCATTATGCGTCTCGGCGGTATTCCGCAAATGAACACGTTCAGCAAACTTTACCTGGCATTGCTAGGCCAGTTTCCATGGAAATATTTGCCGGCCATCCCGGTGGAAATGGTGCTGCTGCCGAGTTGGTCGCCATTTCACATGTACAAAATGTCGTCGTGGAGCCGGGCCATGATCGTTCCGCTCGCCGTCATCAATCATTTTAAGCCAACCCGGATTCTTCCTGGCGAAAAGCAACTGCACGAGCTTTATCCCCTCGGTACCGAGCAGAGCGATTTGCGGCTTCTTCGCAGCGAAAAGTTCTGGACCTGGCGCAATTTCTTTCTCCGACTGGACGACACCTTTAAATTTCTGAGTCCGCTGCGGGTTCGTCCATTGCGCAGGCGAGCGCTGGAAGCAGCCGAGCGCTGGATGCTCGAACGCGTTGGCGAACGCAGCGATGGTCTCGCGGCAGTATTCCCAGCGATGCTGAACTCTTTGATCGCATTGCGCGCACTTGGTTACTCGAAAAAAAATCCAGTTTACGCCAAGGCTGAGAAAGATTTCGCCGGGCTGTTTGTGGATGATCCGGAGGATTTCCGGATTCAACCGTGTCTCTCACCCATTTGGGATACGGCGATCAACGTCATCGCGCTGGCCGAGTCCGGTGTTTCGCCAGAACATCCCGCTCTGCAGAAAGCCGCAGACTGGCTCATCAGTAAAGAGGTGCAAGTCCGAGGTGATTGGAAGGTGAACAATCCGCATGCGGAAGCAAGCGGTTGGGCGTTTGAGTACAACAACGTTCATTATCCAGACACCGACGACACGGCGATGGTGCTGATGGCGTTGCGCGCGATACGGCCCACAGACCCACAAACGCTGGATGCAATCTTTCGTCGCGCACTTGCTTGGCAGCTTAGTTTCCAATGCGACGATGGCGGCTGGGCCGCTTTTGACAAAAACGTGACGACGCCATGGCTCGAAGACATGCCGTTTGCCGATCACAATGCGATCCTCGACCCGACCTGCAGCGATCTGACCGCGCGTACGCTTGAGCTGTTCGGCTATATCGGGTTCGACCCGAATCATCCGGCGGTGAAACGCGCGCTATGGTATTTGATCGAGACGCAGGAGGACGACGGCTCCTGGTACGGTCGGTGGGGTGTAAATTACATTTATGGCACATGGCAGGTGTTGCGTGGCTTGCGCGTCATCGGTCAGGACATGACGCAAGACTGGATATTGCGCGGGCGCGACTGGCTGGAGAGCTGTCAAAACAGCGATGGCGGCTGGGGCGAGACCTGTGCAACCTACGACAATCCCGGGGCCAAAGGCATCGGCGAGAGTACTGCTTCGCAGACTGCATGGGCGGTGATGGGTATCTGCGCATGCGGCGAGTTGGATCGACCGAGCGTTCAGCGCGGCTTGCGCTTTTTGCTGAGTTCGCAAAAACCGGACGGCTCGTGGGACGAAGAACAAATCACCGGCACTGGATTTCCGCGCACGTTCTATTTGAAGTACGATTTTTATCGCCAGAATTTCCCGCTGCTCGCACTGGCAACGTATATCAATTACCGTAGCGGCCTCGGACATTGTCCGAGTTTTTATCGCTGCGACGGCTGATTTCGACGCGTCTGACTGCGCCAGAAAAATAAAACCTGTCGCGGTGCGTAATTCGATCTAACTGTATAGATTATGGCTTACGAATTACCTAAATTACCTTATCCGTATGATGCTTTGGAGCCGCATATCGATGCGCGCACAATGGAAATCCATTACACTAAGCATCACCAGGCTTACGTCGACAACGTCAACAAGGCGATCAAAGGCAAGGCTGATCTCGAGACGAAATCGGTGGAAGATTTGATCAGCGATCTTAAATCGGTGCCGGAAGACATTCGCACGGTTGTGCGCAACAACGGGGGCGGACACGCCAACCATTCCTTCTTCTGGAAAATTATGGGACCAAACGCCGGGGGCGAACCGAAAGGCAAGCTCGCCGATGATATCAAATCCACCTTTGGCAGCTTCGACCAGTTCAAGGAAAAGTTAAGAGCCGCCGGCGTGAGTCGTTTCGGCAGCGGGTGGTCGTGGCTGATCAAAAACAAAAATGGAAAGCTCGAAATTATTTCGACGCCGAATCAGGACAGCCCTCTGATGGATGGCAATACGCCCATCCTCGGCGTGGACGTCTGGGAACACGCCTATTATCTCAAGTACCAAAACCGCCGGGCCGATTATCTTAAGGCCTGGTGGAATGTGGTGAACTGGGACGCGGTGGCGAAAAATTACTGAGCAGCGCGCAAACGTTGTAGAGGCGCTTGTGCAAGGCGCCTATCTTTTTAGGTTCGGCGTTTGACACAAACGCCGCTACAACCATGGCGTACCTCAACGAAAATTATCTCAAGCTTCAGGCCGGTTATTTGTTTCCTGAAGTCGCGCGCCGGGTGCGCGAATTCTGTGAAGCGAACCCGGAAGCGGCGAAGCGACTGATCCGATGTGGAATCGGTGATGTGACCGAGCCGTTGCCGCGCGCGGCGGTTGAAGCAATGAAGCGGGCCGTCGAAGAACTCGGCCACCGCGAAAGCTTTCGGGGCTATGGACCGGAGCAAGGCTACGAATTTCTCAGATCAACAATCGCGAAGCACGACTATCGCGACCGCAACATCGAGATTGCCGATGACGAAATTTTCATCTCTGACGGATCAAAATGCGATTGCGGCTACATCCTGGATATTCTCGCCGACCAAAACAAAGTGGCCGTCCCTGATCCGGTTTATCCGGTCTATGTGGATACAAACGTGATGGCCGGCCACACGGGCCTAGCCCGGAAAGACGGGAGCTACGAAGGGATCGTTTATTTACCGTGCACGGGGAAAAATAGTTTTGTGCCCGATCCGCCAAAGGAACACGTCGATCTGGTTTATCTTTGTTTCCCTAACAATCCTACCGGAGCGGTAGCTTCGCGCGCGCAGCTATCGCGCTGGGTCGAGTACGCACGCGAGCATGAGGCGCTTCTGCTGTTTGACGCGGCTTACGAGGCTTACATTTCGGATCCGGAAATTCCGCATTCCATTTTTGAAATTCCCGGCGGGCGCGAATGTGCGATTGAATTGCGCAGTTTTTCCAAGAATGGCGGGTTCACCGGGGTGCGCTGCGGGTTTACGGTCCTACCGAAGTCGCTGCTCGCGCGGACGGAGAACGGCCGTCGATTGCCGCTGCATCCGCTTTGGCAGCGTCGCTGGAGCACAAAATCCAACAGCGTGAGTTATCCGGTGCAGCGTGGCGCCGAGGCGTTGTATTCTCCTGAAGGTCGCAAGCAAGTGCGCGTTCTCATCAATCATTACAGGGGCAACGCGAGACTGCTCCGCAACGCTGCGGCCGAGGCTGGACTTGAAACCTTTGGTGGAATAAACGCGCCGTATATCTGGGTTAAAACGCCCGACGGCCTCACGAGCTGGCAGATATTCGACCGAATTTTGGGCAAGCTCAACGTCGTCATCACGCCGGGCGCGGGTTTTGGCGCGCAGGGTGAAGGTTATTTTCGGATTTCAGCTTTCAACAGCCGTGAGAATGCTGAGGAAGTCGCGCGTCGTTTGAAGCATTTGCGAAGTTCGTGACGCAGACAATCCTCTCTGCGAAGAAATTACGCGCAGGCAGGATTGCCTGCGCCACGGGACGTGCGTAGAGTGCGCAGAGTTTTTTCGGGGACATCACGAGTGCCGGATCGAAAACAAAATCTGCCGCAGCTTTATCGTTTCTGCTTCCTAATGCTGGGCGACTCAAGCAAAGCGCAGGAAGTCTTTCACACCACGTTGCGCGAAGCGGCCAATCGCGCCGCGCAGGGAGAACTGCCGAAGGAAAGGTTTTGGCTCTTCCACGACGCGCGGTGGCGCTGTTTGGAAGCAAGCGAGACTGATTTGCAACCGGAGGCGCTCAAACTTGATGAGCATGACGTGGCTCCACATGCTGCATCGCAGATCGATCAGCTCGATCCCACGCAACTCGCCGTTTGGATTTCCGGAGCGCCTGATCCGCAGAGGACCGCGCTGGCGCTTTTTTATCTCGACGAATTTGATTACAACGAAATTCTTGACCTCGCCGAACTTAAGCTCAGCGAGCTTTCCCGCTATCTAAGGCAGGGTCGCGGGCAATTGCAGGCGTGGCTGGATGCAAAGCACCCTCAACAAGGCACAGCATGAGAAGGCTGCGGTTATTACGCCGACAACGAACCCTTTTGAATTGTGCGCCGATCAGCCAGAACCGGTCGGCTGACCGTTCCATGCGCGCAGCGGTAGCTCGCGCAGATGACTCCGATGAATTCCTCAATCAACAGAATTTCGATCGAGCTGTCGCTGAGATCGTTCGCCTCATCCCAATTCCGCCCGAAACGGCTGAGTGGTTCTCGGAGAAAAACCTGGCCGTCGGCTCGAAGTGGACATGGAGAAAAATGGCGCGGAACCCAGCCGTCCTTGCGATCAGCGTCGCGGTCGTCGTTATCGCCGGGGTTTCCGTGTTTCAACTACTCACTCGTCTAAATGATTTTCCGGGTTCAGCGATCGCTCGCAAGTTATTGACTGTAGCTGCCTCCACGCAACCTGTGATGCTGGATCCGGTAAGCACTGAAGCGGGAACATTGAGCGATCTGTTTTTTATGAAACACGGGCTGGAACATTATGATATTCCGGAAGAGTTCGCCGATTTTCGCACAATCGGTTGCCGTGTTTTCGAGGATGAAGAGTCGCGTCGTATTGCCCAAATCTGGCTCGCTGAAAAACGGCTGCAGCTATTTCTCTTTCCTGCGGAGCGCAATGCGAAAACTGGTGCGGTGCTGGGCTTTCCCGGTTGGCGCTACGTTCGTCAAGAGGGCTGGGTCGGTGCAGTGACCGAACGCAACGGAGTGTGCTTCATGGCCGCACTGCGGGGAAACGAAAAGGATTTGGAGCCGTACCTTTCCGAGGCGACAGGCAAGTAAGTTTGTTCTCCGACCGTGTGCGTTGACACATAGTCTAACGCATTCACCTTTTGTGCTTCGCGCCAGGGTAGCTCAGTGGTAGAGCAGGGGACTCATAAGCCCTTGGTCGGGAGTTCGACTCTCCCCCCTGGCATTTTTATATGGCGTGGGTTTATATCCTTCGAGGATCGAACGGCCGACATTACATCGACTCGGCTATTGATCTTAATGCCCGCATCGCGCAACACATGCGCGGTCATACGCATACAACTAAACGCCTTGGCGAAAGCGTCGAAGTTGTGGCGAGCAAGAAAGCGGCTACGCTAAGCGAGGCACACAGCATTGAGTGCGCATTGAAGGCCAAGAAAAATCCGCGCCTCACGATTTATCATTTGCAACGGTAGAGCAGCCCCGAAAGCGTTCGGGGTTGGTCGGGAGTTCGAATCTCCCCTGGCAATTTCTTAATTGCGGATTGATTGAGCGTTGGACGTTGGACGTTAGGCGTTGGACGTTTTCTGCCAGGCAATGGATCAGGAAAACGTCTTTCAGAAGCTTTTTGCACTCGGAAACTCTTATTGGCTAACGCGGTTCGTTATTTTGCGGCTGCTTGGTTTCGTTTACGCGGCCGCTTTTCTGGTAGCAGCGCAACAATTGGTGCCGCTGATTGGCGAGCACGGGCTAACGCCGGCGACGCATTTTCTTGCCAGCGTCCAAACGCAACTCGGCTCGCGAACTGCGGGCACGCTGCGAGTCCCGACGCTCTTCTGGTTTGGAATTTCGGACACCGCATTGGGGGTCTTCTCCTGGATCGGCTTCACTCTCTCGCTTGTCGTCCTTGTTGGCTACGCAAATGCGATCATCCTCGGCATTCTCTGGGCGATGTACATGTCGATCGTTCACATCGGTCAGATCTGGTACGGTTACGGCTGGGAAATTCAGCTGCTTGAGACCGGGTTCCTGTCGATCTTTCTTTGTCCGTTACTGGATGGGCGACCATTTCCAAAGTGTCGGCCGCCGATCCTGGTGATTTGGCTTTTTCGATGGCTTGGATTTCGGATCATGATCGGCGCAGGCCTGATCAAACTGCGCGGCGACCCGTGCTGGCGCGATCTCACTTGCATGTATTACCACTATGAAACCCAGCCGATCCCGAACCCGATCAGTCGCTATGTGCATTTCACGCCGTTTTGGTTCCACAAATTTGAGACGGCATGGAATCATTTTGTCGAACTTGTTGTGCCGTGGCTTTCATTCGGTCCGCGAACCGCTCGCCATATCGCGGGTGTGTTACTCGTGACGTTCCAAATCTTTCTCATCATCAGCGGCAACCTTTCGTTTCTCAATTATCTCACCATCATTCCGTTTCTCGGCTGCTTCGACGACACGTTCCTTCGACATTTTTTGCCGGGAGCACTCGTTAGGCGCGCAGAACGCGCCGCGCAGCAATCGCAGCCATCGCGCATCAACAATACCATCGCTGTCGCGTTGTCGATCGTGGTTGCCTGGCTCAGCATACCCACCGTGCTCAATCTCGTCTCCGGCCGGCAACTGATGAATTACTCATTCGATCCGCTTGACCTCGTGAACACTTACGGCGCATTCGGAACAGTGGGCCGTGAACGAGACGAAATTATTTTTGAAGGAACGGATGACGCGCTAATAACCGGCGACACGAAATGGAAGGAATACGAGTTCAAAGCAAAGCCGGGCGATCCAAACCGACGACCGCCGTTCATCGCGCCGTATCAGCCCCGAATCGACTGGCAAATCTGGTTCGCTGCGATGGCTTCACCCGCGGAATATCCCTGGACACTGCATTTTGTCTGGAAACTTTTGCATAACGATCGCGGCACGCTCTCGCTCTTGGCGAACAATCCTTTTCCCGACGCGCCGCCGCATTACATCCGGGCCCGGCTATATCGTTATCACTTTGCGCCGATAGGCGACCCCGCTTGGTGGAAACGCGAACCTATCGGCGAATGGCTGCCTGCGCTATCAACAGACGATCCTCAGTTTCGTCAGTTGCTCGAAGGGATGGATTGGTTGGATTAAATGGAACATAGACTTGTAGTCTGTCCGCCCAGTGGTTTGTAACCCGCCGGATTCCAAACAGCGGAGAACATCTCCCCTGGGTGCTCACGGCAAAGCCCTATGTTCCTTCAGGAAACGAATGCCCCGCTTTATGAAGTCTGCTCCAGTGATCAGCTCAAATTTCTTAGAGCGCATCGCTGATCCTGCATCGCGATTTCACCGACTTTACTTGTCGTACCGAAACGGCGAGATCACGAAAAACGAGCTGGTCGTGCGGCTGCCGCATGTAGCCATGCTCGGCGACAGCGTGTGCATGGACATCTACATCTCATCGCCCTGGAGCACGTTCTGGCGCGCGCACACTTGCCGCGGAGGGAACTGGTTTCTCGATAACGGCTCGGCGGGCCGGGGCATTGACAGCGTTTCCAAAAGACTGGAAAAGGTCACGCCTTTCGTTGCGATCGAATGTGCGGGAATCGGTGCGGCGGTCGATCACGAGCGTGGCCGACAAAATCTTTTTCGCCGGATCCTTGGGACGCGCAATTTTTCCGGACAAATCAGTCAGCTGCTGCGACCACAGCGATTTCCGGATCTGATTTTGATCGCAATCGGACATAATAATGTCGATTGGGCGTGGCGGTGTCCGCCTGATGAGTTGAATGCGCCGGAACGGCGCTTGAGCCGCCAGTGCAAACAGTTCCGGGAGAATTATGCACGCGAGCTGCGTCGCCTACTCGGACGCGCCCGGACCGAAGAGCATCGGGTGGCCGTCGTCGTTTTTGGACTGATAAATTTCGAATTGTATTTCAAAGGTCGCCAGGAAGCCGAGCGGCTGCGCGAGTCGGACACGCGTCTCTATCCACACTTGGAAACCACCTACAAATATTTTCTCTCTTTCCATCCAGCTTATCGGCGCAATCTGATTCGTCTTGCTTCAATGGTAAACGAAGAGCTGCGCACAATGGTAGAAGAGTTAAATCGCGAGCTTGCAGACACGGGAAACGTTCAGTTGCGATATTCCGACGCGTTGGCGACAGCGGACCTCAGCCGCGCGGCATTACTCCATCCAATTGATGGTTGGCACGCGTCGGTGGACGGACACAATGTGCTGGCCCAAGCAGCGTTCACTGACCTCGGTCCAAGCTTGGAATTTCTTGGGATCAAATGAGCAAGGAGGGCGGTTTCCGATCCGCCCCTTTTTTGGACGGCGGACTACCCCGAAAGCCTTCGGGGCTTAACTACAAGTCGCCGCGCTGCTTCAGTCGCACGATTGTTTCGCGCATCATGCGATAACCAAAGTGTCCCTGTTGCACCCGCAATAGTTCCGAGCCGCGCCATCTCTGGTGAATCGCTTCGATCTGACCGGCCGGAGCGATCGAATCGAATTCACCAGTCACGAAGAGGACGCGAGCTGGATCACAAAGCGGTTGAGTGTGCAACGGTGAGCTCAGATGAAAATGCCGGGCAACGAGAGACGGCTCGATATCCGCTTGGAGCAGTTCGCGCCGAATACGACGCGCAGCCGGGCTTTCCCAGATAGCGTGCTCGACGTTCACGATGGGTGACATTAGTGCCACAAAACGGAAATCGCTCTCCACCAGCGTCAGCAGCGCGCCGATCCAACCGCCATAGCTCGTGGCGAGCACGGCGAACTCGCGGCAGCCGCGCTCCCGCAATGCACTCATCAACTGCCGCAATTCAATTACTCCCTGGCGCAGCCCCTCAGCATTGCGAATGAGATCGCAGGTGATCGCAAGTTCGCCATTCCAATAACCGCGCGGGACACGCGAAAAGTGATAGGGCAGGTGAAGGAAACAAGCGTTCCACCCAAGTTCGTTGAAGCGTTCTGCGCAACGGCGATGGCCGTCTCGGCTCGTAGACATGAGCGCGTGCAGCAGCAATACCGTGGGCGTGCGGATGCCTTGGGCGCATTGAAAGAATTTCGCGTGAGCGACGTTGTTTGCTGCAAAATTTGTCCTGATCGGGCTGTTCCACGCCATCGTCACGTGTCTATTTGCAAGCGTCCGCGCAAGATCCCGTTCGTGCGGCGCGGCGTAATATTCCTGCGGGGTGAGCCGTTCGCATTTCATCACGTAGGTCTCCATCTCTTCGCGGCTGCGGCCATTTAGCCGGTGCCGAGTATGAAGCAGATTGAACGATCCACAGATGAGCGAATCGATAGCGGTTGCATTGAGGCGCATAAGTTTGCAACGCGCGGACATGTCCGCGTCCGCGACGGGACGGATTCGCCGTGGCGAACTTTTGAAAGCGGTCCCGCAGTCGCGGGATCGCGGCATTCTAAAGCGTCCCTGGGGCGGATGCGGCAAATCATCAGGCGTAAGCCGAAATTTTTCGCGTAATTCCGCATAGAGTTTTTTGAATGCGGTTGCCAATTCGGATTCGATCTGCTCGCGCGCCTGCGATTTTTGCAGAACCGGAAAATGTGAAATCGGATTCCCAAAGGCGATCCAGATCGGCGTCCGTCGAAATGGTAGCCACTGCCTTTTTGAATAGAGGCGATCGCTGCCCAGGATCACGCACGGCAAAATCGGAACTCCAGCGATGTGCGCGAGCGTCGATGCGCCAGGCCGGAGCGGCGCGCCCTCCAGCAGCGAACGCGTTCCATCACGAATGCCGCCCTCTGGAAATAGGCCAACAACGTGTCCCCTCTTCAGCCGCGCGATTGCGGTGCGAATCGTTTTGAGATCAGCGCGATCCCGCTCCGCCGGGAATGCATTGATCGCGCGTAAAAGAAATCCCAGCATCGGAGGGCGAAAGAATTCCGCCATCGTTATCCAATCGATTTTCCGCCGCACCACCAGGGATATGAGAAACGGATCGAAATGACTGATGTGATTTGCCGCCAGCAAAAATCCGCCGGCCCCATCTGCATTCGCGTGTCCGAGCACACGAATACGAGCGACGCAGCCAAACAGCAGCTTCACTAACAGCTTTCCAGTCCAATAAGATGCCGTTTTGATTTCCACTTTTTGAGTGTCTCGCTGCTTTCGTGCGATCTGAAGCTATTTTTTCTGGCTGATTCCTTTTTCTAACGTGGTATCGTAGTTGCCGGTTCCCATCAAGTTAGGCGTTACAGGCTATGAAACCGAGGAGTCCTTCCAGGGACGGGAAGGGGCAATTCCCGCATACCGACTATTTTTTCCATTCAGGGTTCCGTCAATGGCATGGTGGGAATTTCTGGCCTTACGATGGAGAGGATCGATCGCGCTACAGGAATTTTTACAATTTAGGACGCGAATACCGGATCGAGGCGGCGCGGGAACGTGCGAAGGAGATGGCGGTGTTTGCGCTGATTGTCCTGACCTCGGCGTGGCCGGTGCTCTACATGATCGTCACAGTGATCAAGTTGCTGAGCAAAGGACGGCCGCTGAATTGATCGACCTGCCGTTTTGAGCGGATTCCTCCGCTTTGCTATTTTGGTTTCGGCCAGAGAAATTCTGCGCGGTATTCCGGTGTCTTTTCGGGGACAAGGCCGAGCCGGCTGGTATTTTCGGTTACCACGCGCGGGACGAGGAAGTGCAGAAGATAATCTTCGCCACCAGCCTTGGTGCCGCCGCCGCTCATTTTGAATCCGCCAAAGGGATGGCGCCCGACAATCGCGCCCGTGCATGAGCGATTGATATAAACGTTGCCCGCCTCCAGCTGCGCTTTGACGCGCTCGATATTGGCTGGGCTGCGCGAGAAAAACCCGCCGGTCAACGCGTAATCGGTGCCGTTGGCGACTTCGAGCGCTTCGTCCAAGTCGCGCACTTTCATCACGCTCAGAACTGGGCCGAAAATCTCTTCCCGCGCGATGCGCATGTTTGGTTTCACGTCAGTGAAAATCGTCGGCGGAATGAAATAACCGTGCGGCGGGACTTCCTTTGCCTGATAGGCGAGCGTCGCCTCTTTTTTACCGATCTCGATGTAATCCAGAATGCGCCGGTAAGCGGCTTCATCGATCACGGGTCCGACCATGATCCCCGGTTCTTCAGGATTGCCGACGCGCAGACTGGCTGCGGCTGGGATCAAACGCTCCATCACGCGGTCGTAATTTTCCTCGAGGAGAATCAGACGCGAGAGTGCCGAACATTTTTGACCTTGATAACCGAATGCGGAATAAATGGAATAACCGACCGCTTCGCCGAGATCGGCATCGGCATCGACGATCATTGCGTTTTTGCCGCCCATTTCGCAAATCACATGTTTGAGCTCCCGCTGACCGGGATGCGTCACACCTGCCGATTGCCAGATTCTTAAGCCAACTTCGCGCGAACCGGTGAACGCGATAAGATCGACATCTTTATGATCGACCAAATACGCGCCGATAACGGAGCCGCGTCCGGACAGAAAA
>Ga0306920_100006734_pt1 | contig 15039 bp, 13 predicted proteins | sample flu12Cox44000170_FD_204666 | JGI IMG/M metagenome (GOLD analysis project Ga0306920, IMG submission 204666) | Lab enrichment of tropical soil microbial communities from Luquillo Experimental Forest, Puerto Rico - flux4day.12C.oxic.44.000.170 (v2)... | ecosystem: Environmental > Terrestrial >... | reverse complement strand
ACCGGATCCGCGATGCCCAGGACCTTGAGGTTCATATCGATTACATTTATCGCAATCCGGTCGGGCGCAAGCTAGTCGAGAGAGCCGCTGAGTACCTTTATTGCTCCGCGATTCTGGGTAGCGAAAAAGACGAGGTTCCGCAGTGGCTAAAGCCACCGGTCATAGGCGAATCTTGCGGCACGGCTGAAGCCGTGCCCTTTCAAAGCGCCAGATTACGGCACGATTAGCGAAGCTCATGTACACCGTTCCCAAACTCGACGACTACTCGCCCGCGGCGCTGGATCGTGCGATGGCTGATTTGATTGGCTCCGTAAAGGCGGAAAAGGAGTTGGTTGGCTCTGGGTCCGACTGGAAGGCCTTCCGCGATCGCTGGCTCGCGCGTAAGAACGGCATTCTTGCACAAGTAAATGAGATCTGGCTGAAGGCCGCGCCTCCTGAAGCCAAACGCGACGTAGGACAACGCGTAAACCAGCTAAAAGAAGAGGTGAATGGCTGGGTGAAGGTTGGTGAATTGTTAGGACGGGCTCTTGATCTGCCCGCCGCCGACCAGCCGAGGGTACTTGCCCATGCAAAGGACATAATTGCGGCTCGGAGAGAAGCACAATTGTCGGCGGAACGCCTCGACATCACCCTGCCCGGCATCCGCCGTCCCATCGGCGTCAAGCATCCCGTCCTGCGCGTGCAGGACGAGATCGTCGCCGTGTTCAAGGCGATGGGCTACTCCGTCGGCGAAGGCCCCGAAGTTGAGACGGACTACTACAACTTCGAGTCGCTGAACTTTCCTCCAAACCATCCGGCGCGCGACACGCAGGACACAATCTTCATTGCCGGGCAGGAGCGCAAGCCCGCGCACAACCGCCTGCTGCTGCGCACGCACACGTCACCAGTGCAAATCCGGAGCATGGAGAAGCTTGCGCCGCCGGTTCGCATCGTCATTCCCGGCAAGGTGCATCGCAACGATCCGCTCGACGCAACACACTCGCCGGTCTTCCACCAGGTCGAAGGGCTCGCGGTGGACACCAACATCACCTTCTGCGACCTGAAGGGCACGCTCGACCACGCCATGAAGGCGCTGTTCGGCTCGTCGGTGAAGACGCGCTTCTATCCGTCGTTCTTCCCCTTCACCGAGCCGAGCGCCGACATGCAGGTGAGCTGTATCTTCTGCGGGGGCAAGGGCTGCCGCAAGTGCAAGTTCAGCGGCTGGATTGAGCTGCTGGGCTGCGGCATGGTTGACCCCAATGTCTTCGAGTTCGTGAAGCACAACGGCTACGACTCATCGAAGATCTCCGGCTTCGCGTTCGGCATGGGCGTCGAGCGCATCGCAATTCTGAAGTACGAGGTCGAGGAGATCCAGTTGTTCTACGAGGGCGACGTACGGTTCCTGGAGCAGTTCGCGTGAGAATCCTTCCCGCATGGGTGCGTGAGTTCGTTACCGTCGCCGCCGACGACCGGCAACTCGCCGAAGATTTGACTGCTGCAGGCATTGCAGTCGAGTCCCTCACCGAAGAGGATGGCGAGACCATCTACGAAATGGACCTGACCACCAACCGCGTGGACGCTATGAATCACTACGGCGTCGCACGGGAAGCGTCGGCCATTTACGGGGTGGAGCTGAAGAAGGTTGAGCCCAGGTTCTCCGGAGGAAAAGCAGGTCCTTCGACTGCGCTCCCTCGCCAGGGCGAGGTCGCTCCGCTCAGGATGACAATCGAGAAGGGGAACTCGCTCAGGACGACAGCCGGGGAGGGTCTGTTCCCCATCGTCATCGAGGACGCCGAGGGCTGCGCCCGATATACCGGGCGCATTATTCGCGATGTGAAGATCGGGCCGTCTCCCGAATACGTTCAGCGGCGGCTGGAGCTGCTGGGCTCGCGCGGCATCAACAATGCCGCCGACGCGACGAACTACGCCATCAACGAACTGGGCCATCCCACGCACGCCTTCGATCTCGACCTGCTGGAAGGCGGCACGATCATCGTCCGCCGCGCTAAAGACGGCGAGTTCCTGAAGACTTTGGATGGCGTGGGACGAACGCTTACTTCCGACGACTTGGTCATCGCCGATGCCGAAAAGCCGGTAGCGCTGGCCGGTGTCATGGGCGGCTTCGACTCGATGATCACCGAGAAGACAAAGAATGTGCTGATCGAGTCGGCATGGTTCGACCCGGCGAGCGTCCGCCGCACCGCGAGGCGTCACGGCATGCATACCGACGCCTCGCATCGTTTCGAACGCGGCGCCGACTGGGGCATAACAGCGTTGGCCTGCGACCGCGTCGCCGAGCTGATCTTCGAATCAGGGGGCGGCATACTCGTCGACGAGCGCATTGACGCTGTCGCCAGGTCGCTCGAGCGTCCGCCAATCGCGCTGCATCGCTCCGAGATCAAGCGCATCCTTGGCATCGAATTTTCCGAAGAAGAGATTCACAGAATCCTCGCCAAGCTAGGATTCGTGGTCACGCCGGCGCTGCCGCGCGAAGCAAGCACCCGGTCAGTTCACGCTGTCGGCGGCGGTTGCGCACATGCAGCGGTGGTCGAGGCGGTCAGCGATTTCGGTGTGACCATCCCGACCTGGCGGCTCGACGTGGAGCGCGAGGTTGACGTGCTGGAAGAGCTGGCGCGCATTTACGGCTACAACAAGTTTCCCAATACACTGCCGTCGTTCACTGGCGCGGTCGTCGCGCTTCCCGACGAGCAGAAGGACGCCCGTATGCGCGAAACCATGCTGGCACTCGGCTACAACGAGGCCATCTCGATCACCTTCATCTCCGAGCAGGACGCGCGTACGTTTAGCACCGCAGAGCCTCTGCCGCTGGGGAATCCGCTGAGCGAAGAGGCGGGATTCATGCGCAATTCGCTGCTGCCAGGGCTGCTCGACATGATCGGCTACAACCTGAACCGCGGCACCAACGATGTGCGCCTGTTCGAGGCGGGTGAGGTTTTCGCCAGGTGCGGCGACCGGCACGAAGAGCACCGGACCTTGGCGTTCGCGGCTACGGGCAATCTGATGGCAGCCAACGTTCATCGTCCTGCTGAGCCGTACACCTTCTTCCACATCAAAGGCGAGGTGGACGAACTGTTCTCGGCCTTCCAGCAACAGGACCTGTATTTCGATTCGATGACCCCACCGTACTTTCACCCCAGGCGCTCAGCGCGAGCGGTGTTGGACGGAGAAACCGTGGCGCGCCTGGGACAGTTGCATCCGGAGGTTGCCGCCGCGCGTAAGCTGCGCCAGGATGTGTACATCGCCGAGGTGTTGCTCGACCGGCTATACAAGCACCCGCTGCGAGAGCCGCGTTACGAGCGGATTTCCAAGTTCCCTGCCGTCGAGCGCGACTTCTCGTTTGTCTTTGACGATACTGTCACCTTCGAACGAATCCGATCTGCCGTCAAAGCGCTCGGGATTGCCGAGCTGCAAGAGTTCACCCCGCGCGAAATCTATCGTGGTGAACGGCCCCACCCCGGCAAACCCACCCCGGGTGCACCCAGATTGGGCGAGGCACCCGCACCCGTCGGTTCCGGCAAGTACTCGGTCCTTTTACACGCGGAGTTCCAGTCGATGGAGCGTACCCTGCGCGACGATGAGGTGGCACAGTGGTCGGCGCAGATCGTGCAAACGCTGGAGAAGCTGGGCGGAGTACTACGAGCCCAATAAGGGCTATCCCGGAAATCCCCCTCTCGTCTTTATCCGCTCGGCCTGTTGCAGATGCCTGGCGTTGTGATGAACGATGATCAGCAATCCTGAATCAACGGTCCACCGCAGCACAGGCAGAAGCGGATTAGGGTAGCGTAGACCTCCCAGATCGGCATCGCGAAATTCGGTTACAAACTGCTCCATGGCGCGCTGGGCTTCCGCAAATCGGGTCGCGACATCCGCCGAAACGCGAGAAGCGGGAACGACTCTCTTCGGCGCCAGAAATTTAGTCTTCGCGTCGGGTCCAATCGCGCGGATGAAGCGGCGCGAGGGCCATCCTGCGGGCTGAATCATACCTAAACGTGGCCTGAGCTCATCGAGATTGTCTTCGACAGTGGCCCGCATCGCTGCAAGGGCAGCTTCGTTCGTTCGTACCAAGTGATCAAGGCACTGACCAATACTCCAGGACTGAGGATTGGGCTGCCAGTTCAGCGAGGACTCGGTCAGACCGGATGTCAGCGTAGACGCTTCTCGGCCCTGGCGCTTGAGTTCGGCGATGTACTCGGCGGGGGTGCAGCGGTCGTTCATGCGTTAATGGTTGCGGTGATTGTACATACGCAGACCGCAGCTGGGTAGCGGTACCAGAGCCTGCATCCGCGGTGAGCATGGCAGGCTCCTCCCTTCCCTGAAGCGCCGCTATGCGCGTCGATCCCTCGGTTGCTGTTGCACAACACGGTTCCGATAGCGCGGTTGCGTCAGATTAATGAGCACGAGATTCGGAACGCGCATTCGCGTGCGATATACTGCGCTCGAAGCAATAATTTTTGCCGAGGTCGATCCGTAATTATGTCCGCCAATGCCGTTGAAGCCGCTCCTGCGCCCTCCACCGCCGACTTCCAGTCCCTGGAGCAGAAAGTGCTGCGCACCATCGAACTCTTGAAGGCTGCGCGCGAAGCGAAAGCGACGGCTGAGCGTGACGCCACGCGCCTCCGCGAGCAGTTGAACGAGCGAGAGGAAGAGATCGATACCATGCGATCAGAGTTGATCGCGCTTCGCAAGGAACGGGAAGAGGTGCGTACCAGAGTAGAAAAGATGCTGGGGCAAATTAATTCTTTAACCTCTGAATCATAGGCGCAATAATCAGGTAGAGGCGGCTTTTGCCCAGCGTTGGGGCTGGTTTGAAAGGGCACGGCTTCAGCCGTGCCGAAGAGACGGGCATCTGACGTGGGCTTCAGCCCGGACGTCATCGTTTACGGAGGCACTGTGAGCCAATCCAACGGCAACGGAACCAGCACCAGCGTGCGAGTGGATATCTACGACCAGAGTTATCACCTGCGCGGCACCGACCCAGAACACATCGCCCAGTTGGCCGAGTACGTGGATACGAAGATGCGGCTGATCTCGCAGCAGGCATCGACGGTGGACTCGCTGAAAGTCGCCGTGCTGGCGGCGCTGAATATCGCGGATGAGTTCCACATGCTGAAACGCCAGTACGAGGAAGCTACCCAGGACTACACTGCCCGCGCGGGACACCTCGCCGAGGCCTTGGATGAAATCCTGGAGGAGCCGCGCCGCGCCGGCTAGGTCTCGACGGTTTGTTGACGGGCTGCCACAAGCAAGAATCGACGCCTTCCTTGGCACGTCGAATACCAACATTTTTGGCCTGTGCTCTTGTTATTCGGCACCCGTTTTCATAGCATCTAACGAAACAGAGAGCCGGCCTGCAAAGTTGGTGCAGGTGGTAACCGTTTTTTGAACCATTACTCAGTGAACAGGGGGCCCGGCTCGATCGGTTCGGTGCGCGAGGCTCCGCCATGCGGAGATGCCTAAAGAGCCGCGGAGGGTTCCCACCGTCGTGGACGGGTTCATTGACGGCCCACCGAGTACGGCCCAGCGGGTCGGCTTTTGACTGTCGCTCTTCGCCTGTCGCTTTCGCTACTCGCAACCTCCCCTTCCAATCTGAAGATCGAAATCATCTCACATGGAAAACGAAGAGCATGGCCACAGAAGTGAGCGCGGAACCAAGACCCGATAGCGCAGCCCGAAGAGCCAAGAGCTGACGTTCCTGAAGCGCTTCACGCTTCAAGAACGTCTAAAATAACAAGGTGTTTCCTCGTCTCTTTCACCTTGGGAATTTTGGCCTGCCCACCTACGGCGTTATGGCTGCGCTCGGCCTGGTCTTTGGCCTGATGCTGATTATCCGCGTCGGTCGCCAGCAGGGACTCGATCCCGACAAGCTGTGGAACCTCGGTATCATCGCCATTCTGTCGGGTATCATCGGCGCCAAGGTCCTTTACCTGGCGAACGAGTTCAGCTATTACCGCGACCATCCACGCGAAATCTTGAGCCTCGCGACATTGCAAGCCGGAGGGGTATGGTCGGGTGGATTCGTCCTGGCGCTCATCATGTGCATCTGGTACATGCGCCGCAACGATCTACCCATATTGCGTACCTGCGATGTCTTCGCTCCGGGACTGGCGCTGGGACATGCCTTCGGCCGTATCGGCTGCTTTGCCGCCGGATGCTGCTATGGGCGTGAGACTCATGTGCCGTGGGCGGTCACCTTTCACAATCCGCTGGCAGCGGAGATCGTCGGGACCCCGCTCGGCGTGCCGCTCCATCCGACGCAGTTGTACGAGATGGCGGTCGAGTTCGCCAATGCGGCTTTCCTGGTGTGGCTCATCAAGCGCAAGAAGTTCGAAGGCGAGATCATCGGGACCTACATGATCATTTACGGGGTGGCGCGATACTTCATAGAGTTTTTCCGCGGTGATCCCGGACGCGGCGAGTTGCTCGGATTCATGAGTGGCACGCAGGGTATCGCGCTGCTGCTGGTCATCAGCGGCGGCCTACTGTGGATGCGTCGCGCGCCGTTACGAAGTCCGGTGCCGGTTGAAAGCAAATTTCCTGCCCACATCAGTTGAAGTTGCCCGGGATGACTGCCGCGAAGAATGGTTCGCTAAAACAAATTCGCACCCTGAACATGCGGCACGACCGAAGGCCGGTAAGCTGTAAGTCCGCCGCGTCTTCAGCGCGATTGGCGCAACTGAAGTTGCGACCCTTCAAACATTAGACTATCGAAACTGGACACGACCTGCGCCGAAGGCTTACCGCAGCTTGCCCATCTTGTCGAAGGGCCAGTACCCGAACACAGCCTTGCCGTAGATGTACTCCTCGTCCACCGGGCCGAAGTCGCGGCTATCGTTGGACAAGTTCCGGTGATCGCCCAGCAGGAAGTAGGAGTGCCGGGGCACAACCGTTTCTGGGTAGGAGCGTGTGTCCCAGTAATCCTCGGGCACGTAGGATTCGGGCAAGCGCACATTGTTCACGTAAACGATGCCGTCATCGATGCGGACCCGGTCGCCCGCCAGGGCGATGACGCGCTTGATGTAGCTCTTCGAAACATCGCGCGGGTAGTGGAAAACAACGACGTCGCCGCGATGGATCGGTTCCAGCTTGTAAACGAACTTGTTGATAAAGACCCGCTCCTGGTCGGAGAGCGTCGGCATCATGCTGGTCCCTTCCACCTTCACCGGCTGGTAGAGGAACACGATGATGAAGACAGACACGGCGAGCGAAATTACGACATCGCGCAGCCAGCCCGCGAGAACAGATGGGCGACGCGGCTTCGGCGACGCGAATTCCGTAGAAGCACAGCACGTCGTGGCAGTAGCGGTAAACTCGGCGTTGTCCATTGGTCTGTAGAGCTTAGACGCAGTCACCCTGATTACAGTTATTTCAGAACTCCGGCGGTTTGGAAAGCCTGTCCGGCGTCATTGATCTAACAACGCTCGCGTGCCAGCGTTCCTCATACTACAGCCGTCGGCTTTGCATATAGAATAACCCTCAGGAGAGTTTCAGAATGCGCGGCTTGTTTTCGCTTGCGGCAGTGCTGGCGATAGCCCTTTTGGCTTTCGCCCAGGGAGACCACGTCCCGGCCTTCAACAACGCGCCGCCGAAACCGGGCGAGCTCATGCCTATCCTGCCAAAGGACCAGCAAATCGGCGAGCTCTTCAAGTATCCGTACCAGGTCCACGCTTACGAGCTGGCGGCGAAGATTCCCGGCGTCATCAACCAGCTCCCGTGTTACTGCTACTGCGAGCGCCTTGGCCACAAGAGCCTGCACACCTGCTTCGAGAGCGACCATGGGGCGCATTGCGGCATTTGCATGAAAGAGGTCTATTACGCTTACCAACAGACAAAACTGAAAAAGACACCGGAGCAAATCCGTGCGGGCATCATTCGAGGCGACTGGAAGGCGATCGACCTCGAGTCGGCCGCCCAGATGAATTAGGGCACTCTTACTTGCCAGGCTGCTACTTTGGCGTGAGTTGACGGCGATGGGAGTTGCGGGTATAAATCTCCTTCAAATCGGCAGATTGATGGGTCATAAGGCACCCGTGCTCGAACGATCAACGCTGATCCGCCAACGTGGGCGGCCAGATGAAGAAAAAAGCTACAGGAGTCACCACCGGGTCTTCCGCTAAGCCTAATCGTAGAAACCTTTTACCGTCATCCATGAAAGATTCGGACAAGGTACGTATGACTAAGCCAGTCAAGGTAGCCGACGATCCCCGGCTCGCTCAGGCAGTACAGAATTATGAGGCCGGGCTCAAGGCAATGCAGACTCACAAGTACGACCGCGCCAAGGCCTATTTCGAGAAGGTCGTGGGCGGAGCCAGCCCCGAGCTGTCCGACCGGGCGGCCGTTCACCTGAATACCTGTAACCAGCAACTGAGCCGTACTTCAACCCAGTTCAAGACGCCCGAGGAACAATACGATTACGCGGTTTCCCTGATGAACATGGGGGATTACCTGACGGCCAAGGAAAATTTCGAGGCACTCGTTCGCAAGCATCCTCAGCTTGATTACGTCTGGTACGGAATGGCGGCCCTGAACTGTCTGATGGGACACTTCCCCGAGTCGCTCACCAGCTTGAGTGAGGCCATCCGGTTGAATCCCGCCAACCGCTTTCAGGCGCGTAACGACACCGACTTCAAGAGCCTCGCCGACGATCCGCGCTTTACTGAGCTCTTGTATCCTGATACCAGCGCCGAGCTTCCTTCCGAATCACCGAAGTGGCATTTCTAACGGCGCTATCGGACTCGCGGAATGCATACTTCAGGACAGACCGACGATTCTCGAGCCCTTCGCGTTGTCGCAACGGGTGGCGGCACTGGACTGTCCACGTTATTGCGCGGGCTGAAGCACTACGTCTGCCTGCCGGGAGAAGCTGATCCGGATCCGGACCTGCCTTACATCACCGGATTGACCGCCGTCGTGACAGTAACCGACGATGGCGGTTCCAGCGGACGACTTCGGAAGGAGTTGAATCTTCCTGCACCAGGCGATGTTCGCAACTGCATTGTTGCCCTGGCCGAAGAAGAGGCGCTGCTCTCCAGGCTATTCCAGTATCGCTTCAAAGCGGGGGAGGGGCTGGAAGGTCATAGCTTCGGCAATCTGTTTTTGTCAGCCCTTACGGAGATCACGGGGGACTTCAGCAAGGCAGTGGAGCATTCCGCAGCCATCCTGGTCACGCGCGGAAACATTTATCCAGCTACGACCAGCAACTCGCAGCTTTACGCCGTCATGGACGATGGAACCTATGTCCGTGGAGAAACCAATATCACCGCGAGCGACCGGCGCATCGTCGAGTTGAGAATGGCTCCTGCCAATGCGAAGCCGCTACCGGTTACACTGGAAGCCATTGCCCATGCCGATCTGATCACGGCTGGACCGGGATCGCTTTTCACCAGCCTTGTACCCAATTTGCTGGTACGCGATCTGTCGAAAGCCATCCGCGATTCCCGCGCTATCAAGGTATTTGTCTGCAATCTGATGACGCAGGCCAACGAGAGTCTCGGGCTTACCGCGTCGGACCACATCCGCGCGTTGTACAAGCATGCCCGCCATGAGTTTTTTGAGTACGCGCTCGTCAACAGCACTCCCGCTTCGGCTACGTTGCTGCAAAAATACGCGGAGAAGCGGCAGTCTCCCATTGAAGTCGATTTGGACCACATCGAAGCCATGGGCGTGAAGCCGATCCTGGGAGACTACCTTGTCGAGGAGGTCCATCCGGTGGAAGGGCTTATCGCCCGCCACAACACGCGCAATGTCGCCCACGACCTGCTGCGGCTTATGATGGAGTTGCGCGAAGCTCCTGTCGTCGGCTCGCGCGTGAAGTCGTAATTTTCCCAGCCAAGACCGAGAACCTTCATGCCTAACGACAGTTCTGCCCGCCGCGCCGAACAGCAATCTGATTTAGTTTTCGCCATCGCCATTCTAGCTGCCGGCAAAGGCACGCGCCTGAAATCACGGCACCCCAAGGTTCTCCATGAGATAGGCGGCAAACCGCTGCTGGGCCATGTCGTTGCCGCGGCCACCCGGATCGTGCCTCCGCAGAATATCTTTGCCATCGTCGGGCACGAGGCCGACCGCGTTGAGGCAGCGCTACGCTCCAGCGGAATCGAGTTTGTCCTGCAAGCGGAGCAGCTTGGAACCGGGCATGCGATTCAGCAGGCACGTACGGTATTGCACGGGTTTAAGCATGGGCTTGTGCTCTCGGGAGACGTGCCTCTGATCCGCCCTGAGACCATCGAGCGAGTGCGCGATTTCCATATCGACCACGACGCCGCCATGACGGTACTCACTGCCCTTCCCGAAGATCCCACCGGCTATGGACGCATCTTCCGCCGAGTGCTCCGCGGCCGTCCTACCGAGGAGCTAGAGCGTATCGTCGAGCAGAAATCACTCCGCGACAGCGAAGGCGAGCAGCGCGAAGTGAACTCGGGCATTTATGCCTTTGCCACGAAGCCGCTGTTCCAGCATATTGACCGGCTCACGAGAGAGAACTCGGCACGTGAGTTCTATCTCACCGACATGGCTGCCATCCTGGGACAGTCCGGCAAAAAGGTCCTGGCGCTCGCGGCCGAGGACCCCAACGAAGTACTCGGTGTCAACACCCGAATGGAGCTGGCCGAACTCGACGCCAAGCTGCGCGCCAAGAAAGCTCGCGAGCTCATGGAGGCAGGTACCACGATCTTTCGTCCTGAAACCTGCGATATCGACGCTGACGTCGAGATCGGCACTGACACGGTGATCGAACCGCACGTGCAGCTCATCGGCAAGACCAAAATTGGCTCCGACTGCCGCATCCGCTCGTATTCCGTAATCACCAACTGCACCATCGGCGATGGCGTGCTGGTCAATCCCGGCTGCATCATGAAAGACTCCACCATCCGCGACGCTGCCGTGATGGGCCCTTATTCCCACCTGCGGCCGGGAAGCGATATTGGCGAAGGCGCGCACGTCGGCAACTTCGTTGAGACAAAGAAGACGACTTTGGGCAAGGGATCCAAGGCCAACCATCTCACCTATCTCGGCGATTCTCAGATCGGGGAAGGGGTAAACGTTGGGGCGGGAACCATCACCTGCAACTATGACGGCGTCAACAAGCATGTAACCGTGATTGAGGACGGCGCGTTCATCGGAAGCGACTCCACTCTGGTTGCACCGGTCCGGGTTGGCAAAGGTTCATATATCGGCGCGGCTTCGTGCATTACCGAGGATGTTCCCGCCAATGCGCTCGCGTTAGGTCGGGGAAAGCAGGTCAACAAACCCGGTTGGGCGGCCGAGCGGCGGACAAAGCTGAAGAAAAAGCCGAAATAATGTGATCCGCTTGATGCGGCCGGCAAGGCAATCCGGGCAACGGTCGCGCTGAACCATCCTTACACACCCGTACGAGGGCGGACTCAATGGAAGTCACCCACCAGGGCACGATCGCACATATCCTTGCGCGGACGCCGGCAGCGCCGACTGCCGCTGGGAGATCTCTGGGGTTGATGAGGACGAAATGATCGAACGGCCCGCGAACGCTCCCAGACAGCGCATGGCACCGAGAAAAGGGAGGCTACGCCTCCCTTTCTGGGTCGCTGAGGAGCGCTTACTGTGCAGCAGGTTCCTCTGCTGGAGGAGCACCCTTCATTCTCTTCCCGGTGTGCTTCACGGTAATGGAATGTTCCAATCGGAAAGTAACCGCGGTCTCTGCGGGGATTTGCAGGTCCTTGTTGCCGGTAAATGCAGCTCCCGCGGTGCCTGCTCCTGCACCCACTAATCCGCCAATAAGGGCACCCTTGCCCCCGCCGGCCAAGCCGCCGATTAGGGCGCCGGCGCCCGTGCCTCCACCGACAGCAACCGCCGTGCGCTTACCTTTGCCTTTCACCGTCTGGCTGAAGGTTGAGGTCGCAATCTCAACCGGTACCCCACCCACGTCAATTGAGGTCAGAGTGATGGACAGCACACCCTCGCCCTTGAACTTGCCGGGCGACTTCGACTCCACTACCGTGCCGGAAACGCCCGCCCCGGCAGGAATGGCCACTTCACCATGCACTCCGACCGTTCGCGCCAATGTACCCGTGAAGGGCTGGCCCTCTTGTGCGCTCTTGGTGTCCAAGGTGTTACCGAGCCTCACAACCAGAGATGTGCCGGCAGGAACCACCAGCGGCGGCGGCGGTGGTGGCGGCTCTTTCGCCGCCTCAACCATCGGCGCAGGTGCGGCAGCTTGCTGCCCTGCCGCCGGTTGCGCTGGCTCATTCATCTGCCCGCCCGGCGCTGCTCCTGCGGGTGCTGCTCCGCCGGGAGCAGTTTGCGCAGTTTGAGCAGTCTGAGCCTGCGGTTGGGCCTCGGGTTGCGTGGTCGTGGCGGGCACCTGGGCCTGTTGCGGCTGGTCCTTCTTGCTGCAACCTGCCATGCCTGCCAATAGAAACGCGCCTAACACCAGCGCGGTAAAGCGACTGCACATAAATCCTCCTTTTAGTCCTGTCGCCGAATCGGGGTATCGTTCGGCTGCATGATCAGCGCCTAAATATAATGGTATTCCTAGTCTCGTAAAGGTTCCAGCCAAGCGGCACAAGCATGCAAGGAAACTTGCCAGCCGGGAAAATGGTCTTGCCACCTCAAGCGTTCGATGCGCTCCCAGCCGCTTCAGCGCCTATGGTTTGCGCCTCTTCTGCCGATGCCCGGCGCAACACCATGAATCCCACGACACCGGATATAAGGGATGCCCCGAGCACGGCTGCCTTCGCCTGCATGAGTAGCGCGTCATCGGTGAAAGCCAACGAACTAATGAAGATCGAAACCGTGAAACCAATACCCGCCAGCATTCCCACGGCGCTTACCAGCCGCCAGTTGACATGATTTGGCAGGCTGGCGATTCCCAGCTTTACCGCCGTCACGGAGAACGCAACGATCCCCAAAGGCTTTCCAACGATCAGCCCTGCTAGAACGCCCCAAGCGACGTGGCTCCGCAAAAGGTCGCCCCAGCCGTTGCTGGAAAACTCTACTCCAGCATTGGCCAGCGCAAACAATGGCAGCACCAGGAAAGACACCCAATCGTTCAGTTTCCGAGTGAGCCGCTCGGAATCAGCTTCGGTTGCTACGACAACTTGCTCCAGCACGCCTAAGACTCGGCTGGCGGTGGCAGTATCGCCGGCTGCGAGCGCTTCCCGATACTGCTTGACGACATCGGTCCCAATACTTTCGAACTCGGCAAAGCTCAGGCGCGGAGTGGTGGGCACCATAAATCCAAGAATCACTCCCGCGATGGTTGCGTGCACACCCGAGCGTAGGATAGCGACCCAGAACATCAAGCCCAGCACGGCGTAGAGTATTGGGCGTTGCACGCCAATGCGCCGCACCAGGTAGATGACAAGCAGGAACAGAGCTCCCACAACGAGGGCGTGGATGCGAAGTGTTTCCGTGTAGAAGATGGCAATTACGGCGATGGCCCCAATGTCGTCAGCGATGGCCAGCGAAAGCAGAAAGACCTTCAACTCAGGTGGAATTCCCCTCACCATTGCCAGCACGCCCAGGGAAAATGCGATGTCGGTTGCCATCGGGATTCCCCAGCCATGGGCGCCAGGCTGGTGAAAGTTAATGGCTGCATACAGCGCTGCGGGAACTACCATTCCTCCCAGCGCCGCAACGATGGGCAATGACGCGCGGCGAATGTCAGAGAGCTCGCCATGCACAATCTCGTGCTTGATCTCCATGCCCACCAGGAAGAAGAAAATCGCCATCAGCGCATCGTTAATCCAGGCGTGCACGGGCAATTGAAGCCGCGACAGCGTCAGTTGTATGTCCCATACGTGGTGATAAGACTCCCGCCATGGTGAGTTGGCCCACACCAGCGCTGCGATTGCGGCCAGTAGCAGGACAATGCTGCTCACGCCCTGTATGTGAATGAACTGCTGAACAGGGAGTACCAGGGCGCGAGCGACCAGCGACTCGCGAATTCGCGCCTCAAGTGCACCGGCAGTGCGTGGCGGGATTCCTGCGTTCTGGGTCATGCGTCGTCAAGTTTAATCTCAGCTCAGATAAAAAGGGCAGCGATTCATGAAGCAATCGCAGAAAGGCTGGAAGCGCGGATCGGCGACACAATTCCGGTGCCGCATGTAAAGAATTGCCATATTCAGAGCACAGTTGGCCTTTTTTGGGTCGCCTCAGCATGAACCAGAGTTGCCGCCGAAAATTAGCGGCTATTTTCAGCTAGAGTGCAGTTCGGAGTTGCTAAAATCAGGGATCCACGATATGTAGCGAACATAGCAGAACTTCACTGCGGTACTACTTCCCTCCTGTAACACGGTTTCTAAGCGCTTCGCCCGGGAACTCTAGGGCAAATACAAGTCTTAAACTAGGCCCAAGCTCACATATCTCCAGAGTAGATGCGTCCGTAGTCTGACCTTGGTTGCTGGGCGGCGATGAACGTGACCGGCAGCATGCAAGCGTCTCTCAGGAGTTCCGGGCTTTGAAAGTCTTTCGTTTTGCAGCCCTCATTTGCGGGCTGACCACCATCTCTCTTGCGGGCGTTACCGTATATTCTCCAACCCCCAACAGCCAGAACCCATCGTCGGTTCATTTTGTGGCGTCGGCCACGGGCAATCATCCCATCACAACGATCATGGTGTATTCCGACAACAACACCGCCTATTCCGCCAACAATGCCAACATTGACGCCTACGTCAACCTGGCAAACGGGCAGCACTGGATCGTGGTACAGGCCTGGGACAGCACCGGGTATGTTTACAAAGCACAGGGATTCAACATCACCGTCAGTGGCGGCAACGACCCGCAATATCAGATGATTCAGGCAATGCCAGGATGGGAATCATGCGATACCTGCGCCGGCGAAGGCGGCCATGGGCCCAAGACGCCGCACTCGATGACACAGTACGAGGCGACGCCTTCGCTCTCCGGCCAGGCCACCGAATATTGGATTGGTCCCCAGGTGCCGTATTCCTCTTCGCTGTTCTGGAAGCAGCTGGGAGCAAACGCGAACGCTTCGCATTTCATCTACGACCTGTACTTTTACATGAAGAATGCGACCGCGCCGCAGGCTCTAGAGTTCGACATGAA
>Ga0306920_100006731_pt1 | contig 15043 bp, 15 predicted proteins | sample flu12Cox44000170_FD_204666 | JGI IMG/M metagenome (GOLD analysis project Ga0306920, IMG submission 204666) | Lab enrichment of tropical soil microbial communities from Luquillo Experimental Forest, Puerto Rico - flux4day.12C.oxic.44.000.170 (v2)... | ecosystem: Environmental > Terrestrial >... | reverse complement strand
GTCCAGAGGAACGGCCGGAGGGTCTCGCCCCAGCGCGGCGTCTCACCGAAGAGCTCGACCAGGCGTCGCTCTTCTTTCGGTTGGTAGCGGCGCCGCTGCGGCTCGATCATGATCTGGCCGCGCAGGGCGACCGCGTGCACCGGGAGGCCGTCGGCCTCCACCAGGCGGAGTCGCAGCATGATCGTGGGCACGGCGGCGTACGGCTCGGCCCGTGCCTCTAGCACCTCGAAGGACACGGCCGTCACGACGTCCCACCTCGCTCGGCCACCGGCCGGGCCCGGGCTCGGACGCCGGCGAAGAACGCCTCCAGCGCGTCGTGCACCTCCCGCCCTCCGTCGAACCCGCGCCAGAGCCGCCGGAGCTGGCCGACGAGCTCATAGCAGGCGTCGATGGGGACGAGGTAGCACTCTGGCGCCCCGTCGGCCCGGCCCGTCCGCACGAGGAAGGCCTCGACGTCGGGCGTCAGGGTGGTGAGCTGGGGATTGGCCGCCACCACGTCGTCCCACGTGGCGAGCGAAAGCAGCGACTCCGTGGCTCCGGCCGGGCTCGGGTAGAAGGCGGCGACCCGGCCGAGGCTCGAGTTGACGAAGAAGAACGCCACGCTGACCGGGATCTGGAGCGCGTCCCACTGCGCCGGCGCCAGCTCGAAGTGGGGAAAGGCGAGGTACCGGTCGGGCACGGCTCGGTAGCGGTGGCCGCCTGAGCCCTGGGCCGTGAACAGGAGGTAGCAACCGTGGCATGCGCACAAGAGGCTGCGCTGCTCGAGGTCGACGACGTGATCGTGCTCGTCGGCGATCGGTACCGAGCACAGCTCGCACCGCTCACCCGGGCGGGGCCGCGGCGCGCTCGTGGTCGCACGGATGCGCTGCAACACGCGGCCGACGTCGGTCACGGCCCCACTGCCCCGCACCCGGTGGCCGGGTCGTACGCGACAGCCGGCTTACGACCGAGGGCGATCGACACGGATGTGTCCGGAGCCGGTGTGTCGACGTCGATCCGCACGATCTCGGGTGCCGCTTCCACGATGGCGTGCTGCACCGCGTGCTGCAGGGTGACGGCCGACGACGGACAACCGTCGCACGAACCAAGGAGGCGCAGCTGCACGGCGCCGGCGTGGTCATCGATGGCGAGAAGCTCGACGTCGCCTCCGTGGGCGGCGAGGAACGGGCGCACCGAGTCGAGCGCGGTCTCGACCCGCACGGCGAGGCCGTCGGGATGCAGGTCGTGGACGAGCAGCAGGCTGCCGACGAGATCGTCGGCCGCCAGTCGTCGCGCCAGCTCGGGGGCTTCGGCGTCGACCACCTCCATGACCCGCGCCAAGCCCGCGCCATACAGCTCCGTGACGAGCCGGAGCAGCTCCTCGGCCCGCTCTCGGGCGCACCGGTCTCCCGTGGCTTGGAGCCCGTCGAGGAGCTGCTCGATCCTGTCGCCCAGCGAGCGGACGTCGGTGAGCTCGGTCACGCCAAGTCGACGTGGTTGATGCCGGCCGGCGAGTGGATCTTCTTCAGGACCCTGCCCTTTCCGAGGTACATGTGGACGCCGCACGGGAGGCACGGGTCGAAGCTGCGCACGGCGCGCATGATGTCGATGCCCTTGAAGCGATCGACGTCGTTCTCCTCGAAGATCGGCGTGTTCATGACGGCGTCCTCGTACGGCCCCGGCGTGCCGTAGATGTCACGCGGGTTGGCGTTCCACGGAGTCGGCGGGTACGGGTGGTAGTTGGCGATCTTGCCGTCCTTGATCACGACGTGGTGAGAGAGCACGCCCCGTACCGCCTCGGTGAAGCCGCAACCGATGGCCTCGTCGGGGACCTCGAACGGCTCCCACGTCTTGGTCCGACCGGCTCGCACCTCGGCGAGGGCCTGCTCGATGAAGTGCAGGGCGGCGCCGGCCGCGTAGGCCTGGAAGTACGTGCGGGCCCGGTCCCGTTCGATGGCGTTGGACCACTGCGGGATCTTCCACTCCAGCTTGGCCTCGGGCTTCAGCGCCGTCTTGGGCAGGTTGATCTGCACGCTGTTGCCCGTGGCCTTCACGTAGCCGCCGAGGTCGACGAGGCCAGACAACGCCGTCGACCAGAGCCGGGCGATCGGCCCGCCGCCGGTGTCGAGGGCGAGGTGATCCGTCCCGTTGAACCACCGCGGCGACATGACCCAGCTGTACTTGCCGTCGAAGTCGCGTTTCTGGGGCTGCGGGAGGGTGTGTTGGTTCCAGGGGTGGTTGCGGTCGACGGGATTCCCGAGCGGGTCCCGGGTCACGAACATCTCCTGGCCTTCCCAGCTGTCGTAGTAGGAGCTGCCGAGGAGGATGCGGATTCCGAGGTTGATGTCGACGAGGTCGTTGGTGACGAGTTGGCCGTCGACCACGACCCCGGGCGTCACGCCCATGGCCCGACCCCACCGCGTCATGTCGCGGTAGTTGAAGTTGCACGCATCAGGGTCCTGAAAGGCACCCCAGCACCCGAGCAGGACCCGGCGCCGGCCGACCTCTTCGTAGCCCGGCATGGCCTCGTAGAAGAAGTCGAAGAGGTCGTCGTGCATCGGGACGACACGCTTCATGAACTCGACATAGCGCATCAAGCGGGTCAGGTAGTCGGTGAAGAGCTGGATGGTGGCGGTCGTGCCCACCCCGCCCGGGTACAGCGTCGACGGATGGACGTGGCGGCCCTCCATCAGGCAGAACATCTCGCGCGTCCACCGGCTCACCTGCAGCGCCTCGCGGTAGAACTCGCCCGAGAACGGGTTGAGCGAGCGCATGATGTCGCCGATGGTGCGATAGCCGTGATCGCCGGCGTGTGGCGCTTCGGTGCGATTGGCTAGCTCGAGCACGCCGGGGTTGGTCTCGGCCACCATCTTCTCGCAGAAGTCCACCCCAACCAGGTTCTCCTGGAAGATGTTGTGGTCGAACATGTACTCGGCCGCCTCGCCGAGGTTCACGATCTGCTCGCCGATGGCGGGCGGGTGGACGCCGTACGCCATGTTCTGGGCGTAGCACGAACACGTCGCATGGTTGTCGCCGCAGATGCCGCAGATCCGGCTGGTGATGAAGTGGGCGTCGCGCGGATCCTTGCCCTTCATGAAGATGCTGTAGCCGCGGAAGATGGACGAGGTGCTGTGGCACTCGGCGACCCTGCGGTTGCCGAAATCGATCTTGGTGTAGATCCCGAGGCTCCCGACGATGCGGGTGATCGGGTCCCACGCCATCTCGACGAGGCCGTCGGTGTTCTGCGTCTTGGTGGGCACCGTCCTACCTCCACTCGCTCTTGTAGCCGGTGAGGAGCGTCTTGCCGGGCGTCCGCCACTTCGGCTCCTCGTCGACGGTCTTCTTGGTGATGCCGCGGAGGGTGCGGATCGTGGCGCCATAGAGCCTGGTCGCCGTCGTCGACACCTTGCTGCCCGGTGGCTCGTCCATGAACGGCATGAACTTGTCCGGGAAGCCCGGCATCGTGCAGCCGATGCAGATCCCGCCGACGTTCGGGCAGCCGCCGACGCCGTTCACCCAGCCCCGCTTGGGCACGTTGCACTGCACGACCGGCCCCCAGCAGCCGAGCTTCACGATGCACTTGGGCGAGCCGTACTCGGTGGCGAAATCGCCTTGCTCGTAGTAGCCCGCTCGATCGCAGCCCTCGTGGACGGTGGAGCCGAACAGCCAGGTGGGCCGCAGCGCCTCGTCCAGCGGGATCATCGGAGCTTGGCCTGTGGCTTGGTAGAGCAGGTAGACGATCGTCTCGGACATGTTGTCCGGATGGGCCGGGCACCCGGGGACGCACACGATGGGGAGACCGGCCTTCGACTTCCAGCCCCACCCGAGGTAGTCGGGCACGCCCATGGCGCCGGTCGGGTTGCCGGACATGGCGTGCATGCCGCCGTATGTCGCGCACGTCCCGACGGCGACGACGGCCAGCGCCTTCGGCGCCAGGCGGTCGAGCCACTCGCTCGTGGTCATGGGCTGGCCCGTGGCCGGGTTGTTGCCGAAGCCGCACCAGTAGCCCTCACGCTTGATGGCCTCGTTCGGGATGGATCCCTCGACGACGAGCACGAACGGCTCCAGCTCACCGCGATCGGCCTTGAAGAACCACTCGATGAAGTCGTCGGCGCCGCCGACCGGACCGCACTCGAAGTCGATCAGCGGCCAGTGCACCGCGATCTTCGGCAGTCCAGGGAGGGCGCCGAGGGCGATCTCCTCGATGGTCGGCTGGGTCGCCGACGTGAGGGCGACCGAGTCGCCATCGCAGCTGAGGCCGGCGTTGATCCAGAGGATGTGGACGACGGTCTCGTCGGGAGGGGCTTCGGTGGACGTCACTTCGTGGCCTCCCCAGGGGTCAGCGAGGGCGCGCGGGCCGCGCCCTCGCCCGTCTTATGCCCCGATTTCTCTCGTTGTAAATGAGTGTCTTTTCCACCGTTCTGACGTCCTGCCTCCGTTTTGACGCGAGTTGGGCGACGCATACACCCGAAAAACGCGTCAGAACGAGGAGTAGGCGGCGATGGCGGCCTGGCCGACGCTGATGCCGCCGTCGTTGGGTGGGATCGACTGGTGGACCAGCACCGTGAGGCCGGCGTCGCGGAGGGCGGTTTCTACGATCTGGCTGAAGCGGAGGTTCTGGAAGACGCCGCCGGTGAGGGCCACGGTGCCGAGGCCGTGGGCCCGGGCCTGGTCGGCTGCGACCTGCGCCGTGGCGGCCCCGAGCGCCTCGTGGAAGCCCGCCGCGACCAGCGCCACGGGCGCGCCCGCCCGGTGTTCGGTCACGACCCGCGCGACGAGCGGTAGCGGGTCGAGCACGGCGATGCCGCCGACGAGCGCCACGGTGTACGCGTCCTCGTAGCGCGGCGCCTCGCGCCGGTCGACGGTGCGGGCCACTGCCTCGAGCTCGATCGCCGCTTGCGCCTCGTAGCTCACGCGCCGGCGACCGACCAGGAGCGCCGCCACGGCGTCGAACAGCCGGCCCACGCTGGTCGTCACCGGCGCCAGCGGGCCGGCGGCGAGATCGAGTACGGCCGCCCGGGTCACCTCGTCGACATCCGGGAGCTCGGCCGCGACGGCGCTGCGGCCCATCGCCCGCTCGATCCAGACCGCGGCCATCCGCCACGGCTCGCGGATGGCTGCCACTCCGCCCGGCATCGGCACCGCTTGGAGATGGGCCACGCGCTCGTAGCCGGCCAAGTCGGCCACCAGCAGCTCGCCCCCCCAGAGGGTGCCGTCGGGCCCGTATCCGAGCCCGTCGAAGGCCACACCGAGCACGCGCTCCGTGACGCCGTGCTCGACCATGCACGCCGCCACGTGGGCGTGATGGTGCTGCACGCCGACGGCCGGTAGGGCGAGCTCGAGCGCATACTTGCTCGACAGGTACTCCGGGTGGAGGTCGTGGGCCACGATCGATGGCGTCACGCCGTAGAGATCGGCGACGTGGGTGACGGCCTGCAGGAACGATCGGTATGTGGCCAGGTGCTCCAGGTCCCCGATGTGGTGGCTCGGCACGACGGTGGCGCCTTTGGTGACCGCGACCGTGCTCTTGAGCTCGGCGCCGACGGCGAGCACGTCGTGGGCCGGCGTGAACGGCAGGGCGATGGGCTCGGGCGCGTAGCCACGCGAGCGGCGCAGGAGGTGGAGGCGGCCGGGCGCCGCCCGCGCCACCGAGTCGTCACAGCGGATGTGGATGGGTCGGTCGTGCGTGAGGAGCCCGTCGACCATCCCGCCCAGGCGGTGCACGGCGTCGCTGTCGTCGTGGGCGATGGGCTCGTCGCTCACGTTGCCGCTCGTCATCACGAGCGGCCGGCCGACATCAGACAGGAGGAGATGGTGCAGCGGGCTGTACGGGAGGAACAGACCGAGCTCGGGCAGGCCGGGCGCCAACGCCGTCGCCACCGGCGCGTCCGCCCGGCGCGGCGCCAGGACGATGGGCCGCCGGGGCGTGGTGAGGGCGGCGACCGCGGTGTGGTCGAGCACGCACAGCCCGTGGGCTGTCGCCAGATCGGCGACCATGACCGCGAACGGCTTGTCGTCGCGGACCTTGCGCCTCCGGAGCTCGCGGACGGCCGCCTCGTCGGTGGCGTCCACGGCCAGGTGGTAGCCGCCGATGCCCTTCACCGCCACGATGGCGCCGCCCACGAGGGTGTCGACGGCGTGCCGGAGGGCATCCGCACCGGCGGCTTCGACCGTTCCGTCGGGCTGGCGCCAGGTCAGCTGTGGCCCGCACACCGGGCAAGCGTTGGGCTGGGCGTGGAACCGGCGGTCGGCAGGGTCTTCGTACTCGGCCTGGCACGCCCGGCACATCGGGAACGACGCCATCGTCGTCGCCGGTCGGTCGTACGGCACGCGCCGGATGATCGTGTAGCGCGGCCCGCAGTTCGTGCAGTTCGTGAACGGGTAGCGGTAGCGGCGGTTGGCCGGGTCATCCACCTCGGCCAGACACTCGGCGCACGTCGCGGTGTCGATGCTCACCGGCACGTCGGGCCAGCCGGAGTCGGTGCTCTCCACGATGCGGAAGTCCTGCCCGTCACCGGCCGGCGACACGTCCTGCGCCGTCACCGACACCACGCGGGCGAGCGGCGGCGCCTCGTCGACGAGCCGGCGGCGAAGCTCGGCGATGCACTCAGCATCGCCCTCCACGTCGATGAGCACGCCTGCGCTGTCGTTCTGCACCGAGCCGGCGAGCCGGAGAGCAACGGCATGCCGGTACACGAACGGACGGAAGCCGACGCCTTGCACCGTGCCGGTCACCCGGAGCAGACAGCGGGCCACGGCGCCGTCAGCAGATCCGGGGAAGGGGATCGCCGACGAGCATGTCGACGATCCTGGTGCCGCCGAACGACGTGAGGAGCACGACGAGACCCTCCGGGTCGGCAGCGATCTCGCCGATGGCAGCGGCGTCGGCGCCGAGCGGCTGTGCGCGCAGCGACGCGAGGGCAGCCTCGGCCTCGTCGGGCGCCACAACGGCGACGATCTTGCCCTCGTTGGCGACGTACAGCGGATCGATGCCGAGCAGGTCGCACGCGCCGGTCACCGCTGGCGCGACCGGCAGCCGCGCCTCGTCGAGGATGACCGCGAGGTTCGTGTCGCGCGCCAGCTCGTTACAGACGGTGCCCAGGCCGCCTCGCGTTGGATCGCGCAGCCAGCGTGTCGACGGCGCCGCCGCCAGCAAACCGTCGACGAGGTCGGCCACCGGCGCCGTGTCGGATCGGATGTGGGCCTCGAGCGCGAGATCGCCGCGCGCCAGCATCACGGCCATGCCGTGGTCGCCGATCGTGCCCGACACCAGCACGACGTCGCCGGCCTGCACGAGCTCCGGTCCGAGGCGGCGATCGTTCGCGATCACGCCGACGCCGGCGGTGGTGATGTAGAGCCCGTCGGCCGCGCCCTTGCCGACGACCTTGGTGTCACCGGTGACGATGGCGACGCCCGCCCGGTCAGCGGCCTCGGCCATGTCGGAGGCGATGCCGCGAAGTTGGTCGATCGAGAAGCCCTCCTCGATCACGAAGGCGGCCGCCAGCCACGTGGGGTGGGCGCCCATCACGGCGAGATCGTTCACGGTGCCGTGCACCGCGAGGTGGCCGATGGAGCCGCCCGGGAAGTGCAGGGGTTGCACGACGAAGGAGTCGGTGGTGAAGGCGAGTCGGTCGCCAGTGGGCAGCGGCAGCGTGGCCGCGTCGGCCAGCGGCCCGTGGTCGTCGCGGCTGAAGGCGGTGAGGAAGACGGCCTCCACCAGCGCGGCCGACGCCTTGCCGCCAGCGCCGTGCGCCATCGTGACGACGTCGTCGGTGAGCCGTGGCCGCCGCCGCCGGAAGGCCTCGATGCGGTCGAGGACCGCAGCCTCGCGGTCGCTCGGCCCCGACGCCGGCTCAGCCATCGAGGCGCTCCTGCACCCGGGCCCAGAGCGCGAACGCCACCGCCGCCTGTGTCTCCTGGATGCGGTGGACGCTGTCGGCGGCGACCACGAGGCAGTGATCGACGTCGCCGGAGTGGACCATCTCGCCGCCGTCGTAGCCCGCGAGTCCGATCGTGAACATGCGCCGGCGGCGCGCTTCGGCCAAGGCGACGAGGACGTTGCGCGAGTTGCCGCTGGTCGACAGGCCGACGGCCACGTCGCCGGCGGTGGCGTAGGCGATCAGCTGGCGGGCGAAGACGAGCTCGAAGCCGACGTCGTTGCCCAGAGCGCTGAGGATGGCGGGGTCCTCGGCGAGGGTGCGAGCGGGCACGGCGCGGCCCCAAGGTGGCTGGGCGAATAACCGGGCCACGGCGGCGGCATCCGTCGCGCTCCCGCCGTTGCCGAACGTGAAGACCCGTGCGCCCGCGGTCAGCCGGGCGGCCAGCGCATCGGCGGCGGCGTCGAGCTCCGGCGCCGAGCGCTCGAGGGTCGCGGTCCGCAAGTCGGCGCTCGTGGCCGCTTTGGCCCGAGCCGACTCGGCGAGGTCGCGCAGCAGCGGGCCGGCCTCCCGCTCGGCGGACTCGATGAAGGGATAGAGGAAGTCGGTGCGCTCGCTCACGCGTCCGCGCCCTCGAGCACCGCGATGGCCGCGCCGGCGTGGATGAGCACGAGGTCACCCGAGCGCCTCGGGCCCACCAACGTGGTGTCGATCGTCTCGGCGCCCCGGGCCGTGCGCACCACGGCGTCCGACTCCGACGGAGCCGAGACGACCTCGCCCAGGCGCCCTTCGTCCGAACACGTGAGGCATGAGCCGTCGTCGGTGCACTCGTCGGCGGGTGCGGTCAGGAGGCCGGGGTGCTCGAAGCACACGTGGGTGAGCTCCCACAGGACGTGGTACAGCAGCACGATCCGTCCGTCGTGCGGTGCCGGCCCGGCCGGGTCATCGAGCCACAGGACGTGATCGGCGGCGCCGGGATCGGCCGGCGGGCCGCTCCCGATCCACACCGTCGTGAGTCCCCACGCCTGCGCCCGCCGGAGGGCGGCGTTCACGCCACCGCCGAGGGCGGGCCCCAACGCCACGAGCAGATCGCCGGATCGGGCCAGGGGTCGGAGGTCGCTCACGGGATCGGCCCCCTCGACGCTGACAGCCGGTAAGGCGCGGGTGCCGACGATGACCGGGTGGACGAACTCCACGGCGAGGTGCCGGGCGTGCTCGGGCCAGGCGGGGGCCAGGCACCACATCGTGGCCCCGGCCGCGAACCGGCGCGCGACGGTAAGGGCACATCGCGCGAGGTCGGTGCCGAGGGCCTCGTCGATGCCGACCGGGAGGCCGGCGCGAGCTGCCATCGCCCCTCCTTCGAACGACTGGCCGCGGACTCTATCCCCGGTTTCGCGAGCCCCCTCGGGCCGGATGGTTGCCAGTCGGGCGGTTGGGGCACTCATGATGACTGAATCGGTCGACTTTCGTTCGACCCAGCACCGAGAGGAGCCATCCGTGACCGCCACCGACGATCTGCTGCAGAACAGCAAGGCGTACGCCGCCGCCTTCGACAAGGCCTCGCTGCCCTTGCCGCCCGCCAAGGGCGTGGCCGTGCTCGCCTGTATGGACGCCCGGGTGAATCCCTACGGCATCCTCGGCCTGGAAGAGGGCGATGCTCACGTGATCCGCAACGCCGGCGGCGTCGTGACCGACAACGACATTCGCTCCTTGGCCATCTCGCAGCACCTTCTCGGCACGAGCGAGATCATCCTGATCCACCACACGGAGTGCGGGATGCTGACCTTCACCGACGACCAGTTCAAGGACAAGCTCGTGCAGGAGGCGGGCGCCCGGCCGTCCTGGGCGGTCGAGACCTTCACCGATCTCGACCAGGACGTCCGTGAGTCCATCGCGCGCATCAAGAGCAGTCCCTTCCTGCCTCGCAAGGACAACGTGCGCGGCTTCGTGTACGACGTGAAGGACGGGACGCTCCGCGAAGTGGTGTAGCCGCGCCGGGGTACGTTGACCTTGACGGTTTGCTGGAGGGTCGATGAGTCGTCGGAGCGTCAAGGCGCGCGCGTTGGGGACAGCGGCCGTCGATGTCGTGGTCGATGCCGTTCCGGTCGCCGTCGTGCTGGCCGACGTCGACGGTCGGATTGTGCACGCCAATCCCGCCGCCGCTCGCCTGACGCGACGTTCGGTCGACGACTTGGTGGGCGAGCCGGTTGACGTCGTCACCGCCAGCGCCGCGAACGTCGTCCACACGCCCGTCACGGTGGGCGGCGACGAACTCGTGCTGGTCGCCGTCGACGAGACCGCCGAACGGGCCCGGGTCGAGGCGCGCCTCGGCTTGCTCGAGTCGTTCGTCGAGGCATCGAGCGATGCGCTCTTCAGCACGGACGCCGACGGCCTCGTCGTGACGTGGAGCCGTGGGGCCGAGCGCGTCTTCGGCTTCCTGGCACCGGAGATCCTCGATCGTCCCACCGACGCGCTGTTCCCCGACCACCTCCGGCCCGAGTTGAAGGTGCTGTTCGGCGCGGTGGCGGGCGGGGACGCCGTCGAGCGGGTCGAGACCGAGGTCCGGCGCAAGGGCGGGATGCCGATCCCGATCTCGTTGACGATCTCCCCGGTGCTCGGCGACGCCAGTCGCGTGGTCGGGTCGGTGGTGGTGGCCCAGGACATCACCGAGAAGCGCGTGACCCAGGCCGCGCTGGCCGAGGTCGAGGTTCGGCTCCGTGAGGGCGAAGCCCTCGCCCATGTCGGTCGGTGGCTGTGGGACGTCGGTACGGGCGCCGTGCAGTGGAGCGAAGAGCTCCATCGCATCCACGACGTCGATCCGCTCGACTTCGCCGGCACCATCGAGTCGTTCATGGCGTGCATCCATCCTGAGGATCGGGATCGGATCCGCGCCGGCATGGAACAGGCGGTGGCGTCGGGCCGGCGGTTCGAAGACGAGTACCGCGTCGTCCGGCGCGACGGCGCGATCGGCGTCGTCTACGCGCGCGCCGAGCCGATGGTGGGGTCGGCCGAGGTCGTGGTGGGGCTCCGCGGCATCGGCCAGGACGTCACCGACCGCGCGCGCCGCGAGGCGCCTTGACGGTCAGGCCCGGCCGACGATGTTCCGGACCCGGGCCACGAGGTCGTCGTTGGTCAGGGCGGCGGGCCGGTCCGTCTGCTCGAGGACGTCGGCGAGGTGGCGCAGGGTCTGCCCGGCGTGCGAGCGCAGCGCGGCCAGCAGATCGTGGAACTCCTCCGACTGGCGGATGGCGTTGAGCGATTGCGTGACGTCACGGAAGTCCTGGGCGCCCGCCTTCGCTCCGACCACACAGCCCGCCGCGAACGCCAGAACCACCGACATCGAACCTCCTCCGCTTGCCGTCGCTCAGCCCTCCCGTTCGGCTTCGACCTGGAGCTGCACCCGCACGTCCGGGTAGATCCGCAGCATCAACACCGTAGGCGACTCGATGTCGAAATCCCGGATGTCGACGACATGGTCGCCCTGCACGACGAGCCGGTCCGCCCGTCCGACCGTCACCGACACCGTGCCGTGTATGGGCCGCGTCACGCCGTGGATCGTGACGTCGCCGCCCAGCCGGAACCGGCTCGCCGATCCCGCCGGTACGCAGTCGCGGAGGTCGAGGGCCACCACCGGGTGGCGGCGAGCATCGATGCGCCGTAACAGCTCGGCGTCGTAGAGCCGGTTGCCCGAGCGCAACTCGTCCACATTGATCTCCACGTGGGCCGCCGGCGGGTCGTCGAGCACGACCTCGCCGTCGTGGACGCCGACATCGATCGTGCCCGTCACGCCAATGGCCCCGAACGTGATGGGGCCGACGCTGGATCGAGCTTCGACTAAGGCGACGGATCGTTCGGGCACCAACCGGAACCGGCTCGTCGATGCGTGCCGCTCCCCTCGGTCGGCGGCGGGTGTGTCAGTCGGAGCCGACGGCGAATAACGGGGCCAGTGCTCGTCGACCCACGACGTGGAGGAGACGGGCGACCAGGCCGGACCCGTCACTGAGGCCCAGCCCCCCTCGACCTCGGCGAGCACGGCGTCGAGCGTCCCTGTCGCCATGTAGCGGCGCAAGACGTTGTCGAGGCGGTCCCGCTCCTCCTTGATGACACCCATCCACGACCGCAGCGCCCGCTCTCCGTGCTCCGTGACCCCGTAGACGCGCCGTTCCTGGCCCGGTTGACCGGGGCGGGGCTCGCTGGGCGCCGACTCCACCAGGCCATCCGATTCGAGCTGGGCGAGGGCCCGGTAGACGCTGGGGCGGTCGACCCGGCCGAAGCGCAGGTCCGTCAGCCGCCGCGCCAGGTGGTAGCCGTACCCGGGCTCCTCCGAGAGCAGCAGGAGGATGGCCGGCAGGACGAAGTGCCGTGGCGGCGTGAGGTCGAACCGCGACCGCGAGCCGGTGCGCCAACCGTCGGTAGCGGCGCTGTCGTCCATCCCCATCCCCCAGGCGTTGCTGGCTGTGGACAAGGTAGCGCTCGAATCTCGACGTCAGATCCATGGAGATCCGTGACGCCGGATGAACCGCCGCGGTACACCCGACGACGCGGAAGTGTCGCGACGATGGCCGCTAGGTTGCATCGGTTCCCGACAACGATTGCGAGGCCCTTCATGACGACGACGCGCGAGCAGAGCGAGGTCGACGCCGCCAACGCTTCCGAACGCCAGCCTGTCGTGTTCGTGCACGGACTCTGGCTCCTGGCGTCTAGCTGGGACCCGTGGCGGGCCCTGTTCGAGGAGCGGGGGTACGCCACGCTGGCTCCGGGCTGGCCCGACGACCCCGAGACCACGGAGGCGGCGCGTCACGATCCGAGCTCGTTCGCGGGCAAGGGCATCGGAGAGGTTGCGGAGTACCACGCCGGCATCCTTCGCCAGCTCAATCGCAAGCCGGTGATCATCGGGCACTCGTTCGGCGGGCTGTTGGCGCAGAAGCTCGCGGGGATGGGCCTCGCCGCCGGCGCTGTCGCCATCGATCCGGCGCCCTTCCGAGGCGTCCTGCCGCTTCCTTTCTCGGCGCTCAAGGCGGCCTCGCCCGTGCTGCGCAACCCGGCCAACCGGAACAAGTCGGTGGCGCTCACCTACGAGCAGTTCCGGTTCGCCTTCGCCAACGCCGTCAGCGAGGAGGAGGCCCACGAGCTCTACGACACGTACGCGGTCGCCGCGCCCGGGGTCCCCTTGTTCCAGGCCGCGTTGGCCAACATCAACTGGAACACCGAAGCGAGCGTCGACACCAAGAACCCGGACCGGGGCCCGCTGCTCATCATCTCGGGTGAGAAGGACAACACGGTGCCGCCGTCGATCGCCAACGCCTCGTACAAGCGCTACAAGGACAATCCCGGGACGACCGAGATCAAGGAGATCAAGGACCGCGGCCACTCGCTGACCATCGACAGTGGCTGGCCGGAAGTGGCCGACACCGCGCTCGACTTCCTCGACCGCCACGGCCTGAAGGCCTGACGCCCGCGGTCAGGTGCGTCGCCTGCGCCGGCGCAGACGGCTCTGGATGATCTCGCGGACGAGCGCTGACCGGCTCTGCTCGGTCGCCTCGTCCTCCGGGGTGGGTGCCACGTCCTGAAGCAACTGCGACAGGCCGGCCATCGTCGTCAGCCAGAGCCCGACGAGTGAGGCCGCCGTCGGGTCGTCACCCCTGATGGGAGTGCCGAGCTCATCGGCCACGGCCCGCACCACGGCGATGGACGCGTCGTCACGCAGCACGATGTGGACCTCGTCGCCTTCGAGGCGCACCTCCATGCGGCGAGCGGCAGCCTGTTCCGGCGTCAGGTCGCTCGTGCCGTCGATGCCGAGCTCGTCGATCTTGGCGGCGAGAGCGTCGGCGTCGACGCCGAGGGCTTGGAGCGCTTTGGCCGCGAGGCTGTCGTCGGCTCGGGCGAGCGCTTCGAGGAGGTGATGGCTGCCCATCGGGGCCGGGCCGGAGATCTCCTGGGCCGCGGTGAGGATCTCGTCGGCGGCCGGTGTGCGATCGACTGCGGTTGCGTCGGCGGTGGCGCCGACCCGGCCCAGCTCCTCCATCACCACCTTGCGCACCCGGTCGAGGTCGGCGCCGCGCTGCACGAGGATCTGGGCCGCCACCCCTTGGCCTTCGCGGATCAGGCCCAAGAGGATGTGCTCGGTGCCGATGTAGTTGTGGCCGAGCTGCAAGGCCTCCCGCAGCGAGAGCTCGAGCACCTTCTTGGCGCGGGGGGTGAAGGGGATGTGCCCCTCCGGCGGCCGCTCGCCGCCGCGGCCGATGATCTGCTCGACCGAGCTCCGGACCGTCTCGAGCGAGATGCCGAGCCGTCGCAGAGCGCGGCCGGCGACGCCGTCGGGCTCGCGCAACAGGCCCAACAGAACGTGCTCGGTACCGATGTAGTTGTGGTCGAGGCGCCGGGCCTCCTCTTGGGCGAGGACGACGGCGTTGCGGGCTCGCGTCGTGAAGCGTTCGAACATGGAGCTAGTGTTGCAACCCTGTCAATCCACTGTCAGTGATATGGTCAGGCTGGCAATGACGCCGAGACCAGGGACGTGGAGACGCGTATGAGCGACTGGGAGACGAGGCTCCAGCGGTGGCAGGCCGAAGTCGAGCTGTTCGCCCAACTGGAGGGCACGCCGTGGGTCACTTTGGCCGAAGCCGAGGCCGAGACGGGCGTGTCACGATCGGCCCTGCGGTCCTGGTATCGCAACGGCGAGATCCCGTCCCGCCTCGTCGACGGCCCCAACGGCCCGCAGCGCCTCGTCCCGCTCGACGCCGTCGTGGCTCGAGCCGCCCGCTCCCCGCGCATCCAGCGCCGAGCCGAGCGCGAGGTGGGGCTCGAGGCGCAGGTCGCGTTGCTCCGCCACCGGCTCGATCAGCTGGAGTTGCGCCTGGCGGCCCTCGAGCGTGGTCGGCCGGCGTGATCACACTTCGCTCACATCGCGGCCGTAGGGTCCGCTGACCATGACGCCGGCGTCCCGCGAGCAGACGATCGTCGTCGCCGAGGACGATCCCAGCATCGCCGACCTTCTCGACCTGTACCTGCGCGACGCCGGCTACCGGCCCCTCCTGGCGCCCGACGGCGAGCGCGCCCTCGAGCTCGTCGCTCAGCACCGGCCCGTACTCGTGATCATCGACGTCGGCCTCCCGGGCATCGACGGCTTCGAGGTGTGCCGCCGCATCCGCCTCAGCAATCCGATCCCCGTGCTGTTCGTGACGGCA
>Ga0306920_100006730_pt1 | contig 15043 bp, 12 predicted proteins | sample flu12Cox44000170_FD_204666 | JGI IMG/M metagenome (GOLD analysis project Ga0306920, IMG submission 204666) | Lab enrichment of tropical soil microbial communities from Luquillo Experimental Forest, Puerto Rico - flux4day.12C.oxic.44.000.170 (v2)... | ecosystem: Environmental > Terrestrial >... | reverse complement strand
CGAGGCGCAGCGAAGTCGTATCCAGCTGACGCATGACGCGCTGGTATTTGGTGAGCGCGTCGCCGTTCCGCGAATCCAATTTCAATAAGGGAAGACTTTTCTCGCCGAGAACTTCCGTGGCGGCTTCGCGTTCCGCAGCGGCTTCGCGCTTTTTTCCATCTTTCTCGAGACTGTAGATTAGAAATGCGCGGTCCTCCGGATTTTCCGGCTCGCGCTTGGTGGCTTCGGTAAAGAGGCTCGTCGCGCGGGTGTATTCCTTTTGCTCGAGCGCGAGAAGACCGAGATTGAAGGGGTAATCGTCCTCGTCGGGATCGATGTCGCTGGCGCGGCTGATAACGGTCAGTGCCGCGGGAAGATTGTCCTGGCGAGCGCGAGCAATGCCGAGGTTATTGAGGATTTCAGGCAGGTCGGCGCCGCTGACCAGATTGCGATGCAGGTCTTCCTGAAGCGTAGCAAAAACTTCCTCGGCTCGCTCCGGTTGCCCCTGGCGAAGGCGACACACCCCGACGGCAAAAATGGCTTCGACACTTTGCGGGTGAGACGCAGGAACCTTCAAAAACCAGGGCAACGCGGAATTGCAGTCGCTGCGCTGGAAGTAGGTTTCGCCGACGGCGAAAGCGGGGTCCGGCCAGTCCGGTTCCAGGCGCACCGCCTCTTTCAAATCGCGAAGACGGGCTTCATCGTCGTTCGCGAGAAGCCCGTGGATATATTGCTCGAACGCCGCCAGGCTCACGGGGGGCCGCAGCTTGGAAAAATCGACGAGACTGACAGCAAAATTCGGGTCGAGGGTACGCAGCAATTTCCAGAGCACGCGGTTGTGCAAATCCATGAGGGCGGAAAGCGGGAAGGTTTCGCGGACCGCCGGAAAGAGCGCCACCGGACTGACGCGCAAGACACGGGCATCGACGGTGAGATTCTGGCCATCGGAAGTAAAGCTGCCAAAAATGACGTAATCGGCATCGAGTTCCTGAGCGATGTGCAGCATGGTGGCGCGGCTCAACCTGGCGGAAGATGGCAGGCCGTAGACGTCCATCTCGTTCAAGCGGCCCGCATGCGAGTAGACCTGCTGGCCGGCAGCGGAGAGTCGCTGAATCGTCAGTTCTTCAAGGCCTTCCCCGATCCAGTCGAGGCGCGGAGTGGCTCCCACATTTTCAAACGGAAAAACCAGAAAAACACCCTCTTGCGGAATGCTGGGGCGGGCGGCGGTTGGCGTGCCGGATTGTCCGGCAGAAAGGGCAAGTGCACTGACGAATGCCGTCAGGGCAAGGGAGAGCAGGAGTAAACCGCGCATGCGGAATGAGCGGACTCTCATTCTGCGCCCATTGTAGCAAAAAGCCGGAATTTAGAAGTTCGTGGTTCCGAGCCGCACCGAGCCAACGGCCTATTGCTGGGGGCTCTCCGGCGGCCGGAGGGTCAGAACATCCTGGATGGCGGGATCCTTGATCACCTTGGCAAAGGAAGGATCCGAGTTCACGGTATTCATCTGTTGATAGCCTTCGTCGCGTGCCTTGCGCAGATAAAGAGCGCAGCGCTCGGCGTTTCCGGCCTCGGCAAAAGACTTGGCGAGCAAGAAATAGAATTGCGCGCGATCGGTGGCGATGGAACGGTCTTGAATCACCGTGCCGGAGCGCGATTTGGAGGGATCGAAGGCTTCCGGATCGTATTTCAGAGCGGTGCGAAACGCGGTAATGGAATCCTCAAACTGTTTCTGAGCGAAGTAGGCGTAACCAAGGTTGAGATAAAACGGGGCGAAATCATCGCGAATGGCGAGCGCGCGCTTGTACGAACGGATCGCTTTCGCATATTTCTTGCGTTCGTAATAGACGGTGCCGATGTTGTTGAGGGGGTCCGAGTAGTGTTTGTCGAGCTTGGCGGATTTTTCGTAGCACTTCAACGCGCCATTCAGATCCATCTGACTGTGCAAGGCGATGCCGAGCTCATTCCAATAAACGGCGTGGTTGGGATGCTCAAGGGTGAGCTTGTGAAACAGTTCCTGGGCCTGTTTGTAATCTTTCCGGACAAGATACAGGCGGCCCATATCTTCATCCGGCAATTTTTGAGGTTCGTTGGTCTTGACAGCGGAGGGTTGCTCCGGGGAGTTGCTGGGGGTCTGCGCCGAGGTGGGAGATACGACGAGAAACACACCGAAGAAAACTGCTGGAACCGCCAAGTGAAGCTTGCTCATGGCGAGTCTCCTTTGTCCCGAGGAGGTTTATCGGGCTCTTTCTTCTTCTTATCCCCAAAGATACCAAAAATCTTCTGCATTAGGCCTTTTTTCTTCTCGTTGGCCTTTGCTGGATCAGATGCATCTTCCTGGCCGGGCTGTTGCTGGCCATTGTTCACGCCGGGCTGACCGGGGACCCCCTCCGGTTGAGGCGGCTTCGGGCTGCCACCCCCGAAAATGTGGGAAAGAAAGGAACCCGCGGAGGTGGCCGGGTGCCCCCCATGAAGTTCACAGAGTTGCGTGGGCTCGGAACCGGCTACGTAGACCTCCTCGCGGGTCTCCGGACAGGAGGGAGTGGCGACCTCGAGGGTGTCGGAATCAATCAGGATCGCGTCCACACCCTCGGGCTTGTCGAAGTCCTTTACATCGCGATAGCCCGGCAAGGCCGTGGCACGAATCATGAAATCGGCCCAGATGGGCGCCGCCGTAGCGCCGCCCGAAAGGCCGAGATCACGATTGTCGTCAAAACCAATCCAGATCACGCAAACCAGATTGTTGGTGAATCCGGCAAACCAGCCGTCGCGGGACGTGCCGGTTTTACCGGCGGCCGGCAACGAGAAACCCTTGGCGCGGACCGGCGCGCCGGTACCTTTGTTGAGCACGTCTTTGAGGATGCTGTCGACCAGGTAAGCCACGCGGGGATCCAGGGTCAGCTTGTTGACCGGAGTGCTCCTCTCGAGCGAGTTGCCGCTAGCGCCGACCACACTGTTCACATACATAGGCTCGGCGCGCGTACCGAGAGTCGCAAAGGCCGTGTAGGCACCCGCAACTTCCAACGGGGTGAGTTCATAGGCGCCGAGGGCAACGGCCGGGGTGGGCCTGATGTTGCTGCCGAGACCCATCTGGCGGGCAATCTGCACCACTCGGCCGTAGCCGACCATCTCCGCGACTTTGACGGTGGCGACGTTCAAGGAATTGGTCAGCGCCTGGCGGACGGTAACCTTGCCAAGGAATCGTTCGCCGTAGTTGTTCGGGGTGTACTCCTGGCCGTCGAATTCGAAAACGGTGGGTTCATCGTCGACGGTAGTGGCCGGGGTGACGATGGGTTGCGCGCCATCGACGGCATTATTGAAGGCCGCGGCGTACACAAACGGTTTGAACACCGAGCCGGGCTGGCGATGTGCGAGTGCGTGGTTCAGCTGACTCTGGCCATAATCGCGGCCGCCGATCAAAGCTTTGATCTCCCCGGTGCGGGGGTCCAGCGCGACCAACGCCGCTTGCGCCTGCGGCGGTGGCGCAGGCTCTGGGGCGCCCTTCTTCGGCGGATGAAGCTTGCGCTGCTTCTCGTATTTTTTCGCGAGCAAGGCATCGACGTTCTTCATGCCGGCTTCGATCGCCGCGGCGGCGGCGCGCTGAAGCTGCGGATCGAGGGTGGTGTAGACGCGATAATTGGCGCTGAGCAGGTCCTGCTCGGAGTAATTCTCGAGCAGGTGATCCTTGACCATGTCGACGAAATAGGGCGCTTCGTTGCCGGTGACGGAAGTGCGCACAAGTTTCAGGGGAGTGCGCTTGGCCTCCTGCACATCGGGTCCGCTGATGTAGCGGTTCTCTTCCATTTGCGTGAGGACGCGGTCGCGCGCTTGCGCGGCGCGCTCGGGATGTCGGTCGGCGACGGAATAGTAGTTCGGGGCGCGAATCAGGCCGGCGAGGAAAGCGCACTCGGGCAGGCTGAGCTGCCGCAAATCCTTGCCGAAGTATGCGACGCTCGCTTCGGCGAAGCCGCGGATCCCGAAACTGCCGCGATTGCCGAGATACACTTCGTTGGCATACATCTCAAAGATGCGCTGCTTGCTGAAGCGCTGTTCAAGTTCGAAGGAAAGCATGGCTTCGGCGAGCTTGCGCTTCCAGGTGCGGTCGGTGGTGAGGAAATAGGTGCGCGCGACCTGCATGGTGATCGTGCTGGCGCCCTGCATATGCTGGCTATGGCGAAGGTCAGCCCAAGCCGCACCGAAAATACGGATGAAATCGAAGCCCGGGTGTTCGAAGAAGCGCTTGTCTTCCGCGGAGAGGATGGCCTGCACCAAGACCGGAGGCAGATCCTCGTAGCGCACCAGGCGGCGCTTTTCGCGCGAACTGTCGAAAAGGTTGGTGATCAGCTCGGGCTCGATCTCGGCGGTACCCATATCCGGACCGCCGGAGAGAGGGCGGATGGTGCGAATCTGCTTGCCGCTGAACTGAACGGCGAGGGCGTTCGCGCCGCCGAAGTAGGAGAGTTTGGAAGGCTTGATTTCCACCGTGTTGGCGTCGACGGTGTATGCACCCAGCGACCATTCGTCGGCTTCCGGGCGATACCCGGCGCGCTGCAGGTACATGATCAGGTCTTCGGGGCCCCAAGCCTGCCCGTCAGAGATATGTTCCGGAGCCGAAAAGATCTGCGTGGTGTTTTGCAGGATGTGACCCGAGAGACGGGCGTCAATCATGCGGGAATACTTCACGTAATAGACGGTGAAGACCCCGGCGGCAATAAGGAAGCAAAGAGCGACAACGCCAAGGATGGAGAGGCCAAAGATAGAGGTCCAGAAACCTTTTTGAAGACGCAAGCGCAAAGACGCACTCCCCCTAGGGCTGGCCACTTCCTATTGTCTCGCAATCGGGAAAAGGAACAAAGTCGCCCGCAAAAAAAAACAGATGATACAAGAGATCCGGAGCCCGCCGGTTCCGGTTACTTCATGAGATCGATGCCCTCGGAAGAAGGTGAAAAGTTAAGCTCCGTCTGATAGACCAGGAAGTCGACAGGCACGGTGTAGTTCACGCTGATGGCGATGCCGTGATTGGTGTTGGCGACCTTCACATCATCGCGCTTCGCGGGGATGTCGAGATCCTGTATGGTGCGAAAAATACTGTCTTTAATCTGGTCGTCATTCATGCGGTTGACGACCGCAAAGCGCGCTTGTTCGGTGATCTTGTCTTTCAGCTGATACTCGGCGACGTACACGGGGACGACTTTCACGGCGACAAAGACGGCCCCGATCAGAATCGCAAAATAGACGATCGCTTTCAGTCTGCCCTCACCACGTTCAGAGCGCAGGGATCTTTCGATGTTGCGGGTCAACAAGACGAACTCCACAGGCCGTTGCCGGAATCAGGCCGGACGGCAAGAAAATCGCGTTCGAGATAACGCTAGCACTCCGGGAAATCGCTGTCGAGAAACGGACAATGGGGATGTTCTAAGCGGGTACTCCCTGTCCGAAGCGGCAGGCGTAGGCCCCCAGGGCTAATAGGCGCGGGCAAAAATGGCACGGTCTTTGGCCGGTTTGGAGCAGTAGACACAGGTTCCGGTGCCGCTGCCCGAGCCATTGCCGAGGACGGCCGCCGGATCGAGGGGGATGCAGCGCATCGTGGCGCGGGTCTCTTCCTTGATTTTCTCCTCGCATTCGCCGCTGCCACACCAACCGGCGAAGGCGAAGCCGTTTTCGACGGCCTTTTTGAAGTCCTCGTAGCTCCTGGACTCGTGGGTGTTGGAGCGCCGGAAGGCGAGTGCGCGGTCGAAGAGCGATTGCTGGATCTCGGCGAGAAGCTTTTCGAGGGTCGCAGGCAGATCGGCGAGGGAAGCGCTGGTCTTCCCTTCCTTGCCGGGACGGTCGCGACGCGCGAGCATCGCGGCTTGCTTGGCGACGTCCTTGGGACCCAGCTCCACGCGAAGGGGAACGCCACGCATTTCCCAGTCGTTGAACTTGTAGCCGGGGCTGAAACCTTCGCGCTCGTCGAGAGCTACGCGAAGGTTCGCCTGCATGAGGCGCTGTTTCAGGTCTTTCGCGGTTTTCAGGACGGTGGCCTTTTCTTCGTCGCTTTTGAAAATGGGAACGATCACCACCTGGGTGGGAGCGAGTCGGGGCGGCAGGACCAAGCCCTGGTCGTCGCCATGAACCATGATGATGGCGCCGATGAACCGTGTGGAAAGGCCCCAGGAGGTGGTCCAGCAATGCTGCAAGACGCCGTTTTGATCGAGATATTTCACTTCGAACGCCTGGGCAAAATTCTGGCCGAGGAAGTGCGAAGTGCCGGCTTGCAGGGCTTTGCCGTCACCCATCATGGCCTCGATGGAATAGGTAACATCGGCGCCGGCAAATTTTTCGGCATCGGATTTGGCGCCGGGGATGACCGGGATGGCGGCGTCGTTGACGGCGAAGTCGGCGTAGACGTCGAGCATCAGTTTGGTCTCGTCGACGGCTTCCTCGCGGGTAGCGTGGGCGGTGTGGCCCTCCTGCCAGTAGAACTCGAGGGTGCGCAAGAAGAGCTTGGTGCGCAGTTCCCAGCGCACCACACTGTTCCACTGATTCATAAGCACCGGCAGATCGCGATAGGACTGAATCCACTTGGCCCACATGTGGCCGATGATGGTCTCGGAGGTGGGACGGACGATGAGAGGCTCGGCCAGTTCTTCGCCGCCACCGATCGTGACCACCGCAAGTTCGGGTGAAAAACCCTCGACGTGGTGCTTTTCCTTTTCGATGAAGCTCTTGGGGATGAACAAGGGAAAGGCAACATTTTGATGGCCGGTGGCCTTGAAACGGCGGTCCAGCGCTTGCTGAATGTTCTCCCAGAGAGCCCAGCCGTAAGGGCGCACAATCATGCAGCCGCGTACCGGGGCGTAGTCGGCCAACTGGGCTCGTAAAACCAGTTGGTTGTACCACTCGGAAAAGTCTTCCAAGCGAGTAGGTAACTTTTCTTCAGCCATGCGTCTCCCTGTGATTACTCGAACGATGGGGTAAGCATTCGAGCGTAGCGGACGCAGTTAGCCGCTGTCAACGCGAAGGCCCGGCAAGGTCAGATGGAGCTGCCGAGGAACCACTCTTCATCGGTTTGTTTCGAATGGCTGCGGATAAGGAGTTCGGGATCTTTTACCGTGACACGGCTATAGGGCGCGACGGAGTGGGTAAGCCAGACGTTGCCGCCGATGACGCTGTGGTGGCCGATGCGCGTGTCACCTCCGAGAATGGTGGCGCCCGGATAAATGGTGACGCCTTCTTCGATATCGGGATGCCGTTTGTTCGAAAGGCCGCGTACCAGTTCGCCCCCGGAATCGCGGCGGCTCGTGGGATTGAAGGCGCCGAGGGTCACGCCGTGATAAAGCGTAACGTGTTTTCCGATGGTGGCCGTTTCGCCGATGACGATGCCGGTACCATGGTCGATGAAAAAGGACTCGTCGATGGACGCACCGGGATGGATATCGATGCCGGTATGGCTATGGGCGATCTCCGTCATCATGCGGGGCATGTACGGAATCTTCATCAAGTACAGCTCGTGCGCCAGCCGCTGCACCGTGATCGCCTGGATTCCAGGGTAGCTCAGCAATATCTCCTCGTAACCGCTGGCAGCGGGATCGTTGCTCATTGCGGCTAGCAGATCGAGACCCAACAATTGCGCCAAGCGCGGCAATTTGGCGTGGAGGTCGTGAACCACCGCTGCAGCGCGTTCTGAAAGGTTCGCGGGGATGTCCTTGCCGCGGCAGTGGCAGTCAAACCGGGTGGCATAGACAAGCTGCTCCGTTAATTGGGAGTCCACCTGCGCGGAGAAGCCCGCTAGCTCAGGACTTGGTTCGTCGTCGTAGCGGTAATATAGCGGAAAAAGCGCATCCAGATACGAGCGGCAAAATGCCGCGACTTCGTCTCTGACGGGCAAGCGGTATTCCCACATGGATGCGTCGGAGAATCGGGCTTGCAACGCGGAGCGGAACTCTCTGGCCAGGGACCGCAAATCGTCACTTCGTGTGCTCATGACAATTGTACTTGTAGCGATCCAGCGGGAGAGCGACCGTACCGAGGTGTCGCTGCTCCCTTGCGCTTCTCCATTCGATCCTGAGTTCTATCCGATTCCTTCAAACAATACGGTGGAAATGTAGCGCTCTCCGGAGTCGGGCAGAACGGTAACGATGGTCTTGCCGGCGAATTCGGGATACTTGGCGACCCGAGCGGCGACGGCTGCGGCCGCCCCGCAAGAGATTCCGCTCAAGATACCTTCTTCTTTCGAAAGCCGGCGCGCGTACTCGATGGCTTCCTCGTTGCTCACCGCCTCGACACGGTCGACCATGCTGAGATCGAGGTTCTTCGGCACAAAGCCGGCGCCAAGGCCCTGAATTTTATGGGGAGCGGGCGTGAGAGTTTCACCGGCCATGGTTTGTTTAATGACCGGGCTGGTAACGGGCTCAACGGCGATGGAGGTGATCTTCTTCCCTTTGCTGCCTTTGATGAAACGGCTGACGCCGGTGAGCGTCCCGCCGGTGCCAACGCCACTCACGAGTACGTCGATCGCGCCATCCGTATCGTTCCAGACTTCGGGACCGGTGGTCGTCTCGTGGATTTGCGGATTCGCAGGATTATCGAATTGCTGGGGCAGGAAGTAGTGCTGTTTATCGGATTCGTAGATTTCGGTGGCTTTCTTGATGGCGCCCTTCATGCCTTCCGGGCCGGGCGTGAGCACCAGCTTCGCGCCAAACGCAGCCAGGACGCGACGACGTTCGAGCGACATGGTTTCGGGCATCGTGAGGGTAATGGCATAGCCGCGAGCCGCCGCCACGAAGGCCAGTGCGATCCCGGTGTTGCCGCTGGTGGGCTCAACGATTTCGATTCCCGGCTTCAGCACGCCGCGTTTCTCTGCGTCCCAGATCATGGCGGCGCCAATGCGATCCTTGACCGAAAAGGCCGGATTTCGTCCCTCGATTTTCGCGAATACCGTCGCTTTTGCGCCGTCCAGGATCCGATGCAATTTGATGAGCGGGGTCTTGCCAATGCCTAGAGAGTTGTCTGCGTAAGTGTTCGCCATTGCGCATCCTCGATCACGTGAATTTGCCGAACTCGATAGCCCTTAAGTATAGAACCGCTTTGGGGGATTTGTGTTAGCGGGAAAGTTCCGGGTGGTTCGCCCCAAGAACAAGCAGATGCCGCGGATTGCGGACGGTTACGCACTCCGATAGAATTCCGCGTGAGGTGGAAATGCCCGCTTCCCCCGCTAAACCGCGAATTGCACTGGGCTCGGATCACGCCGGATTTCCAATCAAAGAGACAATACGGGAGTTCCTCGAAATGGCCGGCTACCCGCTGGAGGACGTGGGAACGTGGTCGGAGGAATCGGTGGACTACCCGGACTACGGGAAGGTGGTCGGCGAACGCGTCGCGAATCATCAAGCGGACTACGGGATCGCGGTGTGCGGCACCGGCATTGGGATTTCGATCGCCGCGAACAAGGTGCCTAAAATCCGTGCGGCGGTGGCCCACGACGTCAATACCGCGCGCTTGGCGCGCGAACATTACGACGCCAACGTTCTGGCCATGGGCGGCCGGGTGGTAAACGGCAAACAAGCGATTGCGAGGGCAGACGTTCTTGAGCACGGCGTTTCTCGGAGACCGACACACGCGACGGGTGGAGAAGATCAGCTTGATCGAATGGGAAGAACGGCAGAAATCGTAGCTTCGATTTCTTATTTTTTCGAAAGACGGGGAGAGCGATGACAACGGAAGCGAATCAGAGAATGCAACGGCGTTTGGAAGCGGTCGATCCGCAAATCGCGGAGTTATTGGGAGAAGAGGCGTACCGCGAAGCGACCGGGCTCGAATTAATCCCGTCTGAAAACCTGGTTTCCGAGGCGGTTCTCGAGGCGATGGGATCGATTTTCACGAATAAATATGCGGAGGGCTATCCGGGCAAACGGTATTACGGCGGCTGCGAGTTTGCGGACAAGGTCGAGCAACTGGCCATCGACCGCGCCAAGGAACTGTTCGCCGCAGAGCATGCCAACGTGCAGGCGCATTCAGGCACCTCGGCGAACGTGGCGGTGTACATGTCCCTGCTGCAGCCGGGCGATACGGTTCTGGGCATGGCGCTGGCTCATGGGGGCCACTTGACCCATGGGCACCCACTGAATTTTTCGGGACGGATGTACAAGTTCATCGAGTACCACGTGCGGCGCGACTCGGAACAGATCGACTACGGCGAGATCGAAGAGTTGGCGCACCAGAACAAGCCGAAGATGATCGTGGCGGGGGCCAGCGCGTATCCGCGGATTATCGATTTTGAGCGCATGGCGAAGATTTCGAAGTCGGTAGACGCGCTTTTCTTCGTGGACATGGCGCATATCGCGGGACTGGTGGCGGCGGGCGTGCATCCGAGCCCGGTGCCGCACGCGGATGTGGTCTCGACGACCACGCATAAAACCCTGCGCGGCCCACGGGGCGGCCTGGTGTTGTGCCGCTCGGCGTTTGCCAAGGAGCTGGACCGGCTGACATTCCCCGGCACGCAAGGCGGTCCTCTGGTGCATACCATCGCGGCGAAGGCGGTGTGTTTGAAGGAAGCGATGGAGCCCTCCTTTAAGGACTACCAGAAGCAGGTGGCTGTGAATGCCAAGGCCATGGCCCGGGCGGTGGCCCAACACGGCTTCCGGCTGGTTTCCGGCGGCACGGACAACCACCTCTTCCTGATCGAGGTCCATCCGCGCGGAATCACCGGCAGCGATGCGGAAAAAGCGCTGGATCGCGCCGGCATTACCGTCAACAAAAATGCGATTCCGTTTGACCCGTTGCCACCGATGAAAGCGGGCGGCATCCGGGTGGGCAGCCCGTCGGTTACCACCCGGGGGATGAAGGAACCGGAGATGGAACTGATCGGCGGCTGGATCGCCGAAATTCTGAGTAATGTCGGGAACGCCTCGGTGGAGCAAAAGGTGAGGCAGCAGGTGGCTGAGCTGGCCGGGCGCTTCCCGATCTATCAATCGCGGCTCAAGGGCGCTGCCGTTCACGCCAAGGTTTAGATATCGGAACGACGGCGTTCGTAGCGCCCGGGGTTCGGCATAGAGTCCAGCGCTGCAAAGAGAACAATTCATGGCTGCGAAAAAAGCAGAAGTGCCCGATGTGGTCAGCGCCACGAACGCGTTCGAAAAATGGGCTGGGCGGCACGTCAATCTGATTCCTTCGGATGTGCGGTTGAAGCACGAGTTGATGGCCTCGGCGCCCTTTCCGTTCTTCCGGGCGACCTTTTATCGTTGGGCGCAGTGGTGGCCGAAGATTTGCCCGGAACTCGCGCGCGCCCCGCAGGTTCTCGCGGTAGGTGATTTGCACGTTGAGAATTACGGCACCTGGCGCGACACCGAGGGGCGGCTGATCTGGGGCGTCAATGACTTCGATGAGACGTGGCCCGCGGCATACACCGTGGATTTGGTGCGATTGCTAACCAGCGCCTATCTCGCGATCGGAGCGGCTCACTTGTCGCTGACGCGCAAAAGGGCCCGCGAGGCCATGGAACAGGGATATCGCGATTCCCTTTCGAAAGGCGGCGGGCCTTTTATCCTGGCGGAACATCATCGTTGGCTTCGCCTGCTGGCGCTAAACAAACTCCGCGACCCCGTCGCTTTCTGGAAGAAGATCCTGAGCTGCAGAAAATATCGGGGCAAGCTCCCCGCCGGCGTGTGGAGGTTAGTCCGGAGTTCCGTGCCGCGGCGAACGACGAACTACGAGCTGAGGGTGCGCATCGCGGGACTGGGGAGTTTGGGTCATCCTCGCGTCCTGGCGCTGGCCGCCTGGGACGGCGCGCACATCGTCCGCGAGGCCAAACAATTGACGCCCTCAGGCTGGATTTGGGCCGGCGGGTTGCCGTCTTCTCAGATCTTGAGCCGAAAACTCATCGAGAGCGCGGTGCGGATTCGCGATCCGCACGTCATTTTCACCGAGCATTGGATTGTTCGGCGCCTGGCCCCGGATTGCTGCCATATCGAAATCCAGTCCCTGCCGGAAGAACGCGACGAAGAGCGCATCGCGTATTACATGGGTTGGGAAACCGCCAACATCCATCTCGGCAGTCCGAAAGCGGTGCCTGCCGTTAAGCGCGACCTGGCTCGCCGCAAGGGCCGATGGCTGCACAAAGCCGCCAAGGCCATGCTGAAAACGACGCTCCAGGATTGGAAAGCCTGGCGCCGCGCCTGGGCGCAAACGAATCGCTAGAGATGCCACCACTTCGCTGCTGCGCCGCGTCGGCCGAAGGGCCTCGGAACCGCAACCGGCAAATTCTGCTGCAAAAAGTGTCTGGAACGAAAAGACGGTGAACGAAGACTGTCCTTGCGGGCAGTAGATTCGCGGAGCGCCCCAACGTACCGTAGCCTAGACCGAGAAATGCCAGCTCCAGTACAACTTCGGCAAATTCACTTTCGGCAGGGATGCGGCGTCTTCCGGCTGCGTCGGGCGCAATTCTTCAGGAGCTGCTTGCTTCCCGGTGGAGTCCTCTAGTTCAACCGAGGTGGGAAAGATGATGGACACGGAAGCCTTCCGCGAATTCAAGACCGGCCTGACGTTTCTTCGCGACAACTATGCCACGCGTGCGCTCGAACACATTCAACGCGCAACGGAGTTGGAAAGGAATAATCCGTATTACATGTCTTACCTGGGAGTCGCGCTGGCGCGCACGCACCAGAAATGGGCTGACGCGGAGCGCCTGTGCGACACCGCGGTACGCATGAAGCGCAACCAGGCCCAGCTGTACCTGAACCTCGCGGAAGTCTACATCGCCTCGGGCCGAAGGGAAGACGCACGCGAGGCGCTGGTGGCCGGCATGAAATATGCGCGCCGCGATATCCGGCTGAACATCGCCATGGCCAAATTGACGACCCGGCGCAATCCGGTGTTTTCGTTCCTGGAACGCAAGCATCCCCTAAACCGCCATTTCGGGATGCTGCGGCACAAGGCGCTTTCCGCGTTCCAACGAGGTTAGCAGGATCGATTTTCCCCAACCCCCCAAACGCAAGAAGGGCGGGTGGCTAATCGCCATCCGCCCTTTTTGTTTCTAGGGAATTTTGCCACGAGAGGCTGCCGTTACTTTCGAATCGGATAACCGACGTTGAATCCGCCCTGAAATCCCATTTCCATGAGGATCTTGAAGCCGATGCCGAAAAGTCCGTTCGGCAAATCGTCGCGACGCACAACTTCCGCCAGGTATTCACGGGTCATGGAAGCCGGTTCATTCGAATAGGGCATAGACACAAACAAACGCATGCCCACTTCATAGCCGGGTTCGCTCGATTGAAAGTAAACCCCGGTGCGCGAGACGCTCAATGTGCCGCGAATGTCGTCGAAGTCGGGCCGCTCCGGATCCGAGGGGCGAATGCGCATCAGCTGGGTAATTTTGCAGCGGCGACTGCCGCGGCGTTCGGTTCTTGACGGTCGCGAGGGGACCGGATCTTTCGCTTTCATCATCTGCTCGAACGAGGAAGTCATTCCCTTTCACCTTTCCCAAAACACAACCAATGTTGGGAATAGGATATTGAGCCGCGCAGCGAAACCTATAGAGAAAACGTACTGGAGGATAACGTGGCTCACATGGAGTGATGGTAGTACGAAAGTACTGGCCAGGCAATCGGGGCAGAGGAAAACCGAGGGGTGTGACATCCGAGGGTGACTTGTTGGAGGCTTTTGTGCCATCCTCTTCCGGAATCTGCCATTGTAAAGGTAACCCATGCCTAAGCGTTTCAGGGATTTGACGGAAAAAGAGATTCTCGCCCTCGCGATCACCAGTGAAGAAGAAGACGGACGCATTTACGGCGAATTTGCCGATGCGCTTCGGGAGTCCTACCCGGCCACGGCCGAGATGTTCGAAGAGATGCGCGTGGAAGAGGCGGGGCATCGCGACCGCCTGCTGGCGATGTTTCAACAAAAGTTCGGCGACCATATTCCGCCGATTCGACGAGAAGATGTACGCGGTTTCTTGCAGCGCCGACCGGTGTGGATGATGCGGCCCCTGGGGGTAAAGGTGGCCCGGCGACAAGCCGAGATTATGGAGATGGAAGCGAGCCGCTTCTATTCGCGAGCCGCAAGCCGGACGAGCGACGTGAAGATGCGCGAGTTGCTGAATCTGCTGGCCGACGAAGAGCGCAAACATACGCGCGCGGCGAGTGAATACGAAGAGAAGCATCTGACGGAGAAGGCCAAGTCCGACGAAGAGGAGTCCCACCGCAGGCTGTTCGTTCTGCAGTATGTCCAGCCGGGTCTCGCGGGCCTGATGGATGGTTCGGTGTCCACCCTGGCGCCGCTGTTTGCCGCGGCATTCGCAACGCAGAAGAGCTGGGACGCGTTTCTCGTAGGTCTGGCCGCCAGCGTGGGCGCCGGCATCTCCATGGGATTTGCGGAGTCGCTATCGGACGACGGATCGTTGACCGGGCGGGGTTCACCGCTGATACGCGGGACGGTGACCGGGCTGATGACCACGGCGGGCGGACTGGGTCACACCCTGCCCTATTTGATTCCGGAGTTCCGCTTGGCCACGATCGTGGCCATTGCCGTGGTGGCGGTCGAGCTCGGGATCATCAGTTACATCCGCCACCGATACATGGATACGCCGTTCTTACAGGCGGCGTTCCAGGTGATCGTCGGGGGCGTGCTGGTGTTTCTGACCGGCTGGCTGATCGGCAGTTCTTGAGCTGCAACCGGAGACCGCGTTTTAACTCTTGCGCTCTTGACCATCGAACGCGGCGGGTTCCCGCGCGAAAATCAATCGCTGTGCGCGGGTGCATGCGCCGGAAGCGTGCGGCGGAAGGTCCGGCGCAAGAACGATTGCAAGCGATCCATGTAGATGTACACGACGGGCGTCGTAAATAGCGTCAGCATCTGGCTCAGAATCAACCCACCGACAATCGTGATGCCCAGCGGCCGGCGCACCTCGGCGCCTACGCCCATGCCAACGGCGAGCGGCAGTGCCCCCAACAGCGCCGCCATCGTGGTCATGGTGATGGGGCGGAAACGCAAGAGCGCCGCTTTGTAGATGGCTTCTTCAGGTGTGCGCTCATCCTCACGTTCGGTTTGCACGGCGAAATCGATCATCAGAATGGCGTTCTTCTTGACGATA
>Ga0306920_100006729_pt1 | contig 15043 bp, 10 predicted proteins | sample flu12Cox44000170_FD_204666 | JGI IMG/M metagenome (GOLD analysis project Ga0306920, IMG submission 204666) | Lab enrichment of tropical soil microbial communities from Luquillo Experimental Forest, Puerto Rico - flux4day.12C.oxic.44.000.170 (v2)... | ecosystem: Environmental > Terrestrial >... | reverse complement strand
CCCACTACCCGGTGGCGCTGCTCAGTCGCCGGCTCGCGATCGTCGACCTGAGCCCGGCCGGGCACCAGCCGATGTGCGACCGCGACGGGGACTGCTGGATCACCTATAACGGCGAGATCTACAACCATGTCGAGCTGCGCGCCGAGCTGGAGCGCGACGGCGAGCGCTTCGTCAGCGGCAGCGACACCGAGGTCATCCTCGCCGCCTACCGGCGCTTCGGCGCCGGGTGCCTGTCCCGCTTCAACGGCATGTTCGCCTTCGCGCTGTGGGACAGCCGCAGCCATGACCTGTTCTGCGCCCGCGACCGTTTCGGGGTCAAGCCGTTCTACTATCAGTGGGACGGCGGGTCGTTCGCGTTCGCCTCCGATCCGGTGGCGCTGACGCTCACCCAGCCGCGGCGCGTCACCGCGCGGCTTCAGGCGGTGCGCGATCTGCTCGCCCTCGACTGGGTCGATCACGAGAGCGGCAGCTTCTTCGCGGGCCTGCGCCAGCTGCCGCCGGCGCACTTCCTGGTGGTCAGCGGGCGGGGCTTGAGGCTCGAGCGCTGGTGGGGCCTCGATCCCGCCCGGCGCGCCGGCGCGGGCGCCGACCTCGACGCCGAGTTCGAGGGTCTGTTCACCGACGCGGTGCGGCTGCGGCTGCGCGCCGACGTCGAGGTGGGATCGTGCCTGTCGGGCGGGCTCGACTCGAGCGCGGTGGTCACCACCGCCGCGGGCCTGTCGGCGCGACCGATCCATGCCTTCACCTGCGCCTACGACGAGGGCCCGGCCTGGGACGAGCGCCCCTACGTGGCCGCGGTCACCGCCGCGGCCGGTGCCCAGTCGCAGCTCGTGGTGCCCGACGGCGCCGACTTCTGGGACACCTTCGACCGCATGACGCTGGCGCAGGGCGAGCCCACCGCCGGGCCCGGGGTCTACTCGCAGTGGAAGGTGATGGAGCTCGCCCACCGCGCCGGACTCAAAGTGCTGCTCGACGGGCAGGGCGGGGACGAGACGCTGGCGGGCTACGGACGTTACCTGCCGCTGCGGCTGCGCGATCAGCTCTCGGTCGGCGATCTGGCCGGCTTCGCGCGCGGCTTCGGCCCCGCCGCCGCGCGACTCGGCGCGATCGTGACGCTGGCGCTCACCCTCGAGCCGTGGCTGCCGGCGGCGCTGGTGGCGCCGCTGCGACGCCGCTTCGGGCAGGGCAAGGACCGCGTGCTCGGGCCGGCGCTCCAGCGGCTCCCGGGGACGCCCCCGGCGCGGCCGCCGCGCGAGTTCCCCACCGCGCTCAAGCGTCAGCTGGCCTTCGACACGCTCCAGCGGTTGCTGCCCTCGCTGCTGCGCTACGAGGATCGCAACAGCATGGCGTTCTCGATCGAGACCCGGCTGCCGTTCCTCGACTACCGCCTGGTCGAGTTCGCGTTCTCGCTGCCCGACTCGGAGCTGCTCGACCGCGGCGTGAGCAAGGTCATCCTGCGCCGCGCGCTGGCCGCGCGCATCCCGCCGGTGGTGCGGGCGCGCCGCGACAAGATGGGCTTCGAGACCCCGACCGACGTGTGGCTGCGCGGCCGCTTCGCCGCCGAAGCGCGCCGCCGGCTGCTCGAGCCCTCGCCGCTCCACGACTGGATCGAGCCGGCGGCGATGCGCGTCGAGCTGGAGCGCTACCTCGCCGGCGAGCGCGACATCGGGCTCCAGGTGTGGCGCTGGCTGTCGCTCGAATCATGGCTGCGGTGCTTCATCAGCTCGGATCCGCGCATCGTCGAGCGCGCGCCCGAGAAGGTCCTCCACGCCGGCAACCACCGCACCTACCTCGAGGTCGCGCGCGAGCTGGTGGGCGAGACGGCCGGGGCCTGATCCGCTCTTGGACCTGGTCGTCCTCGCGGAAGTGCGCTGGGGCTACTTCCGGACCCGCAAGCAATTCCTGCTGTCGCGCTTTCCGGAGCGCTGGCGCGTGTTCTACGCGCAGCCGCCCGCGGCCGGGGCCGACGACCCGTGGCGGCCGCGCCGCGACGGGAACGTCACCGCCTTCACCGTGCCGTTCCTCAAGCCCGCGACCACCCGGCGGCTCTACAACCGGCTGGCCGCCCGGGCGGCGGGACGCGCGCTGATCGAGGCCGGGGCGGAGGTCTGGCTCAGGGCGCGGCTGCGGGGGCTCGGCGTCGAGCCGCGGCCGGTCGTGATGGCCTCGAACATCTACGCTCCGGGCGCGCTTTCGCGGCTTCGGCGTAAGTTGCTATGCTACGATTTCAATGACCATCCGCTTCAGTTCGCGGGCGTTCCGGCGTGGGCGGAGGGCTACTACCGCCGCACCATCGGGCAGGCCGACGTCATCTTCGCGGTGTCCGAGCACTACCGGCGCCTGCTGGCCGCGGAGTTCGACCGCCCCGTCATCCCGCTCGGCAACGGCGTCGAGAGGGCTCATTTCGAGGCGCCGCACCCCGTTCCCGCGCCGCTCACCGCGCTGCCCCGGCCGCTCATCGGCTACCTCGGGCTGCGCTCGCACTTCCTCGATTTCGAGGTGCTCGAGGCCCTGCGTCAGGGCCGGCACGGCGGGACCCTGGTGATCGTCGGGCCGGGCAGCGCGGCGACCGAGGCCCCGTTGCGCGCGCTGGCATCGCGCGGGGGAGTGGCGGTGTTCGACGGCCAGCCCTACGCCGAGATCCCGGCCTGGATGCAGGCCCTGGACGTCGGACTCATTCCTTTTCGGGCCAACGACCCGTTCGTGCAGGGCATCAATCCCAACAAGGTCTACCAGTACCTCGCGGCCGGGATCCCGGTCGTGACGTCGCCCCTCCTCGACCTCACGGAGCACCCGCCCCACCTGCAGTTCGCCTCGAACCCCGCGACGTTCCGGGCCGCGGTCGAGCGCGCCCTCGACGCCCCCGCCGATCGCGAGCCGCGCCGCGCCCTGGCGCGCCCCCACGACTGGGGGGCGCTCGCCGCTCGCATGGTCGCGGAAATCGAGCGGCGCCTGTGACCGGATCATCCCGAGGAGCGAATGGCTGATCGCAAGTCCCAGCGCGCGGCCGCGCGGGCACGGCGCGCCCCGGCACCCCCGGCGGCGGCGCGGCCCGCGCCGGGGTTCCCGCTCCCCACGCGCCGGGTGGCGATCGTGCTCGCGATCCTCACGCTGGTCTTCTTCTACCAGGTCATGCTGCTCGGCCGCACCTTCGTCGCCCCCGACGCCATCCAGCCCGCGGGCTTCGTGCGGGTGGGCGAGGAGTCGCTGTGGAAGGAGCACACCTACCCGCTGTGGAATCCCCTGGTGTTTCTCGGCATGCCGTCGTTCGGGAGCGGGGCCTACAACCCGCTCATCTACCCGCCCGACTGGCCGCTGGGCGCGATTCAGAAGGTGGTGCCGCTGCCCGACCAGACCTGGCTCGTGCTCTACTATTTCCTCGGCGCGCTGTTCATGTTCCTGCTGGCGCGCGAGTGGGGAGCCGCTGCCGAAGGGGCGCTGATCGGCGCGGTGGCGTTCGTGTTCGCCCCCAACCTGATCGCGGTGGGCACGCATGGACACGGCAGCCAGCTCGTCGACTCGGCTTACACGCCCCTGCTGCTGTGGCTTGCGACCCGCTGGATGCGCCGCGGCCGCCTCCCGGATCTGGCCTGGCTCGCGCTCGCGGGCGGCTTCCAGATCCTGCGCGGGCACGTTCAGATCTGCTTCTACACCTGGCTGGCGGTCGGCCTCTACGGAGTGGTCGAGTGCCTGGTGCCGGCCCCGGCCGCCGGCGAGAGCGGGGCCGCCGCGGCGGGCGCGCGCCCCGACCGGCGCACCGCCCTCATTCGCCTCGCGGGCCTCGGCGCCGCCGCGGCGCTGGCGTTCGGGATCTCGGCGTTCTACAGCCTGCCGCTGCGCGATTACGCCCGCTATTCGATCCGCGGCGCCCAGGGTGGTGGCGTGGGCATGGAGTACGCGACCGCCTGGTCGATGGCGCCCTACGAGCTGCCCGAGATGGTGGTGCCGGGCTGGGTGGGCTTCGGCGGCGCGACCTACTGGGGCGGCATGCCGTTCACCGATTACCCCAACGCCCACGTCGGCATGGTGGCGGTGCTGCTCCTGCTGCCGGCCTTCGTGGCGGGAGCCGGGGCGCGCGCCCCGCGACTGTTCGCGGTGGCGCTCGCGCTGCTCGCGATCCTGGTCGCGTTCGGCAGCCACTTCCCGCTCTACGCGTTCCTCTACGACCACCTCCCGCTGTTCAACAAGTTCCGCGTCCCGGTCATGATCGTGCTGCTGCTCCAGGTCGCGGTCGCGGCGGGCGGGGCGTGGGGGTGGAGCGCGCTGATCGAGCCCCGGCCGGGTGGGGCGGCGCGCGTGACGCGCGTCCTACTCGGCTCCGGCATCGCGCTGCTGGCGGCGCTGCTGATCGGGCTCGCGGGGCGCGCCGCCTGGCAGGCGGCTTACATCCAGACTGCGGTGGCGGCCAAAGGCCACCTGCTCCACCTCAGCGGCGAGAACTTCGATGCCGGCGCCGCGGCCGGCGCGTGGGCCGAGTGCTCGACCAGCTTCGTGCGCGCCTGCCTGATCGGGCTCGCCGCGGTCGCGATCGGCTGGTTCGCGCGCGGCGGCCGTCAGCGCGCCGCCGCGACGCTCGGCCTGCTGGCGCTGGTGCTGATCGAGCTGTGGCCGGTGAGCACGCGGGTCATGGCGCCGGTGATCGGCGAGCGGGTGGCGCGGCCGCTCGACGTCGGCCGCGACGACGCGATCGACTTCCTCGAACACGCCGGACCGCCGGGCAGCTTCCGCATCGTCCCGTTCGACGAGCTCCAGTCCAACCGCTTCGCCACCTTCGGCATCGCCTCGGTGACCGGCTATCACGCCGCCAAGACCCAGCTGTACCAGGAATTCAACCAGCGTCGCGGCTACCTGATGCCGGCCTGGCTGCGGCTGCTCAACGTCCGCTACGTCGTGGTCCAGCAGCCCTACCAGCAGGTCCCGGCCTACCTCAAGGTGGTCCACCAGGGAGCGAGCGAGGTGCTGGAGTTCATCCCCTGGCTGCCGCGCGTCACCGTGATCGGGCGCTATCGCGTGATCTCGCCGGGCTATTCGATCCTCGACAGCATCGGGGCGGGCGGGATCGACAGCGGCACCATGACCCTGCTGGAGCGCGACCCCGGCCTCACGCTCGGGCCGGTCGAGGGCGCGACCGCGACCATCGAGTCCTATCGCCTGAACGACGTCTCGATCGCGGTCGACACTCCGGGGGCGGCGCTGGTGCGGCTCGCCGACCTCTGGTATCCGGACTGGGTGGCGAGCGTCGACGGCCGGCCGGCGGAGATCATCAAGGCCGACTACCTGCTGCGCGCGGTGGCGGTGCCGGCCGGACACCACCGGATCGAGTTCCACTACCGCTCGAAGGCGGTGCGCGACGGTCTCGCGGTCTCGCTCGCGAGCCTGCTGATCGCGGTGCTCGGGGTCGCCGGCCCGCCGCTGCTCAGGCGCTGGCGCGCGGGCCGGCCGCGGGCGGCGGCCGCGGCGCCGACCGGGTAGGAGGCGGGGTGGACAAGCTGATCATCATCCCCACCTACAACGAGCGCGAGAACATCGAGGCGCTGATCGGCCGCCTGCTGGCGCTGCCGTACGGGCTCGAGGTGCTGGTGGTCGACGACCGCTCGCCCGACGGCACCGGCGACACGGTGCGGGCGCTCATGGCGCGGGAGCCGCGCGTCCACCTGCTGGAGCGCGCCGGCAAGCTCGGCCTCGGATCGGCCTATCGCGACGGGTTCCGCTACGCCCTCGAGCACGGCGCCGAGTACGTGTTCGAGATGGACGCCGATTTCTCCCACGATCCGGCCGCCATCGGCGACTTCCTCGAGGCCGCGAAGGACGCCGACCTGGTGCTGGGCTCGCGCTACCTCCACGGCGGGGTGACGGTCGTCAACTGGCCGCTGCCGCGGCTGATCCTGTCCTACTGCGCGAACCTGTACACCCGGATCATCACCGGGATGCCGGTCCACGACGCGACCGGCGGCTACAAGTGCTTCCGGCGCCGGGCCCTCGAAGGCATCCGCCTCGACCGGGTGCAATCCGACGGCTATGCGTTCCAGATTGAGGTATCATTCAAGGTCTGGAAACGCGGGTTCCGCATCCGCGAGATCCCCATCGTTTTCGTCGATCGTCGGGCCGGAGTCTCCAAGATGAGCCGCCGCATCATCTGGGAGGCCGCCGGTCTGGTGTGGAGACTACGGTTGCTCGACCTGCTGGGCCGGGCAGACCACGGCTCGTGAGACGCTTCACCATCCTGCTCATCGTCGCCCTCGGGGCCGGGCTCGTGCCGCCGCCTGCTGCCGCCGCGAAGTGGGCCTCCTACCTGCGCGCCTACACCTACACCGACCTGCTGGCCGCGGGCGATACGGTGTGGTGCGCGACGCTCGAGGCCGGATTGCTGCGCTTCGACCCGGCCCTTTCGGCCTACCAGACCTTCACCCGCGAGCCGGGAGGCCTGGCCAGCAACCGTCTGACCGCGCTGGCGCTCGACCGCGCCGGCCGCCTGTGGGTGGGCACCCAGGGCGCGGGCGTCAGCCTGCTCGCTCAGGATCGCAAGACCTGGGGCCTGATCAACCGCTTCGACGGCCTGCCCAGCGACACGATCACCGCGCTCGAGACGCATGGGGACACGGTGTTCGTCGGCACCACCGGCGGGGTGGCGCTGTGGAACGGCAACCAGATCACCGGGGCGCTCCCGGACGGCGTCAACCCGTCGCCGTTCGCGAGCAACGTGATCAACGGGCTCGCCCAGCTGGGTGACACGCTGTGGGTGGCAACCGGGCTCGGGATCTATCGCACCCGGCTCAGCGATCCGAGCCTCACCTGGACGGCCGTGAATCAGGGTCTGTTCGTCCCCAACCCCGCGAGCTTGCCGCTCACCCAGGGTCTGGCGAGCGATGGGCACCAGGTGTTCACGCTGGTCAACTTCACACCCTACCGCCTGATCTCGGCCAATCAATGGCAGCGCGCCGGCAACAGCGATGCGCTCGCTGGCGTCGCGCGCCTCGAGGGCGGCAACGGTGTGGTCACCGCCTCCGCCGGCAACGGAATCTATCGCTGGGATGACGCGCTGCCCTCCGCGGGGCCCGGACAGCCGCCGGGGGACTGGCAGCTCATCCAGGGCGGCGGGCCATACGGGAGCAGCCTGGTTCCCGACAGCCTGAGGGCGGCCTACTCGGTGGCAAGCGATCCGCTCGCCGGCGTCACCTACGCCGCGAACCTGGATGGGGTTCACGTGCTGACGCCGGGATGCACCGTATGCCCGGCCTATTTCCCGCCCGGTCCGCCGGGCAACAACCTCAACAACCTGGCCATCCAGAACACCGCGGCGGGGTCGAAGGTCTACTTCACCACCGGCAACGGATCGTCGGGCGGCGGACTTGCAGGCACCGGCAAGACAATCGCCGAGGGGGTGGGGCGCTTCGACGGCTCGATCTGGACCAATTGGTTCCCGGTCCCGTGCCCGGCCTGTGACACCACGTTCATCGATCCGATCTTCGCCTATGCGCTTGAGGTCGACCGGGCGGGACACAAGTGGGTCGCGTGCTGGAACGGGCCGATGGAGGAGTTCGACGATTCGGTCTCGCCCCCGGTTTTCACCCATCACTACGAGGCCGCGCTGTCGGAGGTCATCAAGGCGCCCGAGCGTCATTTCTTCGGCTGGTCGAGCGCGGTCGATGGGGCCGGTGGCCGCTGGTTCGGCCTCGAATCCAACGGGAGCACGGACCCGGTCACCCCGCTGGGGCTCGACTACTACGGCCCGAGCGGCCGCTTCGTGCGCAACTTCAGGCCCGAGAACACCAACGCCACCGCGCCCATGATCGGCAGCCAGATCCGCGGGCTGGCCCGCGACCATGCCGGGCGCATGTGGATCGGCTATGCGGGCAACGGGATCCAGTACTTCGCCTGGCCGGAGGCGCTGCTCACGGACAGTCTGCCCGCGAGCGGGATGCCGATCTTCAATACGGTGACCGAGTCCCCGGGCCTGTTCGTGCAGAGCATCCGCGCGTTCGGGGACTCGATCTGGGTGCTCACCACCAAGGACCTGCGGCGCTACGACGCGCCCAGCGCGCGGTTGGGCGAGAACGCGCTCTTCACCCCCCCGGGTGCCACGACGCAGAACGCGGTGCGCCCGCTCGATATCGGCCCCGACGGCTCGGTGTGGCTCGGCACCGAGAACGGGCTGCGCATCTACCACCCGGGCGGAGCGGTCGAGGACTTTTCGACCGACAATTCGCCGCTCGCCAACGACGCGGTGCTGTCGGTCGCGGTGGATCCGAAGACCGGCGCGGCCTGGATCGGCACCGCCGGCGGCCTCAATTATTACGACCCCAACTACGTGCCCAGCAGCCTGCCGACCGCCGCCAGCCTGACCGTCAAGGTGTATCCGAATCCCATGGGCCTGACCGGGATCGGGACCCCGATCCGGCTGAGCGGCAACGGCGGCACCTACGACGGCGAGGTCTACGACCTTGGCGGCCGCGTGGTGCGTCACTTCACCGCGGTCCGGGACGGCGAAGTGTTCTGGAACGGCGCCGACGACCACGGCACGATCGTCAGGCCCGGAGTCTACTTCGTGCGCGTGGTGTCCCAGGGCCGCACAGCGACGGCACGCATCGCCCTGGTGCGCTAGGGTCCGTCCCGGAATGCCCCGCGATCGCGTCCTCCGACCGAGCCGGGTCGGGTGGTGAATCGGCCGGCCGCCGTGTGGCTCGACCAGCCGCCCGCGGGCTGGAACGAGCTGCTGCGCGACGATCCCAACGCCGGCCCCGCCCACCGGCCCGAGCTGTGGAGCGCCATCGCCGACACGCAGCCCGGGCTCGCCGTCCGCTTCGCGGCGGTCGGCGATCGCGCCGCTCTGCTGGGCGGCGCCGCGGTGATGATCGAGCGACGGGGCCCGTTCCGGTGGTTGCACGCGCTGCCCCACGTCCTGCCCGGCACGCCGCTCGCGCGCGCCGGACATCACGCCGAGGTCGACCGCGCGGTGGCGGCGGCGCTGGCGGCGCTGGCGCGCGAGCTCGCGGTGCTGGGCGGCGAGTGGTCGCTCTACCGCCCGCGCGGCCCGGCGGTCGAGGCCGACGCCGAGGCGGCGCTGCCGGGCGAGACGCGGCGGTTGGAGAGCGCGATCATCGAGCTTAACCGCGGGCCGGCCGCGGCGTGGCGGCGCATCGATCGCAAGACGCGCCAGGCCATCCGGCGCGCCGCGGCCGCGCTGCGCTTCGACGAGGAGCCGGCGGCACTCGATGCCGCCTATGCGCTGCACGCCGCCCAGGCGCGGCGCTCGAGCTGGCGCGCGCCCGCGCCGCTCCCGTTGTCGCAGCGCCTGCTGCGCGCGAGTGGCGCGGCGGCCGCCCCGGCGCGCCTGTTCACCGCGCGCGACGCCCGCGGGCTGCTGAGCGCCGCCCTGGCGCTCGACCACCCGCGCGAGACCCTGGTGTGGTGGAGCGGCACGCATCCCGAGGGGCGCGCGCTCGAGGCGTTCGGCTTCCTGATGTGGTCGGTGGTCGAGTGGGCGGCACGGGCCGGGCGCGAGCGCGTCAACCTGGGCGCCAGCCCGGGGCTCGATCCGGTCGCGGCGTTCAAGCGCTCGCTGGGCGCCACCGCGGTCGCCTATCCGGTGCGCTGGCTCGATGCCAGCGCCGCCTCGCTGGCGGGGCGGGGCGTGGCGGCGCTCCAGCGCCGGCTGCGCCGCGGGCGCGCGCGCGGAACGTCGGCGTGAGGATCGCGATGCTCTCGAACGCCGCGGTGATCCATACCCGGCGCTGGGTCGAGTACTTCCGCGGCCGCGGTCACGAGGTGGGGCTGTGGTCGCTCGAGCCGGGGCCGGCGGACCTCGGGGCGCAGGCGTTGCCGCGGCTGCCGCTGCCGGGATTCCTCCGCTATCCGCTGGCGCGCCCGGCGCTCGAGCGCGCCCTCGATCGCTTCGGCCCCGCGCTCGTGGTCGCGCACTTCGTGCCCAACTACGGCGTGCTCGGCGCGCTGAGCGGGCGCCATCCACTGGCGGTGATCGCCTGGGGCTCCGATCTGCTGGTGGTGGCGCGGCGTGATCCGCTGCGCGCCGCGCGCACCCGCTTCGTGCTGCGCCGCGCCGATCTCGTGATCGCGGACAGCGACGGGCTGGCCGGGGCGGCGCGCACGCTGGGTGCTGAGCCCGGGCGCGTGCTCGCGCTGCCGTGGGGCATCGACCTCGAGCGCTTCCGTCCCGCCGTGGCGCGCGAGCCCGAGCTGATCGTCAGCACCCGCATGCACGAGGCGATCTACGACCTCGAGACCGTCATCGAGGCGGCGCGACCGGTGCTGCTCGAGCGGCCCGCGAGCCGCCTGCTGATCGCCGGCGACGGCGGCCGGCGCGCGGCGCTGGAGCGCCTGGCGGCGCGCCGCCTGCCCGCCGGGCGCTGGCAGTTCGTCGGCCGGCTCGCGCCCGCGGCGCTCGCCGACACGCTGGGGCGCGCCGCGGTGTACATCTCGGCCGCGCGCTCGGACTCGACCTCGGTGTCGCTGCTCGAGGCCATGGCGTGCGGGGCGCTGCCGGTGGTGTGCGACCTCGAGGGCAACCGCGAGTGGGTGGGTGAGGGCGAGGGGGCGCGCCTGTTCCGGACCGGCGACCCCGGCGACGCCACGCGTGCACTGCGTCTGGCGCTTCAGGACCCGGCGTGGGCGGCCAGGGCGCGGACCCGTAACCGCGCCGAGGTCGAATCACGCGCCGACTGGCGCACCAACATGGCGCGCGTCGAGGCGCGCTTCGCAGCGCTGCTCGACGCCGCGCCAGCGCCGGGCGCTCCGGTCGCGGGGGGGGCGTGACCCCGCCGCGCCGGGTGCTGATCCTGTGCTACTTCTATCCGCCGCTCGCCGGCGGGGGGGTGCATCGCGTGCTCGGCTTCACGCGTCATCTGCCCCGGCACGGCTGGAGCTGCACCGTGGTGTGCGCGTCGTCCGCCGACTACTGGGTGCGGGATCCCACGCTCGAGGCGAGCGTGCCCGAGGCCACCGAGGTGTTGCGCGTGGGCGGGGGCAGCGCGCTCTCGGCGTGGCTCAGGCTGCGCGGCGGCCGCGGCCAGGGGCAGCGCTCCGGGCGCGTGTTCGGCGGGCTGCGACGGCTCAGCGACTGGTGGCTGCTCCCCGACTCCTACATTGGCTGGGCGGCGCGGGCGGGCCGCGCGGCCGCGGCGCGGATCGCGCGCGGCGACATCGACGTCGTGCTGTCGAGCTCGCCGCCCGACAGCGTCCATCTCGCCGCGCTCCCGATCCGGCGCCGCACCGCCATTCCATGGGTGGCGGACTTCCGCGACCCGTGGATCGGCCTCACGTTCCGCCAGCCGCCCACCGCCTGGCACCGCGCGCGACAGCGGGCGCTCGAGCGCGCGGTGCTCGAGGGCTGCGACCTCGCGCTCACCGCGTCGCGGGCCCATGCCGAGCGGCTCGCGGGCGCCGGTCCGCGCCGCGTGGTCCATCTGCCCAACGGCTACGAGCCCGGGCCCGGCGTTGCGGAGGGCGGCGCCACGGATCGCGTGCCGCGCGACCGCTTCGAGATCGCGTTCACCGGCACGCTGGCCCGGATGCCGGACGCGGAAGTGTTCCTCGAGGCGCTGCACGAGGTGCTGGCGCGGCGCCCCGAAGCGCGGCGCCGGCTGCGCGCCACCATCGCCGGGCCCTTCGAGACCGGCTACCGCGACCGCGGCGTGGCGCTGTCGCTCACCGGCATCGTCGACTTCGCGGGCCCGCTCCCGCACGCCGAGACGCGCCGCCTGCAGCGCGCGGCCGATCTCCTGTTGTTGTGGAAGCCGCGCGGCATTCCGACCATGGTGCCGGGCAAGCTCTACGAGTACCTCGACGCGGGGCGGCCGCTGGTGGCGCTGCTCGAGCCCGGCGAGGAGGCGGCCGACCTGGTGCAGCGCGGCGGCGGGGTGGTGGTGAGGCCCGGCGACCGCGCGGCGCTCGCGGCCGAGATCGAGCGCCGCTACGCCGCGTGGCGCGAGGGCGGCGGCGCGCCCGCGGCGCCCGCGCCGCCTCCGGCGTGGCTGGCCGAGCACACGCGCGCGCGGCTCGCCGCACGGCTCGCCACCCTGCTCGACGAGCTGGTCGCGGCGCCGCGGAGCGCTCGCGCGTGAACGACGCGCCCGACGCCGGGGGAGGGCGGCGCTGGCTGGAGCCCGGCGCGCTGGCGCTGGCGCTCGCGATCGCGGCACGCTCGATGATGCCGGTGCGCGGCTACCTCACCGACGACACCTTCATCCACCTCCAGTACGCTCGCCACCTCGCGCAGGGGCTTGGCCCGGTGTTCAACGCCGGCGAGCGGGTCTATGGCTGCACCAGCCCGCTGTGGATGGCGCTGATCGCGCTCGGCATCAAGCTGGGCGCCGACGGCCTGCTGGTTGCGAAGGCGCTGGGGGCGATCGCCACGCTCGCCGCGGTGGTGTCGTTCCATTTCATCGCGCGCCGCACGCTCGACAGCCCGTGGCTGCGCGCCGGCGCGACCGTGACGTGGGCCGCCCACGCGTGGATGATCCGCTGGTCGGTCTCGGGCATGGAGACTCCGCTCGCCACCGCGCTGGTGCTGGCGGGCTTCGCGAGCCTGGTGGCGACCCGGCCGTGGGGGGAGCGGCGCGCGCTCACCGGCATGTGGTGGGGCCTGGCGGCGCTGGCCCGGCCCGAGGCGCTGCTGCTGCTGGTGGCGTGGGGCGTGGCGCTGCTCTGGACCTCGAGCCGCGAGCCCGCCGCCCCGGGCGCGCCGCGGCGCCGGGGTCGCGCGGCGGGGATGCTTCCCGCGGCGTTGATCGTGGGCGCGTGGCTCGGCTTCGCGCTCGCCTACTTCGGCACGCCCTGGCCGCAGACGCTGTCGGCCAAGGCGGCGGGGAGCGGCGGGCTCGCCGGGCTGATCGACAACCTGGGTCGCATCGCGCCGATCGTGCTGGCGAGCGACGGCGTGCTGGTCGCGCTGCTGATCGCCGCGCTCACCACGCGCCGGCCGGCGGCCGGCACCGCGCCGGATCGCGCCCTCAGCCTCCTGCCCTGGGCGTGGGTGCTGGGCGTTCCGCTGCTCTACCTCGCGCGCGGCGTGCCGGTGCTGTCGCGCTACCTGGTGCCGGCGCTGCCGGTGCTCGGCTGGCTCGCATGGCGCGCCGCGGCGCGCTCGCCGCTGACCCGTACGCCGGGCCGCGCGCGGGCGCTGGCGATCGCGGTCACGGTCCTGGCGCTGGCCGAGAACGCGGCGGTCTACCGCGTGCTGGTGCTGCCGCAGGTCACGAGCTTCACGCTCGGGATGGAGCACAGCCTGATTCCGCTCGGGTGCTGGCTCCACGACCACGCGGCGCGCGACGCTTCGGTCGCCACCCCCGACATCGGCGCGATCGGTTACTTCAGCGAGCGTCACGTGCTCGATCTCGGCGGCCTGGTCACGCCGCGCATGGTGCCACTGCTCGAGCGCGAGCCATTCGAGGACGTGATCGCGCGCCTCGATTTCGCGAGCTTCGCGCGCCCCGAGTTCGTCCTCGATCGGGCCGATCAGGCGCGCGACCTGCTGCGCCGCAGCCCGTACGCCGGGGCGCTGGCGCCGCTCGACAGCGCGGCGGTGCCGAACCTCGGCATCCGGCATCCCGGCCGTGTGGTCTACACCCTCTATCGCGTGGACTGGCAGCGCGTCGAGACGCTGCGGGGGGGACGCTGATGCACAGCCGTGCAGGTGAGAATTATGCCGTGCACGGAAGCATTTTTTTCTTGCAGCCGCCCGGGGGCCGAATCTATTGTCCCCGGCCGTGGGGAGAAGTGGGGGTTTGTGGTAGAACGCGGATGAGCGTGGATTAGCGGGGGTGAGCCCTTGTGGTCCTTCTACGGCACCGAGACCTACTCGATCGACCACAAGGGGCGGCTCAGTGTCCCGGCCGCGATGCGCCGCACCGCGGACCGCAGCAAGTCGCTGCGCTCCTTCATCCTCGTGGCGGGCTTCGAGGGCTGTCTGTGGCTGTACGGCCTCGACGAATGGGCGGGCGTCGAGGCGCGGTTGCGCAAGCTGCCCATGGGCGACCGGCGGGGCCGCGCGTTCGCGCGCGCGTTCCTGCTCGACGCCTGCAAAGTGACGGTGGACGCGCAGGGACGCATCACGATCCCACCGGCACTGCTGCGCCGGGCAGGCCTCGGCAAGGAAGCCGTCCTGCTCGGTCAAGTTGACCGGATCGAGATCTGGGACGCGGAGCGGCTGCGTCAGGTGACCGCCGAGCCGCAGAGCCAGCTCGAGACCCTGGCGGACGAAGTGCTCGGGAAGGAGTGACCGCGATGCCCGGTGGCGAGGCTCGAAGAGGCGTGGCGCGGACCGGAGGTCCGGCGGCCGCGGCGGCGGTCTCGCTCAGTCTCGAGCTGAGCGCGGGACCCCCCGGCGCCCGGGCGCGGATCGAGATCCACGAGCGCGGCACCGGGCGGGTGGCGCTGCTCGCGCTCCATGGCTCGATCGATGGCGCGGCGGTCAGCCGGCTGGGCCGGGCGCTCGGCGACCTGGAACTCCAGGGCGTGGATCAGGTGCTGCTCGACTGCTCGGGCCTCGAGCACGTCGACTACCGCATCGTGCCGGCCCTGGTCGACCGGCTGGTGCGGTTCGAGGCCCGGGTCGGCGGGCTGGTGGTGTGCGGGCTCTCGCACTACCTGCGCGACCTGTTCCGGCTCGCCGGCTGCGACGCCCAGCTGCGCTGCTGGCCCTCCGCCTCCGAGCTGCTGCCGCTGCCCGCGATCCTCGAGCCCGGGCGTGAGTGCGCGTCATGATCCGGTGCTCGTCGCGGAGGTCCTGTCCTACCTGCCGCAGGGACCCGGTCTCTACCTCGACGCCACGCTGGGTGACGGCGGACACGCCGCGGCGCTGCTCGAGGCCGAGCCCGGAGCCCGCCTCCTGGGTTGCGACCGCGACCGGGACGCGCTCGGCGCGGCCGCCGAGCGGCTGCGCGGATACGGGTCGCGCGTGAACCTCGCCCATGCCACGTTCCGCGAGCTGCCCGACGCCCACCGGCGCGCCGGGGGCGAGCCGCTCGCCGGCGCGCTGTTCGATCTCGGCATGTCGTCGCGCCAGCTCGACGATCCGGCGCGCGGCATG
>Ga0306920_100006728_pt1 | contig 15046 bp, 13 predicted proteins | sample flu12Cox44000170_FD_204666 | JGI IMG/M metagenome (GOLD analysis project Ga0306920, IMG submission 204666) | Lab enrichment of tropical soil microbial communities from Luquillo Experimental Forest, Puerto Rico - flux4day.12C.oxic.44.000.170 (v2)... | ecosystem: Environmental > Terrestrial >... | reverse complement strand
CCTCTCGATGAAGGCGGCATAGGCGTCGATATATTGCTGAAGCACCTTCCGCAGCGGCTCCTTCGTCAGTTGCCCCTTTTCGTCGAAGGCATCGCCAACGCCGTTGAGATAAATCTCCGGCTGACCAAGAATCGGGCCCGAAATGCCCGGCAGGATGTTCTGCAGGTGCTTCGCCGCATTGACGCCGCCGAGCGGTCCGGGCGAATTGCTCACGATGCCGATCGGCTTGCCGAGAAAGGAGCTTTTGCCGTAGGGCCGCGAGGCGACGTCGATCGCGTTCTTCAGGACGCCCGGAATCGAGCGATTGTATTCCGGCGTCACGAACAGCACGCCGGCGGATTTCTGAATCTTGTCACGGAATGCCAACCAGTCGGCGGGCGGGTTCGCTTCGAGATCCTGATTGAAGAACGAAATGCCGTGCAATGTGACCACGTCGAGCTTCAACGAAGCCGGCGCCAATTTGGCCAGCGCGTTGGCAATCCTGAGCGTGAAGCACTCTTTACGAATGCTGCCGACGATTACGACGATGTTGAAAGGGGAAGCCATGGGATGTCCTTGTCAAGCGGAGCGTAAAAGATCTCTCGCAGCTTTAGCGAGCCTCGCAGAAGATGCAAGTGCATGTGCCGACCCCGCGTGGAGCCGATCAAGAAACCGTGGCCAAATAAAAAATCAGGCCACCTTTTCGGCGGCCTGATTTGTCACTCGCAAGATCTCAAATCAGAGCACGGGATTCCACGCCGAGGGAATCAGGCGGTACTTCGTACCATCCTTCTCGACGTGACCGACGGACGGGAAGGTGAAATGGAATCCCACCACCGTCGCCTTTTCGGCCGCCGCCATGTCGTAGAATTTATGCCGGGTTTCCTGCGCCATGGCCGGGTCGACATCGAAGACCACATGCCAATCCGGATTGCGAAGGAAGAGTTCGGGAATGTTGCTGATGTCCGACTGGATCAGGACCGTCGATCCGCCGGATGAGACCGTGAAGGCGGTATGTCCTGGCGTATGGCCCGGTGCTGCCACCGAGGTAATGCCGGGCGCGACCTCCTTGCCCCAGTCATACTTCGTCACCTTGGACTCGATCCCGGCATAGACCTTTTTCACGTTGGCGAAATAATTCTTCATCATTTCGTTGGACTGCGCCTTCGCCGCGTTCTCGTCGTTCATCCAGAATGCCCAGTCATTTGCCGGCACCATGATTTCGGCGTTCGGGAACGCCATCGAGCCGTCGGCCGCACGGATGCCGTTGGTGTGGTCCGGATGCAAATGTGACATCAGCACGATGTCGATATTCTTGGGATCGACGCCGGCAGCTGCAAGATTCTGCAAGGTGCGGCCGACCGCGCCTTTGGTAGGCTCAAAATTGGCAATGCCGTTACCACAATCGATCAGGACGAGCTTGTTGCCCGTATTGATCAACTGCGGATTGAACGGCACCGTGACCATGCCCTTGGGCATATAGGCGGCATCCGCAGCCGCAAGCGCCTCATCCTTCGACACGTTGGTAACGAACTTGTCTGGCATCGGGAACGTGCGCGCACCATCATTGATCGAGGTGCACTCGATGGTGCCGACCTTATAGCGATAAAAACCAGGTGCCTGGGCAGTCATGGGCGGCGCTGCGGCACGCGCGCTCAGAGCTCCCAACGGTGACAAGGCAGACGCAGCGCCGACGGCGGCTGCGCCGGCCAGCAAATGACGACGGCTCAGATCAGTCATGGACCTTCTCTCCCTCGTGTGCTTGCGCTTTGGCGCATTAATTTTCGGCGCAAATCTTCCCTTGTTGCAGTCCAAACGCAAGCCACTTTGTCGCGCAAGGGCGCCAATTTTGGCGCCAGGGGACCTCTTCAGGCGCCAAAAGACACCCCGATGTACGCCCCTTTACCTGACCAGTTGCCAGAAAATCCCGAGCACGGCCACATAACCAAGGGTGAAAATCAAGGTCCTCAAATAGGGAATACCCAGCAAGAACACGATGGCATGGGCAAGCCGCAGCCAGAAGAAGGCCATCGTCCAGAAAGCCGTCATTGCATTGGCTTTGCCTGCCAGATGCACCACGATCACCAGTGCTGCGAAGGGCGCGAAGTTCTCTACTGCATTGAGATAGGTCCGGTCCGCCCGCTTGCCCCAAAGCGGCAGCGGCCGCTGGGTGGGATCGAGATAATTTTTCTGCGTCAGCGGCCCATTGGTCGCAACTTGACTGACGACGTAGGGAATCCACAGCGAAGCCGTGAGGATCGCCGTAAAAGCAAGGTATTTCAGGTCCGTAGACATTGAATTTCGCCCTTTTTTGGAAACCGGTTCGGAAAATTCGTTGCCGTCGTCTGCCCTCGGCGGGCACTGAGCGCAAATCGATCCTTCAAAAGATTGGCGTTGGCCCGATCAACCTTTGTTCGGATTGATCAGATATTTTTCGCCGGTCGCGCGCTTGGCGTAAACCGCGATCTCGGAAGGCTGGAGCGCCTCTCGTAACGAGACCACCTTGGTGTAGTGGCTGGCAAAGGTCGTTCTGAGCTCGGCGACCACGCGCTGGCGCAGCTTCATGGCGTCCGGACCGATCTTTTGCAGGAACTGAAACAAGAGCCAGCCGCCAATTCCCCAGGTCATGCCAAACGTCCGGGTCAACTCGGTCGGACTCGTATCGAGGCCGCCGTAGATGTAGACTTGCTTGTGCACGTTGGATCCGTAGCGGCTGTAGACCTTGGCGTTCCTGCCGATCGCCGCCTCCATGCAGGTGAGAATTTGGCCCGCGAGCCGGCCTCCGCCAATCGCGTCGAACGCCAGCGTCGCGCCGGTTTCAGACAATGCATTGGTGAGGTCGGCCATGAATGTCGGCGAAGCGGAATCGACCACGTATTTCGCCCCGATCTTGCGCAGGATCTCGGCCTGCTGAGGGCTGCGGACGATGTTGACGAGACCGATGTCGTCCTTGAGGCAAATCTTGTTGAGCATCTGGCCGAGGTTGGATGCGGCCGCGGTATGCACCAGCGCCTTGTGACCCTCACGGCGCATGGTTTCGACCATGCCGAGCGACGTCAGCGGATTGACGAAACAGGAGGCGCCTTCCGCGGGCGTGGTGCCTTCCGGCAGCACCAGACAATCAGCGGCAGCGATGGTCCGGTATTGCGCATACATGGCGCCGCCGATGATCGCGACCGTCTTGCCCATCAGCGCTTTCGCGGCTTGAGACGATCCGGTCCTGATGACAACGCCGGCGCCCTCGTTTCCAACCGGCATGGATTCGTCCAGCCGACCTGCCATCGCGCGCATGCCGGCTTCGCCGACCTTTGCCGTAATCACCGGGGCATCCCTGGTTCCGGACGCTTTGGCCGTCGTCATGTCGGCCGCGCCGGTCAAGAGACCAAGGTCCGATGGATTGATCGGCGTCGCTTCGATGCGGACCACGACCTCGTCGGCAGAGGGCTCCTTGGTTGGCACATTCACCAGGGAAATCTCGAGTTCGCCGCTCTTCTTGATTAGCGAACGAAGCTGCAATCCGCTATTGCCGTCGGCGCTCATCATCATCCTCCCGGCTTGATCGAATTTGGCCGGGAGTGTTCTCGCGTTAACCCGGAAACGCAAGGGCAAAGAGGGCCGGTTATCCTACCCGGGTAGCGCGTTAGATGAGCGCCTTCAGCGCCGCCCTGCCCGCATATTTCGCCTGGCTTCCCAATTCCTGTTCGATGCGCAGCAACTGATTATACTTGGCCGTGCGGTCCGAACGCGCCAGCGAGCCGGTCTTGATCTGACCGCAGTTGGTTGCAACCGCAAGATCGGCGATGGTGGAATCCTCAGTCTCTCCGGAGCGGTGCGACATCACCGCGGTGTAGCCGGCCTTGAAAGCCATTTCGACCGCGCTGAGCGTCTCCGTCAGCGTTCCGATCTGGTTAACCTTGATGAGAATGGAATTGGCGCGGCCGTTTTTGATGCCGTCTGCGAGCCGCTTGACATTGGTGACGAATAAATCGTCGCCGACCAGCTGGCACTTGTTCCCAATGAGATCGGTCAACTCCTTCCAGCCTTCCATGTCATCCTCCGCCATGCCGTCCTCGATGGAGACGATCGGATAGCGCGTGGCGAGATCAGCAAGGTATTTCGCCTGTTCGGAACGCGAGCGGGTCTTTTTCTCGCCGCCATAGACGTAGGCGCCGTCCTTGAAAAATTCGGTGGCCGCGCAATCGAGCGCCAGCATCACATCGCCGCCGGCCTTGTAGCCGGCCTTTCCGATCGCACCCATGACGAAATCAAGCGCCGCATCCGCCGAAGGCAGATTCGGAGCAAAACCGCCTTCGTCGCCGACATTGGTATTATGACCGGCCTTCTTCAGTTCCGATCGCAGCGTATGAAATATTTCCGAGCCGCAGCGCAGCGCTTCGGCGAACGTGCCGGCGCCGATCGGCATGATCATGAATTCCTGGAAATCGATCGGATTGTCGGCATGCACGCCGCCGTTGACGATATTCATCATCGGCACCGGCAATGTCCGCGCTGAGGCGCCGCCGACATAACGATAGAGCGGCATGTCGAAGGATTCTGCGGCGGCCTTTGCGCAGGCAAGCGAGACGCCGAGAATGGCATTGGCGCCCAGCCTGCTCTTGTTCGGCGTCCCGTCGAGATCGATCATGATCTGGTCGATCTGGATCTGCTCCTCGACGGCGATATCGTCGAGTGCTTCGAAAATTTCGCCGTTCACCGCCGCGACCGCCTCTCGCACCCCCTTGCCGAGATAGCGCGCCTTGTCTCCGTCGCGAAGCTCGACCGCCTCATGCGCGCCCGTGGAAGCGCCCGACGGCACCGCCGCGCGCCCCACCGAACCGTCCGCCAGGACCACATCGACTTCCACGGTGGGATTGCCGCGGCTATCGAGGATTTCGCGGCCGATGATCTCGACGATTGCAGTCATGAATGCCTCTTTCCTTGCAAACCCGATGTGAACGGCTGGTGCTGCTTCTACAGCAAGCGATCATGGCGGAAAAGGTTGCGTTGCCGGTGACGCGGTTGGCGGAATTGTCTAATAACGCCGGAACGGAGACTAAAATTATGTCCAGGAAGCCACGAAAGCCATCGAAGTCGGCGTCCTTCTCGTCCCTGCAACTCGGCCGGGCCGTCGAATGGCCGACCACACCTGACGCTGCGAAACTCGACCGCGTGCCCAATCCGCAGAGCGACACCGATTACGTGGTGCGATTCACCGCGCCGGAATTTACCTCTCTTTGCCCTGTCACTGGCCAGCCGGATTTTGCGCACCTGGTGATCGACTATGTGCCGGGCCAATGGCTGCTGGAATCGAAATCCCTAAAACTCTACGTCGCAAGCTTCCGCAACCACGGCGCTTTCCACGAGGACTGCACGGTCGCGATCGGCAAGCGAATCTCTGCGGAGATCAAGCCGAAATGGTTGCGCATCGGCGGCTACTGGTATCCGCGCGGCGGCATTCCGATCGACGTCTTCTGGCAGACGGGCAAGCTGCCGAAGGGAATATGGATTCCGGACCAGGGTGTCGCCGCCTATCGCGGCCGGGGCTGATTATCGGTTTGGCGCAGCGCCCCTGGTGCTCTAGCGCCATCCCTCGCTCAGCGCATTACGGGAAGTAAAGGGGTGAACGGATGCAATTGACCTCCGACTTATCCGACTTTACCAGACGCGACCTTTCCCTGCTCGGCAAGACCAGGCCCGTTCTTTTGACGGGCTCGACCGGGCCTGCAATCATCGTCATTCATGAGATTTACGGGTTTACCCCAACGCTGGCGCGGTTTTGCCGCTGGCTGAGAGACGCGCGATTCCGCGTCTATGCCCCCATCCTGTTCGGAGAGGCAGATGCAAGCAATCTCGAAAAACCTTCGCTGACCCGGATTTTCTCGCTTTGCATCTCGCGTGAGTTCACGATTCTGAGGGCCAACAGATCAAGCCCGGTGACCGATTGGCTGCGCGCGCTGGCGCGACTCGCGCATCAGGAGTGCGGCGGTCCAGGGGTAGGCGCGATCGGGATGTGCGTCACCGGCGGCTTTGCGCTCTCGATGGCACTCGATCCGGTCGTGCTCGCGCCGGTTCTGGCGCAGCCAGGCGCCCCGGCGCTGAACCCGGCGGCGCTTGATATCGCGCCTGCCGATCTTGAGCGCGTGCGTGAACGCACGCGCCATGGATTGGAACTGCGTGGCTATCGTTTTGAAGGCGATACGATCTGTCCCGCGCAGCGTTTTGCAACCTTGCGCAGCGCGTTCGGTACGGCCTTCACCGGCACCGAATTGCGCGATGCGGCTGGTAACCCGGCCGGCATGAAAACGCGGGGCAAGCCGCCGCACTCGGTCTTCACCGGCGATTTGATCGACGCAGCCGGCCAACCCACGCGGGCGGCAGCGGATGAAGTGATCGCATTTTTCCGGCAAGCCTTGCGGCAAGGAGAAACAGCGGCCTGAACGGGATGTCGGACGAGCGCGCCGCCTAAGCGGCCCGCGCGTCAGCGGGCTTCTTCTGGCGCAACAGCCTGGCGCACGCAAAGCCGAGCGCGATGATGATGATGGCGCTGGTCAGAAGCGTCGCTACCTTGCCGACCGTCTGGATTCCGAACCCATAGGCGATCGGGCCCACGGTCTGTCCCATGAAAAAGAAGAACGAGTGGAGCGCGAGCGCGGTCGCGCGGGCTTCCACCGACAGTTCGCTGGCAAAGACCTGCAGGCAACCGTGGATCATGTAGAAGCCCCAGCCCATGATGACGAGGCTCGCCGCCTGAACTTTCCAGCCCGGGCCGAAGGCGATCGCGGCAAGCTGCAGGCCGACCAGCGAGGCGCCGGTGATCATCATTCCATTGACGCCAAGGCGAGGCAGAAAGCGGGAAACGGTCATCGTGTAGAGCAGGCCGCCCACTGCAAATCCGGCGATCACAATGCCTGCGATCGACAGGCTGGTTTCGCCAAGTTCGAACAGAAACGAGGCGATATAGGGGAAAAGTCCAAGAACGCAGCAGCCTTCGATGAAGACAGCGGCGTAGCAGAGCGCGTTCGGATTGCGAAAAATCGTGCGATAGCCGTGCCACAGTGTCGAAAGATTGGTTTTCGGGCCGCGCGTCAGCGCAGAGCCGCGAAATCCGGCCCCCACCGCAACCGACGCTGTGATCACCAGGAGGCCGAGCACCGCCAAAACACCGCGCCAGCCCAGGAAGTCGCCGATCACGCCGGAGAACGATGCGCCCAAAAGATTGCCGGTCATGGAGCCCGCCAGCGTGCGCCCGATTGCGACCTGACGTTTCTCGGGGCCGATAAGGTCACTGGTCAGGCTGAGCGCGACCGGAAACACACCGCCCGAGCCGATGCCCGCGAGGATACGGGTTGCGAACAAGAGAGGAAATGAGCTCGAGATCGCGCCCAGAATGTTCGCAACGCCAAGCAGCACCAGGCACGCGATCATCAGGCGCGCCTTGCCGAACAGATCGGCTGCTGCGCCCAGCACGGGCTGAATCACGGCGAAAGTGAAGGCGAACACGGCGGCGAAGCTCGCGGCGGTCGCAATGCTGACGCTGAATTCGTCGGCAATATGCGGCAGCACCGGATCGAGCGCGCGGGCCGAGAGGCTTGCCGCAAAGGTCGCGATCGAAATGATATTGATCGCGGGTGGCATGCGCTCATGCGGCCGCAGTGCTTTCTGCGGCATCAGCTCGCTACGTTCTTGTCGAGATTCTTGGCAATCGCGTCGAACGTCATCAACGCCCGCACCAGGCCTTCGAACTCGCGCAGTGGCACCATGTTCGGCCCGTCGGAAGGCGCGCGATCGGGATCGGGATGGGTTTCGATGAACACGCCCGCGACCCCGACGGCGACCGCGGCGCGCGCCAGCACCGGCACAAATTCCCGCTCGCCACCCGAAGAGGTGCCCATGCCGCCCGGCTGCTGCACCGAATGGGTTGCGTCAAAGATGACGGGTGCGCCCGTGGTGCGCGCCATGATCGGCAGCGAGCGCATGTCAGTGACGAGCGTATTGTAGCCGAACGAGGCGCCTCTTTCGGTCACCAGCACGTTCGAATTGCCTGCACCGGTGATCTTGGCAACGACGTTGGCCATATCCCAGGGCGCCAGAAACTGTCCCTTTTTGACGTTGACCGCTTTCCCGGTCGCGGCGGCGGCCAGCAACAGATCGGTCTGCCGGCACAGGAAGGCCGGGATCTGCAGGGCATCGACGGCTTGCGCCACCTCCGCGCACTGCGCGGCCTCGTGGACGTCGGTGAGCACCGGTATGCCAATCGACGAGCGTATTTCGGCGAAAATTGGCAGCGCCTGGGCAAGCCCGATGCCCCGCGCGGCGGAAGCGCTGGTACGGTTGGCCTTGTCGAACGAGGTTTTATAAACAAGCCCGATCTTCAGCCGCCCGGCGATCTCTTTGAGCGCACTTGCCACCTCCAGCCCATGCGCGCGGCTCTCGAGCTGGCAGGGGCCTGCGATGATCGAAATCGGCAGATGATTGCCGAATTTGACCGAACCGATCAAGACAAGCGGCGCAGCTGAGATTTTGGCGTTCAAAAATCTTTACCTTTCAAGCCGCCGTTTTCGGGCTTGTTTCAGGGCCCGGAACATGCCGCGCGACAGCGACACGATCAACCAATTCTAGGCCGATTGCGTAGTCCTTTCTCTCGAAAAATACGCCCCCAATATCTATGCCGCCTCGAATATCAGGGTTGCGCCATGGGCGACATCAGCCGGCACCACCAGGCGCGCACCATGGCGTTGCGAGGCCAATCCGTTTTGCCGGTGCAGGGCTTCCGTTTGCGAAATATCGGCAACCGCAAAGCGCATCGCATTGAGCGTCATCCCGTTGCCGGTCGTCTTGACGAATACGCCGGACTGATCGCGATATGACGCGGGATGCAAAATCTCGATATCGCCATTCTCTGTGTGCGCGGTCACGCCGGCCGCGCTCGAATCTGTCTTGGCGACGCCAATGAATGCCTCGAGAAATTTTTGGTGCCCTGCCGGCTTGTCGGCGACCATCACCACGCCAACAACATTTCGTACGCCGCACGGGTGAACCTGGAACGCCGGATTCCAGAAATTTTCCGGAAAATGATGCTGGCACGCGGCAAAGCGCAGGTCGGGCGATACGCCATCGGCTGCGTAAGCGAGTGAAAAGGCAAGCGTCACGTCCGTGCCGTCCGGCCTTTTTCCTTCGCGGGAAAAATCGAAGACATCGAAGCCGCCGATGCCGTTCTCCTCAAAGGAACGCGCATCGAGAGCCGCATCCCGGCTGTTGAGGAGCAGCATCGAAAAGCCCTCTCGACTGGCGAGATAGTCGCGGTTGAAGGCACCGAACGAGAAAGAGCGCGGACCATGCGGTGCGATCTTTTCGGGCTCGGCGACCTCCACAATTTCGATGTAGCAGTTTTTCAACTGCACAATGCGGTTGTGCGTGCCCCAGGGATGGCGATTGCGGCTGCCGACCGTGAAACCGGCGCGGCGATAGAATTCCGCTGCCGCGTCGAGATCACGGACGGCGTGCGCGATATGGTCGAGACCGTGCGGCATCCGATTTTGCCTGTCATTTCACCGACGAGAACGCGGTCGGCACCAGCAATTGACTGACGATGTTGCCGACGATCTGGCCATCGGCCTCGGTCTTCGCGCGCGCGGCGATCCACTCGGGGTCAGCCTGGAAAGCCGTCCATTTTTTTTCGCGCTCGGCAAGCGATTCCCAGGCCAGGAAATAGGTCAGTTCCTGATTGGATTCACCGATCAGCGTCGTGAAGAAGCCAGCCTGCCGGATGCCGTGCTTTTCCCACAGTTTAAGCGTGATGGTCTCGAATCGCTTGAGCAATGCGGGCAACCGGCCCGGCACACAGCGATAGACACGGCTTTCATAAATCATCGGCGTAGCTCCCTGATCTGTTTTTGGTAGCGATGTTGGAGATCGTTATGTCGCAACAATCGGCCCGTCCGTCAAAGGCCGCGTCACTGGTGCCCCGGCTCTGAAATTCGTATCCTGTCACGGCAGGCTCGTTTATGTCAGAACCAAAAGGACACTGGCAAATGTAGATTTACAGTGTGGTTTTGGATTTGACATTGGCTTGGAGGATTCGCTGCGATCCGCCACACTAGCGCATGGCATCAAACCAGCCGCGCATGGCGTCAAACCAGCCGCGACTGCGCCATCGCCGCCTCGACGAACGAGGCAAACAGCGGATGCGGCTCGAAGGGACGCGACTTCAGTTCGGGATGGAACTGCACCCCGATGAACCAAGGATGGTCGTCATATTCGACGATCTCGGGCAATACGCCGTCCGGCGACATGCCCGAAAATCGCAGACCATGCTGCTCGAGCCGGTCCTTGTAGGCCGTATTGACCTCATAGCGGTGACGGTGGCGCTCCGAAATCTCGGTGGCGCCACCGTAGACCGAGGAAACCCGGCTACCGCGCTTGAGCACCGCCGGATAGGCGCCAAGCCGCATGGTCCCGCCGAGATCACCGTTCTTCGAACGCCGTTCGAGTTCATTGCCCCGCAGCCATTCCGTCATCAGGCCTACCACCGGCTCGCTTGTCGGCCCGAATTCCGTGGAATTGGCCTCGGCAATTCCGACCAGATTACGCGCGGCCTCGATCACCGCCATCTGCATGCCGAAACAGATGCCGAAATAGGGCACGTCACGTTCACGCGCGAATTGCGCTGCGCGGATCTTGCCTTCGGCCCCGCGCTGGCCGAAGCCACCGGGCACCAGAATGCCATTGACCTGTTCCAGGAACGGCGCCGGGTCTTCGTTTTCGAAAACCTCGCTCTCGATCCAGTCGAGATTGACCTTTACCTTGTTGGCAATGCCGCCATGCGACAGCGCCTCGATCAGCGATTTATAGGCGTCCTTCATGCCGGTGTACTTGCCGACGATGGCAATGTTGACCTGGCCTTCCGGATTGCGGATTCGCTCGTTGATGACGTGCCAACTTCCCAGCGCCGGCGGAAGTTTCGGCGCAATACCGAACGCCGCGAGCACTTCGTCATCGAGGCCGGCCGCGTGGTAGGCTTCCGGTACGGCATAAATGTTGTCGGCGTCGCGAGCCTCGATCACCGCACTTTCGCGCACATTGCAGAACAGCCCGAGCTTGCGTCGCTCCTCCTTGGGGATCGGACGATCGGTACGGCAAAGCAGGATGTCCGGCTGGATGCCGATCGAGCGCAATTCCTTGACTGAATGCTGGGTCGGTTTCGTCTTCAGTTCGCCGGCGCTCGGAATGAACGGCAACAGCGTCAAATGGATGAAGATCGCGTGATCGCGGGGCAGATCGTTCTTGAGCTGCCGGATCGCCTCGAAGAACGGCAGTCCCTCGATGTCGCCGACCGTGCCGCCGATCTCGACCAGGACAAAGTCGTATTCATCGTTGCCGTCCAGGATGAATTCCTTGATCGCGTTGGTGACGTGCGGGATCACCTGGATGGTGGCGCCGAGATAATCGCCGCGCCGTTCCTTGGTCAGGATGTTTTGATAGATGCGCCCGGTGGTGATGTTGTCCGCCTTGGTGGCGGGACGCCCGGTGAAACGCTCGTAGTGACCGAGGTCGAGATCGGTCTCTGCGCCATCATCGGTCACGAACACTTCGCCATGCTGATATGGCGACATCGTTCCGGGATCGAGGTTGAGGTAGGGGTCGAGTTTGCGCAGCCGCACCCTGTAGCCACGCGCCTGCAAAAGCGCGCCAAGCGCTGCCGATGCCAGACCCTTTCCGAGCGAAGAAACCACGCCGCCGGTGATGAAGATATACCGCGCCATGGGACTTAACCTTTAAGGCTACCTGCACGATTCTCCAAAGCGAATCGCTTCGCTTCAGCAAACATTTTGCCAGGCTGTGGGTGACGCTAAATCGAGTGTGTTATCAATAGTTTGATTGGGGTGGTTGATGCAGGTCGGTAAGTGCGATCCTGCATGGCCATCCTGCTTATTGCGACTGCGGCGCCTGTGGACCGGACGGGGCTGGCTGATTCTGCTGCTCATCCGATTTCTTCAGCGAGTCCAAAAGACCGCCGCCGCTGCTCGGCGGCGCCACGGGCGTCGCGCCGTTTGCCGGCTGGGACTGTGACGACGGAACGATGACGGAACTCGGCCTGCGGTCGTAACTGGCTATCCAGGATAAAGCCAGACTGGTGAGGAAAAAGCCAAAGGCGAGTACGGCGGTCGTGCGGGTCAGCAAGTTGGCCGTGCCCCTGCTCGACATGAATCCGGCGCCTCCGCCCATGCCAAGGCCGCCCCCTTCGGATTTCTGCAGCAACACCGTCGCGATCAGCGTCGCAACGATCATCAGATGCACCACGATAATGACAGTCTGCATTTTTACCTTCCGCCGCAAACCAACAACGCTGCGACCGGGCAGATGGTCGGGTTTGCGGGATTAAATTTGCGCGGGTGTTACACGATCGGACCGGGCATTGTCACCCCCGGCCCCGCTCAGCCTTAGTTAGGGACAGTCCGCCGCGATCGCAAGAAAATCGGCCGCCCGCATGCTCGCGCCGCCTACAAGGGCGCCGTTCACGTTGGCAACACCCAGCAATTCCAGGGCGTTCGAGGGTTTGACCGAGCCGCCGTAGAGGATGCGGAGTCCGGTCCCCTCCCCGCTGAACCGGCCGATCAGAAAATCTCGGATAAACTGATGAATTTGCTTAACATCTTCGGCCGTCGGGGTTAACCCGGTACCGATTGCCCAGACCGGCTCGTAGGCCACGACCAGTTTGTCCGCACGCGCGCCGTCCGGAAGCGATCCCTCGAGTTGCCCATGGCAAATCTCCAGCGTTTGGCCGGAATCGCGCTGATTTCGGGTTTCACCGATGCAAACGATCGCCGTGAGCCCCGCACGCCAGGCAGCCTGCGCCTTCTGCCGAACCAAACCGTCGCTCTCGCCATGATCGGCCCGCCGCTCCGAATGGCCGACAATGACGGCACTTGCGCCGGCATCCGCCAACATTTCGGCAGAAATATCGCCGGTGTGCGCTCCCGATGCCAGGGCGTGACAATCCTGACCGCCAATAGCCACCACTTTCGAGGCGCGTGATTTTTCGGCAAAGGCCGCGATCAGCGTCGCCGGCGGACACACCAGCAAGTCAGCCTTGCCCGCGACTCCCGAGGCGCCTGCCAGCATGGCCTCAAATTCAGCGATCGACGCCTTCAGGCCATTCATTTTCCAATTGCCGGCGATCAGTGGCCGAATGGGATTCGTCATCTCGGGAATTTCCATGAAATTTTGGCCATCAAGCGCTACCAGAGCCTCCAAAGCCATGCCACAACGACTTTTTCCAGGCGGTTTACCCTTTCGCGGCCCGGCGCACTGGTTGCGACCTCAAGCCCGCCACTTTATGATGCGTTCTCAATCCGGTGACGGTCCTTTTTGGGAATTCGGTCATCGAAATTCCCTGGGCGCGAACCCGGTTCCCTCCTGCCAACAAGTTGGATCCCATGCTTCGAGGAATGCGCAAAGCCTCATCAAATTGGCTCGGCAAAATTGTCATGGCTACCGTGATGGGCGTGCTGATCGTCAGTTTCGGCATTTGGGGCATCGCCGACATTTTCCGGGGCTTTGGACAATCGACGCTGGCCAAGGTCGGCCGTACCGAGATCTCGGCCGAGCAGTTCCGACAGATCTACAACGAAAGGCTGCAACAGTTAGGCCGCCAATTCGGTCGACCGCTGACCATGGATCAGGCCCGAGCCATCGGATTCGATCGGCAGGTTCTCCAGCAAACGCTTGCGGAAGCGGTGCTCGACGAGGAGGCGCGGCGGCTCGGGCTTGGGCAGTCGCCTGAGGAAACCATGCGCTTGATCTTCAGCGACCCCAATTTCAAGGGAGTGAATGGCGCGTTCGACCCGGCACGATTTCAGAACGTCATAAGGCAGCTCGGTTATAGCGAGCAGCGTTTCATCGCCGAGCAGCGGCGGGTGGCGCTGCGTCGCCAGATCGCGGGAACGGTCGCGGCCGGGCTTGAGACGCCGAAAGTATTGTTGGACACGCTGGCGCGGTATCAGAACGAACAGCGCACCATCGAATACGTGAAACTCGACGCCGCCCAGGCCGGCGCGATCGATCCACCCTCACCCGAAGCGCTGGCTGCCTTTTTCGACGAGCACAAGACGCTGTTTCGCGCGCCGGAATATCGCAAGATATCCTTCGTCGTCATTACGCCGGAAGAAATCGGCAAATGGACGGAGGTTTCCGACGAGGATGCGAAAAAGGTGTTCGAGCAGCGTCGCGACAAGTACGGGACGCCCGAACGGCGTCAGCTTTGGCAGATCGTGTTCCCGAACGCTGAAGAGGCGCAAGCCGCGCGCGGCCGTATCGAATCCGGATTGTCCTTTGACGATCTAGCCAAGGAGCGCGGCCTCAATCCTGCCGACATCGATCTAGGCGTCATCGCAAAGTCAGCGATTGTGGACGCGGCCATCGCAGACGCCGCCTTCTCGCTTCAATCCGGCGAGGTCAGCCAGCCAGCCCAGGGCAGATTCGGTGTTGCGCTCGTCAAGGTCGGCAAGATCGAGCCGGGGGTTGCAGCAAACTACGAGAGCGTCGCCTCGGAAATCAAAAGGGACATCGCCAAGGAGCGTGCGCGAACCAGGGTCGCTGAACTGCGCGACAAGATGGAAGATGAGCGTGGCGGTGGCGCGAGCGTCATTGAAGCGTCGCAAAAACTCGGCCTGGCACCTGTGACCATCGATGCGGTCGACCGTGCGGGCCGGCTTCCCAATGGACAGCCGGCGATGAACATCCCGCGTGGACTGGAGGTGGTTTCGCAAGCCTTCAGCAGCGACGTCGGCGTCGACAATGATCCGATTTCGTTCAATGGCGGCTACGTCTGGTACGACGTTCTGGGTATCACCCCGTCGCGCGAGCGCAGCCTTGACGAGGTCAAGGACCAGGTCGAAACGAGATGGCGCGACGACCAGATTGCGAGCCGGCTGCGCGCCAAGGCGACCGACATGGTTCAGAAGCTGGAACAGGGCGGCAAACTCGCCGATGAGGCGGCGCAGGCGGGATTGAGCGTGGAAACCGCCTCTGGATTCAAGCGCGACGCATCCGTCCCGCGCCTGCCTGC
>Ga0306920_100006726_pt1 | contig 15048 bp, 12 predicted proteins | sample flu12Cox44000170_FD_204666 | JGI IMG/M metagenome (GOLD analysis project Ga0306920, IMG submission 204666) | Lab enrichment of tropical soil microbial communities from Luquillo Experimental Forest, Puerto Rico - flux4day.12C.oxic.44.000.170 (v2)... | ecosystem: Environmental > Terrestrial >... | reverse complement strand
CAGCGTGGCGGGATGAGAGCCATCCTCGGATATCCAACGCAGAAGCTGGAAGCAGCCGCGCGCAGCAGCTGAAATTTCAAATATCTTTGGTTAGATTTAGCCCGTTGTTAGCTCACAGCTCACCTCAGAACATGCCGTCGTTCCAGCCACCAGGCATAGAGGCAAATTAGCACGAGCATTCCGAGGCCAATGATCAAGCTGAAGAGTATGACGGGGCCGCCGGGCGGAGGCAGCCCCTTTGAGATTAGGTCGTGGCCTGTTGCGACGAAATTGAGCAAAAGCGTGGCGAGAAACAGCTTGACGGCAATTCGCCTGAGTCTGAACAGCATGATTGCAGCGAATAGCTTGAGCCCGACGAAACCGGCGGATTCAAAGTAGTCGAATGCTGTATAAGCATACCCTTGAGCGTCCAGGCGGCCGCTTGGTGGGCCGATTAGCCTTGTGCCGGATTGGACGAACCAGGCAGCCGCCGAGAACAGGTAAAAGGCCAGGATCACCCAAACGAGCAGAGGCCTCTTGACGGTGGTGGGCGATGGGGCGACCTCGAATGAAGACTGGCCTGGTGTCCTGCTCATTCAAATTTCACTCCAAATGGCAGCCGCGTCCGGCGGCCGCAGGATGTAGCGGTGGCCGCATGTATTGGGATTTTGAGGTCGGCTTATGGCACATCGCGCCTGGCGATCCACGGCCGGTTTCGGATCACTTCGGCCGTCGACCCGCGTTGGGCTTCGGCCCGGCCCTCGGCCCGGCTATACAATTTCCCCGACGTCAGGTGATGGCGATCTTTTTGGCGCGACGAGGTGGGCATCCATGTCCGGTGTCGGAGGTATCGCGTCTGCGTTCGTTTCCGCGAGCCGAAGCACTTCGCACCAGTTCACGAGATGATCTGGCCGTCAGGCTTTGCGCCTCTTGCGTCTCTCACCTTGGATAAGCCGGGAACCGATCGCCAAGCCCATCGTAGAGCAAGATCATTCGCGTGCGCCAATCGGCTAGGGCCGATCCTTTCGCAACGACTTCTTTCGGGCAACCGAGGCGCGCCATCTGAAAAACCGAAAAGACGATGTAATCGGCATAGGCAGGAGAGCTCCCGCAAATGTAGGGCTGAGCGGCAAGCGTGCGCTCGATCGGGGCGCAAGCTTGCTGAAAAGCCGTGAGCTTGCTCTCCGGATCTGCGCACGCGTCCTCCAGAGACATGCCGAGATCGCGCTCGCGCGTAGACCGGAAGTACGCGCGATCGTCCGGATCGAGAACGGCCGGGAAGTCGGCGTAAATCACGCGTTGAAGAGGCGGTCCGAGCTGCATGTCAGACCAAAGATTGATGAACCGTGCCATTCCCTTGCCGGCTGCTCCGCCGAAGAGCGATGGCCGATCGGGGAACCGATGCTCCAGGTAGTTTGCGATATCCCAAGTCTCGTGCGTAACTTTGCCGTTGTCATCGATGATCGGGGTGAGATGCTGCCCGCTCAAGCGACGGATAGTCTCGACATCGGCAAACCGCACCGGATGGACGTCGAAATCGATGCCCTTGTGGGCGAGCGCATACCGGATTCGCCAGGAGAACGGACTGGGCCGCCGCCCCTCAAAGCCTACTCGCTCGTAGAATGTCAGTCCCATCGGTGGCTCTGCGTTCTCGGCACTCAATGCACATTTGCAAGTGGCGGACAGTAAAGCCGCTGATGGCATCCTGTCATGTTCAATTGGTGGTGATAGCCTCGGCGACGCGACCGAAGCTGCGTCGGCCCCCTATCGGCACGTATACATAAGCGGACATCAACGTGGGCTGACCCGAACCGATGGGAAGCTGCTCGTTGGACGTCCGCATTTGAAGGGATTGCTGCCGCCCTTGCTACGCCGGGTAATCACTCATTGGTTAAGAGCCAGACCAACATACCCTGGTGGACGCAAGCGCTTGGTTCGGCGTCAGGATTCTAGCCATTTTTTTTCAGCGTACCGTTAGAGTAACTCGCCTGACCCGACTGACTCCGGTGTCCGCCAAAAAAGCGCGTCCCAATGCGGGTTCCGGCGCTCGCGTTCCATCGGACCATCCGGACCTCCCAAGGTTGGCTGACCTTACTTCTCTACCCAAAGTAGGCGTCGCGCACCTCGTTACGGCTTGCCAGCTCGCTGGAAGTTCCGCTCGCTACCACCCTGCCTTTGGACAGAACATACCCTCGGTGCGAGATGGCGAGCGTCTGGTGCACGTTCTGCTCAACGAGGAACACGGTGATCCCGCGCTCATTGATCTGGCGGATTATGTTGAAGTTCTCCTTGACCAGGATCGGCGAAAGGCCGAGCGAGGGCTCGTCGATCAACAAGAGCTTTGGCGCACGCATGAGACCCCGCCCGATCGAGACCATGGCCTGCTCTCCGCCCGACATGGTGCCGGCAAGCTGCAGCCGACGTTCGGCCAAGCGCGGGAAGATTCCATAAATCTCCTCTATGCGTTCATGCGTGACGGCGTTCGACGTCTCCTGATAGGCGCCAAGGCGCAAATTTTCCTCCACCGTGAGCTTGGGAAAGACCTTGCGGCCTTCCGGTATGCATGCGATCCCGGCGGCAATCACTTTGTGGGTTGGCAACGCGGTGATGTCGGTGCCATCGAAGCGGATGTGGCCGGCACGGGACGGCGTCAAACCGAGGATTGATCGGATCAGCGTGGTCTTGCCTGAACCGTTTGAGCCCAGCAGGCAAGTGATGCGCCCTGGCTCGACCTTCAGCGACACGCCTTCGAGAACGTCCGCCTTGTCGTAGGCCGTATACACACCCTCGAGATCGAGGCCGGCTGTCATAGCGCTACTCCGAGATAAGCTTCCTGCACCTGTTTGTCGGCGGCGACCTGCCGGTATGGGCCCTCCGCGATCTTGCGCCCAAAATTGAGCACGATACAACGATCCGTAATGCGCTCGATCACGCCCATTTCGTGCTCGACGATGATGATCGTCAGATTCTTCTTGCGGTCACGCACCTGCAGGATGTCATCCATGAGCTCGTTCGTCTCTTCGTGCGTCATGCCGGCCGATGGTTCGTCGAGCAGGAGCAATCTAGGTTCGTTGATCAGCGCTCGGCAGATCTCGATGCGCCGCCGGTCGATCATCGGCAAGCCAGCGGCGGGCTCGAATATGCGATCGCAGAGTCTGGGCTCGAAGACATCGAGCAGAGTCCGGGCTGCTTGGTAGCTTTCCTCGAACTGCCTCTTGAAGTCGGAGCGGCGCATCAGATTGAACCAAAGCCCCTGGTTGAGCCGCTTGTGATTGCCAATCATGATGTTGTCGAAGATAGAGAGCGACAGACAAAGTCGCGAGCGCTGGAAGGTGCGGGAGATTCCGGCCCTGTAGACGGTTCGCGATGCCGCCTGAGTGATATCGACACGTTCGAAGACCACACTTCCCGCGTCGGCAGGGTAGATCCCGGTGACAACGTTGAAGAATGTCGTCTTGCCGGACCCATTGGGACCGATGAGACCGAGGATGTCGTTGGGCGCGACGCTCAAATCCAAGCGATCGAGGGCAAGTACACCGCCGAATTTCTTGGACAGGCTCCGGACCTCCAGCAGCTTGGTCAAGGCCGCCATCCGGGAAAATAGCGCCGGACGGGGCGCGGCAAAAGGCCCTCCGGCCGGAACAGCAGCACTGCGATGACCAACGATGCATAGAGCAAAAAACGATATTCCTGGATGGTTTGCAGCTTTTCCGGCACCACCACCACGATCAAGGTTGCGACGATCAGCCCCCAAGGATTGCCAATGCCTCCGAGGAGGAGGATCGACACCAGGATCAGCGAATCCGCGAAGGTGTAGTTGTTGGGCGCCACGAAGCCGCCGACCATACCGAACAGTGCGCCCGCGATACCGATTAGGAAGTTGCCGAGCAGAAAGGCGATGATCTTCCAGCGCGCAACGTTGAGGCCAAAGCACCTTGCCGCCGTCTCGTCGAGCCGCAGCGCATCGAGATTGAGGCCGACCCACGACCGCTCCAAGCGCCGAACGAGGATGAATGCGGCCACGAGCAACAGCAGGCTGACAAAGAAATAGCTCATGTAGAACGACAGAGAGAGCCTGCCGATCGTGATGTTGTCGTTGAATGACCAGCCTAGAAGTTTCATGCCGGGCACCTGCATGCCCTGCGGCCCGCCGAGCACATCATTGACCTCCAGGAATGTCTTGAGCAGCAGGGCGAAGGCGATCGTGACGACAGCTGCGTAATGACCACGCGTGCGCAACACCGGCAGCAACAGCAGTGAGCCGATGAAGGCCGCCAGCAGCCCGCCGATTAGCAGCACAAGCAAGTGCGGCACGGCCGAATAGGTGTTGAGGACAGCGGAGGTATAGGCCCCGATCCCAAAAAACGAGGCTCCGGCGAAATTCAGCACGCCAGCATAGCCGAACTGGATGTTCAATCCCAGTGTCGCCACGCTGTAGAGCAGCACCGTGACTACCAACAGCAGGACGAAATGATCTTCTCTAAAATACCCTCCGATGGCGAGCGTGGCGGCAATGCTGAGAGCCCCGAGAGCATCTTCCCGATCGGCGAATGAGCGCCCGACAGGCTCCAAAAGGCGTAGCCAGCCGGCGAGCAGAATCGCAGCGATGCCAAATCCCAGCAGGGCGATGATGGTGCGCTGCTTCTCAGCCGCAAGCATGGTGCCCACGTAGGCGGTCGCGAGCAGCAATGCGGCGAGACCCGGCCACAGTGGCGCATTCGTCTTTTGCCCAGCCTCTGCCACCGGTCACACCCGCTCGCTGATTTTTTCCTGAATCAAACCGGTGGGTCGCCATGCCATGATGGCGATCACGACGGCGAAGGCGAAAACATCCTTGTAGGCGCTTGCGAACGGCAGCACCACGGTGCCGATCGTCTGCAAGCCCGCGAACAGGAAGCCGCCGAGGATGGCGCCGTAGACGCTGCCGAGCCCACCGATTATGGCGGCGGAAAAGCCGATCACGCCGAGGTAGAGACCGATGCTGAAATTGATCTCATTGTAATAGAGCCCATTTATCACGCCGGCGAACGCCGCGAGCGCCGAGCCGATGGCGAAGGTCATCAGGACGACCGCGGTAAAATTGATGCCCATGGTGCGCGCCGTTTCCTCGTCTTGCGCGACGGCACGAATGGCCAGGCCAAGCTTCGTCCTGTTGAGCAGAACCTGCAGGCCGATTATGATCAGCACGCCGGCGGCGAGCATGAGGCCATTATCAAGCCGCAAGTTAAACCTGCCTAGGTCAATCGAGGTCTGCGTCAGCAGTGCCGGAAACGGTTTCGGATTGGCACCCTGCGGATAAAAAAGACGTACCGATTCGCGCAGCACCGTGCCGAGCATCAGCGTGATCAGCAGCACATTGAGCGCAGGCGCAGAGCGCAGGGGCAAGACGATCAGACGAGCGATCAACATCCCCAGCGCCGCCATGGAGAGGATGGCGACCGCGAGCATGGCGAACAGATTGATAGGCCCATAATCGATTCCTATTCCGCGCAACCCGGCAAAGGTGGCCAGCGCGGTGAACGCGCCAACGGTCAGGACGTCACCGTGCGAGAACTTGATGACGTCGAGTACGCCGAAGAAGAGCGTGAAGCCGACGGCGACCAGCGCGTACATCATGCCCAGCATCAGCCCGTTCATGACATATTGGGCGAGCAGGCCCGCATCCATAGCCCAGGCTCCTGCGCCTAACTTTGGGAGGATAGAGAGAGGGACGGCGGGGTCCGTCCCTTCTCGAGCTCACACCCTACTTCTGCCCAGGCAGCTTGCGCTTGCCGGAGGTGTATTCGCTATTGTCCCACTCGACGAACTTGCCGTCCTGGATCACGTACTTGGTGATAATCGGCACGGTGTTCTGGCCGTGATCATCGAAGGTAATCTTGCCGACGATCGAGTCGCGGTCCTTCACGCTGGCCATCTCGGCGATGACCTTCTTGCGATCGGGGCCGACCTTTTCGATCGTGTCGAGGATCAGATCCATGGCGGCAAAGGCGAAGGCGCCGTAGGCCTCAGGCGGGTTGTCGTATTTCTGCGCTGTGTATTTCTCCATGAAGAACTTGCCGCCCGGCAGCTTTTCCGTCGGCGCGCCCTCGCGGAATGCCAACACACCCTCGGCCAGCGGCCCAACGCCCTGAATGAAGGCCTCCGACACGATGCCGGACGTTCCGTCGAAAACGGCCTTAATGCCCAGCTTGTCCATCTGCGCCCGGATGCGCACCCCGATCGGGGTGAGGCCGCCGAAATAGATAACTTCCGGATTGAGCGCCTTAATCTGCGTGAGCTCGGCGGTGAAGTCCTGTTGGTCGGCGGTGACGCCGAACGTACCGACGATCCTCCCACCCTTCTTGGCGAGCGCTTCGCTGAAGTACTGGTTGTGCCCCTTGCCATAGTCGGTTGTGTCGTGGATGACGGCGAAAGTCTTGTAGCCGAGTTTCGTCACAAGCTCGGCGTTGGCCTCGTTCTGGTTGATCATGGTGCCGTTGACGCGATGCACCTCGGCGTACTTGTTGCGGTAAGTGATATCGGGCAGGACCGCACCCCACACCACAACGGGCAGGCCGAATTTGTGATAGGTGTCGACCGTGGCGATCGCGGTCGAGGAGCAATAGTGCGTGGCCGCCGCCACGATCTCATTATCGGCCGCCATCTTGGTGGCGACCTGCACGGCCACGTTCGGCTTGCATTCGTCGTCGAGCACCACCAGCTCGTACTCGTACTTCGCCTTTGCGTCGGTGTTGCGCAGCCGCACGGAGAGGTCGGCCGAGTTGCGGCCACCCAGACCGTTTACGGAGACTCCGCCCGTGAGCGGTCCAATGAACCCGACCTTGACCTTGTCTTTCGCCTCGGCAGTTGCAACCAGCGTCCCGGCCAACAACGTAACGGCGAGCATAGTCGATGTTCTGCTCCTCAAAAGCATCACTTCCTCCCGTGCTCTACGCGGACATCGCAGGGACGATTGCCGCAGGTGACTACGACCGGATCTGGAGTGCATGAGCGTTACCTTCGATCTTAGTCTCACCCGATGCGCGAGGGCAATTGCGAGCAGGTGCATCAAAGCGATAAAGCGACGGCGCTCAAGAGAGTATTCCTCAGCAGTGCAGATATTCCTGAACCCACGCTTTCGGTATCGTCCGCTGTTCGGCAAGACGCATGCCGGTGGCACGTCGCGTCTACAGGACGACGGAAGCCTTCGGATCACTCCGACCGTCGACGGCCACTTCGACGCCCGAGGCGGATCCCGCCCATGGTTCGCCTATACAATTGCAGACATCGAAGTGGGCTCGGCGATCCCGTCGAACACTTGCACATGGATGTCCGCATTTGAAGGAACTGCTGCTGCAGCTCGTTGACTTGGTCATTCGGGTCTCCCGCCAAGTTAAAGCCAGCTCACGTACCCTCGAATTGAAGAATGTTGAGGCCGGCATTAGGGTCGGTCAAATACATGAGCCCGTTGCGATCGACATAACAGTCGCAGGATTGAATCACTTGGGGCCGGTTCGGTCGCGGGTCCATCATGCGCGTTGGATTGGGTGGCACGAAGTACCCCACCTCGCGCGGCTGGAACGGGTTGTCAATGTCGTAGGCGCGCACGCCGGCGTTGTAATAGGTGGCGAAGATCAGCCGCGAGCTCTGGAAGGCGCCCGGCCGGTTTTCGTGTAGGTTATGAGGGCCAAAGTTGCCACCCTTGGCGCAATAGTCCGCCTCTGAGGGTTGGGGAAAGGTCGCAATACTGACCGGATTGCTCGGTTCGCGAACGTCGAACATCCAGATGTAACGCAGCCCCTCGCTGCACTTGGCAGTCGTGGGCTCGTCGGCCAGGACCAGGAGGTTGCGGTCGGGCAGCGGCAACGGAGAGTGCGTTCCGCCGCCGAAGGGCGGGTCGGTGTTGCGATGCACGATGAGTTTGGGGCTCGTCGGATCGGCGACGTCAAGCACCGTAAGACCGCCGTCGCGCCAGGCGGCATACACAAAATTGCCCGTGACGAGGCCGTGGTGAAGTGCATAGCGCTTGCCTGTGCGCCAGGTTGGCGTCTCGCCTCCTGCGCGCCACATGCCAGGAATCCACCAACGACCCACTGTGTGGAGTTTGGTGGGGTTGGACATGTCGATCACCGCAAAGATATGGTCTGTGAAATCTGCGAAGTGGATCGAGGCATAGGCGTAGCGACCGCCCGCATACCAGATGCGGTGGGGGCCTAGGCCCTCGACCGGCATGAAACCGATCTCGGCCGGTTTTTCCGGCTTGGAGATATCGTAGACGCGGATGCCGGCGGTGAACCGACTAGGGTCCCTCAGCTTGTCTGCCGGTGACCCGCCGAAATATGCCTTCTCGTTTTGGAATTCCTGCATGGTCCACACACTCGGAGCATTCACAGCCACCAGCAGGTCATCGTGCGTTTGCAGATGAAAGGCACGCGTGCCGGGCGGGCAAGCAATGAAGTTCACCACCCTGGGGTGCTTGGCATCGCGCACGTCGACAGTGGTGATGCCGTTGCTGAACCCGTGGCCAACATAAGCGTAGCCACGGTGCACCATGATCTGCACGCCGTCGCCGCGGCCAGAGAGATCCGAATGGCTGACGAACTTGATATTGCGTGACGCAACGGCATTCATGGTGCGCTCTCCTACATTGGCGACGTTGAGCGATGCGGGCAGCGATGGCACGCCGTCCGCCGCCCGCTCCAGCCCACCGCCGAGAAACAGCTGGTCGATTCGCGGATCGGCGAGGATTGTCTCCGCCCGATCCTGGATGCGCGTGCGGCCGAGCTCAAGCACAATGCCATAGTCGGAATGCTCGAGCGCGCGCTTGGCGTTCTGCTCGATCATGAGCACGGTGATCCCGCGCGCACGCAGATCGCGGATCAGGTTAAACAGCTCCGCCACAAGGATCGGCGACAGGCCAATGGACGGCTCGTCGATCAGCATCAGCTTTGGCTCAAGTATCAGCCCGCGTGCAATCTCCAGCATCTTCTGCTCGCCGCCGGAGAGCGTCGAGGCTTGGGCGCGAGCCTTGCGCCGTAGCAGCGGAAAGCGGTCCATCGCTGCCTGCATGTGCGACGCGAGATCGAAGCCCTTTGGCGCTGCGATACCGCCGAGCTCAAGATTGTGCAGCACGGACAGCTCGGGGAAGATGTTGCGACCTTGCGGCACGTAACAGATGCCATCGCCGATTAGCTGACGTGGGGTATGGTTGGTGATCTCGCGGCCATCGAAGAAAATGCGACCTGCCCGCACCGGCAACATGCCGAAAGAGGCCTTGAAGGCCGTTGACTTGCCGGCACCGTTCGGGCCGATCACGGTGGTGATGGCGCCGCGCCGCGCGGCGAAAGAAAGCCCGTTAAGGATTGTCTCCCTGCCGTAGCCAGCGACAACATTCTCGAGGCGCAAGATCTCGTTAGCGGCCAAGATACGCCTCGATCACTTTGGCATCGCGGCGCACGTGCGCGGGATCGCCCTCGGCGATGACGCGGCCCTCGGCGAGCACGAGGATGCGATTGCACAGTGCCATGACGAAGTCCATGTTGTGCTCAATGACTACGAAGGTCGATCCCTGCTCCACGTTGATCGCCCTCAGTCGATCGCGCAGGCTGACCAGCATTGTCAGATTGACGCCACCGGCCGGCTCGTCGAGCAGGGCGAGCCGCGGGCCTGCCATGAACGCCATTGCCACGTCGAGCAGCTTCTGCTGGCCATAGCTCAGGGCGCCCGCCAGCTCGCCACCCAGATGGGTTAGGCGGAAGAAGTCGAGCATCCGGTCGGCAGAGGCGGAAAGGCCGGCATCGCGTGGGCCAATGAGCCGCGAGAGCATGCCGCCCCTGTGCTCTTGGCCCGCCAGGATGAGGTTCTCGCGCACGGTCAATTGTGGAAACACTTGCAGGAGCTGAAAGGTCCGGCTTACGCCGAGCCGATTGAGGTCGCAGGGCCGCATTCCCGTCACCGGACGGCCGTCGAGGTGCACATCGCCCCCGCTCGGCCGCAGCTGACCAAGTATGCAGTTGAACAGGGTCGACTTGCCGCTACCGTTGGGGCCGATGATGCCGAGGATCTCGCCCTGGTTGACATTGAAGGATACGCCGTCGACAGCGACGATGCCGCCGAAGCTTTTTTTTAGATCGCGCACCTTCAGGACGGCGCTCATGAGACCTCTGGGGCGGCGACCGGGGCGGCTTTCGCGGTCGAGGTCAACAAGCGGTCGGCGAGGCCGAGCAGACCGGTCGGGCAGAACACCATCAATAGGATCACCAGCACGGCATAGCCCATCAGGTAGTAACCTTGCGCGAAGCGCAGCCATTCGGGCAGCAACACCGCGATGATGGCACCGAGGAAGGGGCCGAAAAAGTAGCCGGAGCCGCCGACCACGACCATGAGCAGCAGATTGAGCGACAGCCCCAGCGCAAACGGCGTGGGATCGATGAATTGCACGAGCGGAGCATAGAGCGCGCCGGCAATGCCGCCCAGACCGGCGCCGAGCGCGAACGCCATGAGTGTGTAGCGCCTCGTGTCGACGCCGAGCGACTGGGCGCGGATGGGGTTTTCGCGCAGAGCCACGAAGGCGCGGCCCCAGGGCGAGCGGATCAGCCACCAGATAGCGGATGCCACCAGGGCCAGAACTGCTAGGCAGAAGTAGTAGAACGCGTGCGCGCCGTTCATAGACCAGCCGGCGAGGCTGGGGCGCGGCACGTTACTGATGCCGTAGATGCCCCCAGTGAGCCATTCCTCGTTGCGGAAGACCAGGTAGACGAGCGTGTTGAAGGCCAGCGTCACGAAGGCCAGGTAGTGGTGCTGCAGGCGCAATGCCGGGTAGCCGAGCCCCCAGCCGATGACGAAGCATGCGACCCCTGCTAGCGCGCAGATCGGCCAGAACGACCAGCCGTTGGTGGTGAGGAAGGCCGTGATATAGGCGCCGATGCCGACGAATGCTGCTTGGGCCAGCGAGACCTGGCCGGCGTAGCCGAGCGTCAGGTTGAGCCCGATGGCGGCAACCGTCATCACCGCCCAGGTGCTCAAGATGAAAATACCGTAGGGCTTGAACAGGAACGGTGCCACGAGCAGGAACGATGACGAAACCCCCAGCGCAATGCCGACGGCAACCGTCCGACGGCGCGTCATACGGTGCGCTCCTCGACGCGCCCTAGCAGGCCTTGGGGCCGAAACAGTATGACGACGATCAGAAACAGGAGCGGGATCACCAGTCGATACTGGGTCGAAATGTAGACGGCAGTGAAGTTGTCGATCACGCCCAGCACCAAGCCGCCGACGATGGCGCCGCGCACCTGGTTGAAGCCACCGATGATGGCGGCGATGAAGGCATAAAGGCCGAGCAGCTCGCCGTTAGTGAATTTGGCGAGGTAAATGGGCGTGATCAGTAGCGAGGCGAGCGCCACAAGCGCCGCGTTGATGAGGAACGTGTAGAGGATCATGCGCTCGACCGGCACGCCGAGGAGGCGCGCGACCGTTGGATTTTGTGCCGTCGCTTGCATGCAACGCCCGGTGCGAGTTTTGTTGAGGAAAAGCTGGAGGATGGTGACCGCGGCGACACTAATGCCCAGCACGGCGAGGCTCTGCACTGCCAGGGCCGCGCCGAACACCGTGACGTTGGTCGCGGCGACCAACGGCGGAAACGGCCAGGCATCGGCGCCGTAAAACTCGCGCACAGCCTCCTTCATCAGGATAGCAAGCCCGATGGTGGCTATCACCAGCGGCAGAACGCCATGGTTTAGCATCGGATCAACCATCAGCTTCTTGAACATGAGCCCAAGCGTGACGATTGACACGGCAACCCCGATGAGTGCCGCAGCCCAGAACGGCAGGCCGAAAAAGCCCATGCCGATCAGCACGAAGAAGGCCGGCAGCATGACAAACTCGCCCTGGGCAAAGTTGATCGTCTGGGAGGTTTGCCACAGCAGCGTGAAGCCGATGGCGGCAAGCGCGTAGATGCCTCCGGTCGCCAACCCGGCAACGAACAACTGAAGGATGTCCGTCAGCATCTCCTTCTCACTCAGCCGCGGTCTCCGGCATTGGGCAGCGGTGGGCGATGGCGACGTCCACCTCTTACTTGCGGATCTTGGGCAGGATCTTGGTGATCTTCTGCTTGCCGTCGACCACCTCGGCCAGGAAGCTGATGCGGTCGATCTCGCCGTTGTTGTCCCAGCTCGTCTCGATCAGGATGCCGGGCTCGTCCTCGGGCGTGATGGTCAGGCCGTGCATCGTGCTGGCGAGCGCCTTGCGCTCGAACTTACCGATCTTTTCGGTCACGTACTTGACCGCGTAGACGCCGGTATAGCCCTTGAGCCCGTTGTGGTCGGGAACATAGTTGAAGCGCTTCTGGAACCTCGCCTTGAACTCCTCCACCTGCTTCAGGGGCGCATCGGCGGTAAGCCCGACATGGCCCATCGCGCCGTTGGCTGCATCGCCGCCCAGCTCGATGGTCTTCTGGCTGAGCAGCGTGGTGTCCCCAACGAACGGGCCCTTGAGACCTTGCTTGCGTGCCTCGCGCATGATGCGGGCACATTCCTCCTCGTTGCTGTAGACGAACACCACATCGGCATTGGCGGCCTTGAGCTTGACCACGTCGGCGGCAAAATCGACCTGGCCGGATTCGCTCGACACGTCGGCGGCGAGCTTGATGTCGCGCGCGCCTAGTTCCTTGATGAGCCGGTCGCGTCCACCCTTGCCAAAGTCGTTGTTCACCCAGATTAGGGCGACGGTCTTGGCCTTCAGCTCGTCGCGGATGAAGTTGGCGATCTTCGGCATGCCTATCTGCTGGCCGAACGAGGTGCGGAAGAGGTAGGCGTCGCCCAGGCTCGTCAGCTCGGCCGCTTCCCCGCCGATGATGTGGGGGATCTCGGCCTGCTGCAGCATCTGCATCGTCACCTTGACGTTGCCGGAAAAGATCGGCCCGAGGATGACGTAGGGATCGCCATCGATTGCCTTCTGCATCTGCGCGCGGGCAACGCCAGGGTTGGTCTGGGTGTCGTAGAGCGTAAGCTCGATCTTCTGTTTGAGGATGCCACCCTTGGCGTTGAGCTCCTCGACGGCCAGGATGACACCGTCGCGGAAATTGCCGCCGGACACGGCGATGGAGCCGGATATTTCGCCGACATAGGCGAACTTGACGTCAGCGCGTGCTAACCCCGACATAAACATCAACGGTAACACAGCTAACACAAGCTTCGACAGTCGCATACTGGTCCTCCCGTAAATGACCGCGCCCTTCTCAGGCTGCGAATTATTTCCACTGATCGCGAAAATACTGCGCCAGCGGACCCTGATCACGCGCATCATGGACCCTGTGGGCTCACGTGCCAAGTCGGTCGGGCATGCTCAATTATTGGTTTTCAGAGCAAGTGGTTGCCGCATCTGCGCCCTGGCGCTCGAAGCTTCGGTTTCGTGATATGACATCGGGGAGAGCGTCAATGCCGGATGAGGCGTAGGCGCGGCTGCCAGAATGCGATGCGGGTCCACAGTCGGCACGGTTACGCCTTGCGGCAGGTCGACCACCACCTTGAGATGCAGTCATCGCACAGACTTTGCCGCCCTGACTGAAAGCCGATTGCGCAGGGGTATTACTGATTATCGCATCTGACGCCCGATGGAAGGTCTCAGATCACTCGGCCCGTCGACAGGCCTTTGGAGCTCACGCTCCAAGGCCGACCTCCTGCCCATCGATCCAGCATACATTTTGCGGAAGTCGGCACCTCCGCGGTTAGGACCGCAAACAAGGCCTGCATCTACGTCCGCTTATTGAGGTTGAGCGACCAGAGGCGGAACATCCTCAATGGGACACCAGGTGACCGAAGCTTCGGCTTCGTAGGGCAGGGATAGAGCAGATCGACCGACCAAGGTCCACTGCCCAAATATCGGCGTAGGTATACGCCTTGGGTCTGATACCATGTCAGCCGCAAGAGCCTGGCCCATATCCTGCGGCAACTGATCCCCATCCTTTCCCATGTCTCCGCTTAGCAGCCGAAGTGGCGATCCGCCACTGGCTGCTGTTGCAGCCCGTTCGTGTGGTAGTGTGGGCTCGGTTGTCGACACTCGGTTTTTGCCATGCGCATCGAACGGATCCAGCTCGAGGCTGCCGCCCAACGCGGCATCATTAGCCAGGCGCAGGCGGGCGCACTCTGGACTTTCCTCGAGGCCGAAGGGGCCGGAAGCCCGCAGTTCTCGTTCAACCATCTACTTTATTACCTCGGCGGGATGGTTGCGATCGGCGGCATCTCGACGTTCGTCACACTCGGATGGGAGACGCTTGGCGGCATGGGCCTCCTGCTCGTCGCCCTCGCCGTGATGGCTGTCGCCGCCTGGCTCACGCAATATTTTGTCGCGGAGCAGAAGCTTGCCATTCCGGCGGGTCTCATGGCGGCTCTGATCGTTGCGGCAACGCCACTCGCGGTCTACGGCCTGCAGCGCACGCTCGGCTATTGGGAATTCAACAGCGCCTACCGCAGCTATCACACGCATGTTGACTGGCGCTGGATCATCATGGAGCTTGGCACGCTTGTCGTCGGCGCAGCAGTGCTGTGGATCTGGCGGCTGCCGTTCTCGGTGATGCCGGTGGCTGTCACCCTATGGTACATGAGCATGGATCTGGCGCCGCTGCTGCAGACGTCGCTCTCCGGCATCGACATCGACGACCCGAAGCTCTCCTACGAGCAGCGAAGTGCCTACTGGAACGCCTATTGGGAATTCCGGAAGTGGGTGTCAGTCGTCGTCGGCCTTGCCATTGCAGCGGGTGCGATTGCAATCGATCGCGCCAAACGCTCGCAGCAGGATTATGCCTTTTGGCTGCACCTCGCGGGCGTAGCTGCGTTCTGGGGTGGACTGTCCTCCATGAGCTCCGACAGCGAGATCGGCAAGCTGATCTACTTCGTCATTAATCTCGCCATGCTGCTGTTCGGCGTCGCCATCGGCCGCCGCGTCTACACCGTATTTGGCGCGCTGGGAATCGCCGGCTATCTCGGCCACCTCTCCTACAAGGTATTCAAGGACAGCCTGGCATTCCCGTTCGTGCTCATGTTGATTGGTCTAGGTGTCGTGTGGCTCGGCGTGCTCTGGCAGCGCAACGAGCGG
>Ga0306920_100006725_pt1 | contig 15049 bp, 20 predicted proteins | sample flu12Cox44000170_FD_204666 | JGI IMG/M metagenome (GOLD analysis project Ga0306920, IMG submission 204666) | Lab enrichment of tropical soil microbial communities from Luquillo Experimental Forest, Puerto Rico - flux4day.12C.oxic.44.000.170 (v2)... | ecosystem: Environmental > Terrestrial >... | reverse complement strand
AAGGTAACCTCGCTTGACGCTTGCGAACGAGTTCGCCGGGTCAGCCCTTCAGTCTTGTGCGCGTGGGTCAGTCTTGACGAACAAACGCTGGTAACTTTAGGAAAGCGCTAAAGCCCGAAAACAGATTGCCGAGCAGAACACCCACCAAATAGCGAATTGGGATTTGTTCTACAGCGGTTATGACCACGCGTTTATCAACACCTATGACCCGGCGAAAAAGTCTGACGATGAGGCAGAGCAGGAGATTGTCCGTGCAACTATTATTCTGAAAATCATCCAACCGTTCTCTTCAGGCTTGCACTTAGTGGTAACTGCCGATGGTGAACCTGAAAACGTGGTCTTTCATGGTCAGAGCCGCGCTGGCATAGGAACTCGCACATATGTCTGCGCAAGCGATATTGTGGCGTGGCTCACGCGAGAACACATTCGCAAGGCCAGAGTGCTGTGGCCCGGTATTCAAGAGGTATGTCAAAACTGGAAGGAGCACCGAAGAATCCTGCGTGCTTTGCGTTTCTTTGAAATTGCATGTTCAAACTACGATGGGGGTATCAGGCATATTCTGTTTCATTCAGCACTTGAAACGCTGGTCTGTACTAGCCGTGAGTACAATACACAACAGATTCGGCAGCGCGTGTTAGCCCTCTGCCCACAGGGGGTCAGTAGAGCAGATGTGAGGGACATCGCAGAGATGCGTGGTGGGCTTGTCCATTCCGGTGCAATCGTTGAGAAGGCTAAGGGACGTGAGGAAGAGCTTATTCAGAAGCTAGAGCGCATTGTGCGTGTTTGTCTTTACCATGTCTTGTCCGACTCTGCCTCTTTAGAACTCTTTTCCGATGATGAGAAGGTTAAGCAGGCATACCCTGTCTTGGTTAAAGAAATCGAGAGGAAAGAAACTGGCAAGGAGATATACGTTTAGTGACAATGCTCGCGAGGCTTCAATTGGCCTTTTTAAAAGACATATATTTGCCGAATCTATTCCTTGCCTCGTCAATTTGACCACTAAACCAATTTAGCAGTGCTGTGCGAGCAGCCGGATTCTGCTGCTGGGCAGCAGCTTGTGCCATTAGTTCAACGGCGTGGCTGCGCACCAGATTTGTAAAGGCTCAATTTCACCTCCAGTTTTTCTGGCATCTTCGTCATTTTCCTTCTGCCACTGGTCACGTATAGACAGAACTTGTTTGATGAAATCAGGCAGAGAAGAAACGGAGCGAGTGAGAATTGGCATGGGTCACCCTTCTTATTCAACGGCTACTCGTGTTCGCCGTCTGCGTCACGCGCAAAAAACTCTGCCGTTGTCTTTACGAAGGAAGGCTTTAACGAACTACTAAGCCCTAGTTTTTTGATGCCGTCCAACTTTTCGCACAGAGTGCTGAACGGTATGAAACCACAGGTTTTTGCTAACGCCGGCTTTTCACGAATACTAAACGTTGGCCTTAGAATTTCCTGCTCGACCTTGTCTCTGCGTTCATCAGGGGCCACTAAGTATAGATTGATGGCCAAATTGGGTTGCAATGCAAGAAGGTCACTCATTCTCAGCAAGCCAGAGTAAACCGAAGTGGTGCATTCCACCTCAAAGGCAGCAACGATGGAATTGCCCGTGAGCCAGAGAACATCAATCAACTCGATTGTGCGTGTTGTGGCCTCATTAAATTGGGTGGGCAACTGGTCAAGCATTTTCGGCAGCGTGCCAAGGGTGACGCCGTTCCACTTCCGGTTTCTGTCATTACGGGCTACCCACACCTCAAGGCCGAGTTCTGCACCTAGCGTCAGCAGCCGATACTGAATTTCTGTATGTCTGGTTGTGGCTGTTTCAGTGGCTTCCTGTGGCTCAGGCACACTAATGACCGCCTGTTCCTCTGGCTCCGGTACACTCACAAGCGTTGGCTGCTTCTTCGCACCCCTCTTTTGTTCAATTTTGTAAAGCGGCTTCCTTGCTAATTTTCTGGGGTCTACTGGCCGCGCCGTTGGGTTGCGTTCCGCTTCACGAACTAGGGACAGAATCAATTCACCGTCTTTTGAGTCAATCGTGTTGAGACTGCTTCGTACGATTCCCTTGAATTTTCCTCTATCCTTCGCACTTGCATAAAACTTTACCCGTCCCTCCAACTCTTGCATCGGAACACCGTGTTCCGGCTCAAGCATCGTCAGTGGCTTAACTGCAAACCGCACTGGAAAATCTTCTTCCTTCCAAATTCGCCTCATATCGTTGGTTCGGCTCTCAACCTCCAAAGCACCTACCCAACGCATCACACCAGTTAAATAACAAAGGAGAACATCGCCCGGTTGGACTCGCTTGGCGATTTTCGCCTGCCGACCACGGAAACCTGAGATGTTCGCGCCAGCTTCTCTGAACTCGCGCCAAGTTGTGCCAGTGAACAAGTCAAGCCAGTAGTTCATTTGGTCGCCTTAATGAGCCGTTTTGCTCGTATCCCCGGCAACAGCCTGCGAACTGTCCCAACCCTTCGGGAAGTCAATTTCATACTTGCGGTTGTTATCAAAAAGAACGAAACCATTAAGATTCCCCATCTCAGTTCCGACAAACTGTTCCAGTTCTTTGTGGAACTTCCGCCGTTCTTCTATCGGCGCATCTGAGCGCAGGGTCTTTTCGTACGGGTAGGGTATTTCAATAGTGAATCGCAAACGCTGTTGCGCTGGTATGAAAATAGGGTATTCAATTTTCTCGTAGTCACCCTTGAATTGACTCAGGCTATTCTCCTGCTTCAACTTGCCTGTCAGGTCAATACCACTGGAGGTTTCCACCCGATAGTCTTGGTCCGTTGTGTTTTGAAGGACGTAGTAGAAAACGATGTGGTTCTCGTCTCCTGTCTCAATCAGGTCATAGGTTGCAGTTATCGCTTTTCTGTTCCACGGCGCGGGTGGTTTTGGTCTTGATTTGTACCAAACAAAAGAACCAAGTATGAAAGCCGCAGCGAATGCTAAGCCACTGCCGCCAAAGAAGCTGACGATTGCCAAACGCTTCCACGCACTCACAGGTCTAGCTGGCGAGGTGGGTGTTACCATATCTTTTAAGTATTCTATGCCGAAACCCACTAACTTGAGAGAAAATCCGCTAAAACGTCAACGGGTCTTCTTCTTTGTGCGCGTATATGCGTCTCAGTGGTGCTTCCTTAAATCGCACACGCGGCAGTTCTGCCGGGCTGCTGAAGGTGCCGAAGAAGCTGCTGGGCCGCACTTCTTTGTACACAACCCATCGGCCACAGCAAAAGACTCGCGGTGCGTTGCCTTGTGGGATTAACAATTTAACGCGTCGGTTGAACGCGTGGGTGCCTTCGCCTCCACTCGACACGCGCCTCTTCCAGTTATGCCTTCCACGGGTCCCGACCTACCATGACTCGCGGGCCTCTCAGACCACGAACCCAGTGTGCCCCACGATTTTCCTGCTGTGGCTTGACGCCCTATTGCCGCCACAGCTCCTTAAACACCGCGACGTGATGCTGACTTTTCAATGTTTCAATGGTCACCCAGCGAATGAGAATAGTTCGATAAGCGCCTGCCCCTGCGTTGCACGTGATAATGACGTTCTTGACCTCAAGGCCCGGAGTATCTGTGCTCGGCGCATCCACCATAGTTTTTACACCGCAAGAATTACTGGTCCCTTCTTTTTCGAGTTCTTGAACTGCGGCGTAGACCGCAAAAGCTAAATCCCTGTCCGTTTTTATTTCATCAGAAGCGATTTCTTTCTCAATTCGAACTAACAACCCGTCGCGAAAGACCAATTTACCGTCGTTATCCAACGCGACCATTGCTCGCTGAACGGCATCATCAAGATTCCGCGTAGTCACGGCCACAGCGGATTCCTTCCCTTCGGCGGACAATTCCACGAATTTGTAGCCCGCTTGCTGAATCTGTGCGAGTACTTTGCTGCGAGGCATTCCAAGCCTGAGCGTGACCGTCGCCACATCCATACTCGGCTCTTTTGTGCGCGCTGACTGGTCTTGTCCCACGGCTGTTGCGGCCATCAGCAGTAGGCCCAATTCGAAAGTCAGACGAATTTTCATGTTTCCCCTCGCCACCGGCGGTGCCAGCACCCGCCATGCCGTCACTCAAACTCGCGGCAGCTTCATCCTGCCACAGATACGACGGCGCTCTCAATTTGTCCGCAGGTTCACCCGCACTTCGACGGTGACCTTGATATATGCAACTTTTCTGCCTTCAATTGAACGCTGGATACGACGCTACCTGAGCGAAGTTCGCCCATCTCACTCGACAACCTGCCGCGTATCAATCAACGCCGTGATGTCGAGACCGACGACATCCACCTGTAATTTGGTACCTTCGGTGTGGTTGATGATGGCTTTCACAACGGCGTCTTCGATTTTTCCGTGGTGCAATGTCAGCGATCATCTGAAAGCGTATTTTTTCGAACGTGCGCCGACCTGGCCAGCAGGACTGAACGCTAACCAGCGCCGCGGAATGGGTTCATACGGGGTAATCCAGAGGCTGGAACGACCGCAGAACGCGCAAGCGTAGAGACAAGGCGGACGCAGCGGTGGCCACGCGACGATCGGTTTGAGAGGTTGATCAGTCACGCGAGCTTGAGCCTGGCGCTCTCGATATCTTCGCTGGCGGCGGCAGTGAGACCGCCTGCCTCGTTCGCTCTGCTGATACCGCCGATCTGCCGAGCGCCGTTGGTTCCGCCGGACTATCTGACGACATGATTGACATGGCAGCGGCGACGAAGACACGGCAGTCGGCCCCGTTATTGAAAGCAGAACGCCGACCCCTCCTAAGCAGGGCCATCCAGTACCGACAGCACAGCGAGTGTGTCGGCGCGTGGATGGCTTTTTCATTTACAGCCTAACACGCCAAAGAGCTAGACCGAACCTCGACTCTGTCGATGCCACGGTCAACGCTCGCGAATTTGCCACTGCCCGTGCGCAAACCGGGACGTGGGTGTTGCCGCACCTTCGTCCCGGCCTTCCTCGATGGCAGTCGCTTCGACACAAACGTGTCGGGAAGGATTGAGGCAATGCGAAAGAAAACAGCGAAGGAACTTGCACAGAAACGCGCAGCAAAAAAGGCGCGTGAAGCGGTGAAGGAGAAGTACAGCGATTCCCCGTACGTGCATTACGGAGCACTGGTTAACGACGATGGTGAAGAACTGTTGATGCGCCTCGGTCGCCCCGGTGTGGGTGATGAAAAGTACGCCGAGCAGTTCACGATTTTCAACGCCCTCTGCGAACAGAACCCACAAGCGAAGTACTTCAACATGTTTCGGCTTTACGAGCACGGCAAAGCCATCCCCGAATTTGGGCGAGAAAACGACGCCGAGTACGAATCCAAGACCGTCGAACTGTTGAAGCGCATCGAGTCCGAGTACGACAAAGCGTTTCCAGAGCACGCGGAGTTCGTACAGTTCTTCATCGAAAACGTTTCTAAGAACGTGGCGGAAGGCGCAGTCCGCGTTGCGGAAGCCGTCGAACACGAAACGTTGACGAAAGAAGATATGACCGGAGTTCTTCGTGGCTATATTGAAGAACAGAGAACGCGAATCCAGACGGATGGTTCGTCCGAATCCTTGCTGGCTTTCGGGTTTGGCAAAGCCTTCGTGACCGTGCCCGTGCCCCCCGGCTTTCCGGGTTTCCCGAAGTACCGCATGGCCCGTGCCGTCACCGAAATCGCGACCCGCGTGAACGCCGAGTTCTTGGTGTACGGCAACGAAGTTTGGATGCGCGACGTGAAGACGAACGAGCGCACAGGTGAAGAAGCCGTGATAGCGCAAATCATCCTTCCAAACGCCAAAGTCGCGGTCAGCGGTGGATTCGCTTTCAGTCGTATCAAAGGTCCGTTGACTGTGAACGATGTTTCGGTAGACGGCGACCATCAGCAGAAGCAGATGTTGTTCGGGCCGTGGATTTTCATTCCCACCACGCAGAACGTGGCGGTGGCGTGATGCGAAAATCCACCGCACGCAAAATCAAGCAGGCGAAGTTGGACGCACAAGCTGCACAAGCGGCAGCGCGTGCCGACTTCGACCACCGCTGGGGTATCGGTTACTGCGAGAACGAAACCGCAGAAAAGAACGACGGGATACTCGTCGTGCTCCTCGATGCCGAGAGCGATTGGCGCGACAGTGACGGGCGACTGAACGGCAACACGTCCGTTGCCAGCGACGTTGCTGTTCGATGGCTGTTCAACCAGCCCGAGCAGAGCATTCCCGGCGTGGCAGAGTTCTTCAAGGAACTGAACACGCGGCACCGCACAGGTATGAACGGGGGCATTGGTTCCGCCCAACACGAATTTACCAAGGCCGCGCTGACCCGCGTTTACAGCAGGCTCTCCTCGGTCGAGATTGACGTGGCTCAAGCGGCAACCGTTCGACTCGCAGACCGTCTGAAGGCGACGTTTCCCAAAGCACGCATTTACGAAGAAGACCAAGCCGCGACACCGGAAGAAATCATCGACTTCCACGCGGAGCAGCGCGGTTTCGGTTCGGGGATGGTGCAGTAAACCGCAGTCGCAGCGTCGAATCGCGGCAAAAACGGCCACTGGCCGGGAGAGAAAAGATGGATAGAGCACAGATGGGCGTCGAACTGACGGCACACTACATGAAGAAGGGATTGACGGGCGAAGCGTTGACTCAAGCTGTCGAGAAAGCACCCGCCACGCAGTCCAAGCCGCTCGCGATTACGGATTCGGGTAAATCGCTGGACGACCGGGCGGCGTTGGGGTTGATGGAGTCGTTGACTACGGATGATTTGACTCAAAAGGTCGCTGGTGTAATGCGTCCAGCAATCGCGGAGTTCAATAAAGCGCACCAGTATATCGCCGTCAAGTGGGAGTTGAAGGTGACGATTGACGACGGTGAGAAGAGTTTCAGCGGCGGTATCGGCACCGATACGAAGGCGTACAACAAGATGGTGAAACTCTCGCGCGGTCTTAGGAAGAAACTCGCAGCGTAGACCGCGATGCGGAGACTAAGTTTGCACGCGCCAACTTCCAATTCGGTTCAGGCAGGCAACCCGCGCCAGTTCGCAAAAACTGCCACCGCCACGCGCAGTTGGACGAAGCCGCCGACACGCGCGGTGAAGAAGAGAACAGCCGTCAAGGCTAGCTTCCACAAGCGTTGCATCGCGCTCCACCCTGTGCGCAGGTTGGCCGAGAAAAGACTTCGCGAGACCGTGATTAGGAAATTGGAAACGGATTTTGGACTAAGGAGAGCAGCGTGAGAGCTAAAAGTAGAAGCAGATTGGTGTATACAGAGCAAGGCCCTCTTGCAAGGCGCGAAGACCCTCTGCCCGCCGATTTGAGCGGGGTGGACGGAGACGCTTGCCAACACGGCGGGTTTCTGGTCGGCACGGTGCTGGTGTGTGGCGAGTGCGGCGACGAAGGCGAGCAACTGTGGCACGCAGTCCAGTGGCTCGCTCGCAAAATTTCATTATGGTCTGCACCGCAACCCAACCGCTGGCGAAGGGCTTCGCAAAATCCTTCAGAAATCTAGTGACGCTTCGCGACCCGCTGAACGCCACGTTGATGAATCAGTTGTGGCCGGAACACTGTGTCGCCCCAGACGAAGGTAAATCTCTGGAGTACATCAGCCCGTTCCGTCAGTTGACCGAGCTAATCGAGCCCACACTGGGCGTCTTGTCGGTTATCTCAGAGGGTTCTGCGGGCATGAGATACGATTATGCCGCAATGGATGATTGCGCTGAAATTTCAAACAGCAGCACGCCCGAGATGCGAGAGAAGACACAAGAACGCGTTGATATGTTGCGGGAGCTAGGAAATCCGCATTCGTGGACGACTTATGTAGGTACGCCGATAAGTCCCGGTATGGGCACCGATTCTGACCCCGGCGACTTGTACAGCGTGCTGCTACGCCGCGAGGAGAAGAACCTGCGCGAAGGCGGGGACCCGAAGTTGCTGTACGCAATCTGCCCCGCGTGGACGGTGAAGCCCGGCGTCAGCAAGAAGGCTTGGGACCCGAACCTGCGCGAGGACGAGGTAGACCTCTTGTTTCCGGGTCGTCTGGGCTTCCGTTACTTGATGGCGAAGCTGAAGGAGAATTTGGCGACCGACACGAGCGCTAAAATTTTCCGTCAACAAAGCCTCGTAAGCTGGGTGCCCGACGACGAGACCCAAATCACGATGACCTTTTCGGAGGATGTGCTTCGTTCCAGACTACGCCCCCGTAGTTTCTTCGATGCCACCGTGCTGCCCGACACACCAGTGTACATGGCGACCGACGAAGCTTTCAGTGTTGCCGCTACAGCGGACTTCACGTCCATAGCTATCGTACGTGTTCAGGTGGTGGTCGATAACGTCAGAGACAACAGACGTGATAACGCGTTGGTCGTCCTTGATGTGAACTTCGGTCGCTGGAAGATGTCAGATAAAATCAAACAAATCTGCGACACGATTGAGCGCCATCGTCCCACCTCATGGGTTTTGGAGAAGGACCGCTCTTACGAAGAGTTGGTGCAAGGCGTGCAGCGAGCCTGCGTCCTACGAAACCTTCCCATGCCGTACGTTCTGCTTCGCGAGGTGAAGAATACACAACAGGCCAAAGCAGCGAAAATCAAAGTTTTAGAGGCACCTCTCGTCGATTCTAGGCTCTGGTTTTGCTCTGGCAGTTGGAACGACGCCGCGATAGCCCAGTTCGTCAGGTTCGACGGGGTGAAGAAATCAGGAGGGAGTGCGGGGAGTAAGGACGATATACCCGATTCGATTGCGCTCGCCTATCAGATTTGGGGTCCCCGCGCCTCTGTGGAAGAGCCAGACCCCCAGGAAGCGGCAGAGCGCAGGCGGGAGATTGAAGAGGAAGAGGCCCGAATGCGACAGCGCCACTTCTATGACCGAATGTTCGGCGGCTACGGCGGCACCCGCATGAACCCAGGTTTGCCTACGCAACCCGCGCCGACCTGGCGTGAAATTCTGCAGGGCCATCGAGAGCCCGAGGTGCCAGCGGAGCCCGAACCAGTGAAACCGCAGGACCCGAGGATGAAGGTATTCGGCAATCGCGGTCCTTGGCGGTTATAAACGAATTTCTCAGTGGCGGAATAGACGTGCTGCAGCGCAAGTAGACGCTAGGGCGTCGTGACGAACTTCCCGAGGGTGATACGCCTCGGACCCAAGGCCAAAAGCCGTGCGTGGTGACTGTCGGAAATCCACGCCTGAGAAAACCACCAAAACAGGAGAACCCAATGAGGAAATGTCAGTACGTAGTTGTGTCACCAGACCAGCCGTCCCAGCAGTGCGGCAAGGACGCGGACGCGCAAGTTTATCAGACCACCCTCTGCCAGCGTCATTTGGAGGTCATCAACCGAGGCAACTGGCTGAGCCCGAGTGAAGTGAAGGCGCAGCCGTGAGTGAAGGCAAGTGGGCACCAAAAATCTCGGACTGGTACACCGCAGTCGTTGATAGGGCGCACCACGGTTATTACTTCGCACACCTCACAAACTACGAACGCGTCTTTCTCCACCACTCTCGGATTCGGGTGAGGGAAGAGGGCCACACGTGCCTTCGGGTAGGTGACGAAGTTTCCGTTCGCTTGGAGAGAAACGACCACAATGCCACCGAATGGTTGGCAGTGGAAGTCGCATTAGCGGAACGGGAAGAAACGAACCTCGGCGTGGTCGTCCGCTGGACTCGAGACCGAGGCGTGGTCAAACGCGATTGCGGCTGTTCGCTGACCGCAGAGTCCTACACTTTTACGTTTAACCCGGGCGACCGAGTCGAACTTTACGAAATAGAACCCAACCCCCGTGGCGGCTTCGTCGCGCGGGACACGGTGCCGATTAACAGCACCGAAGGAGAAAACTGATGAGCGTTATCAACTATGAAAACGAAGTTCTGAAGGCCCAACAGGCCAGCGACCAAGCTACGCTCGACAAGGCCAACCGCGCGGTTTACGAGGAACTGCTAAATCTTTATCCGATTCGCGCGTCGGAGGGCAGCTACCGCGTGTTCCTGTCCTTCGCAGGCGACGGCATTTTGACGTTGGCGAAGTGCGAGCACCTGCTTAAAAACAGCAAAGACCTGGGCTTCACGATAGAGATGTCGTCGAAGGAAGCCCTGCTCGACGAACTCGCTTCGGCATACGCAGACCCCGGAGCCCGACGCGCGTTTCGGAACAAAGCGGCGTCTTGGACATTGCGGCAGGTAAGGGATGAGTTCCGCGCCCGCAAGTTCCGAGCCGACCACCCCACATCCGCGTCCGCGAGGGAGTATCTAGCGAGCGTGCGACCGAGCCCGGGGGCGAGAGAGCCGCTGGGGCCGGATTGGACAGCCGAGAGGTTGCGTCACCGCACAGACTCTCGAACCCTTCGCTACCTAATAGCTCGCCACGGTTTGCAGGCGGTTAATGACCGGCTGGCAGGCCGCTCATGAGCGACGAAATCCAAAAGCTGCAAAGCGAATTGACTGAGTTGAAGACGAGGCTGGAAGCGTTCTTCGACTCTCGTCCAGCAGACATTCGCAAGGCGTGGAAGGACAGCCTTCCTAAGCCCCCTCAGGAAGTCATCGTCGAGCCTGGGCGGGAGTTAACAGGCGACGAAATCTTTTTTGAACAGGCACGCAAATGCCTGAACGTCTATAAATCAATCCCACCGCAGTGGGAACAGGAGAAGTAAATGACCGAGCAATACCAACAGCAGGCCCTGCAGTACACGAACCAACAGTTGCAGGTATTCATGCATGAATTGAAGCCAGCAATCTTGCTAGATAGCGCCGAAAATGCGCAGCTTATCCACCGCTATTTGGACAGGAACAATTTGTTGCCGACCGTCGGCAGTTTGCACCGTGCGGTTGCCGCCCTTCAAGACGTACTGACTTGGACGGTTCGCCCAAACCCGCGCTTGGTGTCACCTGATGCGGTAGCAGCAACACCGGCCACACCGGAACCACCGAAAGAGTTGACGCATGCCGACTTGATGGAACAAGCGCGCAAGTTTGCGGAGCGTGAAGCCAAGCGCATCCAGCAAGAAAAGCTTGAAAATTCGGAGGCCGATTTCTGGAAGCGCAAGAAGGCTGCGGAAGCGAAGGAAGCAGCCGAGAAGGAAGCGCTGGTGCAGGAAGTCTGCAAGCGCGACACCGAGGCCATGATTGCCGAGTTCGTGTGTGATAGGCATAACGGGCCGGGCGTGGACTGGGGACGCACCGAACACATGCGCGGTGATATGCGCGGCATCGCGGTGAGAGTGAACGGCAAGACCGATTGGAAACAAACCAAGGCAGCCATTAACAAGTTGCGATTCAAGGTTGAATCCACAACCACCCTCGAACAGTGGCACCAGATTCTGGCGGACCACGGTGTACGGATTCCGCCTTGCAAGGCACGCTGATGAGAGTTGACCTAGATTTGCTCCGCAAGTCGGACAACAACCTCTTCCGAGCCGTGGCAACAGCAGCGGGCAAATTCACGGGAAACGTCGATGTTGACCCGGCGACCTTGCCCACCGCGTTCCAAAAAGCGCTGGCCGAGTACCAAGCCAGCCCCACAGACGCAACCCCGGACGCACCTCAGGGGTACGAGCACCCCGGCAATGAACTGCCTTTTTCGATGGATGACGTCAAAGAGGCGCAACGGCTGCGCGACGAAGACGCGGCATTCAAACGCGTCGAGCATTACATCGAGCAAGGCCTCGACCAAACCCCGGAGAATGCGAACGCGTTGAAGACATATGTCGAAAAGTGGTACCAAGGCCGCTGGACACCGACCATTGTGGACAACAGTATTGCGTACCTGTCCAAACATGGCCAACTTTCATTTACCAAACCCGGCACCCCGAAACCAGCGGAAGCCGCACCACCGCCACAGCTAACCATCGCGGAGTTCGAGAGGATGAGTCTCGCGGAGCAGAAGGCTTGGCTGAAGGCGGAGCGCGCGAAACAGCCCGTCAATCGCGGCGGTTACCACGGTCTGAAATTCTAAACAACAATTCCCCCTCGCGCGAACAGCGCGGGAAGGGGTCGGTTGAACTTGCTCTTCTCCGGCCCCACCAATTTTCCTCGGCGCAAATCGCGTCGAAGGTCGGGAGTGCGGCCGTGACAGGGCGCGTCCGCTTTTCTGTTTCATCACGTTTTCAAAGGATATTTCGATGGCGAAGAGCCGAACCCGTCCCAATGGACTACCGCATCAACATACGCAAGGAGTTTCAGGGTCATACAACCACCCCCAAAGGGGTGGACGGTGCTAAGATGGCGGCACTGTGGCGGACACCGACACGCTCATTGGCCAGACGGTCTCCCACTATCGCATTCTCGAAAAACTCGGTGGTGGCGGGATGGGTGTGGTGTATAAAGCTGAAGACACGCGACTGCACCGAAACGTGGCGTTGAAGTTTCTCCCCGACAACGTGGCCAAGGACTCACAGGCTCTGGCACGGTTTCGAAGGGAAGCTGAGGCGGCCTCCGCACTGAACCACCCCAACATCTGCACGATTTACGACACCGGGGAACAGGACGGAAAAGCGTTCATCGTCATGGAGTATCTCGACGGTGCGACGTTGAAGCATTTGATTAATGGGCAGGCCATGGAATTGGAGCGTCTGCTGGATTTGGGGATTGAGGTAACGGAAGGATTGGATGCAGCCCACAGTGAGGGAATCGTCCACCGGGATATCAAGCCAGCGAATATTTTTGTGACCAAGAAGGGGCACGCGAAGATTCTGGATTTTGGATTGGCGAAAGTAAGCGCGGAGAAGGTGGCCTCAGGCGAGCAAGGTGCGACAACGCTCGCAGTCGACTCGGAGCAATTGACCAGTCCCGGAAGCGCGGTAGGGACGGTGGCGTACATGTCGCCAGAGCAGGTGCTGGGCAAGCAATTGGATGCCAAGACCGACTTGTTTTCGTTTGGAGTAGTTTTGTACGAGATGGCGACAGGATTTTTGCCATTCCGGGGAGACAGCACAGGAGCGGTTTTTGACGCGATTCTGCACAAAGAGCCGACGGAAGCGATGCGGCTGAACACCGCAGTGCCTGCCGAGTTGCAGCGGATTGTCGAGAAGGCAATGGAGAAGGACCGCGACCTGCGGTACAACAGCGCGGCGGAATTGCGGACGGACCTGCGGCGATTGAAGCGGGATAGCAGTTCGGGGAAACTGTCGCGGCGAAGTGGCGAATTGAATGTGGCGAGCGAAGCGATTGCAGAGCCAACGGCAGAACATCGGAGCAGCTCGGTCGCCGCTGCTCAGGTGTCTGCGGGGCTTGCTCGAAAACAATATATCGCTGTGGCTGCTTGCGTCGCACTCCTGGCAGCAGCCTTTGCAGCGTATCACTTTTGGCCCCGCTCGAACGCCCCGAGTGGTCCCGGAAAAATTTCGCAAATTAGCCAGTGGAATAAACCGATGAACGGAGCGAGGCTCTCTCCAGACGGCCACGCGGTAGCGTTTACCTCACCAGTACGCGGCGTCGCGCAGGTATTCCTAATGCTCACCTCTGGTGGGGAGCCTCTTCAACTCACGAACGACGAAGGCGAGAAGTTTGTGGACAATTTTTCGTCCGACGGGAAAGAAATCTATTACGCGAGGCTTTGGGGCCGCGACGAAGTTTGGGCCGTGCCTACGCTAGGTGGCGCGCTCCGCCGTGTGACGCCTGGCTACTTTGCAGTTCCCTCCCCGGATGGCGCATTCATTTATTATTCGAAGTCTGATAGCCCCGGGATTTTTCGCTCGGGAAAATCCGGACTGAACGAAGAACTGGTGTCCAACCCCGAACGCAACAGTCTGCGCTTCATCCCGCTTCTGCTATTTCCCGGCGACAACGATCTGCTGGCGGCTGGTGTTTCAGCGGACCTTGGGACAACAGTCCGCTTTTACAGAGTAAACCTCGCGAACCATAAAGCAATGGATTTAGGTGAGATTGAGGTGTCGGACAATCCATTTGACGTCGCGTGGGCGAAGCGAGGGGAAAGCGTGCTGTTCTCCCGGACGGTAAACGGACTGACGAACATCTGGCAGTATAGCTTGCAGGACCGGCGTCTGACGCAAGTTACTTTCGGAACTGGACCGGATTTCTGGTCTATGCCAGACCCAGGGGGGAAAGGGCTTTACTATGTAAATAGCAGGCCCTCTGGGTCCCTGGCCGCGTATCGTATTCAGTCAAGAGAATCGACGGACATCGTGTCCGAGGAAGCGACTCAGCCCATCATCTCACCGGATGGAAAGCGCGTTATGTACATCACACTCCCCGCACCCCAGCGGACCGAACTCTGGGTGTCGGACATCGACGGCGGCAACAAAGTGAAACTCGCAACGGGAGAATCCTTGAGCACGGGGACTTGGGCGCCGGACAATTTTCACCTGTCTTTTTTTGGGGGGAGTGAGAGAACAATAAGTGACAAAGCCTACATCGTCGGTGCTGATGGAAGCGGTCTCCGTCAGCTTCCTCGGACGGGGGATATTGTCGTTAATGTGGTATGGAGCAGTGACCAGAAATCCGTTTACGTGAGTAGCGGGGAGAAAGGGGAGCCGATACCAGCCGTTTGGAAATGGAGCGTGGAGGCTTCGAACGCAGAAAAGCTCCTAGACAACTGCTGTACGCTTTGGGATGCCGACCCCGGCGGGCAGTACCTGCTTGGTGCCGTGTTGTCTGGAGAAAGGACTGGAATCTACGCAGTCTCCCTGTCCGATAAGAGATGTACTTTTTTGTTACCCGGCGCAATAACGAGTGGTGTTACTTCTGCGCGGGACGGCAAGTCGTTCATGTATGCAGTTCCTAGTCCCGGTGCGGTCACGATTTACCGCCAGCAATGGAAAGGCGGTAAAACCATCGGGCCGCCCCAAGTCGCGTTGAAGGTCCCATTTGGATTTTCTCTGACGTACAATGGCAACGCTTACGATTTTTCTAGGGATCTTTCCACCATCGTCTATGCACGCCCCGGCGGTCACGCCGACCTCTATCTTCTGAGCCAGAAATAAATCGTGATTGCGAAACAGGATTTTGCTGGATTTCTCGCCGCCGCGTGCCGCCCGCCGCGATTGACTTGCAGGATGGCGCGGCCTAACATCCGTCGCAAGTGAACGATTCCGCTCCAATACTCGGCCAAACCGTCTCCCACTACCGCGTGATTGAAAAGCTGGGTGGTGGT